>JAABUK010001472.1_pt1 | contig 44758 bp, 44 predicted proteins | sample 5559141 | NCBI WGS metagenome assembly JAABUK01 (sample SAMN10711869, study PRJNA513367) | rock metagenome | isolation source: Antarctica rocks | place: Antarctica: Victoria Land, Pudding Butte nord | collected 2016-01-03 | reverse complement strand
CTACGTTTCGTAGCTTTTGGACGGTTTGTTTTTTGTTGCTTCATATCTCAAAATTCCGACCGTCCTTCTTATTTTCTCCCATCTCCACTGTTATTTCTTTGCTATATTCATGCAACAAAGCCATTTTTATTTAAAAAAATTACAAATGAAAAACGACATTCATTTATTAAAATAGCTAAAAGGTAAAGATTGTAACATCAATTAAATATAGATAACATGCAATACGTCTGTTGTACGCAACCCTAAAACGAAATCCTGTACACCTCAAGTGACGACCTTAAATTCAAAGTCTCTAATGGGCGACCGCACATTGCAGCACATTTGCAAGGCACACAAAACCCCGACACAAAGCCAACCTTGCAAAAGAGCTGCAATTGCCAACACACGGCAAGCCGATTTCAGTTCGACCAATAACCACAATCTTTCTATAAATTTGCAAGCACCCAAGGTGGACTCAGAAATTTGAAGACAATATGAAAAACGAAAAATAAAATGTTCCTGTTTGGACAATGTATTCAATTTACCTATGAGTATCATTACTATTATTAAAGATGCTTTGATAATTGAAATGAGGGCAAATAATACTTTTGAAAATATTATAAAATGCCAATTGCAAAATCAACTTCTCCTTCAATAAAGATAATTTTTATGAGCTCTTTATGATGACACATTTTACTGAAGCCGAAAAAGCAGTACACTATCCTGCGGACAGACGAAGTTTTGTAGCTGTTAAGCCTTACATGCTGGCTATCTTTTTTGTACTTATTATTGGTTTAATTGGTATAGCCTGGCTGCAATATCTTTTGGTTGGTTTGCCTGTTGATACTTCTTTGGCTGTTGTCCCCTTAACAACTGCGGGTGCTTCCGGTTTTCCAATTTGGCTAAACCTCAGCCATTGGGTCAACTTCTTTTTTCTTGTGTTGATAATAAGAAGCGGACTTTCAATATTAGTAGACCATCCTCGTTTGTACTGGAATAATAGTTGCAAACCCGAAACAGCGTGGATAAGATTTACGCCTTTAAAAATACCAAAAGATAAATTTTGGACTGCTAAAGAAGATGCCCGCTATATTAATCCGATAGCAGGTTTGCCTGGTTATAGGCATACGATAGGCATCGCAAGGGTATGGCATTTTCTCACCGTTCCTTTTTTTCTTTTAAACGGTGCAGTATTTATAGTGCTGTTATTTTATACAAATCAATGGAAACGACTTGTGCCTGTATCATGGAAAATATTGCCTGATTCATGGAATCTTTTTGTTCATTATGTTACGCTAAATATGCCGGTGGAACCGAATGGGTTTTATCATTATAATGCTTTGCAGCAGCTCTCATATTTCGGAGTAGTTTTTATTCTGGCACCCCTGGCTATGCTTACCGGTATGGCCATGTCTCCAGCCATAGAAAACCGCTTTCACTGGTATCCAAGATTATTCGGCAACCGGCAAAGTGCCCGTTCCATTCACTTTTTAGTGATGATTGCTTATTCCATCTTTATCATCATACATGTAGCATTGGTGGCAGCTACAGGATTAGTGAGGAATATGAATCATATCGTTATGGGAACTGACGATGCTAATAGCTATACAGGACTTTATATTGGGATAGCAATTATTTCAGCAACAATTGGTTTTTGTTTTTTTGCTCATTGGCTTTCCTGGAACAAACAACGGGTTCTCCAATACCTGCAAGCTAAAGTTAACGGAACATTGTGGCGCATTACTGTAAACCGTTTTAAACCTAAAGCATACTTTCAAAAAAAAGATATTTCTCCTTACTTCTGGCTTAATGGAAAAATGCCAGACTCAGCTGAATGGAAAAAACTTGCAGAAAACAACTTTGCAGACTATAAACTTAAGATAGGCGGCTTGGTAGATAACCCGGTTGAGTTATCATTGGAAGAACTTAAAAATATGGGTAAAGAACAAAATATTACCATGCACCATTGTATCCAGGGCTGGTCGGGCATTGCCGAATGGGGAGGAATACCTTTGAGCAAAATTATTGAATTGGTGAAACCCCATCCTGCTGTAACAACGGTTACCTTTTATTCATTTGGCGAAGGTTTGTATGGGGATATTTATTATGATACACATACACTTGATAATTGCCTCAAACCCCAATCAATTCTTGCCTGGGAAATGAATTATGAATCGCTTCCGCTTGAGCATGGTGCACCGCTCAGGCTTCGGGTTGAAAATCAGTTGGGCTATAAAATGGTAAAGTGGGTGAGCTCCATTGAATTTGTGGAAACCCATGAAAGTGTAGGTAAAGGATTTGGTGGAAAAAATGAAGATGATGAATACTTTGATTTGCTGGCAGATACTTAATAAAAATTCAGTACATATTTAATCAATTTTCAAAATATTTTAATGCAGTCTCTCTTAAAAGAAATAAGCAAATGCCAAGTTTGTATCAATGATTTACCATTGGGTTGCAATCCTGTGGTACAATTAAGTGCTTCTTCAAAAATTATAATTATAGGACAGGCTCCCGGCAGGCGTGTGCATGAAAGTGGAATTCCATGGAATGATAAAAGTGGCGATAAATTAAGGAAATGGATGAATGCAGATAAGGAAACTTTTTATAACCCGGCTATTTTTTCAATAATGCCTATGAGTTTTTGTTATCCGGGCAAAGGGATATCCGGAGACCTTGCTCCACGAGCCGAATGTGGTCCATTGTGGCATCCTCAAATTTCAAAAAACTTTAAAAAAGTTCCGCTTATTTTATTGATAGGACAATATGCTCAGCGATATTATTTAAAAAAAGATTGCAAATTAAATCTCACAGAAACCGTCAGATGTTATCAAGAGTTTCTTCCAAACTATTTTCCTTTACCTCATCCTTCTCCACGAAATCAAAATTGGGTAATGATAAATCCTTGGTTTATGGAGGAGGTTATTCCGGAATTGCGAAAGAGAATAAGTGAAATGTTAAAATGAGTTAAACGCATCACTGTGGAAATATAAAGAACAAAATCATGGAAACAGAAAAAGAACTTAACGCTAAAATTCTGGCGATAACTTTAGAGATTCAGGAAAAACATCCTGAGCTATCAAAGTATTTGAAAGAAATGCCGGTTAAAATTCCTAATGATAATAAGCCGGAAATTAGTGCTAAAATTTTAGAAGAGTATTATCAGTCCCTTATCAATATTCTTAAGAAGCATTCTATTGAACAATTGAACCCTATGACCACCGTTTCAGAAGTATTAAGCATACTTAGAGAGAAAGGTTATACGGTGGACTTCAATCTGAAGAAAAACCACCTCCTATACGGCATCTCGATGAAGCTTAATCCCGGTGAATTTGTGGTGGATAAGCATTACAGGTTTGAAGGCCCATCAGACCCTGGCGATGAAGCGATCGTATATGCTATTTCATCTCCAAAATATAATTTAAAAGGAGTGTTAGTAAATGGATATGGTACTTCCAGTGATAGCATTACGAATGAAATGATAAAGGCACTGGATGAGAAGAAAAGCTTATTACGAAGATAAAAAAGTCAAATATTTCTCCGGCTTTATTAAAACAATAAAATAAAATCAAAAATATCAAACACTAAAAGCGAACAATGAATTTCACACTAAAAATATGGAGGCAAAAGAATAAACAAGACAAGGGCCGATTTGTCACTTATGAGGTGGGTGATATTACAAATGATATGTCCTTTCTTGAAATGTTCGATGTTCTTAACAATAACCTTATTTGCAAAGGGGAAGACCCCGTTGCATTTGACAACGATTACCGTGAAGGCATTTGCGGAATGTGTTCTATGTACATCAATGGCCGGCCACATGGACCAGTCAAGGGAAATGCGACCTGTCAGCTTTATATGCGTTCGTTCAAAGACGGTGATGCAATTGTTGTGGAGCCATGGAGGGCAAAGGCTTTTTCGGTTATCAAAGACCTTGTTGTAGATCGTTCGGCTTTTGACAGGATCATTGCTTCGGGTGGTTTTAATTCAGTAAATACCGGTAGTGCCCCCGACGCAAACAATATACCCATCTCCAAAACGGTTGCCGCAGAAGCCTTTGATGCAGCAGCTTGCATTGGGTGCGGAGCCTGTGTAGCTGCATGCATAAACTCTTCGGCTATGCTGTTTGTTGCAGCCAAGGTTATGCATCTGGCATTTCTTCCCCAGGGAAAAGTTGAAGCCACCCTGCGGGTAAAAAACATGGTTACCCAAATGGATTTGGAAGGTTATTGGAGCTTTTTCAAATACTGAAGCATGTACTGCGGAATGTCCAAAAATTATTTCACACGAAACAATTGTCAGGTTGAATCACGAGTACTTAGTGGCAACCATTGTTAAATAAAAATTGAATAATAAAATTAATTCGTAGAAATGGAACATTCATTTAAAGTAGGCGATCATGTGAAATGGAATTCGGAAGCAGGGCATGTATCGGGTAAAATTATTAAAATACATACCGCCGATTTTGATTATAAAGGTTATACTCATCACGCCGGTAAAGAAGATCCTCAATATGCTATAAAAAGCGACAAGACAGATCATGTTGCGGTTCATAAAGGAAAAGCGCTTACAAAAGTGAGCAAATAATATTTTAAAAATCTTTCAAACTAAAAAATAAAAATCATGGAAATAAAAAATAATGAATCTACAGAGCTAAGGCCCGAAGGTGGCCGGTTAATGGATGCCCCATTAGTAAGCATGGATATTCCTGAATTTATAAAACAATTAAAAAGTGAGGCTACATGGGAAAATAGCGACCGTAATGCCATGACTGTTTATAAAACAAATGGAATGCGTATTGTACTTATTGCATTGCATGAAGATGCTATATTGAAAAAACATACCGCCGATGGCATTATAAGTGTGCAGGTGCTTGAAGGAGAAATATATTTCAGTACAGACGATCAATCTGCGGTAGTAAGAAAAGGGCAGATGGTTGCTTTACATAAAGGATTGCCACATAGTGTAAAAGCAATAAAAGAATCAGTGTTTTTATTAACACTAACAACAACTTTGGATAAATAATTATTCGGTTCATGAAAAACAGACCACATGCAATAGAAAATAAACATGAAGAACAAATCACTTATTAGCCTTTCTGTTATCATTGTAACTCTCTTAACAGTAGTTTTTCTTTCTGTTGTTTTCGGAGGTTTTTATAATGTCGGCGCTACTGATAAACATTCAACATCAGTGGAGTGGGTATTTCGAAAAACGATGGAAAGCTCCGTTCGTAACCATGCTAAATATATTAAGGTTCCCGATACTTTGAACCTTCAGGATAAAACCTTAGCGAGGCAATTTTTTGGTGCCTATACCAAAGCATGTCAAACATGTCATGGAGCACCCGGACGAAAATCAGATCCATGGATGTTTATTTATCCCGCAGCCCCTGATTTAACCAACAAAAGAAGTTGTTGCAAAATGGAGTGATGCTGAACTTTTCTGGATTATTAAAAATGGAATTAAAGATACCGGCATGCCTGGTCTTGGCCCTACACATGAGGATAAAGAGATGTGGGGAGTCACGGCTTTCGTGCGGCAACTACCAAATGTATCTCCGGAAGAATACAAGAATATAGAAAAATGGTTTAAAGAAAACGGCGAAAAGGAAGTGGAGTGAAAAGAACATTATCTTTTCTGAATAAAATAAAACGTAAAAAATATTATAAATAATAAATCAATTATTATGAAAAGTGATCAAATTTTCCCGGAAGCTACAAAGCAAATTGCGGATAAAAGAAATGTCCTTGCGCCTGAAACTTTAGATGCATGGCGCAATTTCAGTAAAACAGTTTTTAAAGAAGGAGCGCTTCCTGAAAAAACAAAACAATTGATTGCAGTGGCGGTGGCACACGTTTCTCAATGCCCCTATTGTATAAAAAGCCATACTAAACAAGCATTGAAAAAGGGTGCCAGCGAACAGGAAATAATGGAAGCTATATGGGTAGCAGCTGAAATGCGTGCAGGTGGCGCCGTGGCTCATTCCGCTTTAGCATTGAATGAGATGGAACCATCAGATGAACCCTGATTATTATTACTTCTTTTTTTCTGAAGAAACATTTGCTTTAGATGAAAAATATCTCTTTAAAATAAGATCAGTTTTATCTGGCATCAAACAAAAAATTATTAAAATGAATAAAGTAAAAAGCATACATGATTTGGGACAAAGCATCTGGCTTGATTCTTTTGACCGGAAACTTATGGATAGTGGGGAACTTCAAAAACTAATTGGTGAAGATGGACTGTGTGGAATAACTTCCAATCCTTCCATTTTTGAAAAAGCCGTTACCGGCAGTTCCGATTATGATGAGGATATCAGGAAATTAGCCGGTGAACAAAAAAGCAGTGAAGAAATATTCTTCGGCTTTGCTGTCGCCGACATCAGGCGTGCAACGGATATCCTGAAACCGGTTTATGAGGAAGCAAAAGGAACAGATGGTTTTGTAAGCTTAGAAGTTTCTCCGCATCTCGCCAATGATACAGACGGAACTATAAAACAAGCGATGCAATTATGGAAGGAAGTTGATCGCAAAAATGTAATGATTAAAATACCGGGAACGAAAGAAGGGTTACCTGCAATCAAAAAATGTATCAGCGAAGGAGTGAATATTAATATCACTTTATTGTTTGGCTTAGATGGTTACAGGGAAGTTACAGAAGCCTATATTTCCGGACTGGAAGATCGTTTAAAAAACAATCAGCCTATTGATCACATTTCATCTGTTGCCAGTTTTTTCCTGAGCCGGATAGATGTTATGATTGACCCGATTCTTAAAGAAAAGAAATTAGACGATTTAGTGGGAGAAGTGGCCATTGCTTCTGCAAAAAAAGCGTATGAAATTTATAAAGAAGTTTTCTTTAGTGACCGCTTTAGAAACCTTGAAAAGAAAGGTGCCAAAAAACAAAAAGTTTTATGGGCCAGCACCGGTACAAAAGATCCATCATTCAGCGATGTGAAATATGTGGAAGCCCTGATAGGCCCAGATACCATTAACACGCTTCCATTAGAAACCATTGATGCTTTTCGCCATCATGGCAAAGCAGCAAACCTTCTGGAAAATGATCTGCTTAAAGCCACACAAGTATTACAGCAGTTGAAAGACAATGGAATTAATATTGATGACATCACCCAAAAATTGGAAGCAGAAGGTGTTGAGAAATTTAATAAAGCTTATGATGCATTATTGAAAGCTATTGATGCTAAGAAAAAGAAAGCGGCCTCCCTGCCCTCCAAAGGAGGGTTCTAAGACAAGCTTATTAAGTTCAACACTTTTCATCAAATCAAATCTTAAAAGTTATAAAATGAAAAGAATTGCAATTAACGGTTTTGGCCGCATCGGAAGAGCGGCTTTAAAAGTTATTATGGAAACTCCTGAAATGGAAGTAGTTGCTATCAATGATTTATTATCAATTGAAAATGCTGCGTATTTACTAAAGTATGATAGTGTTTATGGCCGATACGATAAAGAGGTGAAAGTTCATGATGGGCATCTTCATGTTGGCGATAAAAAGATAAGTTATCTGTCTGTGAAAAGCCCCTCTGATTTACCCTGGAAGGAGCTTAACGTTGAAACGGTAATTGAAAGTACCGGTATTTTCACGAACCGTGAAGATGCGGAAAAACACATTCTTGCGGGAGCTAAAACTGTTGTTATTTCCGGGCCTACTAAAAGTTTAGATACGCCAACAGTAGTGCATGGAGTAAATACAAAAGATGGAAAGACAAATATTTTTTCATGTGCAAGCTGTACAACAAATAACGTTAGTCCTGTTATTGAAATTCTAGGCCGCAGAGTGGGGATTAAGAAAGCGATTTTAAATACGATTCATGCTTATACCGCTTCGCAATCAATAGTTGACGGTCCGTCCAAAAAGAAGCCAAGAATGGGCAGGGCGGCGGCTATGAATCTTGTGCCGGCATCTACCGGAGCGGCAATTGCCACTATCAAAACATTACCGCAACACGAGGGAAAATTTGACGGCATAGCCATTCGCACACCCGTAGTAGTAGGTTCCATATCTGACATTACTTTTATTGCAGAGCGTACAACTTCTGCAGAAGAAATTAATACTATTTTAAAAGAAGAAGCAGCAACAGAACGCTATAAAAAAGTATTGTCTGTTACTGACGAGCCTTTGGTTTCAACGGATATAGTTCAAAGCACATTTGCAGCAATTATTGATATGGAAATGACCCGTGTTGTTGATGGAGACCTGGTGAAGATAATGGCCTGGTATGATAATGAATGGGGATTTACCAATCAAATGATTCGCCAGATAAAAGAGATTTAATCATTTATCTAATGATATTTATAATGAACTCAGTAAAAAATAAAAATTATTTTATAAAATAAATAAAAAGGAGGAAGCACAAATGAATCAAAAGAAAATCATTGACTTTATTACACAACAAGATTGGCTTGACACTACCAGTGATGCAGTTCAACCTGCCATTAGCAAGGCTTTTAAAGCTGGTGGCAAAACGGGTAACGACATTAAGAATTTTCTTCACGGAACCTGGCTCGGCCACCCGCTTCATCCCGTAATAACAGATGTTCCGATAGGTGCATGGACCACCGCCGCTGTATTAGATGGATTGGAACTGTGTGGAGAAAAAAAATATTCACCAGGTGCAGATGCCGCTATTGCTGTTGGACTCGTAGGGGCGGTTGGAGCCGCAGTTACCGGTCTTACAGACTGGACAGGAACGACCAAAGAAAGACGTAAAATAGGATTGATGCATGGCATTCTAAATGTGGGTGCAACAGCGCTTTACGTAACTTCTCTTTTTGTGCGTAAACGTAAAGGCTCACGCGGAACGGCCATTGGCTTGTCAATGCTGGGCTATGGTGTAGCAGCTGCAGCCGCGTATCTCGGCGGACACCTTGTTTATAGCGAACAAACTGGCGTTGACCATACTGCTACATCGGCAGAATATCCGAAAGATTTTATCCCTGTCTTGAAGGAAAATGAATTAGTAGAAAATACAATGAAATGCGTTCAGGCTGGTGCAGTTCCGGTTCTTCTGGTGAAAAAGAATGGAGAAATTTTCGCCATTGCACATACTTGTTCGCACCTAGGCGGACCGCTTTCAGAAGGCGATTTGCTTGATAATTGCAGGGTACGTTGTCCGTGGCACGGCTCGGTTTTTTCTTTGAAAGACGGCAGCGTTGTAGACGGTCCGGCTACCGAGCCACAACCTAAGTTTGAAGTGCGGGTTAATAATGGTCAGATTGAAGTTCGGTTGCAGAAAGCCGAAAATAAATAAATTTTTGTGCGGACACTTCAAAAAACAACTTGTTCCCATGAGGGAAAATAACTTTTCGTCCGGGGAAGTTCCGGTTTTGAAAGCCTGTAAAATTTAAGAATTGATAAATAAAAAATCATTTTAAAAAAGGAGTAGAACTATGAGCGACAGCGAAGAAAAACGTCCGATTGCGGCAGAGTTCAAAGGACAGAAATTACCATACCCGGCGAAGCAGTCGGAGATGAACCAGCAGCCAGATTCGGATTTATCAAATTACAAACCAGCCGGAAAATTAAAAGATAAAGTTGCACTCATTACCGGAGCCGATTCCGGCATCGGTCGCGCCGTTGCAATTGCATTTGCGATGGAAGGCGCACGAGTTGCGATTCTTTACAATGAAAATGATTCGGATGCGGAAGAAACCCGCCGAATGGTCGGGATGCACGGCGGCAATTGTCTTGTGTTGAAAAAAGATGTGCGCAAATCGGATGATTGCAGGGAAGCGGTTGCGGAAACCGTTGCAAAATTCGGCGGCTTAAATATTCTGGTCAACAACGCAGCGTTTCAAATGGCGCAGAAAAAATTTGAAGACATTTCGGAAGAACAACTGCGCCGCACGTTTGAAACCAATATTTTCGGCTACTTTTTCATGGCGCAAGCTGCTTTGCCGCATCTGACGAAAGGTGATGCAATTATTAACACGGGAAGCATTGTCGGCAAAACCGGCATTCCGATTTTGATTGATTATTCTTCATCGAAAGGTGCAATTCATTCGTTCACCAAATCGCTCGCTTTGAATTTGGGCGAAAAGGGAATTCGTGTCAACTGCGTCGTTCCGGGGCCGGTCTGGACGCCAAACATTCCCGGCACAATGCCGGTTGAAGAAGTCGAAAATTTCGGTCACGAAGTAGCGCTGGCTCGTCCCGGACAACCCGAAGAACTTGCTCCGGCTTACGTTTTTTTAGCATCGGAAGATGGCAGTTTCGCAACCGGCTGTTTGCTCGACATAACGGGAGGCAAAATGTCGGGTGATTAACCCTTATTTATGCAGAAATTTACAACTAAAAATTTTTTCGACCTGCTCGAAAGCAATTTTGTAACGGAGTCAACACGCAGTGTCTTGCATGAAAGATTAAAAGCAAGAGAAATGCCGCCGCTTTTTTTTGACGGGCAGGAGTTTGAAATTTTAAAAGCAGTCTGCAAGATGCTTGCACCATCCGAAGTTGTTCCACCCTGGTTTGTTGCAGGCGAAATTGATAAACGGCTGGCAGAAAATAAAGGAAACGGCTGGCGTTACGACTCGATGCCACCGGATAGTCACGCATACAAAAACGGATTGCAACTGCTCAATGAAACAGCGCAACGCGATTTGAATAAAAATTTTGCCCTGCTCGAAATTGAAAAGCAGCGTGATATTTTCAAACGCCTTAAATCTGGCAAAGGCCAACAAACAGACGAAATAAACGTGCGTTTTATCGAAGAGCTTTGCGCTGAATTTTCTGAAATATTTTATTCCCATCCGCTCGCGCTCGCTGAAATCGGCTACATCGGTTTTGCGGACGCATACGGTTGGGTTCCGGACGGGGAGACATGGCGACCCGGCGATCCTGAGGAAAAAATTGAAATTCGACAAGAAAGCTTAACGCCTTCGCATCATAGCATTTCAGCACCTTCCGATCAAGAGGTTGATGCTGTGATAATCGGGACAGGCGCAGGTGGTGCGCCTATTTTGGCGAGATTGGCAGAAGCCGGTTTAAAAGTTGTCGCTTTGGAAGCTGGAAAGTGTTTCGATTACACAAAGTTTCCAACCGACGAACGTGCTCAAAGTAAATTATTTTGGAATGACGAACGATTAAGCGCAGGTGAAAATGCGGTCGCGTTTGGTAATAACAATTCCGGTTGTGGTGTGGGTGGCTCAACTTTGCATTTTACGGCTTTCACGCCCCGTCCGCAGGAAGATGATTTTCGGATTTTTTCGGAATTTGGAGTCGGCCATGATTGGTGTTTATCTCTTGAGGATTTAGAACCGTATTTTGATGAACTCGAATGGTTTTTGGGCGTGTCGGGCAATTCAGATTACCCTTGGGGGAAGCCGCGCAAAAAAGGCTATCCACTGCCTCCACTGCCTTTAAACGGTGCTGCCCGATTGATGCAGCAGGGTTGCAAGAAACTAAACATCCAGACTTCGCCCTCGCCAAATGCTGTGATTTCGCAAGATTATTTCCAGGAAAAAATCGGCTGGCGGCCCGCCTACAATAATCGCGGTTTTTGCCAGGCCGGTTGCTCGACAGGCTCAAAAGATTCGATGGACGTAACTTTTTTACCGTTTGCATTAAAATGCGGCGCGGAAATTCGTTCTGAATGTTTCGTTACAGAATTTGAACTGGATTTAAACGGAAAAATCAAAGCTGTCGTTTATTCGCAAAACGGCGAAACGAAAAAACAGCTTTGTAAAAATGTTTTTCTCTGTGCAGGTGGAATCGAAACGCCACGCCTTCTTTTAATCAACGATTTAGCAAATTCCAGCGGGCAGGTCGGGCGCAACTTTATGGCGCATACAGGCGTTCAGATTTGGGGTACTTTTGAAGAAGCGATTTATCCGCATATTGGAATCCCGGGCGGATTAATTTCCGAAGACACACATCGCCTAAAGGATGTAGATTTTGCAAGCGGTTATTTGCTGCAATCACTCGGCGTGATGCCGGTAACTTATATTTCCCAACTTGCCCGTGCCGAAAAAGTTTTCGGTGCGGAACTCGGCGAGTGGATGATGGATTACAATCACACGGCAGGCATTAACATTTTGGGGGAGTGCCTGCCATATCAACATAATTTTATTGAGCTTTCCGATGAAAAGGACGAGCGCGGGCTGCCGAAGCCACGCATTTATTTTTCGCATGGTAATAACGAAAAACGAATGACGGCGCACGCCGAAAAATTAATGAAGGAAATCTGGACGGAAGCCGGAGCGAAAAAGATGTGGACGTTTCAACGCAACGTACATATCCTTGGAACGTGCCGGATGGGAACCGACCGGGCTGATTCGATTGTAAATCAAAACGGTCAAAGTTATGATATTTCAAACCTGTATATATGCGATAACTCAATTTTCCCAAGTTCGTTGTCGGTCAATTCGGCGTTAACGATTATGGCTTTAGCTTTGCGGACAGCAGACAAATTTTTAGAAAATTCAAAGTGAAGGTTCAAAGTTGATTTGCTCGATTCCTGACCTTTGACTTTGACCTTAAACTTTAAACTTATGAAAAAAGGATTTCTTGATATTGTGAAAAAGGTGCGCGGGAATGACAATTATGCCGGTGACGAATTCGGCGGCGGTCACGGGAGAGACGGCAGTGGAATGCCGACTGGCAAACCCGGAAACTTTATGTTTGCGACGGGAATTGAGTGTTCTTATCCAACGATTCAAAATGGTGAAATCCGACGCGACCTTCTTGAAGAATGCGGGCATTACGAGCGTTTCGAAGAGGATTTGCATTTAATAAAAGATATGGGTTTGAAAGTTGTACGCTACGGCTTGCCTTATTACAAAATCAATACGGCTCAGGGTAAATACGATTGGGAATTTGCCGACAAAGCAATGCGGCTAATTAAAGAATTGGAATTGACACCAATTCTCGATTTGATGCACTTTGGAGTTCCCGATTGGATTGGTAATTTTCAAAATCCCGAATTGCCCGTGCATTTTGCGGATTATGCTGCGGCAGTTGCGGAGCGTTACCCCTGGGTACGCTTTTACACACCTGTCAATGAAATTTATGTCACGGCCCGTGTCAGCGCTAAGGATGGAGTATGGAACGAGCAATTAAAATCCGATAAAGCCTTTGTTACCGCCATGAAACACATTGTCGCAGCCAGCATTCTGGCAACGCACGAGATCGCCAAACGCCGCAACGACTGTGTGATTATTCAATCAGAATCAGCCGAATATCTTCATGAAACTTGCGCTGCCATTTCACAGAAAACTAAATTAACCAACAAACAACGCCTGATCTCACTCGATTTGCTTTACGCATTTCCGCCAGATGCAGATATTGCTTATTATTTGATGGATAACGGTTTGACACGCGAAGAATACGATTGGTTCATGATTGGCGAACCTCCCGGGTACCAGGTTATGGGCAACGATTATTATGGCCGCAACGAACGGATTTTAAAACCCGACGGCTCTATTTGCACTGCAGAAGATGTTTACGGCTGGTACCAAATCACGAAAGATTATTATAACCGTTATAAAAAGCCGGTAATGCACACAGAAACCAATGTTTTCAACTCCGAAGAAGCGCCGACCTGGCTTTGGAAACAATGGATAAATATTTTGCAGATGCGCAAAGACGGCATTCCGGTGCTTGGTTTCACCTGGTATAGCCTGATTGACCAGGTTGATTGGGACATCGAACTTGCCGAAAAAAAAGGAACGGTCAATGAATGCGGGTTGTATGATTTGAGCCGCAAACCGCGACCTGTTGCCGAAGCTTACAAACTGCTGCTCAGGGAATATGGGCAAATTACCATCGTTCCGCACGGCGAAGTTTTTGAAATTACAAATGAGGCGGCAAGATTGAAAGTCGAGATTTGAAACTCTCTATATCTAACCTGGACAAGAGATAACCCAAAAAAGAAGGTATTAAAAATTTAATAAAACTTATGATGCATTATTGAATGCTATTGATGCAAAGAAAAAGAAAGCGATGGCATAAATGACCCATTATGTAGAAGGATTTCTACCATTGAAGTCCGAGGTGTTTGTGTAGCTTGCTGCTATCTTTTGGATGTATAAAAATCTTAAAAATTATAAAATGAAAAGAATTGCAATAAATGGTTTTGGCCGTATCGGAAGAGCGGCTTTTAAAAGTTATTATGGATACTCCTGAAATGGAAGTGGTTGCTATCAATGATTTATTATCAATTGAAAATGCTGCGTATTTGCTAAAGTATGATAGTGTTTATGGCCGGTACGATAAAGAAGTTAGTATTCAAGAGGGGCATCTTCATGTTGGTGATAAAAGGGTAAGTTATCTTTCTGTGAAAAGCCCTGCTTATTTGCCCTGGGAGGAGCTTAATGTTGAAACGGTTATTGAAAGCACCGGTATTTTTACGAACCGTGAAGACGCAGAAAAACACATTCTTGCAGGAGCTAAAACTGTTGTTATTTCGGCCCCTACTAAAAGTGTGGATACCCCAACGGTTGTTCATGGAGTAAATACAAAAGATGGAAAGACAAATATCTTTTCATGTGCAAGCTGCACTACGAATAACGTTAGCCCTGTTATTGAAATTATAGGCCGCAGAGTGGCGATTAGGAAAGCGATTTTAAATACGATTTATGCTTATACCGCTTCGCAATCAATAGTTGACGGTCCGTCCAAAAAGAAACCAAGAATGGGCAGGGCAGCGGCTATGAATCTTGTACCGGCATCTACCGGGGCAGCAATTGCCACCATTAAAACATTGCCGCAATATGATGGAAAATTTGATGGCATTGCCATTCGAACACCTGTTGTAGTGGGTTCCATATCTGATATTACTTTTATTGCAGAGCGTACAACTTCTGCAGAAGAAATTAATAATATTTTAAAAGAAGAAGCAGCAACAGAACGCTATAAAAAAGTATTGTCTGTTACTGACGAGCCTTTGGTTTCAACTGATATGATTCAAAGCACATTTGCTGCAATTATTGATATAGAAATGACACGGGTAGTAGATGGGGACCTGGTGAAGATAATGGCATGGTATGATAATGAATGGGGATTCACTAACCAAATGATTCGCCAGATAAAAGAGATTTAATCATATATCTAAAAATATTTGGTTGTGTATTTAATTGTATGATGCCTGTTTTCAAAAACAATGAGCTAATCCCAAAAAATTAAAAGATTAAAATGATGGCTGAAAATAATAAAATAATAAAATGGGAAGACCATGGTCCCGTATTGGTATTCTTACATTATTTTGGAGGATCAGCCCAAAGCTGACATTGGGTAGCAGAGAAATTATCGGATGATTACCGTTGTATAGCTATTAATCTTCCAGGTTTCGGGGGAGAACCGGCAATGGAAGCGCCATCTATTCAGGGTTTTGCAGAGTATGTACAAGAACAAATAATATCACTTGGCATCAAAACCTACACACTAATTGGGCATTCAATGGGTGGTAAAATTGCATTACAAATGGCCGCAAATGCTCCGAAAGATTCTATCCAGACGTTAATTTTAGTTGCTCCTTCACCGCCTACTACCGAACCTACGCCTGAAAAGGAAAAAGAACGCATGCTTCATCACTGCGATCCTCAGGAAGCAGAAAAATTGATAGAGGACTCTATAAGAAAACCTTTAACAGAAGACCAGCATGCTTTGGCTCTTAAAACACAGCTCATTACCGATCGTGCTACCTGGAGATAGTGGATTTTAAAAGGCATGAATTATTCTATTGCTAATAATATAAAATCTCTCGAACTGCCCATTACTGTGCTTGCTTCTCAAGATGATCCTGTAATAACTTCTGAGTTGGTAAAGCAGCGGGTAATGCCATTTTTAAATCAGGCAAAATTAATAACAACCAAGGGTGTAGGCCATCTTAGCCCTTTTGAAGCGCCCGGCTGGATTGCAGAGCAAATACGAAATATAGTAGCAGTTGAGGAAAAAGTTCCTGAGGGATAAGGAGATAGCTAAGGGTTTGGATATAGACATAACAAAGATTATTACAAGGAATATAACAAAACATTTATGTCAGAGGCTAAAGAAGAACAAGAAAAGAAGGCGGAATTATTTTATTGGCATGTTTGGGCAGACGATAAAGGTGTGAGCCACCAGACTCGCGTTCAACTTACTTCATTTGTAAAAGAAAGTATGGGTGGGGATGCACAACCTCAATGGAATAAACACATACTACAGGCTGATAGTAAAATATTGTTTGCCGAAATGCCCGTCGGATGGATAGGCTCCTTGCATGAGAACCCACAACCACAATGGATTGTTACCTTTATCCGGGCACTGTTTGTCGAGACAATGGATGGGCATCGTGTAGAAATGGGGCCTGGAGATGTATCTTTTGGAGGAGATCAAAATACAAAACCAGATCGTAATGGCCACAAAGGACATATTTCCGGAACAATTGGCCAGCAACCTGCAATGCTTATGATAATGCAGCTTATTGGCGATAAATGGAAAGGGAGAGAGCCAGGTGATTTCTCTTAAATTATTTTATATCTAAAACTTTACAATCATGGCAATCAATAAAGTTAAACTCAAAAGCAAAAAAGAAGTCGCTTCCGGCACAATGGAATTCCGGTTTGATAAACCGGCTGGATTTATTTATAAAGCCGGTCAGTTTGGCGATTACACACTCATTAATCCATCTGATACTGATGCGGAAGGAAATGTGCGGGGATTTTCTCTTGCAAGTGCGCCCTTTGAAGATGATATTATGTTTACAACCAGAATGCGGGATACCGCTTTTAAAAGGAACATGAAAAAAATGGATATTGGCACAAAGGTTACTTTCGATGCGCCTTATGGTTCATTTACCCTGCAAAACAACACGAAAATTCCTGCTGTTTTTCTTTCGGGCGGCATTGGCATTACCCCGGTAAAAAGCATAATATTACAAGCCACTCATGATAAAACGGCGCACAAAATATTTCTTTTTTATACAAATAAAACACCTAAAGATGCGGCATACCTGGATGAATTAACAGAGGCTCAAAATACAAATGCCAATTACAAGTTTATTGCTTCAATGACAGATGTTGAAGGCTCTAAAGATTGGAAAGGCGAAACAGGTTTTTTTACAAAAGAAATGCTTCAAAATATATTGGTGATCTCACACTGCCGGTTTATTATATCGCCGGGCCAGCGTCAATGGTAAGTTCTATTCGAAAAACACTTAGCGAATCAGGTATTGATGATGATAATATTCGCACAGAAGAATTTTCAGGTTACAAATAAATTATAAAAGAAATACAAAATGAAAATCAAAATAAAAAGGGTGTATGAAAAACCCGATAAGGAAGATGGTTTCCGCATTTTAGTAGACAGGCTTTGGCCGCGTGGTTTAACAAAAGAAAAAGCTGCAGTTGACCTCTGGTTGAAAGATATTGCTCTCACCACAGAACTTAGAAAATGGTTTGCACATGATCCCAAAAAATGGGTTGAATTTAAAAAACGTTATCTCCATGAACTAAAAGAAAATAAAGAACCTGTTTCACTTTTAAAAGAACAGATGAAGAAAGGAAATGTAACATTGGTTTATGTTGCAAAAGATGAGGAACATAATGAAGCGCTTGTGCTTTTGAATAAAGTAAAATAGTTTGCAAGTTTAGGTTTAGAAGAAATATGCTGTTATAAAAAATGAAAAAAGTATTGCAAAATAAAACCGTTTGGACCATCGGTCATTCTACCCGCACGCTGGAAGAATTAATTGAAATGTTAGGTTCATTTAAAATTGAAATGGTAGCAGACATCAGGAGTTATCCCGGCTCACGCCGCTATCCGCAATTTAATAAAGAAGCGTTGGAAATCTCTTTGCCGGAAAATAATATTCAGTATGTTCATTTAAAAGAATTAGGTGGAAGAAGAAAAGTAAATCCGAGTTCAAAAAATACCTCATGGAGGCATGTAGCTTTTCGTGGCTATGCCGATTATATGGAGACGAATGCTTTTAAAGAAGGAATAAAAGAACTTGAAAAGATCGCATTAAAACAACGAACGGCTTATATGTGTTCAGAAGCAGTGTGGTGGCGCTGTCACCGCTCAATGGTTTCTGATTATTTAAAAGTGCATGGCTGGAAAGTGATGCACATTATGGCAGCAGGAAAAGAAGAAGAGCATCCTTACACCGCACCGGCAAAATTTATGAATGGAGAGTTGACTTATCAAGAAGAAAATATAAAGTAACTTTTTTATATTTCAGGATTACTCAGTTTAAAAAAATCAAATAGTAGTTGCCATATCCAAAAGAAAATATTTACTCCCCGGCTTATAGAATATTCTACATATTTTCTGTAAGGTATAGTAAAATGAGTATGCAGGTATTGCATACACATTACCGACACTAACAGATGCCGATATAAGAATTGATAGCAATGGAAAACTTGGCTGGGCAATTACTTATTAAGCCCACGCAGCAAGTCAGGCACATTTGCAAGGCGCACAAGCCGACACACAAAAGCCAACCTTGCAAAAGAGCCTGCCTTGCCCTTACACACTGGCAACAGTTTTTAATTCGGGCAGACAAGGCACTTTAGGTTGACACTGTATTACAGACACGAAGGGTATGCGTACAACAGCAGGTTTATATGGTCGCTGATTTTTTTACTGTTATGGCTTATGGTATACTTCTTTAAAAAGCCGTTCAGAAAAGAAATGTTACGGGTAAGTTTTTGGACGATGCCGTTCGGTCTTACTGAACCATTATTTGTTCCCCAATATTGGAACCCACCTACTATTTTTAATCTGGCTCAAAAGACAGGCTTCGACATTGAAAGTTTTATTTTTTCATTTGCCATTGGCGGCATAGGTTCTGTTTTATATAAAATAATTTTTAAAATGGATAACGATCTCTATCGGCCGACAGATAGAAACCATCAAAAACATAAGCTTCATTTTTATTCATTGTTCACACCGGTAGCTGTATTTCTTTTATTGGCTTTGCTAACTAATCTCAATCATATTTATTGCGGCATTATTGCCTTGTTTATTGGTGCTGTAGCAGCACTCTTCTACCGTCCTGATTTGAAAATGAAAATATGGATCGGAGGTATTTTGTTCCTAATATTATATTTTATCTATTTCAAATTACTGAATGTATTATTCCATAGATATTTTAGCGCAGTATGGAATTTTGCAACTATTTCGGGCATAGTTCTAAAGAACATACAAATAAAGCAGCTATCAGATAACTTAATGCACTGCATAAGAAACTTATCTCAACTTCACCACCTTAAAATGCTTGTTGCCTTGGAGAGTACTTATGTGCATTATATAATTACCTTTTGGCAGCACAGCTAACCTGTCAAGTATATACGTGTTGTTGCCTTTTCTACCGGCAATGTCTTTTAAAAACACCAGGTTTCCAATATTATCATAAAGAGCAACATGGATAGGTATATTATTTTCTAATGAAAGATGGATAGTAGTATTATTCACAAATGGATTTGGATAAATGCCTGCAGCTCTATAACCATGATCTGATGACCTGATGGACACAACCTGGCTATATTTATACTCAAGATCCTGATCTAAAGTTTTTAACCGGTAATTGTTGATACCGCTGCCCGGGAAAGAATCAATAAAAGAATAATTATTATTACCAACTGAATTTTCCGATGCAGCGATCGTAGACAAATGGATGTAAGCGTTGTTGCCATTGCTTCTTTCCAATTCAAACCATTTACTGTTAACCTCATTGCTGGTAGTCCATTTTAGCTGTATTCCATCATTAACATTGCCAGCATGGAAAGATACTAAGCTAACCGGAAGGGTGGCCGCAACTGAAACAGTATTCTGTGCCGCTCCAACCAGCTTAATACCTACATAATCCCTGGCATTGGTTACCTGGTTAGAAGCTGGCGAAGAAGGAGCAGTAGCGGTGTATTTTAAAATGATGCTACCGCCGGCAGGAATATAATAAGAGGTATTTCCAGATGAAGTGACACCTCCTTCAAACGTGAGTGTACCCAAAGCACCTGTAGCAGGGTTTGTAGTTGAGTTAGTTGCTGTAACCTGGCTTGAGGCATCTAAAGACTGGTAAGTAAAACCTGACGGAAGTTCATCTGTAATTTTATCAATGCTTACTCCGTAAGCACCTGGATTTTGTACGGTGACTGTGAATATGGCCGTACTATTAAAGAGGTATACTGACTTATCTGAAACCTTGGAAATAGTCAGTGGATTAGCGGAAGCCAACACCGTAACAGGTGTTCCTGCACCCAGACTGGTATTCAAAGCATATTTGTAATTAGTGTTACCGCTGGTTGCGCCTGCACAGGGCAACAAGTAATTTGTATAATTGTAATCTGTGATACGAAAGGTCCACCGGATAGTTATAGAAGCTCCATTTGATCCGCTACCGGTAATATAGTACAGGGAATCTGTGGCGCCTATAACTATCCCGGGAACGGTGCTTGCAACAACCTGTGTACTTAGTAAAGTTATTTTTGTAGGATCAAACTGTGATGATACGGCAACCTGAAAATCAGTTTCATCTCCGTTTTGTACATTGCCAACTGCATAAGTTACATCGTCTACGATGGTACCTCCTATCAGGTTCTGATTGGTAAAAGCCTGTGTAGCTGTTCCGTCGGCATTAGCGCTTATACTTGACCGGTTTCTTATTGCAAAGCTTTGTGTTTTCCAGGTAGCAGTGATATCACTCAGTTGGGTATTGAAAGTGGCTACCGGAGTAACGCTCGCCGGATAAGACGTATATTAATAACAAACTTTCGACTGACCTGGAGCTAATGTTCCTATATTTATAATGCCGGTGGCAGGCGAAACAACAGAATAATTTTGCCCTGTAACTGAAGTGCTTATAGAAGTGATCGTAAATTTTAACCCGGTATAGGTTACACCGCTGGTAGTATTGTTTCTGATTTCAAATCCAACATACGCCTTGGTTATTGTTGCAGGCGAATTAGCATCAACAATAAAATACGGGGCACTGATACGGGTAATGGTAAAATGAGTTGGGTCAAGAGAAAAGGCATGAAAAGAACATACAACTAAAATAATCATTAGAAAGCTTCTCATAAAATAAGTCTGATTTTGGATTCATGGAATATTGACGAATAATATTATGTTAATTATCTTGCTGCTTAATTTTAAATTTTAGCTTTTAAGTAATTGCACTTACAACAAACTAAACGTCTTTGCCAGGGAAATCAGTTAACCACCGAAGCAAAGAGTTCTGAACCACGGACATCAACGCACTAAGGAGCACAAAGTTTTAATATTCTTTTGTGTTTGTTCAAAAAAAACTCTTTGTGTTCCTTCGTGCCTTGATGTCCGTGGTTCAAAAACAACCAATGATCAGTGCAACTTATCCAGTTATCTTACCATGATGTTTGAATTTCAATTCATGAAAGGCTCCGTTGTTAAAAACAATTTTAAAGAGAAAGACACTACACAACCTGCAATCCAAAATAAAAAAATTCCAATTGCTCTCCTGTACATTTTAGAAAATGTTCTGCAGTTGGAGGCACTATCAAAAACACGCCTTCTGATAATTCGAACTCCCGGCTATTTATAATTATCTTCCCTTGTCCTTTTATAAAGAAAAAACACTCTTCCATATCAGCATGCTGATGCATAGGTATTTCTTCTTCAGGTTTAAGGCTTGCCCATGCAATTTGAGTAAGCCTTGTAAGATCGGTATTACCTTTAGAAAGCACTTTTTTCATACCTGCAGCATGAGCAGTTGGTATGGCTTCTATATCATGTAGCTTTAAGTAAGTGATCATGTTTGGTAGATAGTTATTTAAGTAATTGTATGAACTATTAATGTAAAATTATTAAGAGGATCTTATAATACTGAAGCCATTATCTGAATTGGGATTCGCCAGATTTTGAGATTATAGGATGGATATCTTTGATAATCATCCTATAATGATTGATTAATAGAGAGAACAATACAATAATATTGAAGAAAGGAAAATTAGAAGTTTCTTTAAGGGTATGCTTTAGATTGCTTTGCTTGTAAGTGTCAATTATTCTTTCACCGCCTTACGGTTACTCAAAGGCAACCAGTTCCCTCCCTCCTGTCGCCATTCACATTTGAAAGTCATTACATTACCATCATCACTAAACACAACAGTTGTTCGTGTAAAGGGTTCGGTAAATTTCCAGGTATCATCTTCTACGGTTACTCTATATTTTATTGCATTGCCGCCATTGTCAAACATTCGCGTAAAATATTCTTTCATGGCAACATCATATCCAATGATCTGCAGGCCCTTGAAATTATGTCCGCCTACTGTAGCATCCCATCGGTGAACAAGAAAATATTTGTCCGGCATCCATTCATAGCTTTCATCACTGATCCATTTTTGTGCTGATGCATGAGGGGTGTCGTCAGATATATGATTATAAGAATAACCCTCGGAATGCCAGCTACCAACAAAAACATTCAGACGATCAAGTTCAGGTGCGGGTAAAGGAATTTGAGGGGAATTATCTTCAGACTTTTGAATTGTATCCATATGGTTAAAAATTTAATGTATTGCTACAATAATATAATTCAGATTATGGCTTTTCATCAATATTAAAAGCAAAATACACATTCATTCGTTCATGTGCAAGAGTAAATTTTAACAATAGGTTATGACGTTTCAGAACTTATAGTTAACAGCCACACCTATAAGGTTTTAAAAGCTTATAAGTAGGCTGTTAAAAAGCTCATCGAATTCTTCTTACAGTTTAGCATAAGCTTTTTTTGGCAATGTCATTTAGTTTAAGAGGTCGTGAGAAGATGTTCTGGTTCTCCTTTTGTAAAAAGATTTGTTTCAACAATTTATAAAGATGATGTAAGCTTTCGATCCGGATAGTTGGGTGAGTCGCCAAGGTGGTAGTACATCCCCTCCGTTGGAGGGACGTTATGTCCAAAGGACATAACGGGGGAGGGTACACCGGGCATGATGCTATTTTGGTCTTCATTGTTGTGCATAGTGCTGACCTCTCCGGATTTTTGTCACTAAGTAATTGCAGTCAGGTACCCACCCCCGTTTGGCCTTCGGCTCAAACGTCCCCTCCCGAAGAGGGGATGCGGTACCAGCCTGACTTTGACATTCATTCACAAAACCTGTACGAAAACTACTATAAACTTTTGAACAGCCTAACTTATAAGCTTATAAGCAGGCTCTGAAAATCTAAGAGATATCATCACAAGAGGGAGCGCGTGATAGTAACCGAAGACCCTGCGGTTAAACCTATAAGGTTTTGAAAACCTTGTAGGTTAAAATAAACTTTCAATAACTATTGAAAGTTCAATAAAATTATTAAATTTGTTTTATGAAACTACCGGAAGCAAAGCAAAAGTTTATCGAGGCCTGGGGAAAGCTAGGCTCTGAATGGGGCATAAACCGAACTATGGCCCAGGTGCATGCCTTACTGATAATATCACCCGATGCACTTACCACGGAAGAAATTATGAAAACGCTGAGTATTTCAAGAGGTAACGCCAACATGACTGTGCGCGACCTGATAGGTTGGGGACTGGTACACAAGCAACATAAAGCGGGGGAAAGAAAGGAATATTTTTTCGCAGAAAAAGATGCCTGGAACATCGCACGCCAGGTGGCTAAAGAAAGAAGAAAGCGTGAACTGGATCCTGTAATCAAAATACTGGATGAACTATCAAAAGTGGAAGGTGATAGCAAGGATCCTGCTTTTAAAACATTTAATAAATCAGTAACAGATATAAACAAACTGGCAAAAAATGTTGACAAAACTTTAGAAACCATGCTCAAAGCAGAAGAAAACTGGTTCTGGGGATCAATTTTCAAAATATTCAAATAAAATTTTTTTTGAAAATAATTTTCATTTATTTCTGAAAGACCAATAATAATAATAAACAACCATTATGAAAACATTAGAGAATCATATCATCCTGTATGATGCAGATTGTGCCATGTGCAGGACTTTTACCAAAGCGTTTATTAAAACCGGCATGCTCGATGAATCAGGCCGCCAGTCTTATCAGCATGTTTCTTACGAGTCATGTCCGCTAGTTGACAGGCAACGCGCTGTTAATGAGATTGCACTGGTGAACAATATTACCGGTGAAGTAAGTTATGGTATAACCAGTTTATTTAAAGTAATAGGCAATTCACTCCCTGTTTTTAAACCTTTTTTTTCATGCAAACCGTTCTCGTGGTTAATGAGCAAGCTGTATGCTTTTATATCTTACAACCGTAAAGTTATCATGCCGGCCCGCGTAACTGATACAAATGTTATTCAACCAACTTTCAGATTAGATTACCGGATAAGCTATTTAATTTTTACCTGGCTGGTCACATCATTTATCCTTACAGGTTACACAAAATTACTGGATCCGCTTGTCCCGGTTGGCTCCTCTTACAGGGAATTTCTTATTTGTGGCGGCCAGGTAATTTTCCAGGGAATAATTATCCATAAACTGATGAAAGGCCGTTGCTGGAATTACCTCGGCAATATGATGACCATTTCATTGGCAGGTGCGTTGCTGCTTTTACCGGCACTCTTAATTATAAAACATTATCACTTATCACCAACAATTGCAGGGTTGTATTTTATGGCCACAGCTGGACTGATGTTACTGGAACATATCCGCAGAATGAAAATCCTTGGAATAAGTTTGTGGCTAACGCTAAGCTGGATCGCCTACAGGTTATTGATTTTATTTTTTATTGTTAAATTAAGTTGATATGAAGAAATATAAAAAAATTGTGCTGGCTGGCGGTAACGGTTACCTGGGAGGCATTCTTGCAGCATATTACAGGCCTATTAGCGAAGAGGTAATCATACTTAGTAGAAAATATAAAGCACCCAACGATAATGTGAAAACCCTTGTTTGGGACGGCTGTCATGAAAATGACTGGAGCAATTCTTTAGAACATGCAGATATGCTGGTTAATTTATGCGGCAAAAACGTCAATTGCAGGTACACCAAAGAAAATCAGGAAAAAATTATTCAGTCAAGAATTATTCCGACAACTCTTCTGGGAAACATAATTGAAAGAAGGCAGCATCCGCCGAAACTATGGATAAATATTACATCGGCAACCATCTATCGCCACGCAGAAGACCATCCTCAGGATGAAGAGACTGGTGAAATAGGATATGGATTCTCCATCAATGTTTGCTGCCAATGGGAAGCATGTTTTTTTCAATCCAATACACCCCATACACGTAAGATAGCTTTGCGAATGGGTATCATATTGGGCAGATCAGATTCGGCTTTTCCACGTTTGCTGAACATGGTTAAATTTGGCCTTGGTGGAAAACAGGGTGATGGACAACAATATGTTTCGTGGATTCATGAACAGGATGCGGCAAGATGCACAGAATGGTTGATGCAACATACCGGTTTAAACGGGATAATTAATTGTACCTCTCCGGAGCCGGTTAAAAACAAAGACTTTATGGCTTGCATAAGGAATGCTTATGGTATTTCTTTTGGTTTACCTTCTCCAGCCTGGTTACTGCAACTAGGGGCGATGGTTATCGGAACAGAAACAGAATTAATTTTAAAAAGCCGTTGGGTTATTCCGGCAAGACTTTTAAGCAACGGTTATCAATTTATTTTTCCAAAACCGGAGCATGCTATAAAAGATCTTTTAAGCATCAGAATATGAAGCCTCCTTAACTCTTATTATTAATGTTTTCACAACCATATATCTTCCCTTTAAAACACTATTGACAAATCATCTGTCATTAGTATTTCATTTGTAAAAAAATTTTACTACTTTGTTTTAGTCTTATCTCTTTAAGAATAACGCTGATTATATGATTTCATTTACCTCTTTAAATATAAAAATGAAGTTCTGTCTATTTATCATATTTTCTATGCAAATTCAATATGCTTCAGGTCAAATTTTTGTTGACAAGGAAAATGACAGGGTATTCAATCCAAAAGCTACTAATCGCTTTTTAATTAGCCTTGACAATAGCAGTGCACAAACAATTACAATAAAAGGCATAAGGACAATTAATATTATGGATGCACGTGCAGATACATTGGCATTGGGTTATTTAAAAAAAAGCATGTTCAGAGTCTTTAAAAAGATCGGGTTTTCAACCCCTGGCTTAACGGAAATGATAAACTTTTCTCAGGGGATTATTATTCCTGATATTATTAATTCCGAATATGAAATCTTTCTTGTAGTAAAAGAATTGTGGTTAGGTGAAGAAGATACTGATTATGATTCCAAGGACAAAATTCAGGATACCGATGAAAAATTATTTCCTGAAAGCTATATAAAAGCAACATTTGATTTTTATATTAAAGAAGGCGATAAATATTATCCCTTATACAGATTCGATAGCAGTATGGTAAAAACTCTTCCTTTGAAAGATTATGCCTTTGACCATATTCAAAATGCTTTGCAAGTAAGCATTGACAAGATTGCCCAATACAATTTATCTAACATAGCCAAAACAAAAACAGCGCTTACTTTAAGCGGCATACAAAATTATAATGATGACAGGTTTCAGCTTTCTATATTAAAAGATTCATCCTGCAAAACGGGTATCTATTTATCTTTTGATGAGTTCAAAGCCAATAACCCATCTATCCAGGAATATGAAATTAAAAGAGGGAAGTTAGGGGATGAATTATATACGAAATCGCAAGATGGCCGATGGGTAGTAACCAGGTCGGCATGGGGATACTGCAATGGCAAGACTTCCTATATCAAATCCGGGGATAATTATTTCGGGTTGATCCGTGTTGAAAATTCATTTTATTTTTATGGTTCAAAAGTAATAGCAAGGCGTGAGGTGCTGAATAACAGCAACAATCATAATTATCTTTTTAACTATGATTACCAGAGAAACAGCGGTGGAAAGAAAAGATACAGCAACCCTTTATCACCACTTAAACTTAACATTGAAACAGGTAACATTTATTGAATAATTGTGACTATTCAGGCATAGGTTCCATCTTTCAGCCATACTTTTCTTGGAATTATGTAATTACTTTTACTAGTGTCATGTCAACCTTAAATTGTCACTTTTGCTATCAGCCGTCAGCTATCAGCTATCAGGAGGAAATACATTACACATTAGTGTCCTGATACTGATACTGATAGCAGATACGTCAATTTAGAGTTAACATAAAAACTACTTGCATGTACATGGGTTATTCTTTAATTTTATAAGCTTAGTATATCTCCACATGAAATATTGTTACCTGCTTATAATATTATGGATAGCTTCCTGTACCAATAATACTGCATTGGAAAGTAAGGATGCTACTGATACTACTTCCTTTATAACTACTGATAGCGTTCCAGAAATAAGAAAAATTGTTAGTAAGAAGCCGGTAGCCACTTATCTCGTTTCGGTAAATGATCCCAAATTAGGACGAACCTTCGGTGTAGATATTTTTGAAACCGGATCAACTTTTGAATACCTCATGCGTATGCACTATGAAGCAATTGAGGAAACCGACACAGTTAAAATTCCTAGTTTTGGTATCTGGCCGGAAATCAAGGTAGTTAGGGGACCTGAAAAGATTTCCTGCATTGTTGGTTTTCTTGATAAGAAGAAAGTTTTTAAGCCATATAAGATGGTTACAGCGAAAGGGAATAATATGAAATTAATAGTGCTTAAAAAATATTTTACCGGTCATTACAGAACGCCGGGATAATAGTGTTTGTTTTAAATTAAGTGCGTGCAAATAGTAAGCAGTATCCGGATTATCAATTTATTGTTTAGAAGCTGCAGGTTGTTTAAACAATGAGTGATGCCGGGAAGGTAGAAAATAAAACATTGCAGAAGCTCCAAAAAAGGTAACATCACTAGCATCTGTCCGGCCACTATAAAAATATTGCCCGAAAAATACATTAAAATGAATCCTTGAATTAAAAGCATATTCTATTCCTGAAGTAAGTTCTGTCATAAGGTCAAGCTTGGAATTAAAAACATATCCTATACCTGCCGTGAAAGTATTCGTGAATTTACCCTGTTGAAATACGTTTAGATTGGGACGTAGTTCAATATAAGCTGTAGTATCTTTTCCATTGCTTTTTGCCAAGCTCGTTTTCCCTACATCCACCCCTAAGCTAAAAACATCCCATTGTCTTCCTATTTCAATAGATGCATTGCCCTTTTCCAGGAGTGTTCCGGCGCTATTGGTAAGACTCGGGGCTAACGAGATATATGTTTGTGAAAACATACCGTAATAGGTTGTTACCATAAAGAGGGTGAGTAAAAATTTTTTCATTCTAACGGTTAATATCAATTAAGAGCCCAGCCAACATTGCTAATGTTAAATGAAATTAACATTAGTTTTGCTATTAACATGTTAAGATGAATGGATCAATATGAGTAGCCTTTCATTTTCAATTAAATATTTCTTTCTCCTTACTTAGTGTAATAAACCCTGATTAACTATAAAGCTGATAAATGCTAGATAGGAAACACAAAATTGTATAAGAATGTAATCAATGGTGGCATGAAATTTTATATCTTTTAAAAAAAACATTATATGAAAACCGCATCAACAGAAACTACAGAAATTTTAAATGACCTTATTGAAATTAATAATGATCGTATAAAAGGGTATGAACATGCTATAAAAGAATTGCAAGCCGGAGATGTTGATCTGAAAACTTTATTTGCCGCTATGATAGATCAGAGTAGGCAAGCTAAAATGGCTCTTGGTAAAGAGGTACAGGCATTAGGTGGTGAAATGGAAACCGGTACTACTAATAGTGGTAAGATTTACAAAGCATGGATGGATGTGAAAGCCGTGTTTACAGGCCATGACAGGCATACTGTTTTGAGCAATTGTGAATTTGGTGAAGATGCTGCACAGAAAGCTTATAAAACTGCCTTGGAAGCTCAGGATATTCCTGCATACCTGCGTGAAATGATCACTTCACAGAAAGCTGAGTTTAAAGGTTCTCATGACGAAATCAAGGCACTTCGTGATCAGAAATCTTAAAATATTTTTAACTCACATTAAAAGCAAGGGAAGTCATATTAACTTCCCTTGTTATTCTGAGTATAATTTAAAGCAAGCGTTCTATTAGAAGATCAAGAGCGTTTGAAACATCGGAAGTCAGCCTCTGCATTCATAAATCATCATTCATAACTCATCATTTAAAATACCTTCCTGCAAACTCGATAAACGTTGGCCAGTTGGGAACGGGGGTATGACCACCTTCGTGCTGCCTGAAAGCTACGTCGCCTATGGTTAAAGATGTTTCTACCTGGGGAAATTCTGATATACCCATGTCCTTTTTACCAAGAAGTTTGTAAACAGGACCGGCATGAACTGCAGCAAGAAACATTCCCTTTGCATCTACCCAGGCATCACCTTTTTCACCGGCACTAATGAATACAGGCCTGGGAGCACATAGTGCAACCAACTCGTGCGCATCAACTGGCAAATCATTCCAGTGAAGCGGACCGGCATACTTTAAAAAATTGCCGGCCATCCAATGATACTCATTCCAGGAAGCAACATTTTCAACCAGTTCACCGGCATTACGCCTGTGCAGCTTAACACCTCCTTCACCCGAAGAACTAATAAAGGCAATTGCAAAGCGGAGATCATAAGCCATTGTAACTACCGTAGCCTTACCATATCTTGAATGTCCTTCTATGCCCACCTGTTTTGCATTTACTGACTTGTCAGTTTCAAAATAATCCAGAGCACGGCTTGCACCCCATGCCCATGCACGAAGAGCTCCCCAATCATCGGGCTTACGCGACTGTCCCTTATTCATCAATCCTATAATTCCTTTTGCTAAGCCGGCTCCGTTATCGGCCTGAATACTATTAGGAACAATGACAGCATATCCCCACCCCCTGGCAAGAACCTGCTGTTGCCATGTTGGTCCGGTTGCTACAGGTGCCGCAACCGCCCGTGCTGCTGTGTCGCGTACCGGTGGCCTGAAGCCTGGAGGAAATACAAATCCGAATTCCATAATTACCGGAACCGGACCTGTCGCCGCAGCGGGTGTGGTTAAAGTAAGCTGTATGTCAACAGAAATTTGTGGATACGATGAATTGTCTACATGCCCTGTTAGTTTTTTTGTAATTACTGCTATGTCGCCATTTATATCGTTAGTAGTGCTGGTTATTTCCCAATTAACTTCGGGTGTATTGTTAGGCACCCTTCCATAAATTTCTTCGTCGAAGTCTTCAACGATTTCAGGGCGGCGCTTTTGCCACCACATTGCAGCGGTAGTAACTTTATTTCCATTTTTTAAAATCAAAGGATCGGGAAGATCAGGATATGGATTTGCTTTCGACTCATCATAATTGGCTGCATTAAGTGCATTAGGGTTACTGCCGTTAGCACCCGGCCTCATTGAAGTAATGTGTAACTGCGCCAGCATGTTTTTATAATCCTGCTCTGTAATTAATTTGATGCTGTCTGCGGCCTGCCTGTTTTGCTGGCTATAGGAATGAAAGCATACCATTATGATAATTGCCAGTAGGCATAGTAACTTTTTCATTTGGTGCAAATATTTTAATCTGTAAAAATATCTTTAAAATTAGTTTTTGAACCACGGAGACACGGAGGCACAAAGAGTTTTTTTGAAAAGTAAAACAAATAAACAAGATCTTTGTGCCTCTTCGTGTCTCCGTGGTTCAAAAATAACTAATGTGCAGTGCGACTTAATCAGTTATCTTATAACCTGATGTTTGAATTTGCAAATTCATGAAGGACTCTGTGGTTATAAAAATACAGGTACTTACAACTTTAAATCAACCTTCTTACCGGTTTTAACCGCTAAATAAATAGCATCGATAATCTTCAAATCTTTTAAAGCTTCTTCGCCATCAACAGGTACCGGCGGCTTTTTACCTTCAAGCAATATCCCTGAGAATTCATCCATCTGCACCGTCTGGTGCGTAACATGCGGAAAGTTTAGTTCACCTTTATTAGTGCGTCCCTTAATTGGTCCGTAACCTGTAGAAGGATTAAGTTCGGCAAATCCTTTTTCTGCATTGAGGAAAAACCGGTCCAGGTTATTCATATTGTAGGTAGACAAACAGGAAGCTATAGCCCCACTTGGAAAACCGAATTGAAACATGATAGTTTCATCTACCCCTTCCTTAAATTTAATAGTATCAGTTTTAACTTCCTGTGCCGTTACCCAAACCGGTTCCTCGCCTACCATATAACGGGAACCATTAATCGCATAAATTCCTATATCCATCATTGATCCTCCACCAGCGAGTTGTTTGTTTAACCTCCATTGTGTGGGATCTCCGATTTTAAATCCACAGAGCCCCTGGAAAAATAATATCTTTCCCAACTCACCATCTTTCCTCATGCGGATAATTTCGAGTGTCTTGGGTTCAAAGTGCATCCTGTATCCGACCAGCAGTTTAACATTCGCTTTTTTGCAGGCATCGATCATTTCCTGTCCGTCTTTTGCATTTACTGACATAGGTTTTTCACTGATTGCATGCTTGCCTGCTTTCGCAACACGTATTACGTATTCTTTATGAAGTGAGTTTGGAGTGATCACATAAACCGCATCAATATCAGGGTTGTTTTTAATGCCGTCGAAATTTTCATAGTTATAACAGTTTTTTTCAGGAATGTTATACTTGGTCTGCCAGTCTTTAAGCTTGGAGGGTGTGCCACTGATAGCTCCTACCAGTTTAGCTTTACTGCAGGCTTGCATTGCATCAGCAACCCGGGTTCCGTAGCTACCCAATCCCAGGATTGCTACACGAAGCAAGGGACCCTGGTGCGATTCAGGGTTTTTCTTTTTATTATCTGCCAGACTATATTTTGAAAGCAAGGGTAAAGCAATAGCCGAAGCGGTAAGTTTTTGTAAAAAATTACGACGTGAATTCATAACAGAACATTTATTATTGAGTTTAAAGCTGGTTTGCAAATCACCGGGAATATATGCAATTTATATGTTTTTAACCACAAAGGAAAAGCAGTAGAAAAAGAAGAGGTTACACTGAGACGTCCCCTGTGTAACCTCTTCTTACCTACGGCTTTTTCCTTTGTGGTTAAAAAATGACCAAGAGAAAGACCGACATCTTAATATTAAAATTGTTAGGTACTTTTAAAGAACTAAAACAACCTGCCATGAATAAAAATCAACTCTTGTATTTTAAAATTTACCTGTTATACTTACCTCTCCTGCTTTGCATGATTGCTCATGCACAGGTAAGTTCAACTTCCGGTATTAGCGGAAAGATTTCCGAAACAAAAACTGGCCGCGCACTGGGCGGCGTTACTATTCAGTTGCAAAACAAATCAACCACTGTTGAAAAAGCAACTGATAACGAAGGCAATTATTTATTTAATGCTCTTGCTCCCGGATCATACAAACTAACGGTTACCAATGTGGGTTTCACAAAACAATCGAAAGATATAAATATTATAAACGGTCAGAACCAGTTGCAAAATTTTGCGCTTACTGAAGATATAGCCCAGTTAGACCAGGTAGTAGTAGTGGGTTATGGTTCGCTTCAAAAGCGTGATCTGACGGGATCTGTGGCGACTATTGATAATAAACTTATCAGGAGTTTACCGGTTGCTACTATAGATCAGAAAATAATCGGCCAGGTGCCTGGAGTTCAGGTGCAGCAATTATCAGGCTCACCAGGTGCGGGCACTTCCGTTAAAATTCGTGGCAGCGGATCTCTTGGCGCAGGCAACGAACCACTATACGTTGTTGATGGAATGCCCTATTCAGCCGGTATGAATCAAAACCTTAACCCTCTGGTATTCATCAATCCAAATGATATTGAATCAATCACCATTTTAAAAGATGCTTCTTCAACGGCAATATATGGTTCACGTGGGGCTAATGGTGTAATCATGGTCACCACCAGGAAAGCTGTTTCGGACCGCACTGAGGTGAATGTTTCCGTAATGGCTGGTGTACAAAATGTTCCGCAGAAAGGAAGACCGCAAATGCTGAACCAGCGCGGGTTTGTTGACCTGCAACGCGAAAAGATCGGCATTAAAGTAAGGCAGATCGAAAACAGGGAGCCGGTCAACACCGATTACCCGGTAGAGTACCAGAATCCGGCAAGCCTTACCGGCGAAGGAACCGATTGGTACGATCTTTTACTAAGGCCCGCGCTTATACAGGAACAAAATGCAAGCCTGCTGAAGGGTACCAAAGAGTCGCGTATCAATTTTAGCCTGGGTCATTACAAACAGGATGGAGTGCTGAAATATACTGGCCTTGAGCGATTCAGTGGAAAACTGGGTATGGAATCCAATATCGGTAAGCATGTTAAAGTAGGCGCTTCATTACAACCGGCATATATATCACAGAACCGTACCAATACCAATGCAAGCAGGGAAGATATTCTTGGTGTTTCCATCTGGGCAAATCCTACCTTAAAGCCCTATAATAACAAAGGAGAATTGGTTCCTTACCTGGTGTCGCCGCAGAATAAATATCATTCGGCATGGAGTTTTGTAAATCCTTTATTCAACCTGAAATCAACAACACAGACAGACAACGAATTTCAAAGCCTTGGCCTTGCTTATTTTGAATGGAAGATTATGAACGATCTGACGATGAGGTCATCACTGAACACAAACTGGTCTTCTTCAAAATACTTTCAATATGTTCCCAGTACGGTCGGTTCATCCAACACGCCACCTACTACAGGCACCGGCAGATCAACCAGCATCACGAGTCAGAACTTTGATTGGCTTGTTGAAAATACATTAAGCTACGAGAAATCATCTGGTAATCACCGCATCAGTGCACTTGCAGGTTATACCACCCAGAAAAGCACTTCAAGGGGAATAAATCTTAACGCCGATCCTTATGCGAATGACCTGCTTCAAACGATTAATGCTGCACAGGCAGTTAAAACCTGGGGTGAAAGCGTTAACCAATGGAGCATGATTTCTTACCTGGGTAGGGTTAATTATTCATGGAGTGATAAATACTTATTAACTGCAACGTTCCGGTCAGATGGATCTTCAAGATTCGGCGAGGCTAACAGGTTTGCAAATTTTCCATCTGTTGCAGCTGCCTGGCGGCTTTCACAGGAAAAATTCATAAGGCAAATTAAGTCAGTTGACAACCTGAAGCTGCGTGCAAGTTTTGGAACCAGCGGAAATAATAATATTGGTAACTATGCCTCACTAGCATCAGTAAACGCAGGCTCCTATGTTTTTGGAAGTACACAGGTTTCTGCTGCTACAATCGGCATCTCCAATCCGAATCTTACATGGGAAGAATCGCAGCAGGTAGATGGTGGTTTTGACCTGTCTATGTTCAATAACCGGTTTACAATGGTTGTAGACGTGTATAACCGCAAAAGCAAAAATATGCTGCTGAGTAATATCATTCCTGCCATTACAGGATTTAATACCCAGATCGTAAACATGGGTAAAGTGCGCAACAGGGGTTTGGAAATTGCACTGGGTGGTGCACCGGTTTCATCACGTAATTTTCACTGGGATGTAAACCTGAACCTTTCCTTTAATCGCAATACAGTGCTTTCGCTGAACCAGAACGGTGACAGGATTTTATCTGGTAATAATGATAACAACCCTACACATGTTACGGTAGTCGGAAAACCTATCGGGCAGTTCTTCGGATATATCTTTCAGGGTTTATATACTGCTGCGGATCTATTAGATCCCAAAGTCCCCAAATACCCGCAGGTGTATGCAGGAGCAGGTAAATATATGGATGTAGACGGAGACGGCCAGATCAAGGATTTATCCGATTACACTATCATCGGTAATCCTTATCCTGATTATATTTTTGGGTTCTCCAATAGCTTTTCTTACAAAAATCTTAGCATGTCTGTTATTGTTAATGGCCAATCCGGCGGAAATGTAGTAAATGGTCTGCGTCAGACTGTAGACAACCTGCAAGGATTTTTCAATGTAAGTGAAGAATGGCTGAACCGCTGGCACAGTGCACAGGTTCCGGGAGATGGAAAACATTACGGCATTCCTAACACCACGCCAAGTCTTGGTCACCGTATGAACAGTCAATGGGTGGAAGATGCGTCTTACCTGAGAATAGCGAATGTAACGCTGGGTTATACATTACCTGCCGAATGGATGAAACGCAGTGGTTTCATGAATGGTGGACGCATATATATAACCGTTCAAAACATGGCAATGTTCACCCGCTATGGTGGCGCTAACCCTGAGGCACAGTCGGTAAATATCAATAATACCTTGTCACCCGGATTTGATATATCTTCTTATCCGTTATCGAGGACAATTTCTGCCGGATTGAATCTTTCATTTTAATCGAAACCATTTCTATCTAAACAAATTATCTTCATTATTTATCATTGTTATGAAAAAATTATCATTACTTATTTTAATAATATCTCTTGCGGCATGTAAGAAAGATTTCCTTACGATCTACCCGCAGAACGCGTTGAATGAAGGCAATTTTTATAATTCGGAAAAAGAATATATCCTGCTGGCCAATGGCTGTTATTTAGGCATGCGTAATTATGAAAAAGAGCAGCATTGGGTTATGGCAGAGCTTCCTTCAGATAACGGAAGCTTTCAGTACAATAATGTTTCGGGAGAAGCTTCAAAAGGTATCATGGACCAGTTGCTTTTCGCTTCAAACAATATTGTTTATTCCGCCTTCTGGAACTTTTCTTATAGTGGAATAACCAATTGCAATAAATTATTGAGTGAAATTGACAGACCCGGAGTGTCATGGTCTAAACAATCATATAAAGACCGCTGTGCAGGAGAAGCATTCTTTTTGAGGAGCCTGTACTATTTTAACCTGGTACGTCAGTTTGGTGGCGTACCACTTGTATTGGAGCGCATTACCTCAATTGAGGCAGTAGGCATTAAAAGATCAACAGAAGAACAGGTATATACGCAGATAATCGCTGATCTGAAGCAGGCGGTCACTCATTTTATGGTAGCAATAGATGTTGAGGAGAATGGCCGGGCCAACCTGGGTGCTGCCAATTCTTTGCTAGGCAAGGTATATCTTACCATGCATAAATATCCTGAAGCGGAAGCCGTTCTGAAAATAGTGATGGATTCAAAAAAATATGACCTGCTTCCCAACTATTCAGATGTATTCAATCCTTCGAAGAAAGATTATAAAGAGACGATCTTCGCTATCCAATATTCAGAAAACAGTACGGAACTGGCAAACCGTTTTATATTCTGGTTTGCCCCCTGGAACTCTGCAGGTGCGGTAACAAAACGGGCGAATATCAGTATCATATCCGGGGGATGGAACCAGCCAACCGATGACCTGATCAATGCATTCGAGACTGGCGATAAGCGTAAAAATGTTTCCATCGGAATTTACAACGGAAAGGACTGGGATGGCATCGTACGCGCGATCCCTTATTGCGCTAAATATTTTCCTCCTATCTCTGCTCCTGACGACCGATGTGGTGATAATTTACCTGTTATCCGTTACTCTGATGTATTATTAATGTTTGCAGAAGTGTTAAATGAACAGGGACGTACAGCCGAAGCGCTTTCTTATATACAGCAGGTACGCAATCGAGCAGGACTAACCAATGTTTTATCAGGTTTTTCAAAAGAAACATTGTCGGACCTAATCGCTAAAGAACGGCAGGTAGAATTTTGTTTTGAGAACCAGCGCTGGTACGACCTTAAAAGAACCGGTAAAGCAATTGCAGTATTGACCGCTCATGGTGCCCGCGAAAAAGCAAAACGAACTTACTTGTTCGCAACAGCTTTCCAGGTAACTCCTTATAAGTTACTAGCTCCATTACCTGAAACTGAAGTGGTGATTAATAAGTTAGAACAGAACCCGGGCTACTGAAAACTCAAACCTTCATCTCCAGAACTACCGTTAGAACATAAATATTACTACATTGCAACAAAGGGCCACAAAGACACGATGGCACAAAGGAACACAAAGAAAATTTCTTAGTGCTTCTTTATGCCTTCGTGTCTTTGTTGCCTACTTGCGTCCTAATGGTAGCCTCTCCAGGGAGAAATGCCATCATCCGAATTCAACTAAACTTTACTATGATTAAACTCATTAAAACTGCGGCTATAGTTTTTTTTATTCCCTGTTTTCTTTTTTCTAAAAGCAGGAAACCGCCGGGCAAGCCTAATATTGTTTACATTATTGTTGATCAGTGGCGGGCACAGGCAACGGGTTATTCAGGCGATAAAAATGTAAGCACTCCTAATCTTGACCGTCTTGCTGCTCATAGTATGAATGTAAAGCATGCCATTTCAGGAATGCCTGTCTGCACACCCTATCGCGCTTCTTTATTAAGCGGACAGTATCCATTGACAACAGGCGTTTTTATGAACGATGTGATGCTTGATACAGCAAAGACTACCATCGCAAAAGTTTTTAAAAAAAATGGCTATGCTACCGGGTTTATTGGCAAATGGCATATAGATGGCCATGGCCGAAAAAGTTATATTCCTGAAAACAGGCGACAAGGATTTGAATACTGGAAAGTGCTTGAGTGTAATCATGAATACAATAATTCATTGTATTATGCCGGCAACTCCGATAAAAGATTATTATGGGATGGATACGATGCTATTGCGCAAAGTAACGATGCCTGTAATTATATTGGTGAGCAATCAAAAGTAGGCAAGCCATTCCTGTTGTTTGTGTCATTGGCGCCTCCGCACGACCCTTATCAAACCGCTCCTCAAAAATACAAAGCCATGTATGAAAATAAGGAGCTACAGGTTAACGCCAACGTACCGGCGCAGTTTCGCGAAAAAGCAATAAAAGACCTGAGAGGTTATTACTCACATATGTCGGCTTTAGATGAATGCGTGGGAAAAATATGGCAGGCAATAAAAGACGCGGGTATAGAGGATAACACCATATTTGTTTTCACTGCCGATCATGGAGATCTGCTTGGTGCACATGGATTCTGGAATAAGCAGCAGCCTTATGAGGAAAGTATCCGGATTCCTTTCCTGATTCATTACCCGCCGGCATTTGGCAGAGATGGTAAAACCACAACGGTGCTTTTAAATACACCGGATATTATGCCTACTCTTTTAGGATTTTCTAAAATACCTGTTCCTGCTTCAGTAGAAGGTAAAGACCTCTCGCAGGTTATGTTGGGAAAAGCGAAAGATACTATTAATGGCGTCCTGATCTCCTGCGTGCAGCCCTTTGGCCAATGGGGCAGGAAGGTTGGTGGAAAAGAATACCGTGGTATCGTTACCAAACAATTTACTTATGCAAGGGATCTGAAAGGTGCCTGGTTGCTGTTTGATAATTTAAAAGATCCGCTGCAGTTAAATAACCTGGTTGGCCAGGCAAATTTTAAACAGGTTCAGGTAGATCTTGATTCAAGATTAAATAAATTGCTCAAAGAAAGAAAAGATGATTTCCTTCCGGGGATGGAATACGTAAAAAAATGGAATTATGTGGTGGATGAAACCGAAACGGTACCTTATGTTAAAATGAATTATGAAGGCAAGCCAATTGTGGAATAGCTAACATTTCTTTTAACCAAGGAAAAGCCAAGGTAACACAGAGGTTCACAGAGAAGGTTCCTCTGTGAACCTCCGTCGCACCTCGGCTTTTCTCCGTGGTTTAAAAAAATCATACGCACAAGACATCTAAAAATAAACTATGAATAAGAGCTTCTTAATAATAATTACAATAAGCTTATTGGTTTCGTTATTATTTTTCTCATTTAAAAAACACCAGGAGCAAAAACCCAATATCATTTTTCTGTTAGCAGATGACCTGCGTTATAACTCGCTGGGATGCATGGGAAACTCTATAATCATAACCCCTACCATCGACCGGCTGGCAAGCCATGGCACACTCTTTAAAAATGCTTATGTTACTACTTCCATTTGTTGTATCAGCCGTGCAAGCATTTTTAGCGGACAGTATGCTGCCAGGCATCATATCTATGATTTTACAACTGATTTCTCAGAATCGGTTCGCATGAATAATTTTCCTGCACTTCTAAAACGAAACGGTTATTATACCGGCTTCATCGGTAAATATGGAGTTGGTGATAGCCTCCCTGCAATGGACTATAATTACTGGAAAGGTTTTCCCGGCCAGGGTGTTTACTTTTCCAATGATGCTGCAGGAAAGCCAGTTCATAGCACAGATATGATGGGAGAACAGGCTCTTGAGTTTTTAAGAGGAAGGGATAAGTCGAAGCCTTTTTGTCTGCAGGTAAGTTTCAAAGCGCCGCATGTGGAAGATAATAACAAGCTTCATAACGGATATGTATACAGCCCGTTCTACGAAAATTATTACAGCAAGGAAACCATCCCCGCTTCGCCCACTGGTGAAGATAAATTTTATCTTGCTTTCCCTGAGCCCTTCCGTGTTAATGCAAAAGGAATTCCTAATGAAGCCAGGGTACGATGGGAGCAAAGATTTTCAACTCCGGAAAAATACCAGGAATCCGTTAAATCGTATTACCGGTTAGTTACCGGTATGGATGATGCCATTAAAAGGATTGTTGAGGAGCTGGTAAAAAATGGATTAGAAAAGAATACAGTGATCATTTTCTCAAGTGATAATGGTTATGCTATTGGTGATCATGGATTAGAAGGCAAATGGTTCGGACAAAACGAATCTATAAGAGTACCCACCATTATTTATGATGGCAGAAACCCGGCGGATCAGCATAACAATAATCAGCTTGTTTTGAATGTAGATCTTGCACCAACGATCCTGGACTATGCAGGTATCCCTGCTCCTGCTTCCATGCAGGGAAAAAGCATGCGGCCTTTTACCGAAGGAATGATGGCTCCGTTACGAAAGGAATTTTATTACGAGCATCAATACGATACGGAAGGTTCCAAAGTATACCTGCCAAAATCTGAAGGCTTAGTGCAACTGAGGTACAAGTACATGAGGTATTTTAATGGTAAGGATCCGGATAATTTTATTTATGAGGAGTTGTATGATCAGTTGCTGGATCCCTTTGAAGTGCATAATCTTTCTAATAGTGCCGGTGAGGCGGAAATGAAAGAACAAATGGTGAAGAGTATGAAGCGGTTAAGAAGTGAGTTGAGATAGAAAGTTTGGTTATATAGTTGTAACCAGCTAAAATAGGGAACGACCTGGCGAAGCTCATCCGCTTCACTGGTTTTTGGAAACCTCACAGGTCGTTCCCTTACCGATGAACCATTAATATCTACTGACATCATTAAAAGTCCGTTTGCCGCGCTTGTTGATCTGGATATGACACGTGTGATTGATGGCGATTTGGTAAAAGTTATGGCTTGGTACGATAACGAGTGGGGATTCACTAATCAAATGATTCGACAGATCAGTGGACTATGATACAATAAGGACTTACAAAACAAACACTGACTTCCGAAGTCTTGAATATCGATATCTTACACTTCAGGTTCAGACTTCGAAAGTCTTGAATGAGTAACCCTTCCTGATAAAGCTTTTAAATTTCATCTGTTTTGGATATGCCTTGTTCAAGACTTTCGAAGTCTGCGTTTGTATGGCAAGATGGTGAAATCTAAGGCTTCGGAAGTCAGCGTCTGTATTAGGAAAGTCTTGAACGGGTACACTGCCCTTTATGCTATTTTATACTTATCAAACATATAAGAATGAACAAAACAGTTGAAGACTTCTTAACCGGCAAATCCGCAACAACACGGGCGCTGTTTGATCACTTTATAGCAACCTACACCAGGTTAGGTGACATAACTATACATCCTGCTAAAACCATGATAGGTATTGCGAATGCTGATAAGCGCATTGCATGGGTTACTCAGTTTGGTAAAACCTTTGTTCATATAGTGTTCCCTTTTAAAAAGCCATACCCTGATAACTTATGTTTCATAAAGATTGCCCAGGTGCCGGGAGACGCTCATCAATTCAATCATCATTTCAGAATGTACTATAATGAAGATGTGAATGAGGAAGTTATACAATTTATGAAGCTTGCTTACTCAAATGAAGCCATCACCTGATGTTATCACCATTCCAGTTTAAGTAAGGTAACCCCTTGTCTTGGTAACGATATTTTAATAGTGGCCTTGCCGGAAGTAGCTGTTAACTTTTCACGCTGTCCCATTGTTTGCAGCTGTCCTGCTTTTTCCAGTGCTGAAATTTGCTGCGCTGTCGGGTTCTGCGGAGAACCCATTTTCTTCCAGGCTTCGTAAGAGTTACTGTGTTCGCTATCAATCCTGTATTGGGTTAGGGTTATCAATTTTGCGGGTATGTTACTAACGTTGATGGTTACGGGTTCGCCTGGCGACTGTTTATCTTCATCATGATAATTCCATACCATTATAGCTGCTGCTTTTTTATCTTTCGATGCCAGAGCCCCAATATCCGTTAGTCCCCTTACACTGGAATCCAGTACTGCTTTTAACGAATACATCCTGTTACTTTCAACCGGTACATGGTTTCCTTTCATCATGCTAAACATTCTGAATACATTCAAAACCGGTTTATCAACACCGTTAGTAGCCAGGTCACGAAAACCATAAAACCATGGCTGGTTCTCAAATTCAAAGGACCAGGAAACCGCACCAATAAGATTGGCATTGTTCTGATCCGATAACTCATACTTGCGTGCAAATGTGGCTGCGGTATAGCTTGAATACATGGTGCCGTTTCGATAGCCATTAGAAGGATTGGTAGCCATGCCACATGCAGCACATCCTTCCGGATCAGATTCGCCTACTATCAGCGGCAGGTTCTTTGTTTCAGGATAGGTTGCAGCGATTTTCATTCCTGCATTAATATCGCGTAGCTGTGGAGACATATTCATCCATACTACGCCGTTCGTAATGGTAGGGTTTCCCTTGGCATGAAACAGCAGTGCTTCAAGCGGTGATCCTTTTTTTCCGGTAGCATAGTTAGTATCGTACAGGCAATGCTTTATAAAATTGTGCATCCACTGTGTAGCTCCTGTGCTGGAGGTTCCTGCGATATCCAACCCGCCAATCCTTGCTGTTGGTAACGCTCGTTTTAATCCGTCTGCAGCGTAATCATACAGCTTGTGATACTCCTGTTGCGTTCCCTTCCAGTAACCATTAGGTTCGTTCCATACTTCCCAATACCAGCTTTCCACTTCTTTTTTTCCATAACGCTCTACGGAATGTTTCACCCATTGATACACCAGCTCGCGCCATTTATTATAATCTTTTGGTGGGTAAGCCCAGCCTGTAAAAATTTTACTGTAGGGTTCGCCTGGTTTCCAGTCGTGTTTATAAGGTTCGGGATGGGTTGACATAGCTTCGGGCATAAAGCCTATCTGCGCCAAAGGCTTCATACCGCGTTTAATATAAGTGTCAAAGATGCTGTCTATGATCTTCCAGCTATAGATGGGGTTTCCATTTGCATCTTCAGTATAGGCATTTGTTGATCCCCATTTCAACGCTGGGGTTCCGTCACCGGTGACTAGCAAGCTGTGTGCACGAACATATACCGGAACCGGACTTAGGGTAGCTATTTCAGAAAGTAATTTTTTTCCGTCTTTCATGTAGGTGTAGTTTGGTTCGTCGTAGCCAAACCAGGCCCAGATTGGTTTCATTGGTCCTTTGTCTTTGGAGAGATCTACTTTGATGATGGCGGGTTGCTCCTGGCAATAACTTTGCGTGCTGATTGCTGTGAGTGCCACTAAAAGAAAGCATTTTAAATAGTTCATATTTTACTTTTTTAATTAATCATATACATCTTACATTCGAAGACATCTTTAACCACGGAGGAAAGAATTAGGTAACACGGAGGTCCACGGAGGGAAGTCTCCGTGGACCTCCGTGTTACCTATTCTTTCCTCCGTGGTTAAAAAAAAACTCTCACCCATAACTCAACTGAGTTCCCTCATCCACATAATCCTGCAACTCCTTATTCTTCACCAGTGGCCCTAATAAAAACAGTAAGATAAATAATCCTATCAACGCCAGCACTCCAAAGCCTACAAATAATACATTGTAAGCAATCGCGTAATTGAAGGATGCAGAAACATACTTCAATGTAATGCCGGAGAGCGATTGAAAGATAGCACCTCCTATGCCATTGCCAATACACGCCAGTCCCCATGCCGATGCTGCCGCGCTTTTTGGAACAACATCTGCAGGCAATGCCAATGCATTGGCAGTGTACGATGTATATCCAAATCCTGCCAAACCAAAAATAATCAGCGCAGTCATCGGGGTAGTAACAATAAATGGCGCCAGCATCAATGGCAAGCTCATGATGATTCCGGATAAGCCCAGCGCTATCTTTCTTGCTTTTGGAATGGGTACTCCTTTCCTGATGATGAACTGTGTAAAATAACCACCGGCGATATTTCCCGCATCAGCCATAATAAAAGGTATCATGGCATACCAGCCTATTTTTTTCAGATCCCAATGATGTACATCAACCAGGTAACGACCTATCCAGAAGGTAACAAAATACCATACCGGTTCAATAAAAATCTTAGCCAGCAAGAGCCTTGAAACAAACCGGTTCTTCAACAGCTTTAATGGTGGAATAACCCTGGCTTTAGATTCTTTTACGGCATTACCGGGTGTGTAATAAGAAAACCAAAAAACAACCAGCCACAGATATCCAAATACAGCAAGGATAATAAAAGTTGATTGCCATCCATAATTCGCGCTCATCACCGCTATTAACGGCGGTACTATAATCGCGCCCAATGCTGAGCCACTGTTGAATATGCCTGATGCCGTGGATCTTTCATGAGGTGGAAACCATTCGCTGGTGAGCTTTAAAGCGGCAGGCCAGTTGCCTGCTTCGCCGATACCCAGAAAAAAGCGGCAGATACCAAATTGCAAAGGAGTTATTGCAAAAGCATGAACCAATCCGGCTGTTGTCCAGAAAGCCATGCAAAGTGAATAACCAATTCTTGTCCCCAATTTATCAATCACTAACCCTGAAAAAGCATTTGATAACATATAGGCAACAAAGAAAGCGGTACCAATATAACCGAATGCATCATCGGGTATCAGTTTACGTAAGTCTCCATCGGCGCTTAAATAATTAAACGATAGCCGGTGAACATAATTAAGCACTGTTGCGAAAAATGCCATGCTTACCATTACCCATCGCATCTTAAGAGGTTTGGCAGTGTTCGCTAATGTTTCCATACGAGTGTGGTGTTAATTTTGAATTTCCTATCATCGGCTATGAGCAGTCAGCTATCAGCCGTCAGGAAATCAAATACCAGGGATATTCCTCCTGACAGCTGATTGCTGACAACTGATAGCAACTTCTTAAGCAATTAAAAAATGTCATAACACCTGCTTTAATTTGCCGATACTTTAAACTGCGATTGCAAATGGATATCATCAGACGAACTACCGAGCATTACATTTCTTGCGCCAGGCTCTACACGAAAACCATGAATTTTTTCATCGTAAAAGGCCAACTTATTTCCTGGAATGTTGAACGATATTGTTTTCGCTTCACCGGATTTTAAAGAGATGCGTTGAAAACCCCTTAATTCTTTTACAGGCCGTTTTACGGATGGCGCCACATCATGAATATACAATTGTACTACCTCGTCCCCATCCAGTTTACCTGAATTTTTAATAGTAGCAGTCACTGTTATATTCCCTGACGCTTTAATTTGTTTAGCTGAAACTATAAGATTTGAATAAGTAAATTCAGTATAACTTAAACCATGTCCGAATGGATATAGTGGTTTGCCGTTAATATACATGTAGGTGAAACCTTTTGTAACATCATATTCCTCTTGTGATGGTACCTGGCTTTCAGCAGCATACACGGTTAGCGGCATTTTACCACCGGGATTTACATTACCAAAAATAACATCAGCCATTGCATTGCCGCCTTGCTCGCCGCCCCACCAGGCTTCTATAATTGCTGGTGCATTTTGTTTGACAGAAGGAATGGTAAGCGGGCCGGCATTCATTAACACA
>JAABUK010001471.1_pt1 | contig 44760 bp, 38 predicted proteins | sample 5559141 | NCBI WGS metagenome assembly JAABUK01 (sample SAMN10711869, study PRJNA513367) | rock metagenome | isolation source: Antarctica rocks | place: Antarctica: Victoria Land, Pudding Butte nord | collected 2016-01-03 | reverse complement strand
GATTTCTATCGTCGACGTTTTGAGTTCTGACGCTGAGCTATTGCTTCTACTGAGTTTCGCGTTACTATTCGCGAAACGAGGCGAGAAAGAGCGCATAAAGCGACTCTTTATATTTCTTTTCATAGAGAGTTTTTCCGAGTTTCAAGCTTCGAACTTCTAGAAAATTCACTTGACATCACTTAAATATTTCTTTAATCTCTTACTCAGAGCGTTTCACGTAGGCAATAACTTTAGTGTAGAGATTTCTCAATTTCTATTTCGAAACCTGCAATAAATCGTCTTTTATTACCGACTTATGTCAGACGAAAATGATATAAATCTAGTTTGCAAGAATCTAGATTACTCTTTTTGATAGAAAATGCTTGACGCAATTGCTTTATATTTCAGGTATCGAAGTAGTCGCGTTACCTCGCTCAGAATAGTAACGACTGATCTCGACTTATTGTCTTGCGCATCAAGAAAAGGTAAAACAGATAGTGATTTGATAAGAAACGCTTTACTTCTCTGAATCAACGTTGTTCTCTGCGCGACCTTCAAGCACAAAAGAGTTCGATTTCAATTTTTGCGTCAGTACGCAGTCTTCTGTGTTGTTCTAAAGTCGCTTGACGACTTGTTCTTTTCATGTGAGTTTGCTCTTTGATTTATCAATCAAATTACTGTCTGAATTGATGATTCTTTCTTCTGCGTTGATGAATTCTCGTTTCGCCGTCGATTTTGGCCTGCGTGAGCGCGAAAAATTTTGATTTTCGATTTTTGACTTGCGATGCAGTCATCTGTGAAGCTATTGAGTCGAATGAGAGCTTGTTTTGATCATACGATTGTGCTCTATAACTTGTCGATCGATTTGATATATCATCTGACAATTCTTGAGATTTTTCTTCGATTTTCAAGTGTTCTTGATATGTTCGTAATCTTTTCACTTGACTAATCAATGAGACTGATCTTTGATATTCTGTCAATTCAGTATATCTTCTACTTCGTATTCAACGTTCTGACTCTCTGAATCAATTTCTGAAGATTCTGTTTAAATTGATGTATTCAAGTTTGCAGATTTCAAAAGACAGATATAAAATACTGAATGTATTCTCATAAATGCTGACAGATTTAACTTGTAGTTAATCGATTCTTTGATCTTTAGAATTTTATAAGATTCTAGCTTTGTGTGATTCAGTTTATTACTTGATCTTTTCGTTTTAATATTTCGTCTTAGAAGATATGCTTTGTTTCTCTCTTTAAGAGTAGATTTTCTATCTCTTCTCTTATTAGTATACAAAATCATGCGCTTGCTGAGAAACTGTATGTTCTTCTGTAATTCTTTCTGTAGCAGCTGCAATTGTTCTATCTGTAGCGTAGCTTTTTGAGCTAATTGTGCAAATTCACGCAATTCTTTGAGAGTTTTTGACTCGAACTCATAGTTTGCAAAGAATTATAACACGCTGATTACTTCTGTTGTTGTGCTATTAAAAGTCAACTGTGTTACTGATAATAACTGTACTCAATCATTCTGTCTATAGTTAATATAACATCTGAGATACTGTTTCAGTGTCTGATTCATTCTTTTCGTTTGTTTATCTGTTTGCAAATAATAAGCTGTTGACAGCTTATGATGAATTTCTAACTGATTCATCAAGAATTTTCAGAATTTCAATGTGAAGAGCTTGTCTTTATTTGAAATTATCTCATCTGATAATTCATGATTTGCTACAATCATTCTCAGAAATGTGTAAGTTAAATCTTCTGCGAATGTTGCTTTCTTGTATGACAAGAAGTATTCATACTTGATTAATCTGTCTGTTATAATCAAGATAAAGTCATATGTTGTTTCGATGACTCTTTTCTTCGACTTAGATAACTTGACTATGAAGTTCAAAGCTATGCTTTTTCACGCATGATTTAATGTGCTGAGATCTTTCAAAAGTTCATAAAGTTTATGTCGATTGTGTTTTGTACAAATACACACATTGCACTTTCTGATAATATCTTCTATCTGTTTTCTCATCTTCGAAAAATAGTAGGTTCTAGATATTCTCTCAATGATTTTATTCAAACCTTGATGTTCATGTATCATTGACTTGTGATGATTATTTATCATTTCTTGTTTACATCTTGTTAAAACATAGATCAGATCTTGAAATGTTAGTATTTCATTGATAATCTCAAAGTTCACGTTGTTCTCAATATTCTTTATAATATCTTGTGCGACTGAGTTCTTCGCTAGCTCTAACTTTACTCGTTTCTCAAGATCTCTGTTATTGATTTGTAAAGTAGCTGCGTTTTGTCTATTATAAACAATTGAATCATCTGAGTTCTCTTGCAAGATAGTCTGATTTACCTGTGATTTATCTGTCATGTGATCTGCTCTTCTGCTCAAGACATCTGCCTTCAAGTTTTCAGATTCTTTTTGATATTGAATTTGAAAGTTGTATGATAACAACTTCTTCAATCATCTAATCTGTCTTCGATTTAAAACTTTCGTGATTATAAAGTATAGCAGATTTTTATGATCTGTATATACTTGAATCTGATGTCTAGATTCTTTCAGATACACTTTTCATTGTTTGAAAGAGTCAACAATAGCTAATAACTTCTTGTCATGTATCTCATAGTTCAATTCAGCGTCTGTAAGCTTTCTACTGTGAAATGCAATGAGATGCAAATGTCTCTTGTCGTCTGATTGACTGATACATGCTTCAATAGTTTCGTCTGACACATTCATCTTGAGCGTAATGAGTTTTCCTGATTCAAACATGATCAGTACTGATTGAAAGATGAATAATTTCTTCAGCTTCTTGAAAGCTTCTTCTGCTTTTTCAGTTCACACGAACGATATGTTCTTTCTCATAAGATTTGTAAGTGACGAGATGATTCTGAAGTATTTCTTTATAAAGCATCTATAGAAGTTCGTGAATTCTAGAAAAAATTGAACTTCGATCTTTGACTTTGACGTCAATTAAGTCGTAACAGCTTTTATCTTCTTTGAATTCATTCTTAGACTCTGAAACGTGACTATGAATCTCAAAAACTGTACACTCTGTACATGAAATTCACTTTTTCCTGACTTAATGCGCAGATTGACTTTCTTCAAAGTCTGTAAAACTTTCTTAACATGTTGCACATGTTCTTTCTTCGTCTTTGAGTATACTAATATATCGTTCAGATATACTATGATGAATTGATTCAGATAACGTTGTAGCACATTATTCACAAAAATCTGAAACATGATTGAAGCATTGATTAAGTTGAAAGACATGATCAAATACTTGTAATGTTCTAGTTGAGTGCAAAAGACTGTCTTTCACTCGTCTTCTTCTTTAATTTGTATTCAATTGAATGTCTCAAGTATATCAAATTTCGTAAATCACTGTGCACTCTGCAATCTGTTCTGCAGTTCTGCTATGAGCAATAATGAATAACTGTTTTTAATCATGATGTTATTCAGTGCTTTGTAATCGACACATAGTCTTAAACTTTCATTCGATTTTGAAATAAACAGAATTGAGTATTTTGTCGATGACTGTGATTCTCTAATGAATTCTTTTCGCATGTTCTCTTTTAAATATTGTTGCAAAGCATTGAGCTTTTCTGTCAATAATGAGTAAATAAACTGTTTCATGAGTTTCTTGTCATCAACGAGCTTAATCTTGTGATTTCACGATTGATGTTTGAGTAGTGTCTTCTGATCACTTTCTTTCTCAAACAGAATCTTATATTTCTGATATTTTTTTGAAATAATAGCGATAGCGAGATTCTTCGAATGATCACTCTGAATCTCTCTGCTTCATAACATCTGTGCATCATTGATTTCTCTGAACTCTTCGCGCATTTCTTCGCTCATCATGATGAATATCTTCACATTTTGTGATGACTTCAATATCGAGTGCAATTGCGTCACTTCTGTATCTAGAAATGCAATTATCTTGTTGACTCAATCGATCATTGAATTGATCATACAAAGTCATGATATGTCTAGAACTATATCACTGTCTGACTGCTTCATAACATCTAAACGTAACTTTTCTCAATGTCGTTTGAGTCTCAAATGAATGAGTCGAGTTTCTTGATCTATTAGTTCATTATTGTACTTTATGAGTGTTTCATTGAAGTTTTGCAGATTGTAAGATTCTTTCTTCTTCTGCATAAATATTTGCGCTTCTCTAGCAAATTCTGGAAATATGTAGTTTCTTGTGCAGTCGCTGTCTATGAATAGTCGTGCTGCGTGATCATTAACTTTGACTCAGACTCGTAACTGCAACAAGTCATTGATGAAGATAAATATGCTTTCAATTTTCAATCTTCGACTAGACTTCTTTAATGATCTATTGATCGAAGAGTCTTCTAGTTTTTTGAACTAAAAGTTCTTTTCTTCAGTACTTGTTTTATGTACTGAAATTGATCTGAATTAATCTTTTTAAGTGAATATTTCTTCAAATCACATAGATCAAATCTTTCTCTGATGACTTTTGTCATCTGTCTAAGCTTTCTGAATATGTGATCTTCATCGAAAAGTACATATTCTTCTTGCTTGATGAACTTGACTTCTGTGAGTGACTTCTTCATGACTATGTCATGATATCAAATGTCTTTGCGTGATGCAATCAGCTCATCTTGCATAGTGTCATAAATAGCTTGATGTATATCATTCTTGATCTGTTGCATTCGCTGTGAAAAATCTTTCTCTTTCTGCTTAAAGAAAGTGTACAATTTGTTGTACATGCTTATAAAGCTTACTTGACTTGTAAGCTTTCTGAGATTTTTCTTTACTTCAAGACAATCTTCTTCTTGATTGAGAGCATCTTCTGCTGCAATAGTGAATGCTCGTAGAGTTTCACTAAGTTGATTCTCTTCTTCGACTGCTTGATGAATAGCTTCTTTGATGTCGTTTAATCTATTCAAGTCATATGCTTCGCTGTCGAGAATCTCTGATTTCGCGATCATAGTGAACGAACTTTCATCACTATTCTCATCATGCACTTTCGATTGATGATGAGTTGCTGCGTAGAAACGATTCTTTCGTAAGAATTTTAAGTATCATTCAGAGTCTTTCTTATTGCTCAGATGAGTGCAACAGTTGTTCTTGTAACATGCTGTTCATGACAATGCTTGATGCTTGTCTTTCTGATCTTCTTTCGTTGCTGCAAAAGATCTGTCTTACTTATCATAAAACTTTGACTTGTTCTTGTACTTGTTCTGAGTACAATCTTTGAAGTAATGACTCAGCTTCTCACATGTGTAACATGTCTTGCTTTGTTGAACTGTCTTATTGCAAGCATTCATCAATATCTTTTGAGTTGCATTTAACTTCATAGATTGAGAATCATAGTATGACTGTCGTTGTTTCTTCTTGAACTTTCAACTCAATATTACTGACATAGTTGATTCTTTACCTTTTTTCAAACGTCTCTTGTACTGTCTGTTATCAATGATCATCGCTCTGAATATCATCTTCTGCAAGTTAGCGAGTTTATCGATTCTAGTGATTTCATTCTTGACTTTCTTTCGCAGTTTCTGATAAACTGACTGATGAGAACTGCATCGTTTCATTTCATATTCATTGCAATATGCTGAAAGCTGATTGAATAAGTCGCTGCGAAGATTTTCTGTCGCAGATTGTACAGCTGATGTTCTGCTGTACATTTCTTATCAATGTTTTCAAATATTCTTCTTAGACGTTTCTCAAACGTCTGAGAGTCACGAAATATCGTGTTGATTTCTTCTTCTCGTTTCTCTGATTTCTTCTGCAAATAATTCGTTAGATAGTGATGAAATCATGTGAATGCATTATTTCTTAGATAAATGAATGCAAAGAGTACTTTGTTCTTGATGAACTTGAACTGAAATGAGTGTCGTTTGATGTATAGCTCTATCTGTACTAGATATGCTTCGAGTTTATCTCGATCATCATGATACAAGTTCAACGTTGAGATCTTGATTTTATCTGCGCTGAAGATGCTTGCTTCTTGACTGAGCGTGACTTGTTCTGACTGACTAGACATGATTGAAAGAAATGAACGTCTCTGATATCTTGTGAAAGAGTGATGCTCAAAGTGTAATGATTGTCTCTTTAACAACACAAGGTATATACAGAGATCAAACAGTAATCACTATTACTAGACTTGAGATCTGAAGATAGCTGAGACAATAATATGTATTGACTACTTACATGAGTTAAGCACGAAGCTTCTATCTAAGAAAACAATCATCATTATATAAACATAGAAGAATCATGTCAAGTCATTTCTGCTCTAAATGATCACTCTGATCATTTCTGAGCAAGATGAGCAAGATGAGCATTTATGCTCATCATGCTCACTGTGATCACTTCTGATTCAAGTGATCAGAGCAATCACTTCAAGACTTGAATTACTCAATGATTATTTAATCATTACTATTACATAATTCTATGTGAAAGAGTTCTAACATGAAAGATAATGTTGAAACTCAAAGAGAAACAATGTTCAGCTGATCAGCTTTGATCTCAACAATCTACTGAGTCTCGATCTACTATGAATCATTTATCTCAACAAGATATCGAGTTGCATGCTTCTATCAAGAATCATACTTGATGAAAGATGTTTACTAAATTCATCTCATTTGAAAATAAACATCATTGATTCTATAAATTTTTGAATTTCTCTATATTCACTAATGAAGATGAATCAAGTTAAGAAGATTAAAGAAACAAGATGAATGACAAGCTGATTGTCAATGTTAATCAATTCAATAATGAGACTATCTGTATTATTTACATGATGTTTAGACTAAAAGATGACGCTGCAAAGCACATCTTCGCTTGACGTCATTTTAATTCTTTGAATTTAATCATTTTAATTTATGAGCTATTCAATCATTTGAAAGAAATATATGATGAACTGAATAAAAATCGAAAGTCTTGACGCAAATACAACGCTCTGAGACAAGCAGACAAGTTTTTCAATGTTTTCTACTTTGACTTTATGAAGTTATTCAGCTATCTTGATTATAATGATCACATTCTGATGAATGATCTTCAGAATAAAATTAACAATCATTTGTAGAACGCTTTATCAGTCTGTTCAGAGAATTTTACTTCGCTTTTTCGTCTTAAGAAGTTTCTTCAAGATGTAAATAATAAATAGCGAGTTAACTATCAGCTATGCAGCGAACGTTGCACTGTCATCATCAAAGTCACTGTCGTATCTAACAAATGTGCTACTTCATTGTTAGTGATAACTTTGATAATTGATTATGTTAAGTCAACTATCTTTTCTATCTTTAAGTCAGCAAGATCGTTTATCATTTGTTACATCTGCAAGATTTCAAGTCACTTGTTCAAGAATTATTCTCAGAACAAGATTAATATTTTAACTTCTTAAGCTTTCATCTCTCGTCTGCATGAGATAGTCATTCTTGAGAATAAAGAGAATAAGAAAATGTTTTTCAAGAATAATGAGGCAAAAAACTAGTGACTTTCATCAAAGACGCTATGAAAGATGTGTTAATTTCTTCAACAATGAGCATGTCAGATGATTCTTTTGCTTCTGAATCTTTGACTACTGAATGTGTACTTTCTAGCAATGAAATTAGTTACTCATTGAAGTCATTGATTGACACTGAAGCTGCTGACTATTCATTCATTGATGAAGTGATTGCGCAAATTGTTTATGATCAGTTGCAAATCAAGCTTCTGACTTTGATCAAAGCAAAGTCAATACAAGAATTCAATGATTATTATGCAAAAAAACTTATTACTTATGTCATTTATTCAAATCTAACGATTCAAGATCATACAGTAAACATTGCTTTTATATTGATTACTCAATTAGAACAACATCAAATAATTCTAGAAAAAACATGAATGAACAAAACAGATTTAATCATAGATATGCAAATTGACTTTCTTCAATTTTCGAATTTCAATTCTCGCTTAACTATTCTTTTCTTAAGTGAGAGAATGACATTGAAACAGAAGAGCTTAACTTTTACTCATATACTAAAGAGATCTTTCACTTTTGTTACATCTCAATCTAGTCAAAAATCATTCTCTTTCAATTAGTTTAATAAAAAGTTAGTTAAATAGATTGAACAGTTAAAATCGTGTGACGCGACTTTAACTAGCGTCAAAATCTCTAAACTGACTTCAGATTTAACAAACATTGAAATGATAAAGACTGCAACTTATAGAATGTTAGTCAAATGATCAAACATGAAGATCTTTGCTGTTATCATCTTGAAAATTGATTGACTCATAACTACAGTTGAAAATAAGTTCAAAGAAGTGAATCTGCATGAGTTCTTTCACGCTGAAGCTCTTGAGCAGATCAAAGTCAAGCTTTTCTTCAAATATTATGACTATCTAGATGTCTTCAATTGAGCAATGATCAATCAGCTCTCTTCTCATTGTTTCTATGATCACAAGATTAAGCTGATCAATGAAGAAATACTTTTGCAAAGCAGACTTTATCAGATGTTCAACTACAAACTTCAGAAAATAAAGAAGTATTTGATTAATCATCTGAATAAAGAATTCATTTTCTTCAGCTTTGCATCATACGTCTCACTCATCTTGTTCATCAAAAAGAAAGACGAAAGTCTGTGTTTTTGCATAAATTATAGAAAGTTCAATGCTTTGATCAAACAAAATCACTATTCTTTGTCATTGATAGACGAGACTTTCACTCATATACAAGAAAGCAAGTATCTGACTCAATTAAACATTATTGCTGCGTTCAACAAACTTTGCATGCATTTCGACAGTGAAGATTTGACTATCTTTATTATTTTTTTCGACTCATACAAATATCATGTAATGCTCTTTGATTTAATCAATGAATCTGCTTTCTATCAGCATTACATGAATGACATGTTGTTTGAATATCTACATCAGTTTTGTCAGATTTATCTAAACAACATTATCATTTACAGCAAGATCTTGAAGAAACATAAGCAACATGTATGATTAATCTTGCATAGACTACGAGAGATTGATCTACAGATGAACATAAACAAATGCAAGTTTCATGTGCAAGAAATCATCTTTCTAAAACTATTGATATTCATCAAGAAACTAAAGATGAATTCTTGAAAGATACAGATAATTGTCGAATGATCTACTTTCATTAATCTCACTCAGATACAGTTCTTCATCAACTTCTGCAATTTCTATTAATGCTTTATCAAGAACTTTTCAAAGATTATTTGTTTCATGATTCAACTTACTTAAAAGAAAATCATTTTTGAATGAAATGAGATCTGTCAGATGACATTCAATTATATGAAGAGATGTATGATTAAGACTTTAATACTTCATTACTTTGATCAGACTCATGAGACTATTCTTGAAATTAACTCATTCAACTACGTCAATGATGAAGTTCTGTCTCAATATGATGACGAAGAAATTCTACATTTAATTGCTTTTTATAGCAAGAACATGTTCTCTGCTGAATGCAACTACAAAATATATGATAAAGAACTACTGATCATCATTTGAGCATTTGAGCATTGATGATTTGAACTGAAGCTAATTGACATTTCTATCATGATGTTCATTGATCATCAAGCATTCACATCATTGATGAAAGACAAAGAGCTTAGCAGACAATAAATGCGCTGAGTACAGAAGCTCATCAACTTTAACTTCACATTGACAAATTTTCGAGTGCTAATTAGTCAATCACACACAGTTAATCATCACGTTGACATTGTTGACATCGTTGACAGCTGATTAGATCAAAGATTCAACCAAACATCACTTAATTACGTCATTAATCTTGCAGTTAAATCTAATAACTGATGAATTGCATCATTTATCGTTGCGCATAGATAATTAAATGACTAACAGTCAGATTGACAAAATCTTCGTTCTTCGCATTCTACATGCTCATCATTCTACTCATCATCGTACATGCTCATCATTCTACTCATCACTTTACATGCTCATCATTCTACTCGTCACTTTACATGCTCATCATTTTACTCATCACTTTACATGCTCATCACTTACTCGTCATTCTACATGCTCATCACTCTACTCGTCACACTACATGCTCATCATTCTACTCGTCATTCTACATGCTCATCACTCTAATCATCATTCTACATGCTCATCATTCTACTTATCATTCTATCTACTCGTTAGTTTACTTGTTAGTTTACTTGTTAGTCTACTCATCAGCTTGCTTGCTTCAAAACATGCTTCATGCGACGTGTTTAAACACACGTCATTCGCTTCATGATCTACTTCATGATCTACTTCATAGTATGCTTCATACATGCTTCATACATGCTTCATAGCACATGCTAATTAGCTCAATAGAACGCGCTCTTCATGACTTGATATTAAACTTTCTACCAAACTTTCTACATGCTTCAAATTATGAATGCATAACATGAGTTAAACAGTGCTTCAAACAATGCTTTCTACATGACTTGAGAACAGTACTGTTACCTCTGTGATTAGTAATCTTCGCTCTCAGTCGAAGATCGACGCTAGAAAATTCAGAAGATTCAGAGTATTTACTTCTTTTCACTTCTTTCTTTCTTCATAGTTCTACTTTCTAGAACAACAACAATTGTATTTCAATAATGCTAACTAGCTCAATAGAATGCACTCTTCATGACTCGATATCAAACTTTCTATCAAATTCTCTAGAATTACTGAGCTTTCTACTGATCTTTTCATCGATCTTTCTATCGATCTTTTTACTGATCTTTCAATCAAGCTTTCTACTGATCTTTCTATTGATCTTTCTACTGATCTTTCGATCAAGCTTTCTACTGATCTTTCTATCAATCTTTCTACTGATCTTTCTATTAAGCTTTCTACTGAGCTTTCTATCAATCTTTCTACTGAGCTTTCAATCGAGCTTTCTACTGAGCTTTCTACTGAGCTTTCTACTGAGCTTTCTACTACTGAGCTTTCTACTGAGCTTTCGATTGAGCTTTCTACTGAGCTTTCTACTGAGCTTTCGATCGAGCTTTCTACTGATCTTTCTAGTGAGCTTTCTACTGAGCTTTCAATCAAGCTTTCAATTGAGCTTTCTATCAAATGCTTTATCAAACTTTCTACATGCTTCAAATTACTTGTTGATTGAACGCATAACATGAGTTGAACAATGCTTTCTACATGACTTCTTTCATGATTTTCTATCAAACAGTCTTCATGTTTTTCTATCAAGCACACTTCATGTTTTTCTACTGAGCACTCTTCATGTTTTTCTATCAAACAGTCTTCATGTTTCTTTATCAAGCATTCTTCATGTTTTTCTATCAAGCACTCTTCATGATTTTCTATCAAACAGCTCTCATGATTCTCTATCAAGCATTCTTCATGACTTTCTTTATGATTTTCTATCAAATATTCTACATAGTCAACAATTCATTCAAATAGATGATTAAATAGCTAGTTAAATCAGCGATAAAACTCATCTGTATATGATGCTGACTACAAATCTACTGTTTAGCTACAGTAAAGTTTAAAGATTATCAAAGATTTGAATGACATCAAGATGCTGCATGATGATGAAGCACTGTGCATTGATCACATGCAGAGTTTTCGCGATCGCGCAAACTTTGATAATCTCAATGTGCATGCTACAAGCAATTTACATGCAGATGAGAAAGTTAAATAGAATGCAGAACTATGAGAAAAATCGCTTATGAAAATCATTTGATTCAGTATCTCATCATCATGATGACAAGAACTGAGACAGAACATTCTTGCATTTGATTTGTTAAAAGTGATTAGCAGAAAGAACTTGAATCATGAACATTCTTTAAATTTATATGCTAACTATGTATAAATCTTGTTAAGACTGCATGTTTATTACTACGACATAAGCAACTCACAAGACTCATTAAGTTCAACATGAGTAAACTTGAGAGTTTTGTTAATATCATTTAACAAACATTCAGACATAAACATTTTATACATGAGTGATATGCTGATGAGAAGACTTCATTAAAAGAAGAGAGATACAAGCGAGTTAGTAAAGAATGATTGAACTACGCTGTCTGATTAAAAGTGTAGCATATGAACATCTTTGCAAAATACAATTGATCTGCATAAGAAAAATCTTTACAAATAACATAAAACAGATGAGTTGCACATTTTATCAGCGAAGCGAGTGTTTGCAAGACGTTATATACAATGACAATGACTATTGATTTTAAGAATCTCACTTCTTCACTGAGCTTTGACTTTTGAATGTCTTAATGATAAAATCAATCTTTAGTTGAAAACATTGTTTGTATAGCTTAAAAGAACAGTAGTGTGTATCAATGTGATTAGAGAAAAAATCAACTGTGATATACATATGTATTGCAGACAAAACATCTGCAACTCATGCTTAAGAAGTAAACTGTTGAAATCTGAATAGTGAAAGATTTTATTCATCTTGAACTGTGAATCTGTCACAAGAAAACTCTTTGAGTAATCTCTTGAGTCTAAGGGAAAAATCAGCATAGAAATCATGCTCTATGTATGTTACATGCAACGTATACAACATATTTTTGATAGACGTGAAGTCAATGACATCATTTGAGAATCATCTTGTGTTTAACATTGATATATCATCATCAGTGTAAAATCATTGTAAGAAATTTGAAGTAAAGATCTTCATCAAAGAGAAAGAAGAAGTAAAAAGAATCATGATGATAACAATGAAGAACATAGTGAGATGAGCGAGAGAAATTGACGTTGACAAGATGCTATCAATGTGCAAGAATATAAAGACAATGAAAAGATGATTAAGATTGTTGATATTTCAAGTCAAGATGAAGAGCAGCAAAAGAACATTGAAGAAAAACGGTTTTTAAATCAAAGAAATATTGTTGAACATATGTTTGTGCAAAATCATTTTTGAAGTAGTGATACATGAAATTAAAATCAAAGAAATGTCTAAGAATATAGAGAAGAAAGAAGCGAAAGTACTCATCAAGATCAACAAAAACATACATTCAGAAATGATGATTGAAAAGATTAAATGACTCACAAAGAAGAGTGAGCAGAAGAAATATGTCTTGCTGATGATATGCGTAGTCAGCGCTGAGATGATAAACAAGCTGATCAATGAGAAAGTATGTCATGAGATCAACATAAAGATCACACAGTTTTATGACTTAAGCTGCAGAGTGCATCAATGTTTAAAGTATCAAGAATATGATCACAAGATGTATGAATGCAAAAACAAGCAAAGATGCATTTACTGCATGCTGAATCATCACTTAAAGCACTGTTTTTATAAACAGACTTGAAACATGTGAAAATATGAAGCATGTTAAGACATACACAGAGTCTTTGACTCTCAATGTCATAAACGATAAGCTGAAAAAGAAAGAATAAAGAGAGTCACAAAGCACAGATCTTTATATCATGTCGTACGAAGGCAGAAAGAACTAAAAACAGCAACATCAAAAACATTTACAGAAACATTTATCAGTCTGAAATCGCTGATGAACAATGACTTGAAGAGAAAGCAGAGACACTCAACAAATGAAAGTCATTTGCTTAATGCAGTCATCACATCAGAAAACACTATACTGAATCACTTGATTAAAAAGTCAAGATCAAATGAATTGAAATCAACATTAATCACATCGTTGTTAATGTCATCTTCTGTTGAGAATCTTACAAGTGAAGTAAGTGCTTTGCAGACACTCAAGAAAACACTAAACAGTCTGAAATGTGAACTTTAATATTTCAGCAAAAGAAGCTTTGAATACTACAGTACAACGTTCACAAGTTCAGAAACAAAATAATGATAGTGTTACTACATGAGAAAAAAATAAAGAATTATAACATTCTGATTCTTCAAGAATTCTGACAGTTTAATGACATTTTCAGAGCATACTGTTCAGCAACTGTTAACTTCATGCTGAAGAATAATAAAGATAGAATCTGTTTCTACATAAATAAGAAAATTGACAGCAACATCTGATACTCAATATGACACTTCAAAGATGTAAACACAATTACGTTACAAACATTAATAAATGATGCACAGATGACTCAGAAAGCTATACACATTCATGAAGCATACAATTTGTCACTCAGAAATCATAAGATCATTCATGAAAAAGAAAATCTTTCAAACATCGAAAAGACGCTGCACATGTTGAAAGAAAGCATTCTTGTAGAAGACTTCAATCTGCATCACTTCACATGAGAAGAATCATTCTACTCAAGATAACATTTATTGTCAAATGAGTTAATTAAAATGATCATAAACATTGATGCATCGCTAGCATTATTTCGAAGCACAATTACGAGAAATTATCAAGAATCTCAAATGACAATAGATTTGATTTTCACGACAGATGACATTATGAATCAATTAATATGATGCAAAATCAATGAAGAAATGAAAAACTTCTCAGATCATCTGTTGATACAGACAATTATAGATCTCAGATTCTGTAAAGAGTCAGCGCGAAAATCGCGTTGCAACTGAAAGACAATGAATGAAAAGAAGTTCATTAATATTCTGAGAGAACAAATGTTGAAATCATTGTCAAATCATGAGATGAAACATCAATGTATAAATAAGTACATCAAGCAACTGCTAGATGCACTGAAGAAGATCATCAAGATTTTGACTTTCTGAGCGAGATCACATGAAATGATCAAAGCAGAATGAACGAAGAAGTGTATGAAGATCATCAAGAGCATGCAATGAATGAGAAAAAGCTGTTGAATCGTTGATGATTGAACAAAGTACATTCAAGAATGTGATAAAAAGAGCAAGATCATCAGAAAACAGAAATGCAGTGAATATCAAGAAATCATGCAAAACGTTGAATAATTCTCAAGAAAACTATTCAAAACTGCGAAATGAGTAAGAAATGCAGTTGCAAATACATTGACTTAAACGACAATTTCTTTTCTGATCAAGTCAGAATGCTTTGACATCATCACAACAGCATAAAATAAAGCGAAAATGATGTTTCAGACTCACTTTTCATCATCTTCAGAGATTCTCATGCTGAACACAATAAACTTCAAGTACTCATTCTTAATTGAAGATGATGCTTCACTGATGCATCATAAAATTAAAAAAGTTATTTACAAAGCAACATCTGACAAGACATTGAGACACACGAAATATATAAATAGAATAATGCGCAGACTTGTTGATGACGTGTCAGAATAAATACACTCTCTCTTTGAAAGATGTTTACAGAAGAAAATACAATCAACTTGATTCAAGAGTGCAATCACAATAATGATGTAAAAGTCAGATAAGAAAAACTACTTCAATGCAAAGATATATAAATTAATTGTGTTACTCAATACACTGAGCAAAATATTGAAATTCATTGTATTTGAACATTTGCAAAATATTGTAGAAGCTTATGACTCAATATTGAACATTCAGATGAGAGTTTGCAAGCACAGATCAACAGATACGACTTTGCAACTAATTACAAAAAAGATACATACTGTGTGAAGTGACATGAGAAGAAAAGTAATCTCACTGCTGAGTTTGAATGAAGAGAATGCATTTAACAATGTGATGCACAGCAAACTCTTATACAACATGAAGAAGAGAAAAGTTTCTAAACTGCTTTTTAAGTTTGTAAAGAACTTTTTGAAAAATTGATGCATCATGATCACAATTGATGATTACACGATGATGAAACACAACGTGAACATCAACATATTACAAAACTTTTTGCTATCATTGATATTATATTTGTTCTACAATGTGAACTTGTTAGAAGCATGTGATGACATCAAGCTGAAAATTAACTTTACAGACTTCGTGAATGATGTTAATATCTTGATATACAAAGAGTTTATGAAACGCAACTGCAGAGTTTTTAGCGAAATTTATGATAGATGCAAACAGTGATCAAAAACGCATGACATCAAATTCTTGATGACAAAGCATAAGTTGATTCACTTTACAAGAATTTCTAAATGATTTAATATGAAAATTGATGTAAAGTTGATAAAACATCAGATTGACTTGAAATTAAACATCAGAGTCTTGAGAGTTCAACTGAACTTCAAGCTGAAATGAGTGATTTACATGTGTCATGTTGAAGCAAAACTAGTGATTAAACAAAAGATCATGCAGACAATCATCAAGTTTACTTGAAGTTTATCAATGATGATAAGTAAGCAAATATACTTCGTGATGACGCGCTCTTTGCTTAGTCACGAAGTCATCATATGATATACATTACAAAGAGTAAAAGATCATTGAAAGAGTCTGAACATCAAGTTGAAATCAGTGCAAGAAAGAGCATTATGACAGATCATTAATGTTTATCATGTGATATCAACAAAGACTCTACAGATGAAAACAAACATAATGTCAATAAATATTCACTTATGAAAGCTAATACAAAGATCAATAACAAACATGAACTTTTGAAAATCAGATGAAGTTATCAAGATGACAATGCATTGAATTTGCAACGACTTGACATTCAAAAGAGATTGAAAATCAAAGCTGTGCAATACATTTCTACAGTTGAAGCGAAAGTGAATAAAAGAAATACTTAAGTAAACAAAGATGAATCAAAGTCATTTTTACACAGCGATTCTCTGATCAGAGTCATCAAAGATAGTTATAGTTGCAAACAAGAAAATATTAATAAGATAACATAATCTCAACATGTTCACATCAAAGCAAAGAGTTTACTCAAATGATAGTAACAGCAGAAATGATGTTACAGTGATCACAATGAAAATGAACTGAGAGCTAAATAAAAGACTGAAAGAATCAACTTTAGTCATCACTCATTATGATGAGCTGAAAGAATTAGTCGCAAAGACAAAACATTTTGCAGACGTAACAACAGCAAATCAAGAGTGTCATGAAAAGATATACAAAGTATACAGTGATAGTCAGACTTCTTTGAAAACAGTGAAAGCTATGATATTAACAAAAGATCAGACACGTCTGCAATGAATTCAGATTGCACATGAAAGCATTTGATCTTAAGAAGTTACGCTGAAGTTACATTAAATGACAAGACATGCAAAAGTACTTGAAAATGAAGCAATGAACAAGATGATTGATGATGCACACAATTTGTCTTTATTACTGACTGAGCATCAATGCACTGAAGTGATGACAAGACTGATGCTCATACAGAAACAAATCAGACAAACTTGAAGAATAGTTTGAAAAAAGAGATTCAACGCAGCTCATTTTCAATATTTGATATCAGAGATGATACATTGACATCTGTGACTGCACAAGAATCATGCGAAGTCTCACAGCATGTTACTGATACAGCTACACATGAGAAAAATTGACTTCAATCAATTTCTACATGAGAGATGAGTATTCAATGTTGCTATGACAATATGCAAGTATGATAAAGATCAAATGTCGATCAAGCACATTTTATTAATATGTTCTAAATGAAAGATAGAATGAAAGACAATGCAATGCAAAAAGAACATCATGAACTTGAGAAAGCTTCTAGAAATCATGAGCGTGATGACAGCAATCATTTAAATGATACTCTTGACAAGCATATTGAATCAATTTCAGACTGTGACATCATCAAAGAATCAGATGAAAGAGAGAAAAAGTAGAAAAGAAACAAGTTCATAGAGTTTTTGCATTGAAAACAGTTACAGTATAAAGTGCAGAAAAAAGCGATAGTAGATATAAAAAGAGCGCTATGCTAGCGCAGCGTTCGCTACAATATATAAAATCTTGCATAAACTCATAATGAATGTTGAATCGAGTAAGAATTCAAAAAAAAAAGATAGCTAGTTAGATAATAAATTCATTAATTTAATACCTTGCTTTTGCATGCATTTGAGCATATAGAATTGAGCATATAAAATCAGAATAATCAGTGTCAGCAGTATTATTTTGATGATTCATGTCATTTTGATGATTTGTGTCATTTTGATGATTCGTGTCATTTAAGCTATTAAACATGCGTTTGCAGCTAATCACGTCAAAGTGATCTTATAAGAAGAGAAGTTGATTAAAATGATAAATCATTTAATTTATCATCTAATTACGTGATTAGACACTTAATGAAATTTATTGATGCAAGATAATGTATTGATTTGACAAGCAGAACATTAAGATCAATGCATTAACTCATTAAGTTGATGTCATGCTCAGAATTCTTAAGAATGAGCGCATTTGCTATTAAAGAATCACTATTCTGACGTTGAATTGAATGAAAATTGCTGATTTAAAAGAGAACATCAGTGAATCAATCTATAAACAGATTCTTAAGACTAATGAAATTGACGAGAATTGTATGTTACTTCGCGAAGCAATAGCAAGAAACGAGATATAATATGAAGATATCAAATTGAAGAATTGTTGAACTCAGAATGAAATCTTGTACTATGATAGTCAGCTATGAATCTCGTTCAACGAGCTTCTACAAATGAACCTGATTTATGAGATGCATAATCAACTCTCAGTAAATTATTCTGACATTCTTAGAACTGTGAAAATCATAAAACGAAACTACTATTGATTTTTCATATGAAAGACAATAAATCATTATATTTGAAACTGTTATATCTGTCAACGCTCAAAGACATCTAGAGATAAATCAAATAAACTACTACATTCTTTACTCATATTTGAACAGTAATGACAAAATATAGTCATGAACTTCATTATTGATTTATCTGATTCATATGATTACAACGTTATTCTGACTGTCATTTGCAAATTATTAAAGAAAAGACATTATATTTCTTGCATCATTGATGATGAAGATATCACAGTCGAAAGAACAGCTGAGATGTTAATTCAGTGAGTATATTGAACTCATGATTTATCAAGCTTCATTGTATTTGATTGAGATACTCAGTTCACTTTCATTCTCTGAAAGTCTCTTTGCAAATGACTGAGCATTTTTCTTTGATTGTTCATCATCTATCACTTTCAGATCAATGATCAAAGCAAATGAGTTAATCAGAATGTTGAAAAATATCTTCGTTCTTTCTGTTCATACATGCAGAATGACTGATTCAAGTAATTGCTCATGATTGAGTTTATCAACAATAACGTTTTGTCTTCAGTCATCTTCTTGATCTTCTTCTTCATGAATAAGAACTTTCATTCTCATATGAGCTTTGATTCTGACATCATTAAGTATGAAAGCACTTGCGAACGCTTGCAGATCATCAGAGTCAAAGATATATTCAATCACATGAACAAGACATTAATCTTCGCTCGCGAAGCTCTGATTAAAACACGAAAACAAATTATGAAACAAGTTAATAAGCATAAAAAGAAAATCAATTACAAGATTGAATCAAAGATGTTTCTGAATGAAAGAAACATCGTTACAGCAAGACTTTTCAAAAAGCTAAATGACAAGATGCTTGATTCATTCAAGATCACAGACTCTGTTGACTTCTTTTATAAATTGAAACTATCAAACATTATATGTATACATGATGTATTTCATTCAGAGCTTTTTTATTCTGTTGTTAATGATTCTCTGTCTGATCAGAAGAATGAATTCTTGAAATCAATAGTGATAAATGATGAGAACAAATGAAAGATCAACAATATATTAAACTTTCAATGATATTGAAGATGACTTCAATATTGAGTTAAATGAAAGAGCTATGACAACGATCTCAACTGATACAACGCTGACAACAATGAATTTATGAACGCTTAAGAAATAATTGATAACTTTCATATCAAATATTCAACAAAAACTCACTAAGAAAATACATTCATGTGAACATGAATTGTTGAAGAGAGAAAATAATGTTATGATCTTGATCTATTCTTGACTTTATTCTCAATTTATTCTCAATCTATTCTTGATATATTCTCGACTTTATTCTCAACTTTATTCTCAATTTATTCTCGATCTCAATTATCTCTAATTGAGTTTAGTGAGCATTTAAGCTAAAGATAATGTCATCAAGTCTTTGCATCATCTGTGTAAGACATCAATTCTTTCGAGTTTAGCACAGAGATCAGAAACACACATATAAGTTGTGAGTTCTATTTTGTAGATACTTTTCTTTCTTAGTATTTATTTATTAGTTAAATGACATTCATATGACTCGCTTTATGCTGATCTTTAACAATGTTGTAGCTTATTACTCTTGTTGTCTTGACGCAACAAATTTATAATGAAAAGAATAAGTCGTAGTTAATCAGACAGTTGATCATTTAGCAGAGTTAAGACTTCAGTCATCTTTTTTGATTTCTTCTGAATCAGAACATAATCACATCTTCAAACTTTCTTCTTTCTCTGTCAGTTCAATGAGCAGTATACTTTATCACTGATAAGATTTTTTAAGTCATCAACATCTTTTTCATCTTGTTTTTAGCATTGAAGTGACTCATGAACGTTTACGTAGTATGATTTCATTCAGATCAAGTCTTTTTTCTTTTTATTTAATTCTTTATCTGATATGACTTTCTCATTGACTATGTTACAACACTTGCGCACGAAGACTGTTAATGCATCAAGAAGCTTCTTTATGTTCAGAATTTCAACTAAGATTGATGTATGACATCATAACTTTGAATTGAGTTTTGTCTCTTGTATTTGATTGCATTGTTCATAATTTTTTATTAAAAACAATTACAACGCACGCATTACAAATTTTGAAAAAGAGCATTATAAACAAGGCAAAGTGAATCTAGAAGACGATTGAATGACGATGAATTGCATGAATTGCAGCAATGCTGATTCAAAGATGATTGCGAGTGACATTGATTCATTGCAAGAAAACAGAGATGCAAGATCGAAATGCTCATGTGATGATGAAAAGAACGTTGCTAATATTATTGATCTACTAATAAAGATATCAACGTTAGAAAAAGAGAAGAACAAAGATCATTCATGAAAAGAGATAGCATTGAAGCTGATTCAATGTCTTTGACTCAACTCAGAAGAAAAACATCACGCGAATCAGAACGCGTTCATCGCGAAGAATGTACAGAAACTGAAGACATCAGTTCAACTGCTTAACAAGCAGTTGCATACACAGAAAAACACACGTCTTTCAATGAAAATCACGTCATGAGCGAACATGACAAGAGAAGAAATAGCGACAAGAAAGCAACGTCTCAAAGATGATTTATTGTCGCTTCGCAAGAAATGAGAAGTCATGATTAAGATAATGAACAGAAGAGAAATAAAAGAGATACAGAAGAAGTCGATTGAACAGATTCTACAAAGAATCACAGACGTGTCAACAGGTCAAAGAAATCTAATCATGTTACTTCGCAAGCTGAGCAGCAATGACATTTTTCTTCACGCAGTTAGCTCAGATGCTTAAGCAAATCTGAAAAAGACTCAAACATAAGCAAAAGAAATCACGAGTTCAACACACGTAACACGTCAAATCTTTGCAATGCTGACACATGAAGTATGCACTACAATAGACATGAGCAATTAAGAAAAGATCATTGAAAGATTGATAAAAGATAACGCAAGACTTCATGAAAATCTGAAAGTTCTAAGAATAGTCTGGTTCAAGAAGATAGCAGATAGCAAAAAGACTCATTTGTCACTCATTGTAGAGATCACGATTGAAGCGATGATGAATCGATTAATGAACGTGAGCATGCTGAACTCATATCAAGAATGTGCATGCAAGCTATTTGAAAAGAACTGTTGCATCACACAATGCTTCAGATGTCACGAATTTGATCACATGACTAAAATTTGCAGAAAGAATCAGCGCTGCGAAAAATGCGTAGACAAGCATCACATAAAGAAGTGTGTGATGTCTTCAAATAAAAGACGTTGCATCAACTGCAACGAAAATCATGAACTCTGAAGATGCATCTGTCTCAAGTGATAACAGCAGATGAAACAAGCGTTTGAAATTTATAGAAACAGATCATTCAAATACTCTGAGACATTTAAATACAATTGCACACTCTTCTCGCTGTTTCTGAACTCTTTAGATTCAACAAACTCTTCAGGTTTAATGAATTCTTTTGATTTAACAAATTTCTCAAACTCAGCAACAGTCATGCTGAAAACACGCAGTTGAATCGCTGATAAATCAGCTTGACAGATAGTAGAGATTAAGAAGAGACAAGTCGATCTTTTCTCTTACGTGAATAGTGACTCAGACGAGACAACATCTGAGCAGATTCAGAAATGTTCAATCAGAAAGCAAGAAAGATTGTCGATGATTGAAAGCATATAAAGAGTCTTCTCATTGCAGAGTCAACAACAGCTATGAATAACTTTATGATGAAACAGTTTTTTCTACAAATTCTACAGTACAACATCAGAAAATCATTAAGAATTCAAGAATCATTTCTAATTAACAGAGAAGTTCGCGAATTTGACATAGTAGTTATACAGAAGCAAGATTGCAACAACAACAACTCACAATCATTTAGCTCAGCACACAACTTCTTTCATCTAGTGAAAAACTCGTCATCTCAATCAAGAACATGCATATACATTAACAAATGTTTAAGACTCAATCAATGAATAGTAGAAACAGCTGAGTCAGACATTTGCTTAATCAGAATATTAACTCACAACACAGATGATGAAACGCAGACGTTAAGACTTCTAAACATCTACAACTCATGCTCACTGTCTATTACATTCACAAAGAGATTTTCAATCATTTTTCATTTGAATGAACTACTCAAGAATGATTGCAAACAACTGATTGTAGAAGATTTCAATCTACATCATTCTCATTGAGAAGAGTGAAGATGCTTCACTCATCATATGATGACTGATACTCTACTAAACGTCATTACAAACGCAAGACTGAAATTATTATTGAAATCAAGCATTATTACTTGCGAAGCTCGCAATCAATTTACGATGATTAATCTAGTCTTTAGCAGCGAGAAAATACAGTTCATGACACGCAAGTGCAAGATACGAATTAATCTGCATCAAAGATTGAATCATCTTTCGATCATCACAGAGCTATGTTTACAAACAATCTCAGTGCAACTCTTGACTTGATGACTTTGAAAGAAAATGAATACAGAAGCATTGAGTGCTTATCTGCAAATACATCTATCTTTGAAACACTCTTTAAATGACAAGACTATGATGAATGTCAAAGTGTGCAAGATTATCAGAGTGTTACAGAAAATCATCAAGAAATTTACTTTCTTGACAAAGTCATCAAATTGAGCAAGAGACTTTTGAAATCAAAGCTGCTTTGAAGTAGTAATGAAATCAAGATGACTGCAAATCATATGAAAAATGCAAGATACATTAGAAGCGTGAAATGAATATCTGAAGCACAATGATCATAAAAACAAGATCATTCAACAAACAAAATGCACACACTTCAGAACACAAATGCATGAGCTGAGCGAAGCACTCAAATCAATATGATGCTTTGCAAAATGAGTTAGAATCGAAAGTCAGCTATCTAAAAAGCTTTCTCAGTTTTCGTCACTGAAGTGAAGCAACATCAATCATATGACAACGACGTTCAAGAAAAAAATCGAGATACTGCGAGAAAAGTTCTTTTTCTCATCTTCTCAAGTGAATGTCAGCAACATCGCAAAATCATTCATATCTCTGACAGTCTCATTCAATTCACGCATCACAGAAGATGAAGTGAAGCAAATAATCAAATGAGTAAAAGCAGACAAAGCGTTGAGCACTTCAGATATTTCAAACAAAGCGCTTCAAGTGAATTTTGCAGAACTGATCTCAGTATTGACGAGTTTATTCAATGCATGCATAACACACAAGTATCATTTGAAGCAGTTCAAAAAGACTCAGACAATAGTATTATGCAAATCAAAGAAAAGCAACTATATTGATTCAAAGATGTATTGACTCATTGCTTTGCTCAATATCATGAGCAAAGCGCTGAAGTCAATCATGATCAAAAGATTGAGTGACATAGTTGAGACTCATTGCATGCTATCAAATGCTCAAATGAAAGCGAGATGCAAGCAATTCGTGATCTTAACGTTAAATTTATTAATAAATCAAGCTCACATAGTATGAAACTGTGAAATCAAATATGTGATCTTCATGCTAAGCTTAGACGTCGTCGAAGCGTTCAATCAAGTCTCACATGTCAGACTTCTGCATATGCTGAAAATGAAAAGAACGTTGAGCTACATAATTGAATGAACATGCAGCTTTCTAAAGAATCGAGAGACGTCGCTAATATTTGATGAACAAACGAGTGACATGCGCAAGGTAAACGCAGACATATCGCAGAGATTTCTCATTTCATCGATTCTCTTTCTATTTTTCAACGCAAGTTTAATCAAAAAATGCGAAGCATTGAGAATTAAAATCAAAGTGCTTGACTTCATAAATGATATTAACATTCTAGTCTACGACAGATTCACTGAAGAAATTTGCAGAACACTGAGCAAAGCACACGACATCTGCGCGAAATGAGTTTGCACTCATGATGCAACGTTCGCATCAGAAAAGTATAAGCTTACGCATTTCACTAGAAAATTGAAGAGATTCAACATGATGACTAGCATATAAATAGAAAGCTCAGTTATCAAATTGAAATCAGACATACAAGTTCTAAAGATGCAACTGAACATGAAACTGCAATGAGATGTACATCTTCAACAAATAAAGATGAATCACGTCACAAGAATGCTGACACTTAGTTGTCTTGAAGTCTTTACATGAAAAGCTATCTTCACAAAAGCAAGACAAGTATACTCAGCAGTAGTGAGATCAGAAATTGCATTCGAAGCGTCAGTCTGACATCAGCGCGACAAGAAAGATGAACTGTTGAACAAAGAATGCAGACTAGAAACACTTCAGAATCAGACTCTGCATCACGTAGCAGAAGCATTCAAAAGAGTAAACATTGAAACTCTAAAGACAGAAACATACATGAGTTCACTACATGTTCATTTGAACATGCTACAAAACAAGATCATGCTACACAGTTGAATCAACAATTGAATGCAAGAGATCAGATAAGCATGCAAACTAATACATGCTCATTTGACAAGAGTTAATCGCGTCATTTCTCGCTCACTTGTCATCAAGAAAATAGTACTTCTGAATGTTTTCATTCAAGAAGATGCAAAGATACAGTCAAGATGCAGATGATACATTCTCTTCTTCACAATGATTTCAACAAGCAATAGCATCGCAATAACGCAGTATCACAAAGATCAATAAAATCAACAATGAGAAAAGTACAGAGAATGTGTCACAAATGTCAATGCAATCTCAGCACAAAGATTGCATCTGAGCAATAAGATGATAAAGATGCATGATGATTTTCAGAAAGCAGAAAGCACTCTTGCAATGCACATCAGAATCAAATGCATAAATCTGAACATTTATCTGCACTTTAGAAACATTTCAGACATAAATAGCTTGCAATGCAACTGCGAATGAAGTCATCAGATGACGAAGCATGTACTCATGCACTGCTCGAACTGATTGCATCTGCAATCAAGAATGCTACAAGATGCTGACTTCTTGAACTATTGAATAATCATCGTCATCACAAAGAGTCTCAGAGCAGTAGCGAAGATGATGATAAAAACGAAGCTCTTGAAGCAATTTAAAGTGACTAGAACACTCATTTTCTAACGTGCAATCAACGCGAACAAATTTGATACATAGTCTCAAAACTCACTGTTTCAACTGCGTGAAGCAGTCGTGTAGACTGCGAGTGATTTTCTATCTCAGAGAATTTTGTTCACTCGATACAGATAGCATAGAGTTTCTCATGAGTCAATCTAATCAATGTCACAAGAATGTATGAATTTATTATTATTATTATTATTATTATTATTATTGCATTGTTCATGAATGAGTGCATCTTGAATTTTATGAAGATTAAAGACATGACTGAATCATGTTATTATAGCAGTCAATGCATGCTTGTTGATCTTGCTTTGTTTTATATCTTTGTGAAGAAGAATATTTTTCATTGCAAGAAGATTCAGATGTTAAGTATTGTAATGCAATAATTGTTTTTGAAATGTTTCTCATTTGTTGATGCAATCGAAAAAGATCTTTATTAAATGCTTGTGTGCAATCTCACTGTGCTTTGTATTGAAATTATCAGCACTATCATGTCTTCAAATCTGACTTGCATAATGTGTCATTGCATGTAGTTTTGAAATGCTGAAATGATCAACGTCTGTATCTGAATGCTCAGATTGCAAATGACGAAAAACATTCTTTAGCTTGTTCAATCGAAAAAGCGCATGTTCAAGATATTGAAGAATTTCTTCGTCATGCAAATGATATTGAGCAAGTATCATGAAGTCTATCACTGTTTGAGCGAAGTGAATCATTGCAGATGTTCTCATGATCAGAAGTGATGCAATGACTGATATAAATTAACATACAATCGACTTTCAATTTGCATCAATTCATTACTTAATCATACTGTACTTAACAAATCTCTTCATGTCTTTAAATGATGAAATGACGTGAAATCTTTGATTCAGCTGAGCTGTTTCTGATGCATTGTTTAGAATTAATCTGATTTCTTTTCTTCTTTGACTTGTATAAACACTTTCGTTGATGATCTGACTGAATCATAACATCAGATATAAGATAATTTTCTTAAGTAGTTGATGTAACACATTTATCATCATTGTCTCATGAATATTGATAAACATATGTGATCATGCAAAGTTTTTCACTGAATGTATTTAAGCAAAGTCATTCTCAATTATATTGTTCTTTCTTTGTTGTCTTTGTTGATTTCTAGTGAATGCATGCATTTGAATTAATCATGTCTTGTCTAAATTTTTGCGCTCATGACATGATACTTGATAAATAAAACATTGTTGATTCATCTTGATTGTTAGAGATTGATCTAGAGTGAGTCATAGAAGTGTTATTTAACTAATAGATAAATGCTAAGAAAGAAAAGTATCTACAGAAAAGAACTCGATTCTTATATGTGTATTTCTCAACTCTGTGCTAGACTCGATTGAGTTGACGTCTTACACATATGATGCAGAAACTCAATGACATCATCTTTAAATCAGATTCTCGCTAAACTTGATTAGAATGAAATCAGATGAAGACTAGTTGAAGAATAAGCGAAGACTAGAATCGTAACATTACTTTTCTTTCTTGACTATTCATGTTCGCATGAATGTTGTTTCTTAGTGCGCTTTTCTTGAATATTTAATATGAAAGTCATCAATCATCTTTTGAGCGTTCATAAATTCGTCGTCGTCAGCGTTATATCAGTTGAGATCATTGTCATAGCTCTTTCATTTAACTCGATATTGAAGTCATTTTCAATATCATCAAGAGTTTAATATATCGTCGATTTTTCATTCGTTTTCATCGTTTATCACTATTGACTTCGAGAATTCATTCTTCTGATCAGACAGAGAGTCATCAACTGCAGAACGAAAAAGCTCTGAATGAAATACATCATGTATACGCATGATGTCTGATAGTTTCAATTTATAAAAGAAGTTAACAAAGTCTTTGATCTTGAATGAATTGAGCATCTTGTCATTCAATTTTTTGAAGAATCTCGCTGTAACAATGTTTCGTTTATTCAGAAACATCTTTGTTTCAATCTTGTAATTGATCTTCTTTCTATGCTTGTTAACTTGATTCATCATTTGTTTTCATGTTTTGATCAGAGCTTCACACACGAAGATTAATGTTTTGTTCATTTGTTCAGATATATTCTTGACTCGATCAATCTGCAAGCGTTTGCGAGTGCTTTCATACTCGATGATGTCAGAATCGAAGCTCATATGAGAATGAAAATTCTTGTTCATGAAGAAGAGAATCAAGAAAATGACTGATGACAAGATGTTATTATTAACAAACTCAATCATTAATAGTCACTTAAATCAGTTGTTCTGCATATATGAACAGAAGAATCGAAAATATCGCTTGACGTTCTGATTGACTCGTTCACTTTGATCATTGATTTGAAAGTGATAGATGATGAACAATTGAAGAGAAATGCTCAGTCGTTTGCAAAGTAATTTTCAAAGAATGAAGATGAACTGAGAATCTCGATCAAATACAATGAAGCTTGATAAATCATAAGTTCAATATACTCATTGAAGCAACATTTCAGCTGTCTTTTCGACTGTGATATCTTTATCATCAGTGATGCAAGAAATATAATGTCTTTCTTTCAACAATTTGCAGATAACAGTCAGAATAGCATTATAGTCATACGAATCAGATAGATCAATAATGAAGTTCATGATTATGTTCTGTCATCGCTGTTCAAATATAAATAGAAGTTGAAGCAAGTCATTTGATTTATCTCTTGATGTCTTTGAACGTTGACATATGTAGCAGTTTTGAATATATTGATCTATCGTTTTTCGCATAGAAGATCAATAGTAATTCCGCTTTATGATTTTCACAGTTCTAAGAATATCAGAATGATCAACTGATGATTGATCATGCATCTCACGAATCAGATTCATTTGTAGCAGCTTGTTAAACGAAACTCATAGCTGACTATCATGATACAAGATTTCATTCTGAATTCAACAATTCTTCAATTTGATATTTTCATATTGTGTCTCATCTCTTGCTATTGCTTCGCGAAGTAGCATACAATTCTTGTCGATTTCATTAATCTCAAGAATCTGCTTATAGATTGATTCACTGATGTTCTTCTTTAGATCAGCAATTTTCATTCAATTTGAAGTTAAAATAGTAGTTCTTTGATATTGAACGCGTTCATCGTCGAAATCTCTAGGCACGAAGTCAGCTTGACGAGTTAATGCATCGATCTTAATGTTCTGTTTGTCAGATCAATACATTATCTTGAAGTTAAAGTCAGCTAGCTTCTGAATTCAGCGCATCTGTTGTCAACTCAGCTTCTTGTCTTTCATCAATGAGGTGAGCGCTTAATGATCAATGAATATCTTGATAAAAATGTTGATCAGCTTCAGTTCAAGTCATCAATGTTCAAAAACTCGAATGATGATCAGCAGTTTCTTATCATATATCTCGTAGTTGCATTTAGCAGAAGACATGTTCTTGCTATAGAAGACAATTGAATGTAAAACATCTTCGTCATCATATTAAAACAGAACTTCATCGTTGACGTAGTCAAATGAGTCAATTTCAAGAATGAAATCGTGAGTCTGATCAAAGTGACGAAGTATAGAAGTCTCAGTCATACATCTCTTCATGTGATTGAATGCAGTTTGACAGACTTCGTTTTATTCAAATATGATCTTCTTTTGAATGAGTTGAATCATTGAACGAACAATCTTCGAAAAGTTCTTGATGAAGCGTCGATAGAAATTGCAGAAGTCAATGAAGAACTGCATCTGAATGAGATTATTGAGTGTAGATTAATCAACTACTACTTGTATCTTTCGTGAATTCATCTTAAGTCTCTCGATTGACATCAAAAGTTCTAAAAAGATGATTTTCTAAACATGAAACTTGCATTTATTGATGTCTATCTGTAGATCAGCTTCTCGTAGTCTATTCAAGATTAATTGTACATGTTGCTTGTGTTTTTTCAAGATCTTGCTGTAGATGATAATGTCATCTAGATAGATCTGACAAAACTGATGAAGATATTTGAACAGCACGTCGTTTATATAGTGTTGATAAAACGTTGATTCATTGATTAATTCAAAGAACATTACATGATATTTGTATAAGTTGAAGAAGATGATAAAGATAGTCAGATTTTCGCTATCTGAATGCATTCGCAGTTTATTGAACGTGACAATGATGTTCAATTAAGTCAGGTATTTGCTTTCTTGTATATGAGCAAAAGTCTCGTCTATCAAGAGCAAAGAGTAGTGATTTCGTTTGATCAAAGCATTGAGCTTTCTGTAGTTGACGCAGAAACGCAGACTTTCGTCTTTCTTTTCAGCAAATAAGATGAGCGAGACGTATGATGTGAAGCTGAAGAAAATGAATTCTTTGTTCAGATATTTAATCAGATACTTCTTTATCTTCTGAAGCTTGTGATTGAACATCTGATATAGTCTGCTTCGTGAGAGCATTTTCTTGTCGATCAACTCGATCTTGTGATCATAGATATGATGAGATGATAGCTGATCAATCATTGCTCGATTGAAGACGTCTAGATAGTCATGATATTCAGAGAGAAGCTTGATCTTAACTTGCTTGAGAGTCTTGACGTGTGAAAGCTCATGTAAATTCACTTTTTCGAGCTTATTCTCAGCTGTAGTTATGAGTCGATCGATTTTCAAGACAATAACAGCAAAGATCTTGATATCTGATCGTTTGACTAACATTCTATATGTTGCTGTCTTTATCATTGCTATGTTCGTTGAATCTGACGTTGATTTAGAGATTTTGACGCTAGTTAAAGTCGCGTCACGCGATTTTAACTGTTCAATTAATTTAACTGACTTCTCATTGAACTGACTGAAAGAGAGTAATTTCAGACTGAATTGAGAAATAGTGAAAGATCTTTTCAATATATGAGTAGAAGTCAAACTCTTTTGCTTCGTGATTATCTTGTTGCTTGTGAGTAGAACAATTGATTTCAGATTGAGAATGAAATTCGAAAATCAAAGAAAATCGATTTGCATATCAATTACTAGATTGATTTTGTTCATTCATGTTTTTTTGAGAATCATTTGATGTTAATCTAATTGAGTGATCAACATAGAAGCTGTGTCAATCATATGATCTTGAACAGTCAGATTTGAATAAATGACATGAGTAATGAGTTTTTTAGCATAATGATTGTCAAATTCTTGAATTGACTTCGCTTTGATCAAAGTCAGAAACTCGATTTGCAACTGATCACAAACAATCTGCGCGATCACTTCATCAATAAACGAATAGTCAGCAGCTTCGATGTCAATCAATGACTTCAATGAGTAATTAATTTCATTGTTAGAAAGTACACATTCAGTAGTCAAAGATTCAGAAGTAAAAGAATCATTTAACATGCTTGTTATTGAAGAAATTAACACATCTTTCATCACGTCTTTGATGAAAGTCTCTAGTTTTTTGCCTCGCTATTCTTGAAAGACATTTTCTCATTCTCTTTATTCTTCGAAATGATGATTTCATGTAGACGAAAGATGAAAGCTTAAGAAGCAGAAGTGTTGATCTTGTTTTGAGAGCAGTTTTTTAACAAGTGACTTGAAATCTTGCAAGTATAGCAGATGATAAATGATCTTGCTGACTCAGAAGTAAAGAAGATGATAGACTTAATATAATCAATTATTGAAGTCGTTACTGACAATGAAGTAGCAGTACGTTTATCAGATACAATCATGACTTTGATGATGACAGTGACAATGACAGTGTGATGTTTGCTGCGTAGCTGATAGTTGACTCGCTGTTTATTATTCACACTCTGAAGAAAGATTCTTAAGCGAATGAGCGAAGTAAAGTTCTTTGAACAGACTGATAAAGCATTCTGCAAGCGATTATTAATTTTATTCTGAAGATCATTCATCAGAATGCAATTGTCATAATTGAGATAGTTGAATAACTTCATAAAATCGAAGTAGAAGACATTGAAAGACTTGTCTGCTTGTCTCAAAGCGTTGTACTCACGATGACACTTTCGATTTCTATTCAGTTCATTGTATATTTCTTTCAGATGCTCAAATAGCTCGTTGATCGAGATGTATGAATGCAAAGCATCATGTCAACGTCAAGTGAAGATGTGCTCAGCAGCATCATTTTCTAGTCTAGATATCACATAAACAATACAGATATTCTCATTATCGAAGTGATTAACATTTGTCTGAAGCTTGTCATTCATCTTGACTCTTCAGCTATCTCATGTTGATTCATCTTCGTCAATAAATACAGATGAGTTCAAAAACTTGAAAGACTTGTGATGATCATTGTTGAATAAAGTAAATGACTCTCGTCAAGTATAGTTCTTGATAGAAGTTCAAGACTTTGTAGACTGTCAAGATCGAGACTGATTCACTGAACGCTGTCTCTTTTTTAGATTCAATACTTTCTCTTGTAGTTCAATGATAGTCTCTTCTTGAGTGTCTATTGTCATTTAATTGATCTTTAGCTCATTAAGTCTTTTGATGTGATTGACTTGTAGATTGATTCATTGCTCGTTGAGTTTCAAAGTCATGTTTCATTGATCTCTTAGCTCAATCAGCATCTTGATGATCTCGTCTGACTGATTAACAGCTCATTGACGAAGTTGTTGATCTGTGTTGATGTTTCATGAGATAGCGACATTCTGAGATTTTGCTGAAGCATCGACAGAAATAAGAAAAACTCGTCTACTAGCAATGCTTCTAAGCAGACAAGCTGTTCATGACTCGACTGATTCAGAGTCGTGTGTCATTATGAGAAAGATAAGAGTAGATAAATAGATTTAATTATGATAAGATTGAGTGATTGATTTGATAAATTTAAGTAAATTTGAATGTGTATTTTGATGAAAGTAATTCAAAGAATTTCTTGCGAATTTTCTGAATGAACAAAGTAGATTATTTCGTATCGTTTACACGTCAATAGCAGAGTAGTTGATTAGCATTTATCTACTGTTAGAAATCGGTCTAGAGCGAGTCATAGAAATGTCATTTAACTAATAGATAAATGCTAAGAAAGAAAAGTATCTACAGAAAAGAACTCGATTCTTATATGTATGTTTCTCAGCTCTGTGCTAGGCTCGATTGAGTTGACGTCTTACACATATGATGCAGAAACTCAATGACATCATTTCTAAATCAGGTTTTTGCTAGACTTGATTAGAATGAAATCAGGCGAAAACTAGTTGAAGAATAAACGAAGACTAGAATCGTAACATTGATGTCTGTGATTAATACTTGTTTCTTGTAATTCATCATGAACTCAATGATTATCAAATAACATTGTCTTATTTTATTGTTCATGCAAAGAACAGAAATGTCATTTCTGAACATAGCTTTAACGACTGTTACGTGTAAGATCATGTATTAATGCATGATGATACATGTTTAATGTACGCTTGAGTATGATTGATAACATCATGTGTCAAATCTTTGACTTGATATCGTCGTTGTCATTGTCAACTATGAGAAGAAATTTCAGAAGAATTAATCTTGATCGTTTTTGAGCATGTCTTGTGCGTTGATTTAAATTCTCTATCATTAGATATATAAATTATGCAGATAGATTATCTTAATGCTCAGTTAAGATTATCTTATCAATGAAAATTAACAGTGATATCATGATAGCATCATCAGAAAGCTTCTTCTGCGTTTTTCATCATCAATCAGCAGTATGCATCTCGTTGTAGATTTGAAAGTTATCAACATTATAATGTTAAACGAGTGCGTAGATCAGCTCATTTTAAAATGATGAGTGATTCAACAAGAATTAAAGTGTCTCAATGATGTTGTAATACAAAATGCAGTGCTGCTCTTCTTGAACTTCTTTGTAACTGAATTTGACTGTGAACATTCAAGAATATCATTCATTGTTTTCAACATCATATGAAATCTGATGTAAAAGTATCAATCACTTGTTTGCATCATGAAAGCTGATATATTGATGTAAGACTCGCAAACGCAAGTCTTGAAAAAATCAATTAACATTGTCTTTGATAATCTTCGTTTAATGAAGTCAATGAGTGAATGCGTAATTTGCTTTGCATTAAAATAAATAATATTGATTGTTGTTTATGTTCTTGATTATTTGAGAATTCAAACTCAACAACTCTGATACTTTCTTTAACATGTTGACTGTTGTTTTGACATCACAATCAATTGTCTCAACGAAGATTTCAACTTGCAGCATTGATGATGTAAAGAGAAGTTCAGTCTGAAGTTGTATTGTTTCGATTCTTGATGATATATGTTTCATATTCTGATTCAAATCAGCGTTATTCATCTCAGTGTTCATGTGCTCTTTTGCAAAATCATTTATTAACATATATTCTTGATTTTCGTCTTTGATGTTTGTTTGAATGCTTTCATTGTAAGAATCATTCAAGTTTGAATTTCATTCTGCAGTCTTATGATCGCGTTAGATGAGTTGCATCAAATCGCATGATGATGATTCTGATGATGATAATAGCTTTCGTCAAAAAATCTTTCTCAGTCGATCATGCAAGCGAACATGACAGTAATGAAGATGATGTTCAAGCTCGCTGATGTTGTTTATCTTCATCTCACATGAAGAGCATACGCGTTGCATTATTTGTAAGTCTTCGATTAGTGTTTTTATATAACTTGTATGAAGCAATGATGAATTGTAATGATTCTTTATGCTTGACTGTTTATCTGTGCATGAAATGTCAGTAACAAGATGAATCGAAAAATATTAATTGCAAAGTCAATGAATCACATTTATTCAGAAGTTATTAACTTCAATTTGAGTTTAATAATTAAGATATGTAAACTATATTTAGCTAAATCATAAAGAGAACAAAATCAATCACTTGAATAAATATCATTGCTATTCTTATGATTTAGCTATTGTTGCTCAAGATGCAATCATTTAAATCTTTTATGAAATGAGAGTAATGATTGTTAAAGTGCTATATATCTCAAGTCGAAGTAATCTTCAGAATTTACAAACTTTATTTTATCGTTGTCATTTATCTCGCTTTTATCATGACTTGATGAGCAATTTGAAAGATATATGACTATACATTTATCTTCTTCATCTTTATTTGAAACTCTCTGATAGCATGTCAATTACGCTTAAACTTATCATTGCTTCTTCTGAGCTTATTATAAGTGTGAGATTGCTTAGATTTTATAGTTGTTGCTATTTGATGTACAATGAAGACTGAGAAGATTCAAGTATTGAAGATTAAAGACTTGAACTTAGATGAAGAAATTAGTTAATTAACAAATGTAAAGATGAGTTCATCAGTCAAATAAGTGACAGTAACAAGTGAAGATAATTGTTGATGATGAAATGACATTGAAGATGATATAGTTTTGTTTCAAAGAATCTTTCATCTAATGATTCTTCATGTGATGTTAACAGTTTGTTTAAGTAATGACAAGAATTTTAACACATTTGACAACACGTCTCAATTAAACTCATTTATTGCTACTGTTAATAGTTAGATCATGAGTTTAATTACAATGTGCATATTAATGAATCAAATGTTGTTGCATACGTTGACTTTAATGAGAATGTACTTGATGATGTTGCATTATAGACAATGTCTGCAATGAACTGACTGCTTGATGAAGACTTCAATTTCATCAATGAATCTTCATTTCTTGAAAATGAATGAAGTCGTTCAATGACTAAACTGAATGAAAAGTTGTTGCAGTCAATCTCTTTATCATATTTTGCGATTGCTGTTGCTCAATATTATATTGTCTTTGATTCTATTGCTTCATGAGAATGATTTATATTTCAATGATAACAGATGCGAGTGAAGTTTTTACACTGCTTGTGATAACATCATCAACGAGTAAAAAGATCAAGTATGTATGATTCATTTTTCTGCAAATGCTTCTTATGTTTGTTCTTTAAATGCTTTGCATGAGTGATTTAACTGATCTGAATGAAAGCAATCAGTTAGCTGATACATAGAAGAAGCAATTCAAAATGATAATTAAGATTTCATTTCTTAACACTTGTATTTCTCTGTCTTTTCTTAATACTTTGAGCTTGAAAGAAGTTTCATCATTTGTGATATAATTGCTGAAATCTTTGCGAATTCATGAACTGATCAATTCAATGATGAACTCTCTCTTGTCACTATTTTGCAAATGAAACAGTATATTTTTCAAATTTCTTCAGTCGTTGCATTTCTTTAATGTCTTTGTCATCTCAATTGATTGATCGAAGCAATGAACAATAGTCTGATTGCAAAGCGAAAAATGCATGTAGTTTCAATTAATACATTAGTCGAAGATCAAACAAGATTGATTATTATATCAAAGCTCAAAGTCAAACTCACTTGCATAATTGAATACTTTTGTATCTGAGTCGTGTGAAATCTCTCTATCATCAAGTATGATTGTTCAGTTTACAATGTAAGACAGATCATATACATCTGAATTATCATCATGAAAGTTTACAAACTTCTCAATTATGTTCTCATTTATTTCTTCATCATATATTTCAGAATCAACTTTGTTCTTTCAACTGTTATTATTGATACTCAAGATCTGCTTAAATTAATGCTGTGTATTGTGTTTGAATTGTGAAATTAAATCAGTAAATAAGACAGTATCTTTAAGAAGATACTTGATGTCTTTCAAATTAAACTGTTTGTTTCATGACTCTGTTTTATTTGTTTGCTTCAAAACATTTAATATTCTTTCTATGACTGCTTTTTTGACAGATTCAAAAGATGAATGAAGTTTAAAAGTAGTATTTCTTCATCTTTTAACATGTTGAGTAGTGAAAGCTTGTTTAGCACTAGTCGTGATGTTTCATATGCATTCAATCAACATTATCTTTATGATAGTGTAATTGTAATTGTAATTCATACATTCTTATAACATTGATTTAGACTCAACTCATGAGAAACTCTATGCTATTTATATTGAGTGAATAAAACTCTCTGAGAAAGAAAATCACTTGTCATTTATATGACTGCTTCATGCAGTTGAAACAATAAGATTGACACTGTGTTATCAAGTAATGAATCTATAGCTTTTATTCAGTATGTGACGCTCAAGTAAACTCTTAATGAATGTCTGTGTTGTTCATTTATGACACATTGTCTTTGCTCTGCTCTTCATTGATGATATTCTATACAATGATGTTTTGATTCAATTCTTGATTCAAAGACGAAAGACATTTTCTTTGCACTCATGATGCTCATGATTGTAACATACATAGAGCTGTGTTCTCTTATTCAATGATTATCATTCATTGCATGAAGAAATATGTGATGAAAGAAAGATGCATATGATGAGAAGATAAAGTGTGATTGTACTGAGTAACTCTTTTCTTCTTTTGATTTGATTTATGTCACGTAGACGTTGAATGAATTGTTAGTATAAACATGCAATCGCAATCATTCAATGTTTAACTCTGATTAATGAAAGAGAATGCATTTTGATTGTTTTCTTGAACTTTCAATTTTTCATGTAGATAGATGTATGACTTGACATCAAGTAAAGAAGATGAGTTCAAGCTTTCTCAGTATATTAGCGTGATCAACAAGTCACTACTTCTTCAAGCACTGTAGTCATGACTTTCAGACTGAGAATGACTATTCTATCTGATATTTTTTCATCAATTACTTGATGATACTGTTGATGTGATGAAGATGTTTCAGTATATTAACGCAGTCAATAAATTGCAAATTCTTCAATCACTTGTAATCACGACTTTTATACTGAGAACGACTATTTCACTAGATATTTTTTCATCTTTTACTGACATCAACATGTCATTAATCTTCTTTGTAAATCAATTGTGACTGTTAGAAAAGATGTTGTTGCATGAGTGAAAACTCTGCATGATAACTTTTCTGATCATGCAATGTTCTAACATCATTCAAACTGCATTGAATTGAGATCTCTTGACTCTTTTGACTTTTATTCAAACATAGAATAGAATCAAAAGATTTGTAGTCAACATCATGTACAGATAAATCTTGTTGTCAATCTTCATGATAGTGTTATTCAATGTTTATTAAGTCACAAGTAATGCAAAGAGTAATTGAGAAGAAAGTGAAATTATGCAATATGTTTGAAAAATTAAAGTGCATGAGATTCAATGAACTTGAATAATAATTCTTTGAATCTGCTTTAATTTAAGAATGTTGTTCTTTAACATCTTGACTTGAAGAAAATTTCTTAACTTTCTCTGCTGTTAAATTGACAATGACATCACATTTCAGTGACTTTATGATGATCATCATCTCATCTTTCAATCATGTAAACTATGATTTGCATCATCAAACGCTTGAATGTAATCTTCACAACAAAATGTTAAAGCTGTGCTATTCATGAAAAACTTCAAACAGAGTGCTTATTTTTGCAACTGTATTCAGAAAGTAATTAATAGTAATGTGAAAGTTATGTAATCATTAAATGAGTAAATGCAACACATCTTGATTGAACTACATAACTGATTTGCTCATTGACAATAAATAAATTGCTGTGATTCGTGATGCTCTTATGAAAGTGCTTGCTATCACATTCTCATGAATCACAATAGTGAAAGTAACAGACAGATTTATTCAAAAGCATTATGACTTGCAGTGTGATATTAATTTTGTTAACAGATGTCATGATGTTAAAAGATGATCAATTATGCTTTTTAAACAAAGAAAATTTCAATTCAATATAAATGACTGATTATCTTGACAGATTCTGATTGAATTATGAAGATATATATTGTATTTTCACTATGAATTGATTTATTCATCTTGAAGAATGTTTTCAGTATAATCATGAAAGTCAATAAATGATCATTGCAGAAAGACTCAACATAAAAAATATGCAAATCAATGAAGATGTGACTGAGATGTTTATAATGCAACTTGTTTGCTCATGTTTCAGAGTGAAACATGATAAGCGATAAAAATGCAAACAATATTTTTTTTTTTTAATTCTTACTCAATTCAACACTCATTATGAATCTATGTGAAAGCTATATATTTGCAATCATATATTTGTGATCAATATGATCTTCACTTGTATCTTCTTTCTTGTAATAATATTTGTATACTGTAAAATTCATCAGCTGCTTAAACTCTTGTATAAATTAAACAATTTGTGCTTTTTCTTGCAGATATCATATGATATTCTGATGAAACAATCTTCTAAAGAAATCGAAGTTTTCTCTTATAAATCATCATTATATCAGAAGTGTCTCAGAATGAGTTTCAAGAAATATGCATCTTCTTTGTAGATTGTAATCATATCAAAACTCATTCTCGATCTTTAATCATTTGTAAAGTCATTTTGCGTTTCAACTCTTATAAGATGTGAAAGTCATTATATATTTCAACTTTCATAAGATCTTTTGTAAAGTCATTGTACATTTCAACTTTCATGAAGCATTCTTGTAGAATCATCATGCATTGCGACTTTTGTAAAATCTATCAAAAATATGTTGCATACATTGCATGTAACATACATAAAACATGATTTCTATGCTGATTTTCTTCTTAGCGAGAAATAGTCTTTTCTCTTGCAGCAAATTCACAGTTCAAGATGAGTGAAATCTCTCACTGCTCAAATTTCAACAGTTTACTTCTTAAGCATGAGTTGCAGATGTTTCATCAGCGATATGCATGTGTATTGCAGTCGATTTCTTCTTTAATCACATCAACATATGCTACTGTTCTCTTGAACTATACAGATGATGTTTTCAACTAGAGATTGACTTTATCATCAAGACATTCAAGAGTCAAAACTCAGTGAAGAAGTGAGATTCTTAAGATCAACAATCATCATCATTGTATATCACGTTTTGCAGACACTCGCTTTGCTTGTAAGATGTACAACTCATCTGTTTCATGTTATCTGTAAAGATCTTTCTTATGCAGATTGATCATGTTTTGCAAAGATGTTCATATGCTACACTTTTAATCAAACAGCGTAATTCAATCATTCTTTACTAACTCGCTTGTATTTCTCTTCTTTTAATAAAGTCTTCTCATCAATGTATTGCTCATGTATAGAATGTCTGTGTCTGAACGTTTGTTAAATGATATTAATGAGACTTTTGAGTTTGCTTGTGTTGAACTTAATGAATCTCATGAGTTGCTTATGTTGTAGTAACAGACACGCAGTCTTAACAAGATTTATACATAGTTAGCATGTAAATTTAAAGAATGTTCATGATTCAAGTTTTTTCTGCTAATCATTCTTAACAAATCAAACGCAAGAGTGTTTTATCTCAGTTCTCATCATTGCAATGACAAGATACTGAATTGAATGATTTTCATAAGCGATTTTTCTTGTAGTTTTGCGTTCTATTTGACTTTCTCATCTGCATGCAGATTGCTTGTAGCATGCACATTGAGATTATTAAAGTCTGCGTAATCGCGAAAACTCTGCACGCGATCAATGCACAACGCTTCATCATCACGCAATGTCTTGATATCATTCAAACTTTTGATAATCTTTAAACTTTACTATAGTTAAACAGTAAATTTGTAGTCAGCATTGCATACAGATGAGTTTCATTGCTGATCACATAAACAATATTCATTGTATCATTTCTTTTATATCATTAACTTGAATATAGTGAAGAATACAGTGTAAATAAGCATGATTTAATAAAAGATGAATAACAGCTTTGTTGTTTTATGAATGAAAGATAATCATCATATTAAAATTGAGATCAACACTTTTATCATTTTAATTATATTTAATAAAAGAATACAATTTGTCAACGAGATTTTACTCACTTTATTCAAGTGTGTGCTTTTTAAAGAAACTCAACTTTTGAAACATTATAACTGTTAATTGCTTCAATCTTTTGAATCAAAATCATTCTTTTCTTAAAGACTTTTTATTTTTAATCATAATCAAATAATAATCTCAATTTGAGCTGCAATCATCAAGATCAATCTTTCAACTTTAACTTACATCAGTCAAGAATTTTACATTCTGCAACTTTATTTCACTTTCTATCTTTCATTACAATCAAATAACAATCTCAATTTAAGCTGCAACTGTCAAGATTAATCATTCACTTTAAATTCACATCAGTCTAGAATTTTACATTCTGCAACTTTATCTTACTTTCTATCTTTCATTACAATCAAATAACAATCTCAATTCAAGCTGCAACTGTTAAGATCAATCATTTAGTTTAAATTTACATCAGTATAAAATTCAACATTCTGCAATCTCATTTCATTTTATCATTGTACATTTTACAATTTTACTGCTTCTTATTGCTTCTTCACATTTAACAGCTTAACATCATTTTACATCATTACTTTATATCTTTTGACAAACATTTCATCATGATGTTCAAAGAAAAGTTCAAAGCGACATCAACAGATAAAAATGCAGTGATTGACGTCATGTATTACACATCTTAAGCAATGAAGCTTGAGAATGACAATTTCACTATTCTTATTTTAAACAATGAGAAAATGATGCAAAAAGCAAATCTAGCTGAGCATCAAAGCATCAAATCTGTCATCTTTTAAGCTAAGATTATTTTTAAAATCAATGAAGTAGTTGAATCAACAATTGATGCATTCAATTTTTTGAATGAAAATCTTTACATTACTTGCAAAATTGTGACAAAGATCTTAATGAACTGAACATTCAGCATTTGCTTCAACATTAAATTACATTAAGTCACATCATCATTATTCAAGAACTGTCTTTCTGTTCATGACATCTTATATAACTGAGTCTTTTACTTACATTCAAATTCTGACATTCGCGAAGTTATCATTGCAAACTATTCAAACATGTCTTTGTCACACACTTTTTATCTTGAATTCATATTTTTCACATACAACATTAATGATTCAAAGATTAAGAATCTGCACTGAAATGAATGAATGACTTTTCTTGAATTTATCTTCAGATTGATCTCAACTCATACTCAGTTGATTCTGCTTGAGAATCATGAAGATTCATCAGTTCTTCAGAATATAGAGAATACACTCAAAAAAGTCTTCAATTTGTCAGAAGATTGCACAGTTAAGCTGAAGATCTTCATTTCAACAATTGAATGAAATACGTTTCTGAATCAGTATTGAAAATTCAACAGTAGCATCAAAATAAAGCGAGACTTTTCAGTATTCAACATGTGATTCAGTCAGTCTAAAAATCACAAGCATATCATTCAAGTAAAACAAGTGATTTCAAAGAAGAATCATTCAACTATTTATCTGTCATATTGATGTACTTATTGCAATGACAAGAAGTGCTAACTTATCAAAGATTTTTCTAAACTACAGTTAATGAAGACACAGCAAGCATTGATTGCAAAGACTCAGACATTGCTTTGCAAGTTGCATGCACTCATCACATTTGCAAGAACAAACAAGAAATATGTTAATTTGCTGCATCTTTTTGATTGTTTTGATTATCAATTTGACTTAAAGAATCACTTTGAAGTGCAGATCAATGATGACAAGTGAACTGCTATTATTCTTGTCAAATAGTTTATTTTCTTCAACACAACAGATGTGAGCATAGCTCTTTATTGCTTTCTCATTAAGATAAATTGAAGCTCAATCAAGTTGAAGTTGATGTTTGATCTTCGCGAGCGTAAGCAACAGAATGATGATAAACAAGTACTTCAGTATTGTTTTTTCAATGCATTAAATGTGATCTCAGTTCATTTAATCATGTCTGACAAGCTTGACAAAATCAAAATAGCGACAATCAGAATTCTTAATTCTGCTTATATTGATGAGAAATATTATGAATATAACGATTGCTTTCGTGATATTATACTGAGTCAGAATCTTTGTATCAAATTCACATCAATTCTCTTTGAAGACTTGAATCTTTCAACTACTCTTGCTGAGTGAGATATTGAGCTGAATAAATCTCAAATGTCAATCATGCAATATCTTCAGAATCTTTCTAACAATTTTGATTTTATCAAAAGACTCTTTGAAATTGAAAAGATATTAATAAATATCATTATCACAATGCTACTTTTAAAGCTGAGCAAGAAAGTCAAAATGCTGAGTTCATTCAACAACACAGCTGATACATTCATTCTTAAACTAAATGAACAGCTTCAATGACTGAAAAACAAAGACATCATTTATTTTCACTTGCAGTTCACTGAACATCAAATAATCACTCAAGACAGTCGTGCATCTTACTCAGTAAACAATGATTTCATTTGACGATGATGAAATGTTTTTCACGAGTTATTTGATGTTTTCTATGATCAGCTGACACATTGAATTATCAATCAAAGCAAGAAGACTCTACATGACATTAGAAATCATTGATACAAATTGTATCAAATCAGTCTTGACACTCTGCTTCTAAAAGTCACGAATTTGAGTGATTGTTCAATGAATAAGATGCAATCTTAAAGTCAACAAAGTGAACAGAGTGACAAGCAGCATAAGACACAAGATTCTTCAATTGTACAAATCAATAATGAAGAAGTTGATATAACTTATGAAGATTTCAAGAGCAACAAGAATTCATTTAATATGAATTATGAAGATCTTAATTCTCATGTCACATGTCAATTCTTGAAGCGAGATCACGAATTCAAACATCATATGCTTCAGAGAATTATTAATGTCAAGCTTAATAGAATAAACAATGAGACTGAGCATGATGCTGTTATTAAGACTTTCTGCTCATACTTTCAAAGAATTAAGATGAGAAAAACTTTCAATATGAAAGATTAAGAATTCTTTCAGCGCATTGAGATTAAGCTAAATATGAATATTCTTGAGCATGATGTGAGCGCTGTTATCTGCATGCTGATCAACTTCAACATTACTATGTTAAAAAAATTCAAAGAAGATCATACTGTTGTTTAGAAAGTTGCAAGAGTTGAGAATGCAGAGATCTTTATTACTATAATTCACAGCAATGATTCAATGCATATGTTCAATGATGATGAGCAACTTCGATTGATAAAAGAAGACATCAAGAACAATTGCTTCATGCATTATATAAACAGAAGTTTATTTGAACATCTGATTATGCTTGAATACTTTCATATACTTCTCACTGAACAGTATCATGCAATTCTGTTAGAAACTAGACTGAACTAAAGATTCTATTAATATAGAGAATTGATTATTATATTACTTGAACTAGATACAGAACAATACATCAAATAATGTACAAGATGAAAGATAAAGAGTGAAAGAAAAGAACGAAAGCTCAACTTTTATATACATGAATTGAGCAGAATCAAGGCTAGACAGTAGTTTTATAACTTAAGATTGCAAAGATTCATGCACACAACTGAGATGATTAAAACAAAATTGCTGAGACTAAATTAAGATGATGATAACTAGATTAATGACTTAATTCATTGAATTGCAAAACAGATTCAATGAATTAAAATTATTTAAAACATCAACTATTTATGTTCTAAATTGAATTAATGATCTGACATCATGACAGTAGCTTCTTTCTTCAAGACTGAGCTTCTGCAAGATAATAAGAAGAAACAAGATAAAATGAGAAAGAATTAAAGATGAAGACTGAAACAAAATGAGAATTAATGTGAATGCATTTTAATGTGATGAAGCATAAATGAAACTAGAATAGATTTGAATCACATCTGAGTCAGATCTGAGCAAGATGTTTAAAGAATAAGACGAGATAAGACGCATTTTAACATGATGATACACAGATGAGACTGAAATGCTTCTGAGTCACATCTGAGTCAGATTTAAACAAAATGTTTGAATTAAATCTAGATAAGATTTGAGTCAGATCTGAGCAAGAGAAAGACAAAACGTAGTTTAATGTAATAATGCATAAATGAGACTGAAATAAATCTGAGTCACATCTGAGTCAAATTTAAATGAGATGAGATGAGATGCATTTTAACATGATGATATATAAGTAAGACTGAAATAAATCTGAGTCACATCTGAGTCAGATCTGAACAAGATGAGATGAGATGCATTTTAACATGATGATGCATAAGTGAGACTAGAATACATCTGAATCACATCTGAGTCAGATTTAAACAAGATGTTTAAGTTAAATTTAAACAAGATCTGAGTCAGATTTGAGCTGAATCAAAATGATGAAGATTGAATTTAAAGTTCTTGACATTGACATTGAAATATCACACATGACAGTACATGTGATTCTTCAATGACAGAATTGATGAGATAATATTTATTAAGCATTTGCTTACAATTATTCAGAAGATGAAAAGATTCTTAAGTAGAAAAGTGATTTTTTCAATCAATGTAATACTTGAGTAAAGATGAATTATAATGTTTATCATGCTTGAAGTTTAATATGCTGTTTACATATCAGAATCTTTCATCATTTTTGATGATAATAAATTCTTAAG
>JAABUK010001470.1_pt1 | contig 44773 bp, 51 predicted proteins | sample 5559141 | NCBI WGS metagenome assembly JAABUK01 (sample SAMN10711869, study PRJNA513367) | rock metagenome | isolation source: Antarctica rocks | place: Antarctica: Victoria Land, Pudding Butte nord | collected 2016-01-03 | reverse complement strand
CCCAAGGATACACTAATTTGCAGAGCTTGGTAAAGTGCCTGGATCATAGAAATATTGTGTCAGATACAGTATGCAGTCAAGCAAAGGCTGTGTTAGGCTGCGCGATGCATTGAAATGCACTGGAATGCATCTCGGAGGCTATCATTACAGTCATGTAGGAATGATCATGGTGTAGTGGAAAGCTGCCAAGAAAAATATCGTCGCTGCTGTCGCTGGCTGCTAAGTCAAGGCTGACAGTCCTGACGGCCGGCCACGAGCGCAAGCACAACGCATGTAGCTCCGTAATTTGGAGATTGTATTATCTGCCTCAACATTCCCATTGTGCTGAGTGTCAGACAATCTTAAAATTGATATGATCGATCACATAAAGCAACAAAAAGTCTTTACAAGCAAGAATTAGCGTTGCAAGCATGGTATGAGCAGGGATGCACTATCACTGTGCACAGCCACGCAAGAAGCTCGAGCTTTAGTTTGCTGCACTGATTTATTTAGCTTTATAACGAGCGTTTTGTTGATGATATATATCATTTCACATAAAATCATCCTCGTAGTCAGCCGCTGACTTGTACTTTTGAGCCATGTCTTTGTTTGAAGACATGCTGTCAGCCTGCAGCACAGGAGGCAATTTGTGATAACAACATATTTTGCCAGAAATGGCACGCTTTTGTCTGCTTGCAACAATGCTTGTCAAAGAAGGCAGCACACAACTGCATCAGATATTTCTTGCTCAGCATCCTAGACATACCGTCATAACATTCTTGTAAGATCTAAGATCAGCCTGCCGCTGCTCTTCATCCTTTGCAGCTTTTTCAGCCTTCCTGGTATCCTGTGCAGCAGTACAAAAGAAGCTGGCATTTTCTTTCTTGCAATGTGGTGCTGATTGTCTACAGCGTTGATTCCAGGTGCCAATGAGTTGGCTGACATGGCTGGCAAGACACTGACCCGCACAGCAAGTGCTGCTCAGGCAACGCATGACAACACACAGAGTACCCTGCATTAGCCCGCCAGCACTGCCCACCTGACATGCATCCAGCAGAACACGAGGTCTGCTCATTGACAAACAGCCAATAAACGCAAGAGTCATTGTATTTAGAGTCTTAAGCATGATGGCTGCTTGTCAATGAACAGAGCTTGTGATCTCTTTGATGCATGTCAAGGGGCTAGTGCTGGGCTACAAAGCATCATTTGTTGATCGTGGGCTGAGTCTGCTAACATACCTGCACTTCGGCTTTGCGCACTGCTCTGATGCCTCTGTTGTAAGTTTCTCGCTCAGCTGCTAGATCAGGATACAGCTCCTGCTTTGTTTTGTTGAGACGGTTGACTATGTCATTAATGCGCTTCTCTACTCTGACCTTTTTGACCAACTTGTTGCTGTGAAAGCCAACCTGCAGTGCATGTCAAGCATGGCATTGAAACGCAGGAAAGAGGGAGTGCGCCAAAACTGGACTAGAAGATGCCACAGATCAGGAGACGGTGACAAACATCTATACAACAATTGCATGCATGTATGCATCCCTGGTTATAGCTCATTTGACCAAGGCTGCTAAGTTGAAAGATGACTTGATGCATTGCTCTACACAATGAGCAAGCTGCATGCTAAACACAGACGTCTGACACGGATGTGCGACAGGGGCCTACCTCACCTGTCCAACTTCCATAGAGGCTGTCTTTTTCAGATTGCTCCACGGAGTGTACACTACATCTATGTTGTTTGTTTTGTTGCCAGTGATGGAATTGGCCTTGACAAGCTGTATACAGTCATCCAGGGTTTCTGGGGAAATGTCACTCATAGTTTGTCCCTGAGGAAGGCGCAGGTACACGTGCGCTGACGAAAGGTCTGATACATGAAACCTGTACGCAGCACAGCACTGAGTGGCAAAGAACGGAATGGAGGCATGCATTGCCATCAGGAGACACGACGATACTGCCTTGCTCAACTTTCAGGTCAAGCACGATAGTGTTCTTACCAGATGTCTTGGGGTAAGCCATACTTGATTAGGTCTTCGTTCTCGTGCTTGTCCTTGCCGACGTATATCAGATTATCGTCCTTGCCAGGCCCGTAGCCGATAGGATGAAAATATAGGACCATAAAGCGCTGCTGACTACAGCTTGACCAGGTCTTTCAGGACAGCGTTGCGCAGGGTGTGAGCAAGAGCGGAAGGCGGCGGCCAACACAGGCTTGCGTCGCCGCTGACGAGACAGAGGCTGTTGTTGGCTGAGGATCAGGACAACGGGAAACACACTTGCGCACGAACACAGCAGTTGTGCAGTCTGTCTGCCTGAATACGAAACGGCACCTCCCGAGGCCCCTGATCCCTGACCGGTAGGCCCGACGGATTAGAGCTCTTCCAGGTGCTCTTCCGATACGTTGTGCGAACAAAATCGCACAGAAATCTCGCCGCCAGCATCGTGAATGTTTGGCATCAGGGCAGTCTCGCTGATTTTCGTTCACCTACGGAGTTGCAGCTGATCACTGCCAGATCTGTCACCTAGCACCGTGCTCAAGCTCATTGCACGCTTGCGTCTTGCTTGCGAAAGAGGAGGCCAAGCAGCATAAGCTGAGGCATTTCAGTGGGGCCCGGGTCGGCACAACGCTGCGCAGGTTCCTTGCACACAAGTAAATGCGCGCACAAACGGCGCAGCGTTTGAACTGTATTTGACGAAAGCTGTATGCCGAATTTTTCAAGCAGCTGCTTGCTGGCGGGGTTGAGAACTTCTTCCAAACTCTAAGTCAGCTGATAATTCGTCCAGTTTCTGAGTCAGCTGCAAGCCCTACACTATTTTGCATACCTAAGGGTCAGCCTACCGTCAGTGATAAATGGGAAAGTCCAAAAAGAGCAAGTCTTCACAAAGCCGAAGCAATAGGAAACGTGATCCACACACAAGTCAGCTTCCTCGTGCAGTCCCAAAGGTGGACTTCAGTCAAGTTTCACAGCATGACTGACAATACTGTTTTGCACAAGTGTGCGTACTGAGCTGCTCATGCAATGTCATCTCCAACAACATGGTCTTGGTGATCCAGAATGCTGACAATTCACACGTATCACACTTGTCACCGAGCCTGCCAAAGGAAGAAAGACTTGTGGAGGCAAAACAGACTTGGCAGAGGCTTTCAGAGACAGAGCGTGACAAGGTGTTTACTCTCCCTCTTAAGGAGCTGTTTGAGTCTGCGGCATCATTAACTTCAGGTACGCGAAGGCAAAGCATGATGCTGAATCATTGCTTGCCAGCATCATGCTGTGCTGTTGCCATTGGTAAACAGCGCATGTGAATCAAGATCTTGCCATGCTGTCCTCCCTCCAAGATGTCAGCCTGTACAGTAACTAGTAAGGGTCAGCAGCGTGCCTTTAAAGCACTGTACCATGCACACATGAATCTGTCATCACCATGTTGTTACAGCTCACTGTGCTGTGCCAGGTGCCTTGCCTGACTATTTGGAAGAGCAAGGTGATCTAGTCGAAGGCACAGACTACCAGACTCTGCTGACAAGCGCTATTCAACAGCTCCACAGAGTTGGTGAACACAAAACCTGGCAGTGGTTTTCTGGTCAAGACGCAATGTGCCTGACCCAAGCTGAATTTAGGTTGGTCCATGAGTGCTGTGTACCTGTCGAAGTGATGCAGCATGCAGCACAGCGTTACCCCTGCTCCTGTGCTAGTGCTAATTATGAGGTGTCCAGGCATGCTGGATATGAAAACAATATTCTCTCACTGGATTCAGGGCGCACACAAGAAATCTTCTTCAACAACGCCACGGTGATACGGCCCTGACACAGTACCTGCCAGAGCACAAGCCAGCAGAGACAGGATATCATACTGCTTTCAGACATCGCATGTAAGGCATAGACACCCATGCAACCACTCAAATTCTTGCATTCCAATCCTTTTCAATTGTTTTTGCGTGCATCAACCAGTTGGCATGTCTTGCAGGATTGCCTTGCTGCACAAGCTGTTTCATACAGAGGAGCAGTCTGATATGCAGCATGTCAAACTCATCTTTGCTGCTTTCGCTATCGAGCACAAGTTTGTGTAGGTCTCTACAAACACCCTGTTGTAACTGCTTTGCGGCCATCATTCAGAATCAGCAAATCTTGGTATGATGAGACTAGCTGTCTTGCATTACACATGTGTTGTGTCTCTTTTGTCTGAATTTTGGTAGGAAAAACTCTGCCTTCGTGGAATAGCATGATTGCAATGCATCATTTACCATGTGCTGCGCTTCCTTGGGCTGCTGTCTCTTTCAAAGCCAAGTCCAGGCTCCTCAATGACTCAAAACATGTTCAAAATTGAAGGATGATCTTTACTTTGATGGTCTTAACGACTCTGTAAAGAGTCACCTGACAGACAGCTGTGCTCTTGACACTGTAGGTACAGCCAGATTTATTGTCCAGTCCAACAGTACTTGATAGAGCAGCTGCCAGAATCAGTTCGTGAGACAACCTCCAAACGTGTTGCTTTCAGCGACTTGACACTTTTGACCACACAGCAGCTTGATGACGTCTGCAAGTGGCTGCTGTCACGGGTGCTCATGTTCTCTAGCAATGTATGTGATTGCATCAAAGTCAATTTGAGGAAAAAGCTTGATCTTGTGGGAACAGCAGGTGGCTATGCTTTGACGGTTCACAAAGACTGGCAGCAATTTCTGAAGGTGACATGCACTACCCATTGTCATCTGGTTTGTGTTGAGCTGTCATATCTGCCTGATAGGCATTGCACACTCGTGCAGCTCCAGCGCATGCTTCTACCAGCAGAGCTATAATGTTGCTAGCATGTCAGGCTTGTTGGCGACTCTTGTTAGTCAGACTGTGGTCATCATGACCATGATCATTCTACATCTTTCTACACTCATCGTTGATCTCTCATTCTAGCTCCTGTTGGGCACAGGCTGTTGTTGCCTATGTTTCCCATGCAAAAAACTGTGCATAGCATATGCAGTGCCACATTGCTTTCTGGCCACAAGACACTGAAGGACCTGTCGAAAAAACGCATCACAGCTTTTGACTGGACCTGTACAAGCAATTCATTTTTGGGTCTGCTTCACATTGTTTGACGCTGACCTTGCAGCCTGTTGTTGAGTACTATGTATCACAGATTGGGAGAACATGCAACTGTTGGAAGCCACACTATGTTGTCTTGCTGTAGGATCATCACTTTGTAGAAGAAGATTCCATATGCAAGATGTTCGAGGGTCCAGACCCAGAAGGGGTAGGCGTGCTACTGGATTGGGTGTATGACTGTCATGGTCTTGGCGATTCCAAGGGCAGTCTAGGTAAGATGGCATGGTTCTGAGCAGCACTGGTCCTGACTGATAGTTCATCACCTGGACGCAATTGCAGGCGCATAAGTTTCTCCATCTTCCAGTCTTTGCTGCTAAGCATAATCGAGGGTTGCAGATTCCTGCCTATTGCTTCATCTCTTTATTCATGTAAACAGGTCCTCCTCTGGGGTTGGGTTAGGTACTTTTGGTCTGCAGTGCTGACATGTTCACTTGAGTGTTGTCTGGCACACATCTGTCTGGACCAAGCCTTGTTGTTTTGATAGGAGACAAGGCATCAAGTGCAGAGGTCGCCCTGCTGTTCCTTGACACAGCGCTGGCAGACATGCGCAAGCACAGGAAGGCAAGCAGTTGCTGAATGACATTTTGAGAAGTAGGCATGCAGCTGCAGAGAATCACACCCTTCTCAGGTGTGCCTGCGCTAGAATCTTGCCAGACCTCACTATGTCCTGCAGAATTACTGTGGCATGATCATGAGCACAAATATCATTTATAACGCAGCAGTTCCATGAGTGCATGTTTCAGTTGACAATTTACAGATGAAGCATACAGTCCGCAGGTGAACTTGCATGGCTTCAGGGCAAGCAAACAAAGGCATCAATCATGCCTTGCCTTGACTTGTGACACAGGGCTACTGGCGCTACCATTGGCAGCCTCAAGTCAAAAGCAGACAGGACAGTTGATGCTGCGATCATTGCAGCCCTGCAGCATGAAGTTCTGCTCACCAGAGCTTGCATTTATCTTACGCACAGAGAGCAGGATGACAGCCAGCACCAGATGCACATCCTTTGCAGGACTTTTGATGAGGTGAGGATGCGCAACATTCTAAGCGGTGCATAGGAACCACAACTCATGCGTACAAAAGGTATCAGTGGGAGTTTGCAAAATGCTCAGTGCTTTGCTTGTTGCCTGATGCACTGCAAAACACCATCTATGGACTAGATGTTCTCTAACTCGTTGTTTCAAATCAAGTTTTACTATGGTTCACTTCTGCTTGATATGTTTCACTTTAAGGCAGTGTTCTGTTTAGCTTACCACACGGTGGTGTCCAATCTGATGTCGTGAAATGGTCAATGTGTGTACAAGCGCTGGATGCAACAGACACACCATGCAACAGACGCCTGGTGCATTGCTTCCCTGCAGATGACATGCAAGAAGTTTCCCTGTCCAGCAGCTGCCTCCCAGACATTGGGCACAAAGCTGGAGCTGCTGCAGTCATGGGAAGCTGACATCAACAAAATGCTCAAGCTTGTCCAAGATACACAGCACGGCTTTGGTTGTCTACCCAGCCAAACAACAGATGAGCCCACGCTGCAGGCTGCAAAAATCCAACTTGACGTGCAGCTGGATTGTCCATTCAGTTCTCAACCGGGCAATGCCTGTAACAGGCTGGCCGTACTGATGACATCAGCAAAGTCAAGCATGCCAGGGCTGGAAAACATGCACATATCAAAAGCTGACAGCATGCATGTTCGGCGTGAGCTAGAGGCAGTCCACACAGTGCTCATGCATGCCTTTTGGGAGGTGATCTTTTTCTCATTCAACTTTCTCATTCCCATCAATGTGCTGTGTTGCAACAAGCTGCATGCACAGGTTTCATGATTAACGCATAGAGGTTCAGACACAACACAATGCAGTTTTGTGTCATTATGTGCGTGCTGCAATGCTAGATGACATTGTTTGCCACATTCCTGTTTGGCTATGACTCTTGCAGCACAGTCTTGAGCATGACGCTCCCTTACAGGAAAAGTGTGGACCATATCTGCACCATGTTGCAACTCGTTGTACCATGACTGTAGCCCATCACTGCAGCTCAAAGCACGCCGTAGCGTATCCTAGTGACATTGAATGGCTGATCCTTACAGGAGGTACAGCCCAATCTGTACAGCGCTGAGGATGACCACCTCTTCTGCTCAAAGCTGCCAGCTGCTCTGAAGCTAGTAGAAGACTTCATGCAGGAAGGCAAGGCTATCCTTCCTGATATGGAAGCCATGCTCGTCAATTTAGCATGTGATGACAGCATGGAGGTGCTTGGACCTCACCTCATTCTGCCTCTCATCCAACAGAGGTTGGATGGCATGCAAGTTCACCAGGTATGTCTGTAATGGCAGCACCATTCAGCTTCATTTGAGCTGTTCTGACAGACTGCAACAGACCTAGCTGCGTTCGGATGAGTTGCTTTGGACTTGAAGAGATCAAGTCAATAAAAGCTTTGTTGTGTAGAAGTGGTTGTTTCCCAGGCAGAACAGTCTTTCCCAGCAAGAGCATTCTCATGACAGGGATCAACAACATGCTCACCGACATGTACCATGCTGTGATCTCACAGTCAGGCCGTTCAATAGTGTAGATGCTTGCAAGCGACAAAGATCATCGATCAAAACCAAAGTGGCATTGTGCTGCAGAAGCTTGACAGCAAAGACCTTGGGGACTTATCAGCTGATCAAAAAGCAGATGAGGCAGCTGCAATGCTGCTGGCTGAAGAAGAGACTGCAGCCCGTCAAGCAGCTGCAAAGCAGACCAAGAAACAGAAGCAGAAGCTAAGGAAGCAGCTGACGCGGCAGCTGACCCAGCAGCCGCCCACACAGCATCATCAGCACCAACCAGAAGCTGAACCTGCTCATGTTGAAGCTTCACAAGCAGGTCAGGACATCAACAGTGATATACACAGCAGGCTAGCAGCCCTAGCAGAGCCTGATCAAGCCACACCCACAGCTGCTCCTCAGCCTGATTGCGCTGGCCAGCATCCCTACTGCAAAGAGTCAGACACATCACAGACATGCACCTCTTCCTCCCAAGATCATGACCGAGAAGCTGACAGCTTGGTGGACAACCCATTGCTCAGTGAGCAAGGAACCCAACAGCACTCTGCCATACAGACCTCCAGCAGATGCAACGAATCCCTTGCACAGCCACGTGAACCAGTGTGCAGTGTGCTCACACATGCGCCATGTAGAGACCTGCATGCACAGGATATTCTGGCAAGCTGTGTGCAGCATTCTGCCCCAAGTACAGATCTCAGCATAGCAGAGCCAGCAAGCCTCCCTGCTGGCTCATTGCAAGCATGGGAGGCCAGTGTCGAGGGCACAGAGGGCAGTGAGCCAGAACAAAGCGGCAACAACAGGATTGAGGGAATCCATCTGCACAGCTTGTTGGTGTGTCCATTGTCTCAGGTGGGGTACTGCTACTGCCAGATCAGTGTGTTCCAGGCATGCATACATGCTGCTGCATTGAAATCAATTTGGGTTATATGCACAGGAGACTTCAGGGCAACCAGGCAGTACCTCATGATTGCATCACATCATGTACATGGATCATGTACAGCAATGTAATGTGCAGTGATGTGTCATATGAGACTTGTGAAGGCAGATTCCGTTTGGCAATGTACGCATGCTGCAGGTTGCAAACTGTAGCATTGCTTATCCTGGCAGCACAATTGCCACGATGTGCATGTGTGTGCACCATATGCATGCTTCTGCAGGAGGCTCTAAGGCAGCCTGTTCTTGCTGCTGATGGACATACATATGAAAGGACTGCAATAGAAGAGTGGCTGCTGCAACATGATGAGTCCCCTGTGACAGCACTAGCTTTAGCTCATTTCTGCCTTATTCCCAATTTGAGCATCAGGTGCCTGATTGTAGGCAACCTAGAGTCTGCATAGAGATATGGCACAGTGCAAAGTTGTCTCACCAGCAACTGGACCTTTGGTTTGACAAGCTCTGCTCAGCTGTTGAAGGATTGTGACACTTAAGTCATCAAAACTGCAGTGCTCCAGGCACCTAGGTGTGGCACCTTTGCTGTGGACCAAAGCCGGCTTGCTTCGCCGGTGATAGGTCAAAAGTTGCACTGAATCTGCCTGAATACGAAACGGTACTTGCCCTGATCAATCGGTTTAGGCCCCAGCGGGACTCCACGTACAACGGCCGCAGCACTAGTTGGCCTGCTAGTTGGCTGTGCTCACAATCTGTACCAGTTGGTACATCGAGTCAAAACTGCTTTTCGGCCAAGTGCGGACATGCCGCTGATCACCGTGTTTTATCTTTCTGTTTCTTTCTGATCACTGCGCTCACGCGCAGCGCACGGTTGGTCAATAAGTCGTGTTTGCAAAAGGTTAAAACGCGTGAGTCACAGTGGCTCAGCATGACTCTGCACAAGTCCAGCACAAACCAAAAAGGTTGAACGCACTCAAAAGGCGCAGCGTTGACTTTGGAGCTGACGAAACCTGCTTGCTCAGCCTGATCAGCCGTTGCATGATGGCAGGCTTGCAAGACCGGCCAATCTTCGAGACAGCACGTATGACCTGCTCTGTTTTGCATACTCGAGGGTCAGAACAGTCTTGAGTTCTGATGGGAAAGGCCAGCAGGAGCAAGTCTACACAAAGCAGAGGCAGCAGAAAACCCAAGGCTGACAAAACTCATCTTCCACACACACTCTCAAAGGTGGACTGAGTGCAGACAACATTGTAACATGCAGCATAAGATTGTTTGCAGACCTGCACAATGAGCTCCTTCTCATGCTATACCATCTCTGACCAAGCATTTGGTCTCGGTGATTCAGGACACTGACAATGCACACATGCCATCAAGGCTGTCAAGGCAACGAAGACTTATGGAAGCAAAAAAGACTTGGCGAGCGCTTTCAGTGGAGGAACGCGACAACGTATTTGTTGTTCCTTTGCAGGATCTGTTTGAGTCTGCGGCCTCATTGGCTTCAAGTAAGAGCAGGCACAGCGCTGTGCTGAGTTGATACTTGGCACCATCTCAGTACTGACGCTGCCAGTTGTGACTAGCACATATGAAAGGGCTACCGCACTGTTGTTATTCCTCAGGAACTAGCTTCCATAGCAAGCGCTGCCCCTTGTGAGCCGCATGCTCATGGTGCCTTTGGACCACCGAAACCTGCATAAATTGGATCAATACACCAGCACCGCAGTCTGCTTCTGCAGGTGCCTGGCCTGACTATTTGGATGACCCTGTGGACTTGGACATTGGCACAGATCACCAAGCTGTGCTAGCCCATGCTCTTGACCGTCTCCGCAACTTTGGTGTACACACAGTATGGCGATGGCTTCCTGATCAAGACGTCATGTGCCTGACCCCAGCTGAGTTCAGGTTGGTCTGTGACTGCTGTCTACCTTGACAACTACTGCAGCGTGGAGCTTGCTGCTGTGCTATTGCTAGTGCTAACATGTCCAAGAATGCTGGAATCAATGCTTTGGAAGTGCAGTGTACATGCTAGGGTCAGCAATTCTCTTGCTGTGCACGCAGAGTCAGCAGTTTGGTCATGTGTTGGCATTGGACATGCAAGCTTTGCCATGTTGTTGGTCTGTAATCTGGTGCATTTGCTCCTGGCTGCCGCCTTAGGAGGCTCCCGTTATGCTCGCTGAATGGCATAAACTTTTCTCCATTCTGATGCAGAACGCGCATGAGAGATTTTGTTGGAGAGTCCCTGAGTCAGTACCTACCTGAGGATGAGCCAACAGAGATGGTATCTCAGATTGCCTTGAGACATCGCATGTAGGGCATAGTCACCCATTGTTATCTAGCCTATTGCAAAAGGCATAACTGATGGTTGCCAGCATAAGTATACAATCCTGCTGAGACTAAAGCCCTACCCCACAGGGGGCGTCGGCTCTCGTGCAATCCTCTAGTCTGTGATGTTTGTGCTTGAGTTTTCAAACATGTAAGAGCCAGTCTGCTGGCATTGCAGGTGTGCCTTGCTGCGCACGCTGTCTGATGGAAAGGAGCGGTCTCATACAGACAATATCAGCCTCATTTTCGGTGCTTTTGTAGACGAGCACAAGTACATGCAGGTTTCTCCAAAGACGCTTCACCAACTGTGAATGCTCAGCGTTTGTCAATCAACCTCAATCAATTGTTGATCAATTGTGGTCAGCATCCCATTTGATGCGACATTGCATTTATCATTGCACAGTATGACTTGGACTTGCAGGCAGTCCTGCTTTTATTCGTTGTTCTGGAGAAAAACAAGATGTCCTACACTGCAGAAACACAAACACATTTCATTGCAACCACATTTCACTGCGACCACATTTCATTGCAATAGTTGACTGCAATGTCGTCATGTCGCATGTGTGCTGGCATCCCATAACTGTAAACTGCCAGCGCCAAGTCTAGGCTTTCTCAATGATTAAACATAATTTCTGATTGGAAAATGCGCTCTAGTTCCAAAGACTTCACGACCTCATGACAGCCGCTGCGCTGCACGTGCATGCATCTGAGCTGTTCTTTTGACTCTGCAGATACGACAGCATCCTGATTCCTGTCAAAGCCTACATGCAAAAGCAGCTGCCAGAGTCTGTCTGTGCGTCATTGTCCATCTGCATTGTTTCCTGCGATTTTGAAAAGCTGACCACGCAGCAGCTTGAGGAAGTCTGCACGTGGCTGACGTCAAGGGTGGTCATGTTCTCTGGCAACATAGATGGGTGCATCAGGAGTGACACGCACCAGTTTCAGCTCACAGCAGATGGAACTGCCTTAACAGTCCACTCAAACTGGCTGCAATCCCTAAAGGTGACATGCAGCATCTGTTGGGATGATTTTCTAGCTGAGGTGTGATGTCTGCTTGACATCAACATCGCACCTACACCCATAGCTCTCATGCATGCTCAAAGTGTTGTTCTGGCCAGCAGGGTTGTGATGGTGCTAGCAAGCCGTTTCTATAACTCCTGCTGCGCATGCTGTGTTGTAGACGTTGTTCCCAATGCTGAGTGTCTGCACTGTAGAATAGCTTCCATGATGAAGATGGGTACACCTGGAGGGGGGTCAAGGGATCAAACCCAGCAAGGGTAGGCCTGGCACTGGATTGGGTGTATGGCTGTTATGGTGTTGCCAGTGACAAAAGTTATGGGCACTCCGAATGCAGTTTAGGTAAGTTGTGGCGACTCTACTTGTGTCATCGTGACAAAACAGAAACAAAATGGAAAAACAAAAAACCCCAAGAAAAACAAAAGTGATGACAGCAGCAACAACAATGATAATGACAACAATCACAATCATATTAACAATAATGATGATGATAACAATAGTAAGCACAGTGACAATTATGACCATGGCACAACTAGTATCAGCCATCACAATGTTCGTGCTTTCTGGCTCATGATGAGCTACTAGCCTAGCACCTAGCAGGTACAGGCTGCACACCTCTGTACGCCTCAAGCTGCATGGTTTTCACAGGAGCTAAGGCGGCAAGTATGCAAACTACCCTGCAGCACCTCACTGTGGCACTGGCAGACATGAAGGCCTGGCACGAAAAAGGACAGCAGGGCAAGCAGCTGCTGAACAATCTGTTGAGGACTAGGCATGCAGCTGCAGAGACTCGTGCCAGGCTCAGGTACATTTGCATTGGAGGATTCCCAGGCCTGATAGTGTGCAAAGTTATGGCAACATGAGCGCAGATGTGTTTCCAGCAATGGCAAGAGCAATGGTAAGCGCATTGCAGTACAGTCACCAGCTGAAATTGTGTGATCGCTGTCCTGGACCATAAGCCTATATGTGAGCTGGAAGATTCTCATTTTGAGGTACAGACACCATCATCTTTTGGACTGCAAATCAGGCTCACAGTCTTGCTCAACCAAAGTTGGCCATGTTGTACAGGGCTATCATTGAAGACCTTGACAGCCACAGTCCTCAAATAGAGCTGGATAGAACAGCCTATGATGATGTGGTCATTGCAGCTCTACAGCATGAGGTTCTGCTCACCAGGGCGAGCATGTACATTGGGCACAAAGACCAGGACGACAGGCAGCGCCAAATGAGCATTCTTTCAAGGGATGTCCACGAGGTGAGGATGCATTATGCATTTCCTCATATGCCACACGTTGAATGTTATATTTGTGTGCATGAGTCATGTCTTATACCCTGTCCTGAAAGTTGATCACAATGATGGTCTTGTACGCTGACAGTCCCAATAGCGATCTCATTTGCTGGTCATTGTTTGTATAGACGCCTGATGCAATATTATCATTGTTATTAATATTACTACAATTATTATTACTATAGTTATCATTTATTTTCATTATCATTATTATCATTATCATTATCATCATCATCATCATCATCATCATTGTTATCAGTACTATTATTACTATCAATATCATCATTGTTATTTGCTTGTGTATTTATTTATTTATTCATTCGTTTACTTGTTCATTCATTTGTTGATTATTGATTATGCATTGCATTCTTCACTGCAGGTCTCACACAAAAGCTTGCTCTCATTAGCAGCTGTCTCCCAGGAGTGTTCAAAAAGGCTAGAACTGCTGAAGCAATGGGAAGCTGACATCCTCAGCATGATCCAGCTTCTCACAGACACACAGCGTCGCTTAGAGGCACCAGGCCTGACAAGGGCCGAAATGCAGCAGGCATCAATTGATGCAGCATTGGATCACGCCTTCAGCTCACGCAACAGCTGTGTCTATGACAGATTGGCCGTACTGGTGAACACAGCAAAGTCGCTCATAACAAAGCGTGAGAATATGGCAGTGTCACGGCGTGATGGCCCAGAGGTCGAGCTTTTGATGGCTCACGCCTTACTCATGCGAGCCTTTTTGGAGGTGTGGGCTGTCCCATTTTACTCATCCCATCCTTCCATGTTGCAACCAGCGCCATGCATGAGCCACATCATGTATGCACAGAACTTCAGACCACACGGCATCACGATGCTGTGTCTTTGATCACTGATGCAGCAGTGCTAGGTAAAAGCCAATGCTAAACCCATGCTTAGCTGTGGCTGTTGCGGCACCGTCTTGAGCATGATGCCTTCGTCCTGCACCCATTCAGACCCATACTCGCAACAGCTTCACACCTTGGCTATAGCCCGGTCACAGCAGCTCAACAGCAGTGCTTCAACATGCTCTTGACTAGATGATCACTTGCAGGAGGTAGAGCCCAACATGTATAATCTTGAGGATGAACTTCTCTTCTGCTCAAAGCTGCCGGCTGCTCTGAAGCTAGTAGAAGACATCATGCAACAAGGGAAGGCTGCCCTTGCTCATTTGGAAGCCTTGGTCATCAATCTAGCACGTGATGACAGCCTGGAGGTGCTTGGATCTCACCTCATCCTGCCTCTCATCCAACAGAGGTTGGATGGCATGCAAGCTGATGCGGTATGTCTGTCATGGCAGCTCTCTTGTGCTTTGTTTTAGCTCTTCTGCCTATGCAAGACATGCTGCAAAAGACCTAGCTGCAGGTTGATGAGTTCTTGCACACTTAGAACCATGAAGCAAGTGAAAGGCTTTGCTTCACACGTTTCTTGGCCAGAACAATCGCATGGCAGAGACAAAACACATTGACAATGATCTCACCCTGTTGTGACTACGCTTGGTTTTTCAAAAGTTTTCCTGCTTGCAAGTGGCACAGATCAGCAACTGCAAGCATACTGTCGTTGTGCTGTCATCACAAAAATGGGCTATGCAAATGTACATGTGCTTGCACAAGACAAAGAGCAGTGATCACAAAGGCATTGCCACTGTGCTGCAGAAGCCTGACAGCGATGACCTGAAAGACTCGTCAGCTGCTCACAAAGCAGATGAGGCAGCTTCAACGCTGTTGGCTGAAGAACAGACTGCAGCCTGCCAAGCAGCTGCAAAGCAGACCAAGAAACAGAAGCAGAAGCTAAGGAAGCAGCTGACACGGCAGCTGACCCAGCAGCAGCCCCCACAGCATCAGCAGCAGCAACCAGAAGCCGAAAGTCTTCATGTTGAAGCTTCGCAAGCTGGTCATGACAAGGATGCTGAGCCATCCAGCAGGCTACCTGGCCCAGCAGAGCCTATTCAGGCCATGTCCACTGCTGCTTCTCAGCCTGAGCACAGTGACCAGCATGCCTGTTGCAAAGAGTCAGACACATCACACACATGCACAGCTTCCTCCCAGGATCAAGTTAGGGAAGTTGACAGCTTGGTTGAGCACCCAATGCTGAGTGAGCAAGGATCCCAACAGCGTTCTGCTACACAGGGCTCCAGCAGATGCAAGGCATTCTCTGCACAGCCACCTGAACCAGACAGCAGTGCACACTTGCATGCCCCATTCAAGCAACGCCACGTACTGACACAGCAAGAGGACTTGCGTCAGTCTGCGTCACATACAAACGCGAGCATAGCAGAGCCAGCAAGCCTCCCTGCTGGTTCAGTGCAAGCCTGGGAGGCCAGTGTTCAGGCTGTTGCAGACAGCAGTGATGTAAAACAGATCAGCAGCAATAAGGATGTGGGTGTCCCTCTTCACAGATTGTTGGTGTGTCCATTGACTCAGGTCGGAATTGTTGCTGCCAGAGCAATGTGTAACTTGTGGCATGCATACCTGCTGATGCATGCCAACAGATTTAGTAACACATGTGCACAGGAGATGCTAAGGCGTACAGGTAGCACCTTGTGAGGTTCTTGCTTGACATTGGCTGACACAGCATTGCAGTCTGGAGTGATGTTTATGTGAGGCCTGTATGAAGGCGGGATCAGCTGGGCCATGTGAGCACGCTGCAGCTTGCCAGTCCCTATGTGGTTGTCCTGACAGCACAGCGAACATATGTGCACATGTGCGTAACATATGCATGCTTTTGCAGGAGGTGCTGAGGCAGCCTGTCATAGCTGCTGATGGACATACATACGAGAAGACTGCGATAGAAGAGTGGCTGCTGCAACACAATGCCTCCCCTGTGACCAGACTGGCTTTGGCTCACTTCTGCCTGGTTCCAAATTTGAGCATCAGAGGCCTGATCTTGAGCAATCTGGAGTCTGCCTGAATTTTCGTCACATTGTGTGTTTTGTTGCTATAGTTGCACCCGCAGGCTATCATAGCACCCGCGAGCATGATTTAAGTTATGGCACGCCATGATTATCTGCTGTTTCACGACTAGCTCCACATCCCAGACTAGGTATGAAGTCTGCAATGACAGAAAGGAAGTTGGGGATGACACAGTCCCACAAGCAGCATGTCATGTGTTCAGATTCCCTCTGTTGTTTCCTTTGCGTGGGCTAGGCTGAACTACGATGGGCAATTCTTTCCGCGATTATATCTCTGTGAAAGAACGTGCATTGACTCGTCGACTCTCGAATACAGCATGCAAACGGAGAACCGCCTTAAAACTGCAGGCCCACTGCGTGAGGGCTGCACCTTGCAAGGACTCGTATACAGACAGAAGCCGTGGAGCAGTCTTGCTATGGCCCGACGAAACAGCTCCGAGTCCACAGAGGAGCTGTATGGTCGGGCCATGGTAAAGCAGGGTTTGCGTCAGACACTGCAGGTGAGAGGACCATTCCAGTCGAACCTTTGTGTTTACATCAGTGGTGCCTAGGTGTACTCGCTGGTGCTGAAGGCCGCACGTGACGCAGTCTGGACCAATGATCAAAAGCTGAATGCAGGATCTGCATCTAAGCACTGCCCAAACGAGGTTGCAGATTGAGGCACTTCCCTTGGGAGCTGGCAGAGCTGACATCCGGCGCTTGCCAAAGCTACTGAGCGCAACCTCACCTACATTTGGGGAAGGCTCATCTCTCAGGCCTGTCAGTCAGGTACGGCTTGGAGGCATTTGTGAACTGACACTTCCAGGCGTCCTTCTAATTATGTCTTCAGCTCAGTCCACTGACTGTGCAACACATACGACAACAAACAACACATGTGTGCTCACACAAATCAAAGCGTCCTGCAGTTGGTGCGCCCTGCTGTAAGGCTCTGCTGCAGGCTAGGACCTTGCTGCAGTTATCATGGCAGCTCAAGTCTCGATAGCTTTGTGGATGTTTGCAGCACGAAGAAGTCACTGCAGAAGCTGCAAGACAACTGCTTACACATCTGTGTGAGAAGCTGGTGCTGGAGACTGAGCGCAGACAATGTGCAGAGCACGTTTCGTCTCAAGCAGTTGCAGCTGCAGAGCTGAGCAGGACGGAGCTATCAGACCTGTCTGCTCAACAGGTGAGTTCCCAAGGACAGTCATGCTTGATGTTGCATCACATGCTGATTCTACGTGAGACATTGGTGCACGCCAGGATGTGGCTCTTGAGTCTCAGTTGCCTTGCTGCGCACACACACCCCAGCCACCCAACCCAGTGAAAACATTGCTGTCAAACAAAGACGTCAAAGCTATAGGTACTGTCAAATGTATGTACAGCTCAGCAGTATGTGACTCAGACTGCGTGCATCAGGCCTATTGCGTTGCAGCTGGCAAAGGTCCAAACAAAAGTGTTGTCCCTCATGTGAGTACATGCACCCCTTCTGTGATTAGGCAGTCCAGCTCACTCAAGTAGATTCTGATGCCATCCAAAGCTGCTGATCAGCAAATTCTTCAGCGTTTGAACGTTGTGATGCAGCAACGGATAAGGGAAGGCCTGCAGAACGATGCTGAGGCCCTGAGGCAAGAGCTGAAGGAAAGTCAGGCAGAGAATGCCAAGCTGTTGCAGCGCAATAGCACTGAGGTGGACATCGCAGATGGCTTGAGGTCAGAGAAGATCAGGCTGGAGCTGCTCAGCAAGCAGTGGTTCAAGCGCTACTCTGACACCATGATTGCTGGCAAGGTGGGTCTTACACTTCGACTTGCATCCACATACCATGGGAACTTCCCATTCAGCACCCGCAAAGAAGTGCATCGTCTCAGGTCACTTCTGAAGCCAGAAAAGCTTCTGAAGTCCAATGTTATGTTGTGTCGTCTATTATGCTACTTCTGTTAATGGCTCTGATAAATCAGTGCTCAACAAGGCAGGTCTTGGCAGGTCAAAGTAAGTCTGACAAATGCATGCGGGAGCAGACTGATGTCATCAGAAGATCAGGCACGAAAGGACTGTCGCACCATGGCTTGTTGTGACGCTGTGCCCACTCAGCATTCACTGCAGTGCACTCAATGCTCTTTGTGTCTGACCTGTGCATGCTTACAGGATGACCAGGAGACCATTGGTTCCTTGCGCCTCGAGGTGAAAAGCTTAGAAGGTGACAAGAAAGAGTTGGCCTTTGAGAAGGAGCTCCTCGAGGAGGAGCTCCTGGGCTACCTCACATCCCTGCGAAAGGCCAAGGTAATGCAGTGCTCTCAGTCACAAGCTACCTAGGCTCTGCAAGTCTATGATGCTTTGAAAGTGTGAAATTTGACTTTTTCTGCAAGTATACTCACATGACCTCTTGTCAGCTTTGCACTTACTGTCTACAGATTGCATTTTCTCCCACACTCTTGATAACATTGTTACCATTCATGGTGAGATGCATCTGGCAATGTCCAATTTCTTGCTGTGATCATTGGAATCTGGTCTGAGGATCTGTCATGCTGCAGAGTGTTTGACTGTTACATAAACGTAGATACACTTTGTTATGCTGGCAGCAGCATCAGATGCACATTCTGCCACAAGGTATGGTTTTGTAGTTCTTAAACAGGTAGCGTGTGTGCGCAGGATGAGATGGCAACCTTGCGTGACGATCTGACGTCAAGGAAAAAAGCGCTGGCACGATTGTCTAACCAGTTCACAGCAAAAGATGCAGCGCTGGCACAAATGTCCAGCCAGCTGGCAGCGAAAGAAGCAGCACTGGTACAATTGTCTGAATTGTTGGCAGCAGAAGAAGCAGCGCTGGCACGAGCCAAGACACCTATGGGACTGAAAAGGTCTGTTTTGGTTGACATCAGCGAGCTGACACAGGGCGACACTCTGGGCACAAGTGATCGAGCATCTCAGCTGCACAAGCTCCTCCTGAGCTGGCAGGGAGGTACGCAAACCAGCTTTTGCATAAAGCTTTGCATTGATGTTGGAATGGACATGGACCAAAGTGTGTCTATCCTGAGAGTAGATATTCGTTGTTGTAGATTTTGATGCTCCTGTGAGGTCCTAATTACAACTTACAGTGTTTGAAATACAACTTCTTCTGCAATCTCTGGCTGCAACATGAAGTGATGCATGTCCTGCCTCATATTACGCATCATGCTGACCAGTGTCCTGTGGAGGCGGGTGCAAGCATACTGCATTGTGTATCAACAGGTGTTGCAAACATCAAGATACTGTTGTGTACCCAGTAGTGCGAATTGTGAGTGCACATGTACTGCTGCAGATGAAGACAACAAATGTCTCAGGCATGTATGCAAGTCAGTCAGGCAAGTCCTGACAGATGAGCTGGAGAAGGAGGAAAAGCAGAAGAAGGTGTGCAGAAATTAGGCACGAGTTACAGCAGGTGCAAGGCCACCCTGTCAAACCAGACCTTGTCTCAAGCATTCCTAGGGAGCAACGCCAATGCTATTCTCTGCAACTATGGTTCAGCAGAAGATGAACACCGTCTGGTTCATGATCATGATTGCCCTGCAGATTGCGCTTTCAGAAACAGCTTCACGAACATTTTTGATGCTCATGAGCACTTAGCAGTGTTGCAGAGCAGGAGCTAAATTTTAATGCCAACAAGTCCCAGTGCTTCTGATTCATCCTGTTGCACCCAATCTCTACAGTGTCTTCCTGTTTATCCTGCCAAATAGGGGACCCAATTGTTGGGCTGCACTGCTGTCAGGGTTTTGCACCTGCCCAAAAGTGACTTGTGAGGATTTCCCAACCTCAAATTCCGGGGGGTAGCAAGTACTGTACAGTGAGCGTTGTTGCGTTTCTGCATTTGCGACAATTGTCCCTCAAGAAATTGCCATTAAAACGAATTGTTAGAGCGATATAGCAACATTAGCAGCACATACAATGTAACAAGAAAATTGACTGTAACTCAGGTGACATTATCAAAAATGATTCAGAGTGGCTGCGGTGAGCTTGTTTTGATGTGTGCCACACAACTAATATGCAGTTTGCAAGCAGCTCAAGCTTGGCTGGAAGCGTCCGAGCGTTCTCCACCACCAGTTTGTCACTGAGTCGTGCACCTTTGATTCACACCTGACCAGACCATTCCATGAGATCTCTTACGTTCAGCTGCCCTAAGAATCTTGTGCCATGCCATGCTTGCTGCACTATTTTTATTGCTGAGCCATTTGCAGACCTTTAAGGACTCTGTTGACGTCTATAGGACGCTTTAGTATTGTTTTCCCAAGCTTTGTGGTAGTAAGAGCTGCCGGTTTGTCCTGTAGCAGTCCCTCTTCACGTTGTGCGACTCACAGATCTGGCAAGGATCAGAGTCAGATAGCTGCGTTCTCGGGCCGTTTCCCGTGAGAACAGCGCGCTCATACACAGCTTTAGTGAGATGCGGCCAACTGGACATTGTGAAGTGTGAAAACAGCTCGCTGCGCCAACATTGGCTCGCTGCGCAGGCACGCCGGGCCGGGCCACGTCGACGCAAGCCGTATAGTTTCGCATTGCGAAAGTTTCGCATTCCGCACGACACTGCCTCCAGACTCGAGCGACTATTCAAAAATTACCTCCCGCATTTGGCAAAGGTTTTGCCCTCGGCAACTCGCATACAGATGACGAGTTCTGTCGTAGACATTCTCAACAGCGAGCTGCCAGTTTATCTGCAAGTGCCAGGCCTGCCCGAGCGGTTTGTACTGCTGGCAGACACCTTGTTGATGGTGGAGAACACCGCACTGCCGGTGCACAGCCAAATCCTGGCTGGTAGCTCGCCAGTGTTTTTCGACATGTTTTTGACACCCTTGACCTCCAGCAAGAACGAAGACTCGAAGCTGATTGTGCCTTTGGCCACTGACACTCTCGGAAATGTTTGCATAGCTTTGGAGTATCTCTACTCCAGATTTGCAAACACGAAAATACCAGCAACCTTTGGCGACTCCTTGGATGAAGCAGAAGCAGTCCTGGCTTTCGCACATAAATATGGCATGCAAAACATCCTGCAGGAGTGTGAATGCTGTTTAATGCAAGCAGTAATAACAGGCACACTTGAGCTGGACGTGTCAGAAGCAGCTATTACTTGGCTTGCACTGGCAGAAGACTGTGGTCTAAGCACTCTGCTGGCGCACATTGAACTGCATATAATCAAATTTTCCGACTCAAACTTTTGGACCCTGTCAGCATACACCAGAGAAACCATCCCAAAGGACAGCCTGCTGAGGATCACACGTGGAATGTCTTATTACATAGATCAGCAAGCATTTGGAGCGCCAATCTGCGAGTCACATGTCAACCTCCCCACTCTAATTCTATGGCAGACAAACTTTGGTGCATCAGCCTGTGAGGATGATGGTGGCAACATAGATGACTCATGAGATGAGGCCAATGTTCATGACTTTGCAAGTTTGACTAAGTTGGAGTAAGGCGTACATGCAGTCTGTGCTCGTCTTGTCTCATGATCTCAAGACTGACCATGGAATGATTAGAAGACTGCATACTAGGATGGATTCAAACATGTGTGCTTGTTGATCTTCAACATGCTTGCTGGAAGCATCATAGTCGCAAGTGAGCTGGGACCAGCCAGCCACTACACGTACAGCCTTCTCATGACAGCAAGCCATCCACGACCCTTCCACATATGATGGGCCAGCTGTAACAGTTGGACAATTTCTTTGCACCGCACAGATTGTGCCGTTGGTGTATGGAAACTTGCACAGGCATTCGCACGTGGTAGTTCTGATCTTTGCCACACGCAATTGAGTCAGTCATAATATTAATGCATTAATGCAAGCACCCGTAAACCACATCAGGATGAGAAGTGCTTGCGTCAGAGAGGTCAGTATCTACCCTGTGGCATAAAAGTTGTGTGAAAAGTCCCACTATGAAGACAGCAGTCCCACTATGGATCCATGTTTTGCTGTTCACCCAAAGTTGTCATAGGGGCTGCTGTTTTGGTCGGCCATTATCAGACGTATGCTTTGCTGACATGCATCCTACGACGCAGCCATAGCTGCATTCCCAAGACATTGTTGGTCAATTTCGTCCGAAGCATCATTGCAGCTGATGAACCAGCTGCTGCAAAACTTGGGCCAGTTGTCTGCTTTACCACCATGTACACATTTGACCTACTAGGCGCTGTTAGCCACAATGGCTCTGTCCCTGTTGTCCTAGCACAATTATGCATGTTGCCTCACAACTGTGTGCCACACGCTGCATTGTCCATCAGAATGCAAATTGTGCATGCATGCGTCTGTGATAATCTTATGCAGGCATATAGCCACAGCCGCCCTGTCTCATATGACAAGGTCCATTAGTGTTGTTCCAAATAAATGACAACCACAGGTCCAATATCAGTCTGCTAAAAGGCTGGGGGGCTATGATATCGACACACTGAAGACCTTCACTCTGATGTTTGGAACTTAATCCAAGGCCATGCATGTATTTTATGTCTGTGACGTCCTTCTTGATACTCGCAACGTCTTGCTTGATGTCAGCCACATACTGCTTCCGAATGCCCACATCACTAGCTAGGGCAGGTACAACATCTACACAAGCAAGTTCTTTGCCATATACCCCAGAAAACAGTAAATGTGCCCTAACAGTAAAGAGCTACACTAGCCATTGTGCTTAGTTGACCAAGACAGACACGCATGTCCAACTTGTGCAAATGTATGCTGAGTCATCTTGCAATCTGAGAACGCCATCTACAACTCCCAACAGAATAATACATTGCTGCCCATCTATCGGTTCTCCTGAATGTGGCGTCAGCTTGGACAATGAGCAGAGGTGTGTCATAGGTTTTCTTATTTGAAGCATCCTCTGCCATATCTTCAGACTCAGAAGCCTGACGTTTTGATGTATATTGCCTTGTGTGTTTGCTTGAAGGGCTTTGTCAGGCGCAGAATGTGGAGAGTTTGTGGAGGTTTTGGCAACACAACAAGGACATCAGTCCGAAGGCCCACTTGAACAACGGCACCATGTCTATGCTTTCAAGAAGATTGTACGGGAGGATGAGGCTGCCTGTGTCAGAAAAAAATTGCAAGCACAACATTATGCAGAATGCAATGGGAACTTGCATGAGTGAACAACTGCAGAATGCAAATGACACAAGACAGCAAGCATATAACACTGCAAACATCACACAGCTAGATTGGAAAATGCAGCAGGTCATCTGTTGAAGGAACCAAACATTGCCGATCCTCACCACAGCACAAGTTGATCCACAGCATGAACTGCAAGAGGCCAGATTACCCAACAACTCAGCTTGAGGCAATGTTGGGAAGTCTAGCTGCTGCTGCTGCTGCTGCTATTACTGAAGCTGCTGGCAGTGCTAAGGTGCCAACTGAGCTGCTAGCCTCTTCTTATTCACAAAGTGGGATAAGGGAAAGTGCAATTGCAACAGTATGCATCACCGATCAACATACATGCTGTGCCGCTAGTGGCCGGGCGTAAACGCAGTTGCCCACTTATACGGTATTGGCCAGGGCAGTCTGCAGTTCACCGTCACAGACTCGTGCTTCAGCGTAATTTATTTCTTCTAGTTGCAGCAGCGGCTCGCTCTTCTAGCCTCCAAGGGATTTGCGCCTGCCATTCGATACTGCCATACTGGGGGACTGGGCTTTGCAGCAGGGCAGTTGAGGGCTTGAGCCGCTATCAGGGCGCTTTCATCGAGTTTTGTCTGATCCTGGATTTCAAAATCAGTGATTTGATCTCTCCCTCTTGGTTGTTTTACCGGCTACGGCACCGTGATCTCTGTCTCAACACAATCGAGCGACTTTGCAAAGTCGCTTCACCTTTGATCTTAGCACCGCGCTTACAGATGACGGATCTAGCCGCAAACACGTACGAACCAAACATTCTCGACAGCAAGCTGCCTGAGTACATGTGTGAGCCAGGCCTGCCAGAGCACTTTGTACTGCTGGTAGACACTGTATTGATTGTGGAGAACACCGCACTGCCGATTCACAGCCAAATCCTGGCTATTGGCTCACCAGTGTTTTGTGACTACTTTGTGACAGCCCTGACCTCCGGCAAGAATAGGAGGTGTACATTTACTTTGCCTTTGGTGACTGACAGTCTGGAGACTGTCTGCATAGCTCTGAAGTATCTCTATGACAGACTAGCAAACAGAAAGAGACCGGAAACTTTGGGCGAGTCACTGGCTGAAGCAGAAGCAGTTTTGGGTTTTGCACACAAGTATGATATGAAGAACGTACTTGAAGAGTGTGAACCCTATCTAGTGCAAGCAGTAGCAGCAGGCACAATTGAGCTGGACGTGTCAGAAACAGCTGTTCGTTGGCTTGCACTGGCACAAGGTTGTGGTCTAGGCACTCTATTGGCGCACATTGAACTGCACATGATCAAATATTCTGACTCAAAGTTCTAGAACCTTTCTGGTTGTACCAGAGAGAACACATAATCCTCAGCAAGGAAAGCCTGCTGTGGATCACGTGTTCCTTATTCTGAAAGATCATCAAGCATTTGGAGCGCCAAGTTGTGAGTTACATGTCGACATCCCCATGCATGGCGCCATATGGCCACTCAAGTTCTGTGGCAGACAAATTTGAGTGCATCAGCCTGTTTAGGGTGCTGGTGGCAACAAAGATCAATCATGAGATGAGGCCAATATATATATGAGATGAGGCCAATACATCAATATATATATATATATTACTTGTCCATATTTGACCAAGGCGTTTGTGCAACCTGTGCTTGTCTTGTCTGAACAAGACCGACCACGTAAGGACTTGAAAGACTGCACATTAGAAAGCTGAGAAAGAACAGTATGCATATTGATCTGGCTGGAAGCATCATGGTTGGTTGCTGCAAATCACGTCCATAGGTGCAAGTGAGCTTGGGACCTGTCAGGTGTTTCAGGACCTGTACAGTGTTTACACTGTCTCATTGTACAGCGATCTGGTAGCCAGCAACAACCCTTCAGCAGTTGATGGACCAGCTGACCTTTTCTTGCACCGCGCAGATTGTGCCTTTGGTATATGGAACCTGCACAGGCATTTGCATGTCAGTGGTAGTTGCAATCTTTGCCCACAAAGCGTGTGGCAAGCTCCACCTTTTGGTGAGTGCCAGAGCTACAGTAGTGTCGAGATTGTTGACATGTCCTTCAGCATTCTGCAACTTTGCATCCTCCTAGACTGCAGTCACAGACTCAGCTGAAATTGCTGCTGCATGCTGCAAGCAGTTAGGGGAGAAACCATACTAGCTGAGATCACTCTACCACCTTGTTTCACGACCCCAGCAGTAAATTAGCATTACATGCAGTTACATTTTCTTCATTGCAAGCTATCATGATCACTTGAGAAATCCCAATTAATTGGACATGGGCCCCTGGGGAGGGGAGGCTCCAGCCAGCCTGGCAGTGCCAGGTGGCTTCCGGTCAAAGTGGTAGGAACTTCCAACGTTGTCAACTTCCGACATTTTGTTTCCATAGGAAGTTTGATGTCGTCAACATGATACAGGTCAAATGGAAGCGCCGCGAAAGTAAAGTGTAGTCAAGCGGGGCAAGCTGCAAATGCCTGCATCTGCTTGAAGTGTGCAGAGATTTGCTGTTCAAGACATAGGTGGCTGGAATGGCAGTGTCTAAGCTGAAACGACAGAAGCGGGACGTTGCCTCTCATATGAGGTCAGAACGACATATGCAATACGTTCGACAGAGAGTTGCCGCTGTTGCAGCCTGCTGTGTCCTGCGTCGTTCTGTGCTGAGACGATTTAGCTTTGTAGTCCTGAGGAGGATTCGGGTTGGAAGAACTGCTTCTGGCTCCAAGGCACTACTACAACTGCAAAGTCTGTGACTGGTAACAAAGTATGTCTTCAGAAGCCCGAATTATATTGTTCATGCAGTAGAGCCTGCACGCACATAAACAGAATATGCTGACTTGCAGCGGCCAAATGGAGTGCCACAGCATGCTGAAAGCGGAACACAGGGCAGCGAGGAACAACAGCAAGAGTTGCTGCAGCAGAAGACAGTGCAGCATGGAGATGCAAAGCTGTGCTGCCATGACTGCCAGAAGAGAGGTCACAAGGCCTGTCAAGGCTCTTGCAAAAAGTCTTTATGCACAGCGTATGCTCTTGTGCTTCTTTCTTGTGGCAAACACGTCCTTGTGACTGTGCTGACATCTGCACCCCAGAGAATATACACAACATTTCTTGCAGCAGCTTCCCTTTTTGGTCATAGGCCACACAAGCTGATGATAGCCTTCTATGTCTGCAGGTGTGCTAAAAAGTGGCGAGACCGTTTTGCAAAGTCCCCATGCGTCAGCGCTGAGAAGCTGGCTCGCTTTGACCAGGGCGTCTGCCCTGCATGCTTAGCCATCTGTGCCTGCAAGAAGTGCATGAACAAGCGCAGCTTGAAGGTTGGAGGAGGGAGACCATGCTTCTCAGAGGCTCAGCAGCGAGATTTTGCTGTGCATACTCTGGCTGTGCTCAAGCCTCACCTGGATATCTTCAGATCAGTCAGAGCTGAAGAGGTACACATGCCTGACATACCCCAACAGGACATGATTGACAAAGCTCAATCTGACTTTCTGCACGCTCAATTGGCTGCACACGTTGCAAAGGCATTGCTCATGTGCCAGATGCTGGCGTACGTCCCTTGCGTTCTAAAGGCAGCTGGGCTGCATTGCTGTATTGCTGGTCACAACCATCAACATGCATATCCAAGGCTACTGGAACGTCATCTGAGCCATAGATGCAGCTCGAATTTGTTGAATTAGCATGCATGACAATATGATGTAACAATACAAAAGGAAGCACTTATCCTTGCTGCCATGTATGGCTAAATGGCTCATCCTGCAAGCAATAGCTGTAGGGGTTGCATCCATGCAACAATCGTCCTAGGCATAGGCCGCAGCAGTTCAAAGGTCACTGACCGTCGTTACACAACTGCAGCTGAAGATTGGGGATGCTGGGAAGCCCCAGGAGCTGCACAGGGTGAAGAAGAGTCCACTGGCAGAGAGGCTGCTGTGTGATGGCTGTGCAGCTGCCATTAGTGATCTCCACAGGACATGCCCAGAGTGCGATTATGACCTCTGCCTGAAGTGCTGTGAAGAACTGCGGCCTGACAATCAGGTGTGCACAACGCGGTCAATACTGAACATGTTGCCAGGATGAGCCCTGGGAGTTCATTCCCAGATCACACAAACACAATGCTGGTGCACTTTCACAGTCCTAAGCAGGATAACGAGTAAGTGTATGTCTGAGCAAGCTTAAGGTTATGCACTGGATCTTTGATGTTCTTAACACTGCAGCAACTTTTCTCCTGGCAGGACCACACTGGACTGCAAAATGCATTATCTCTGTGCATTGCCTGGCTTGCTCTACATTATGGAAACTTCATCAAGTTGAAGTACCACAAATATGTGCAGTGTCTATGACTTCATGCTGTCCCATGATTGGCCGTGAAGCCTCAGTAATGCTTCAGGTCAGTATCAACTGTCAGCACCTGATGTCACCTTGCAGGTGCATACATGCCCCAAATGCGTCGGCGTCCTCCAACTGGCACACCGCTTTGCAGCATCTCATGAGCAGGCACTGGCATCAGTGGATGAGGTGCACCCTGTCTGCTTCTGTGTACTATGTGCTGTGCCTTGCTTGCTTGTCACTTCCTCTGGTCATGCAGATTGTTTGCTCACACCTTGTACTGCTCAGCTCATTGCATTGTCACACTGCGCAGCATCATCGCCATCCTCTGAACTTCCGTGTGGGTCTCACAGTTGAACGCAGGATCCAGCCACAATGCAGTAATGGTGGCATGAGAAAAGCGCTGGATACATGTTTGTTTACTCTCCACATACACCTTGCTATTGCACATCACTAGCACCGTCATGCCGTAAGCATCTTCAAAACCTGGTGTAAATGCACAGGTGATGCATCAGCGCAACAGTGTGAGTGAGCCTGGCAAGGCACACCTTTGGGACTTCCTGCCAGATTCTGAGAACAGGCAGGCTGTGGCCACTGCTGGGCCACCGCCAGCCAGGAAAAAGGCTCCAGATGACCAAGAAGGCTTTGAAGACGAAGAGCTGCATTATTGGAAACTTGGGGTGGGTCCTGCTGACAATAGTGGGTGCCCTATTGTGTACGAAGGTAGGCTTTTTCAGTCCAAATCAGAACAGAGATTGTATGTGCTGCTATGCTTATACATGCATGCAGTACTGTGGCAAACAACTTCGTAAAAAGCAGCGGCTGCTTTGGTCTTCTTGTATGCCTGGTGTCAACATGGGAATGGTAGCTGTAGTCATATGTATGAACAAAGTCACAAGACAGAAAGAATGCCATGTCAGTCTTGCAACACAGTGTGGCTCCTTAATCAAAGTATGGCCTCTTTTGTCCTGCCACACTGTGTCTCCTGCATTCAACACAATGTGACTGCAATGCAGCATGACTCCTGCAGCACAGTGTAACTTGTCTACAGGTGTTGCCATGCTGAAAGATGAATTGAGTCATCAGATTTGAAAGATCTTTGTTGTGGTGTAGGCCAGAAACAGGACTCGGCAGCCGAATTGGGCTCACCAACCTCCAGCAACTCAGATGAGACGACCCATATGGAGGAAGACCAACCAGCAGAGAGCTTTCAAGCACTGGTAAGCGCATGCAGCAAATTGCAGAATGTGCACTTACCACGTCCCTACATGTGCTCTTGAAAGTTGAGCCCATGCATGTCTGCATACAGCACAAGGCTACTGTCACATATCATCCAATGTTCATGAGTTGTGAAAGAACTTGTTGAACATGTCTTGTTCGTCTGTATGCCAGTGTGATGTGAAAAGTGGCGTATGCACCCAAGGCAATTTTCCCAAAGGCATCTACAAAATAACATCGCAAACATACCTTGGACATGGTGATTGACTGTGCAGGGAGGTAGGCCCAAAGCTCGGGGCCGTCTCATTAAGCTGTCCAACATGGCCACTGATGTCTCTGCAGCTAATGCAAGGATCCCTCAGCCCTCCTCAGACTCTCAGGCCCCTGCAGTGGCCACACAAACACAATCACAAGGGTTGATGCCATCAATCAGACAGAGCTCAGATGCAGAGGCACCTGCAATTGACAGTGATCAAAGCATCAGAGGTGGTGAGGAACTGCCAGCGGTGGCGGCACATAGCAGGCAAAGCGTGCCTTCTGCTGCAGCTGCCAATGACCTAAGTGTTCAGTCAGCTGATGACAGCGATGCTACTGCACAGAATACATCCTGTGGGCGGCCAACATGGGTTCCTATCGGGAAAGCAGCTGACAGCTCACTTTCTGTCCTACGCCAAGCAGACGCAAAGCGGCGGCAGCTCCTGGCGGTGGCCTCTGCCACAGCTGGGGCTGCTTCTGCCACAGCTGTGCCCAGCCCACGCCCACCAGCTGGCTCCATGGCAGCCACTGAGGCTCTTGCTAGCTCCCTGCGCAGCTTCCTGGTGGGTAACCAGCAGCAGCTGCTACAGCAGTTGAGCAATGCTGTTGTGCTTGCGCCCAGCGCTCTTGCACAGATTGACACTAGCCTCCTGAGTGAGTGGGCACGGCAGGCTGATGAGGGTGCTCAGGCCATGACTGCGCTGAGAGACAGGCTGCTTCAGGCTCATGGAAGAGCCATAGCAGGTCATGTCAAAGCAGCACTGCATGCCGAGGCCCCAAACTCAGCTGCCGATGATACTGCAGCTGACCGATGTTGTGGTCGTGAGGACTCTCGCACAGGCTGTGATGCTGCTGAGCGTGGCCTCCTAGGTACTAGCGCTGCTGGCCAGTCTGGCATGGCAGTAGATAAGACAGCGTGTCCTGTTGAGCCTGTGGCTGTTGACAATAGCAGCACAGGCAAGGCTGCATCTGCTGGGCTACCTTCTGGGGGATTGCAGCAGCTGCAAGTGCAGCAGCTAAAGCATGCATCCTTCCCAGAAGCTGCACAGGCAGTTGGTCATGCAATCGACCTTCACACTGCAGCAGAACAGCAGCAGCGGGCGCTGCAGCCAGCAGGGCCAGTGGAAGTGGACACAGCAGCTGGTGAGGAAGCTGCTGTCACTGCTGATGCACAGCAACGGCCCCAGAGACAGCATCAGGCGGCAAAGTGTGCACTGAAGAGGAAGAGGACTGGCAAAGTGTTGCATGGGCAACAGGCGCACGACCTAGTAGCTGGACAGGGCGTTCGGGCTGACTCAGCAGATCAGGCTACCCAGCAGTCTGCTGCTCCGGTTGAGCTGGTGGGCATTCCATCTGCTGTTCATGACACTTGGCCTGCTGGATGTTATGGCAGCTGCGATGCTGCTACATTGTAACAGCATTGCCACTGTACCTTGCTGCTGTCTCATCCTGTTCTTCATGCTTATCTCAGAGGCTTTCAAGTGTCTGGTGCTGCCTCGATTTTACGCATGGCCCACGTGAACTTATACTGGCATTGCACTTGTATTTGCTGTCTTTCAGAGGTCAAGCAGGCAGGATGTGTCAACCAAATACCATGCAGGCAAGACAAAAAGGAACCTTCAGAAGCCAGCAATGCACACGCACATTGTCAAGCGCAAAGTCTCTCAATGCCACCATCAACGTGATGTCCTGACAGTGGTAAAGTGCATGTATGTATGTACAGAAGCAGGCCCTGCACCCCTACTGCAAAAGTGTGAGTGATCAATGAACAAAAATCAATGAGGGACTGCATGCATGAATGAATGAGGGAACAAATGAATAATTGAAGTGGACTAAAGTGAACAAATTCTGGATGGATACATGTCAGTGAAACAAATGAATGGTGGAATGGATGAGGGCATGAATGAAAGAACAAATGAATGAATGAACAATCCGACAGTTGCCATGTGTTTCTGCAGGGCCCAGACTGGGCGGCCTTGCCAAGGGAGCAGATGCGGCTGGCATCATCGCGCTGTGGTAGCTCCAGTGCTGTCACCTCCAACTTCCTGTGGTCTCCTACTGCTGCAGACTGTGCAGTGGACTCTGCCAACCGGCCAGACACCACCAGGTGTGCAGCCAACCCCCCACCCCCCCCCTCCCCCCCCCCGCCCCCAACACTGTCTGCGCATGTGCAGCTTCATTCAACGGCTTGGCAAGATTGAAGCATCAATTTTGAGGTCTGACAGCACTCAAGCGTAAAGCTGTGAACAGCAGTGCTGAGGCATGGCTGAGCAGCTCTGCTGTGCTGGGGTTAGAGCTGGCAAAAGCCTGTGATGAGAAAGCTTGTCATCAGGACAGCTTGGCTGCAGCATCAGCCGCCCTGCCCTGAAGCAACAATTTATCTGATATTGATACCTCGTGAAAGTGACACACATTTCACATGATGTTGGTAGCCCACAAGACAAGGAGGTTGACAAACAAGGGTCAAACCCCACCACACAGCACATGATCACAGCCTAGAATCTTGATGTCAGCTTGGACTGCAGTGACTTTGCACAGTGTGTGGCAATCCCAGGCAAAAGCTGCTTGGCCATGATAAGCCATGCATTCACGGCGCTGCTGTTGCCCAGTCACAGCTTGACCAGGATTTCAAACTCTGCACAAAAATGTCATGCAAGCACTTTTTGCTGGCATGCCCACAGACATCTAGCGTTGCTCAGGCAACAGCTTATTGCAGTAAAAGTTGCCATCGTGGCATGAAGTGACCATGGACATCGTCCCCAACGGGCATTCAAGGTTGTTGTAGCCCTGTTAGGCTCCTTTCAGCAGCTGTCAGTGTGCACCAGACCAACTCATACTCAGGACTGACCCTGAGGGAAGACACGTGTGGTGTGAGTGAATTGTTTTGGTAATTGTAATTCAAACACAACAGTGTTCATAAACCCCTGTTCACCACCTTGCCTGCTTATTGGCTGCATTTTGTCTTACAGAATCTTCCAGCAGCAGTTCTGCCATGCTGGCAAACCAGTGATTGTGAGGGACATTCAGCCTCAATTCTTCTGGGACCCTGACACTCTGAAGAGGGCCACGAAAGACACCAAGTGGACCTGGGGCAGGGATAGAGATGGCAGAAAGATACAGATCAAGGATGCAAAGCCCCTGAAGGTGATGCTGTTTCTCCTGTGCAGGCTGTATATGCAAAAGTGCCATTTGGCATGGCTTGTCAGCAGCACTACTCAAGCTAGCACTGCTGGGTAGCGATCTATGTTTGTTGGTAGGTACTGCAAGTACCACATGTTGTCAGACAATTTCTTTGTTGCCCGTTTGAAAGGTTCGTATTCCTTGTTTCTCATTGCCATTGAAGTCATGGATCCATTGACCGTTGACTGATTGGTCCTGTGAGCTGTTGATATGTGTGTCAAAAGCAGGTCATATGTCAATGCCATGCGTGTTTCTGCAGGTCATTGACATGCGTGACTTGAGGACGTACTACTTGAAGCAGGACGACTTCTTTGAGGCATTCAAGTCTGGTGGGGATGAGGTGCAGTGTGGCCCAGGGACTCAGCACAAAGCCATGCTGAAAGTGAAGGACTTCCCACCTACAGCCCACTTTGCAGAAGTTCTACCCAGACACTGGCAGGTGAGCAGTCATGAACCCACATTGAATGCAAAGAACCCTCCTCAAACTGATCACTCTGCAGAAGTTCTGCTCAGAATGTGGGGGGAGGGAGCATTGTAGGTGATCCTTGGTTGCAACTTGATCTCCAATTGATGTGTTCAGGCTGCTTTGATGTGGTAGTTTCGCCAGACCATACATGTGACCTTCCATGAGTCGTCAGTCTCGTCTCGGCAGAGCATGATTTTATTCAGCATTCAGCATGCTTGTACCATGATACAGTCATCAGCTGTTTTGACATGGGCTTTCAGTTGGCACAGTTCACAGCACTGGCTGGATTGGCTGGCCAGCTCTTGTAACACGTGTGCAGCAGGCTGCCTTCGTCCTGCTTGCCTGAAGCAAGACTGAGATGCATGCTTGTTTGCAGGACTTCATGCAGTGCGTGCCATTCCCAGAGTACACACACCCAGATGGGCAGCTCAATGTGGCTTCGCACCTGGCTACGGACCTAGTCAAGCCAGACCTGGGACCCAAATCATACATTGCCACTGGCAGGTACCAAATAAAAACTCAATCAATCAGTCAATAACCAGTCAGTCAGTCAATCAATCAATTAACACAGCAACAGTCCTACTTTTCATCCTGTCTCAACCTCGCTTTGGCGACGGCAACCTCCACAAAGTCAACTACTTTGACGAGTTGCATGTCTTGCTCTTGCTGTTGTTCATAGGTATGTATGCCTTGCTAGCGTGCACTTCTGACAGTGTAGTGGATCTTTGCACAAAGCTATTGCAAGCATTTTCAGGTCTCTATCCTTGTCTGTCACTCCAGGCCTGAGGAGTGTGGTGAGGGGGATTCAGTGACAAAGCTGCATGTGGATTTGTCAGACGCCATCAATGTGTTGTGCCACCAGGAGGGTTGTGCCTCTCAGGCTGGGCCAGTGCGCTGTGGCAGAACCACTGCAAACCCTAAGTCTGACCCTACGTGAGGCACATGCACACTGCTTTCATTGTGCTGCATGGAGTCTGGCTGTGTCAGTCTGGTTGTGATGCACAGGGACAGTCAAGCTGTGTCATTCTGGTTGTCATGCATGAAGGCTGTCAGGCTGTCTCCTCTGCATGCAAGCAGCTAGGCTGTGTCATGATGAGTGGAAGCAGGCAGGGTGTGCTGTTCTGCATTAAGTCTTTTTGACTGCAGCAATGAGTGGATTTACTGTTCATGTTGGAATTCACTGCAATTTGCTGCCTGGTATGCAACCGCAACCCTGGCATGCACAGCAAAGATGTGCTGTCACAAGGAGTGGTACCTTCATGCTGCTGTCTCTTCTCTGCTTCTGATGCCAATCTGGCTCCAGGGTTTTCCTGAGCCTGGTTTGGCACTCATGTCACAAGACCTGCCAGCTTGCTGCTCATTACGCAGGAAGTCTCCGAGCCAATGCTGCTGCTCATGGCCCATCATTGTTTTGACTAGGAGGTACCACCCTAGTTGCATGTTGGAGGCAGTTGCTTTAGTCTTTATGGACCTGGGCAAGACCCTGCTGCTGCCCCTGCTGATTGTGTTTGATGATGATAGTAATGATGGTGCTGATGCTGCTATCACAGGTATGGTGGAGCCGGCGCTGTGTGGGACATCTTCCAGCAACAGGATGTGCCGGCCTTGACAGAGTACCTCATGAAACATTGTGGGGAGTTCAGTCATGCTGGGAAGCCCATCAAGCGTGAGGCCATTGCTCATGCCATCCACTCCCAGGTCAGTCTGCTGCCTGCTCAGTGTCTGTCACAGCATGTGGGCAGCCCCTTTTCCTGTGCATGTTGGAGAAGCCATTTCCTCACTTATGATAGCCAACTACTTTCCTTTGTGGGGCCTTCTTGCGCACATACTTTTGTACGTACCACAAGAGCGTTTGCCGTTGTTGTTTGTAGGATGGTTGGTTGCAGGAGACTTGATACACAATGGCTTTACTTGCTTGCCCCTTGAGCATCTGTATGCTGGCACTGATCCAGTCACCCAATTGTTTGCCGATGAGTGCATGCATGTATGCACACATTGTACAGGCCATGACCCAGCAGTTGCATCTGGAAGCTTCAGGTGCAATGGGCTTCTTTTGTGATGCAATATTGATTCATTAATTTACTCATCAATGCTGAGAACATGCTGCAGATCTGCTAAGAAACACTTTCATCTGCGGCTGGATTCTGCTTGCAGAATTTCTTCCTGAGTAGCCACCATTTGCAGCAGCTGGAGGAGGAGTATGGGGTGCAGCCCTGGCACTTTGAGCAGCATCACGGGGAGGGGGTCTTCATACCTGCTGGCTGCCCTCATCAGGTCATATTTTAGCTTTACATTGTTCAAGCAAATTGGCCAAGTTGCCTGATTCTGACCTGAATGATGGTGAGCAGCATGCAGGAAGACAGCTTTTATCCCTAGCAGCTGTCACAGCCTGACAAACTCGTGCATCTGTGTTTTTCCTAGTTACATTTCCTGAACGTCCAACTCTGAATTTGACAAGGCCCCATGACTTCTGTGTGAAAATGGAGGGAGATTGTACTCAGCCTCAGTGTCATACTTCATTGACACTGGAGCCTGTGTTCAGAATTGGTCTGGGGCCGTGTACAATCCCTGATCGAGCTCAGCCAAGGGCTGTAGGTCTTAACCACCCTACAGCCTATGGTCTTGCAATATGCAGAGCTGTGCTGTGACGTCAACCAACAGAAATTTTGTACGTCAGCCCACTCAGATTTGCACTCGTCACAACATTTTTAACACCTCAGAAAGGTGTTCCAATGCACCAAAACACAACACGCCACAAGGATGCACATGAGTGGCTGTTTGGACCATAGCAGCAGCCCTTTCCCTGTCAGAGTCACCACCTGCACATTGCGTTTGACAGCTTGGCAAAAGAGTCCAAGTCAACCTTGCTGCTGACATTTCTTTGTGGATGCATAGGTGCGTAATCTGGCCAGCTGTGTGAAGGTGGCAGTGGATTTCATCTTGCCAGAATCCCTGCCACAGGCCTTCAAGTTTGCCCAGGAGTTGCGCCAAATGGCCAAAGCAGAAGCAACAGAGATGAATCACCTGGGAGAGACAGTTGCAGTTGCTCCTGCAGACCGGCACTCGCAAGACAAGCTGCAGGCGGAGCTGAGCATGTGCCTGGCTGCTGTGCACGCTGTGGAGCTGCTGCAAGCTCAAGGGACTGCTGCAACTCAGACCAAAGGTAGGCTTGCAAGGATGTACAGTGGGCTCTATTTGCTGGCATGAGAAGCATAGCCTGTAGGCAGGCTGCAGGCTCAGCTTTGTACATGCCTGGCTTTTGCATGTGTTCTGAAGTGCTTCAAGCTTCAGCCAGCCATGAAGCATGCAAAACCTGGTCAATGGGTTCAGACATCAGGACCATATGACATGTGACCAGAGGCACACATTCAGGGCCAGCGACTTCTTGATGATGTACTTGTTTCTTTGCTGCAGCAGAAGTACATCAGCTTTACCAAGTGTCATTTTGTGTGCAGGTTCTGGAAAGCAGCAGAGCACAAAGAAGCGCGCTGCAGATGTTGACTCAGATGCTGAAACACAGGAAGATGATTCTGCTTCTGACTATGCTCCGGCCAAAAGGCAGAGGTCGATTCCTTCTCCTGCTAAGCGCAGAGGCAAAGGGCAAAAGGGTGGGCGGCAAAAGAGAAAATGAATGAACAAGTTGGTTTGAGTGATGTGTAACAGTGTAGTTGTTGCGTTGAAGCCAAGTAGGCTATAACATTGGTTAAGTTGTAGGAGTGTACAGCAAGATTGTATATGTAGTATTTGTCATGCAAAATCGTTTTTCACTGCATCTTAATAGTATTACACACCATTCAAAAATAAGAGGGATGCATTGAAATGCGGAGCTTGTTAAAACGCTTGATCCAGGGGCAGGGGAGTCAGAATCAAGTAGGACCCACTCACATGCTGACACTGCATCAGGCTGCACAGTACTGGTGTGTTTTTTCTGGCCATGTAACGTTATTGACACCACCCACTGTGACACACAAATGGATGTAAATGGGCTTGACTGCCTGGTTACTGCTGAGAGGCCTCTGCTCTGAGTGACAAATGTCTGCCAATGATCACTTTACCTGCACACCTCTGCATTTGGCAGCTCATGCACAAACACACGTGCATATAACCAGATGCTGTTTCGAGAAGCAACTATTTGACACTCGTTTCCTTGTGTTCATTTCCTTGAGTTGAAATGAACTCTGAAGCGCTTCCCTGAGTTAGGAAAGCAGATGCGGAGCAAAAAAAGCACACTCAGCACATTTGTTGGAACCCTTTGCACCAACACCACTGTACAGCAATACTAAGACACAGCAACATACAACGTGGCTACACAACTTCAGCACACTGCCACAAACAACATGCAGCCAGCACAGATGGGAAAACACACACAGACACACACAACCTGCACATCACGCAGTTTTGAAAAAGAACAATGACCTAAATCTTCTTGACAATCTGAACAATGTCCTCATCATCCAATACATGGTCTCTGCCAACCTTCTGAGGCTTATGTTTCACGCTTGTTCCCCACACCAGCGCATACTTGAACTGCTTCATGATACCCTTATGTATCCGGTTGCAGAAGTCCTCTACCGTCCTCCTGTTCTTAGGTAATACAACTGGGTCACCATAGTCTGGCAATTTGCCCTGCACAGCACAGCATGAGATACTTGTTGGGAAGTAAGCAAGGTGCTTGAGCACAAAGGCCATGGATGGGCATCTGTATAGATGTGACTGATGCCACAAAGACAAATGTCAAACAGATCAGTCTTGTCAGGCATTGATGATCATGTCTGGCTACCTGCATGGGCAAATACAGCAGCCTGCTTGTCATAACATGGACCAGCAATGAGGCAATCAGGCAAGGACAGCTGGTCATGATTTCAAGTCACACTGCTCGTACACTGACAAAGCGTTTGCAGAGAATGCTGCATCCGCTGCTTGCCTTTTATACGCCCAACAACAGGTGCTTCCAAGACTATCATAGTCTCTCACCTTAGGCTTTGTGTATATGCGTAGCACATCTATGTAGTCCCAAATCATCTCAACAAGCCCGTCCAGATTCCACTCATGGTACGCACACACAGGGCAGTAGTGCGGCAGCTTATCTATGACGTTTAGCTCCTCCATCGTAATCTGCATGGCAACATGTAACCTTTCCAAAATCCTCTAGCAAAATAGTGCCCTTTAACAGAGTATCCATAGCTTTGATACAGCAGTATAAGCGCAGTGCGCAATTTCTTGAGCATGACAAGCACAGGTTCTGCATAAGGCCACTTGTAAAGCAACCTGCGCTCTCTCACATGTTTACCATATGGCTTTGTTCTGCCTAGTCAATCTGGTCAAGGCAACATGTGCAAATGCATGTCTGTAACACCTGCTGATGTTGTTGAGGACACATGTGTCTAATATATACCTGATCAATCTTGTTGAGCACATATATGCATGGAATGTAGACTCTGCTGCCCTCAATGCAGTCCACCAAGTCGTCTACATCACAGTCTTCCTTCAAGTGGACATCTGCGTTGTGTATTCTGTACTCTGAGCACACCGCCTTCACAGCTGCAAAACCACAACACATGTCAGCTCCAGCTTTTCTTACAGGTACTGATGCAGCAATCATTGACATGTCTAGCATTTAGCAGACCAAGGAGAGCTGCTCACACTATTGCAAAACACAAAGCATGTGCAGGGACTTGGCATAAATGGCAGTTGTACTTGAGTTCCATACCCTGTCAAGGGGAACAGAGATCTGGTGTCCTGCTGGATCTGGTACATATACAATGCAACAGCTGGAAGCACTGTGTCTGCTCTATGCAGATCAGCATTACAATTGCACTAGTTCAGAGTGCAGCAGCGCATGGACCTGAACAGGCCAGACAGCTCAGCACACAAGACATGTAGAGAGTGTTTGTAAACTCACAGTCTAGGTCTAGCTTGGGCTCAGAGATGGTTGTGGTCAAGCTAACCCCTCCCTTGTCTTTCCTTCTGAAGGTTATGCCAGGCGGCCGCTTGTTCAGCCGGATTCCAAAGCCTTCCAGCTCCTTCTCTATCAGCTTCTTATGACTGATGGGCTTCAGGCAGTCCAGGACAATCAGGATGACATTACAGGTTCGCGCTGTACTGATGACCTGTAAGCATGCCATGGAATGTAAGTATGTAACGAAACATTACACGCACCTGAAGTCTGCGACCACCCACTGCATGCGCAAAGTGAACATATGCGCAACAGCGTATGTGTCAGGTAACGCCTGCCACACTGCGACATGGAGCTTGATGCTGGACATGAAGCACATTACCTGTGGTAAAGGCTGCATGAGGTGCAAAGGTATGCTCCACTCACTTGGGATGGCAGGTAGATTGATTGCTGCATTGCGTCCACAGAGTGCATTGCAGGTGTTGTATCAGAGCGCATTGCATAAAGCCCAAAAGCTCTGCGCTCCATTGCAGATGACAAAAATTCCGGTCAACATGCACCAAGGACAGCAACCATACCTGACGACCTCGACCTTTGCCATCTTTTGCACCTTCAATGATTCCTGGCAAATCCAGCATCTGGATCTTGGCTCCTCTGTAGTGCACCACTCCAGGAATGCATGTCAAGGTTGTGAACTCATATGCTGCCACCTGTCAGACACAAGCAATGGGTGTCAAGTGCTGAGATGTAGATTTATTGTAAGTCACGGGCAGGTGGACACTGCAAGAACTGACCATGGCAAACTGCATTTGTTGAATTGCTGAGTGAGTGAGTTGCTGAGTGAGGGAGTGAGTGAGTGAGGGAGCGAGCGAGCGAGCGAGCGCGCAAGTGCGTGCATGGGTGGGTGAGTGAGTGGGTAGGTGGGCAGGTAGGTCAGTGGGTGAATGAGTGAGTGAGTGCAGTACGAGGCAACCCAGTTCAGCTGAACACAAGATGCAGCATTGCAGACGCAGGTGAGAGCAAAGAGATACTGCATACTAGCCTTGTGTACATAGTTCCCATAAACCTAGACCATGCTTCAAAAAGCATGCAATCGGGCTGCGCATCTGCCATATTATGCACTCAAAATGCTAGACCCAATCAAACGTTGCCCACCTCAGACATTGTGCCAGTCAGCTTTGTCAAGAGAGTGCTCTTGCCCACAGAAGGGAACCCAACCAACCCCACTCTTGCATCACCAACTTTGTTAACATCAAAACCTGCAGCAGTTCCAGGTCCTTCATCGTACATGACGTCTCTGAGTATCGGACACTAGGGCTCAACATAACTGAGGTCCCCACTTTGCACAGGATGAACATGTGCAGACATTGGCTCCATCAGCAAGTTGATAAGCAACCTGATGGGATCTACACAACCAGCAACAGACACAACAGTGGCTCGATTCAGCTCAAACACATTGCAGAGCATGCAATGTCGGCATGTATGTCTGCCGCTGGCAAATGACAAGGAGTTGCGCAATGTGCTATAAGAATTCCTTCCAAGACATCACAGCAGGAGGGCATACCTTCCCCCTTGCCTCCTCCGCCAGCCCCTGCACCAGTGCTAGGTTCTAGCAGCTCACGCCGTAGCTTTGCCAGCTTAGCCTGCAAATGAGTAAGGTTTCTAGTCATGCAACATACATCCTGCAGCTGAGGTCCGGGCGCTTGTCGGATGTGAGCTCTGCTTACAGACTTGAGCATGCCGTGACAATGGCATATCCAGCTGTAGTATGCGGATTGCAAATACAGTTGAGTCATGCAAAGGCTGCCACTGTGAGATGGCAAGCTTAGGAATCAACATGGTGCCCGGTTGCTGTGCGCAGACAGTGTCACCTTGAGAGACCCTAAATGCGCAGACGTTGCTTTGTTCTTCTGTGTCCTGGCCATCTGCAGAACAGAACCGTATTGCTGTAGCGCACTGCTAAAATGATTGTGGTTGAGATGGGCCTGCCATTGATCTGTCCGAGTGCTCCATGTGCAAATATAGCATCTCGTGCTCAACAGCACCGGCAGTATGGCAGCAAAGACGCAATACCTCGTCCTCAATATCTTTGATCTTTTGCATGACCGACATGGCTGCGAGTGAACTGCCTGTGGCCTCCTCACTATGCTGATGAAAGCAACAGCTTCAACGCTGTCTTCGATTCGACAAGGCAGCAATAGTCTATGCGCCACTTTGGATGGGAACGATGTTGTTGTTGCTCTGACAAACTTCGACGAAAGCGCCCTGATAGCGGCTTAAGCCCTGAACGCCCTGCCTTGCGTCTAGGGCAGTTTAGTCATGGTCAGCGATCGTGTTGGCAGTTGACATCAATGGCAGACAGTGGCACGATAGAAAGCAAGAAAGCAAAAACAGAAACGGCTTTCTCCCCATGCAACTGTAATGGCCATCATTTATCTGATCATGAGAGCCACTGTCACCAGCCGTCACTCCTGATCAGCTTGTCCTGCTGATCTCTGCCAACCAACGTTATAGCCTCCATTATAAGCTCCCCATAGGTTGGCAAGTAGCTAGCTCTTCATATGTCAGATTGTCATGCACGATGATCTTTCCTATACAATCCTGTAGATTCCCATGACGTGTTTGATCTGACTTGCGTTTATGCGTGAGCTTGAGTTCGTTTAAAGGCTGTATGAATTTGGTAGCTGTGAAGGGATTTCTGTGTGTAAACATGTAGGTGGTGACAGACAAAGTTCTTGATAAGCAATGTTGCTTTTTTGACTTTGGCTAGTATTGTGTACGCCTGTGTCAATTCATGCCAAGCAAACTAAGCACACTCTAGCATCCTTTGCAGGCAGCTAGCATCATGTAGTACACGCCGCTAGTACAGAAGTACTGCATTTTTGACTTTGCTAGTTGCTAAGCATCACTCCAGCATTTAGAAGATACTTGAGACATGCTTGCACATTGCTAAACGGCCTTAGCACGATGCTATAGTATGCCCTACAATTTGTTGTGTTAACAGCATCATCCACTAGTGCATTCAAACCGCAGTCCATGCCTGGTTTCTGTCTGCCTTCTTTTGCTTGTCAAAAAAGTTCTGACTGTAATGCGTAAAATATAATCAACAAATGAATGAATATCCTTTGCACTTCGCACTTCTTGCAATTTTTTGACTTGTGCAGACTCTTCGAGCATGGAATAATGTACATTTTTGGCACATGATGCCACTTCACCTCAGAAAATGCGTGTGATCTGCTTTGTCTGAGACTTTGTTAAGTTCAGACCAGAGAAGCGACAGCTCAACAGGTTGGCGCTCAGCCAAGCAAACCAAAGTCGCCTGCAGCAGCAGATGTGATTGTGACGAGACCTGGCATTTGTTGTGTCACACTACCATGACAAAGACAAGCAGACCTTGGCCAATATCATGTGACAGCCTGTGAGCATGACAGGCCTTGGAAAAGCAGCATGATGCGCATCCTTTCTATATTGCATGCTAATTCAATGACAAAGCTGTTGTGAGACAGCATGGCGCCTGGCAGGCAACAACACTGCTGACAAGGTCATTGGGAGCTCACATGGTCCTAGCACGACGTTCTTTTTGGGAGCTTTGCCAAGCTTGGTCTGTCAAAGTCAGCACATGCCTGTATGGCAGCAAGATCAGGTTTGCAACTGTTGCAGCTCAAAGAGCTTGGTAGTTTCTGAACAACATAAGGTTTAGTCCTCTGAAATGGAGAGTAACTGCCTTTCGTGCACACATGCAGTCAGGGTCATTGCATTTCCAGCAGAAGAGCAGACCTGCATCAAACAGTAGGCTGACAATGATGTCAGGCAATATCACTTGCATGAAGAACCAGCGCTTGCCTGCTGTGAATGTTGGTCTGCAGTAGCATCTGGGGACAGGGTTTCAAGAACCTTGTTCACCATCGTTTTGAAGACGCTTGGCTGCCCTGCAGCTTGTTGCGTGGGCAGCTCATCTGCTTGTGAGGTGTCAGCATGCCGACCCTTCAGGTCTTCCCCAGCAGAAGTTGGTGCCTGCAACACACATGCAAGACATGCTTCTTGCAATGCTGCTGTTGTTGTTGCAACTGTAGGATTGGCGTTGCAGCACATCTAGCCAGAGCTGCAAGACATGGAAGGTCTGCTGTATGAAAAGGTCTCAGAGGAAGCATGCTTGTGCTTGGGCATGCAAGTCATGCTTCTCAGCGCTGCGCAGAACACATACGAGCTCTGCATGTCGGCAAGTGCTGGCAGATGTCACTTCGAAATGGTTAGAGTGCTTCTGCATAAGTGACAGCAATGCTCCATAATGCTGTGGGAGAGAGACTCGTCTGTGTATGCTCACAGCTGGACGGTACACATGGCTTCCCAGCGCTTGGCCTGTGATTGCGTTGAGTACCAGGGTTTTGCAAATCAGTCTGCTCTGGCAACTCGTGCCTGCAGAGCCGGACAGATAATTGCACGTGCATGGGTCGTGACGATGCCCTATCTCTTTATGGCAGTGCTTGAAATGGTTGCTTGAGCAGCTGCAGTTCCCACCTTTGAATCATCTTGGCTCTCTGCTTCCCCCTGATGATTTGTTGTTCTGTTAACATCTGTGAACAAAAGCACGTGGGATTGTATCATCGGCATGCTATCCTTGCTCTTACACCGGACCAGACCGCGCAGCAAGTCAACGATGCATACTCAAAGGAGACGTGCTGGCTTTACCTGCGGCTGTAGCTGAGCCCTTGACCCACTGTTAGTGTGCGACATCTTGGCTACAGTTGTTGCCACTTTTGGTCTCAGCGTCAGAGCAGAGTCTAGTACCACTGGCCGTGCCAGACCTGCTCTCAAACTCGGAAATCTAACACACACTTGCTATGTAATTTCTGTTGTCTTTCTAGACTGTTTCATTAGTGGTATGAATCCGATGATCAGTTCCCGAAACTACACTCCTCAGCAAAGCCTTTCTGGACTGTTTGAAACAAGTGTTCGCAAGGAGATGTTTGCAGGTCAGAAGAAAATGGCGCGGCTATTATCGCCGAGCATGGCATGTGCATTGTGCACGCAGATGAAGCAATTGCTTGCAAGCTGTATCAATAAGACTCGTGCATGGCAAACATGCAAGAGGCTCTCAGCTTCCTCGAGTCAATTCTTTGCTGATGCCAATGAACAGAAGAACTGCATCGTGTCATGATGATGATCATGATGATCAGAAGCTGATGACACTGTCATCCTGTTGAATTTTGGGCATGTCTACTTGGCCTATACGACCTTGTGGGCTCCGTGATGTACAGGGCTGTCCGTGCTTCCTGGCGCCAGCGAACTGCAGAGCCTGGCAATATGGTGCCGTTGATGCAGAGTATCAGGCGTGCATCATTGATATTCTTGCATGTTGCCCTGGGTGTGTGCTGCTGACATCATGAAATTAGGCACGCACAATGGGGACCTGTGTCCTGCATCGTGCTACCGCTGCTGCATGAACTGTGGTGGAGGCGGAACAGCACCCATTGGTGCGCCAGGGGGAGGCGGTCTGAAGTTCTGCAGCAAATTGCAAAAGCAATGATCAGGCAAAGGCTCATGAATGACACAACTTGAAATTTCACCATGATTTGGAGGCGTGCGAAACCAAATGAAGCAGCAGTTATGAGTATCATGCAGTCTTGGAGCCTCAGACCACCCGCGGACACTTCAGGATACTATTCCATACTGAATATTGTGCACAAGCACAACTGAAGCAGACGCAGTACAGGTGCCAATTTTCAGGATTGCATCAGCTACAGCAAATGTGTTCTCTTTGTCAGTGACTCCGAATGCTATGGCACAGCTGCTATGGCACAGCTGACCAATGAGTCCATGAACAGCAGCACTTGCAACCAGCTGACGCTGAGGACTGCATACCGGATTGAACTGAGGAGGTGGAGCAGGGCCATTTGGAGGCAAGGGTGGAGGGGCCCCTCCAAAATTTGGGGGTGGGGGAAGGCCTGGGGGGAGGGCACCAGCACCTGCAGCTGCTTGCTGGGCTGCTATCTTCTCTGGCTCAGGCTTGAAAGGAAGCTGTAGCGAGTACACTTTGCTGTCCTGATCCCTGAAGGCAGAGGGCATTTTGAGGCTTTGAAAGGCATACATAACATGCTGCATGAGGGCTTCAAAATAGATGGGGGTCTAGCATATGCTACAGGTTGACAACAATAGTAGTAAAGCGTGTACGAACATTGCTCATATATGTCACCAGCCAGCCTGTGGGTGGAGCTGGACAGACGAACATTATGAAGCAATTTGATGACAATACGTCCCATCCAGGGTTCACGGCTATTCTATTGCAATTCTCCTTCGCCAATTGGATAATCAATTATCCAATAGTATCGTCGTTTGCTACAAACTGGCATATTGGCGAGCTGGG
>JAABUK010001469.1_pt1 | contig 44779 bp, 37 predicted proteins | sample 5559141 | NCBI WGS metagenome assembly JAABUK01 (sample SAMN10711869, study PRJNA513367) | rock metagenome | isolation source: Antarctica rocks | place: Antarctica: Victoria Land, Pudding Butte nord | collected 2016-01-03 | reverse complement strand
TCCCCAGAAGATCCCGGCTTGGTCCCTGGACGGCGGGTTCTAGGGCCCGGCTTCGGGGCTCTGCGGGCTTCAGCCCTACGAGTGGACGGTTAGGGGGTTTGGACGGTTAGGGGGTGACCCCTTCTATATTTGCGCATGCAAACAAAACCAAAATCCAAAAATCACCTGTTCCGACTACCACGTCACAACCACCCACGGTAAACTTATCAAAATCTCAGAAAGTATTATTTTGATATAGTTCTATAATAATCTCAATTCTTAGACTATCAGAGTCCATAGTTGTTATTATATATCGGCTTTCGTTGATTTAATGCGAACCCTTGGCGCAGGTCGGCGAAACGTCGGTAAAAAATCGGGGAAAATCCCATTTCCGCCGACCTACCCTGGGATTTCTTATAAAATCAACGAAACCGTACTTATATGTCTTGATTACCACCTATTTTAATTATTTAGAAACTTAGTACATATTAAGGCTATATATGAATAACACTTTCTGAAATCTTATTAAGTTGAAGATAAGTGGTCATGACGTGGTAGTCGGAATAGGTGATTTTTGGGTTTCGGGGAGCGCAAAAATTCCAAAAATTGAACCTGGGCGGCATGCTTTTCTCCGCCATTTATTTATTATCATTTTAGTATTCTGGATATTATACATAGCTGGCCTATTGATAGCTACCAGTGGTCAATCAACTCGTTCAACATAGATTCAATAGTACTGCTCAGCCATATTGACGGCGTCCTTCCTTTTCTCACACACAATACTTCCTCCCCGCAGCCTTGAGACGCGAGTTTAACAAGCCAATGTTGCTGATAATGAATCTGATTTTGGAAAAGCGACAACTGTGTGGAGAATGAATTCCCGAGCGTTTGCGCTACATTTTGAACAGGAGGGTAGGGGCCGAGGAGGCGAACTCAGGAGGTGAGTTCTTTTCCATCTGCTAGTGGAATGACCGGAGCCTGCTGGGACGATTTGTTTGCTATGCATGCTTGGAGTGTCCAATCCGCGCAATTTTAAACAAAAAGCTCTAACAAGTATGAATACACTCCGTTTAACCTGTCTATAGTTTTCCGAAAACCGAACCCGTCAAACCCTCAGTATATACAGAAACACAGGCTTCGGTGTATTCGTCTGTTTCATTTGTTGACAGCTGACTCTGTCTTCAGTACCGGCTTCTCCCCAGATCTGAATTGCGAGTCGCTTTCAATAACGTCGGCAGGTGCATCTGTAGGAGTTGTTAACAGTGTTACACTCTACATAACAGCGCATTGGAAAAGATAGGCTTACCATGTCTCGAGTAGAGCTTCCTCTCATGTTCATCATACTCGCCAGCTTTGCCACTTTCCACATCCTTCCTCGTAACGCTCAGCTTGCTCTTCGCAAGTCCCATGCTGGCCAAGAACTGCACAGTATCTTTCCATTCCGTGTCTTTTCTTTTGCTGTCCCATCTGAGCTCCTCAGCCATCAAATCAATGACTTTAGGTAATGCTTCTAAGGCTGCTTGTGCGTTGAGGAATGCCAAACGTGTCCGCCTTGCAAGCACGTCGACAGCAGTCTGCGCGTACTCATGTCGCACAGCGTAGCGGACTTCTCCATCGACGAATGGGTAGAGCTCTGAGATCTTGATACCTCGTACAGGGTATCTTTGCTCCGTAGGAGATGACAATGCCGCGACAGTCCACGCGCGATCTCCATAGGATTCGCACAAATGCTTCGCCACGATACTCTCCAAACCAAAGTGCTGAATGAGGTTGATGAAGAGCGTCTTCGAGAAGCCATGAGCGCCAATCAAGCGGACTTGGTGTGTCTGGCAAGTTCCATCTAGAGGCGCGCTATCATCCATCATTTCTGTTCCACTGATGTGCGGCACTTGGGTGAGAGGGGCAGTCTTGATATCGTAGAGCTTGAGTGCTTCGTCCACTGTCTCTTCCGCCATCTGCCTGTATGTTGTCCATTTGCCGCCAGCGCAAGTCAACAAACCAGAGTCAGAAACGGTAATCAGATGGTTTCGAACAAGAGATTCAGTGTTCTTAGATTTAGGGTCTTTTACAAGGGGCCTGATACCCGACCAAGCGGCAAGAACATCACCTCTTCGTACGTTGATATCAGGAGCCAGGTAGCCACGGATCTCAGAGAGGATCCAATTAATCTCTTCCTCGCCAGCGATCGGGTTCTGCCTGATGTTGGTTGGAGCGTCTGTAGTTCCAGCGATGGTATTACCCTGCCATGGTAGGAAAAAGATGACTCGTCCGTCAGATGTCGAAGGATCAATTAGACCCATTTTCGATGGGCTGTAATAGCCTGGTAAGATAACATGAACTCCGGAGCTTGGTGCAACTATCTCTTGGACACTTTGGTCATCCATCTTGCGGATTCCGTCGGTGAACGGTCCCGTGGCATTTATGACTCCCTTTGCTCTTATGGAGAACTCTGGGGCTTTCTTTCCGTTCTTCTCCTGCACCAAGTCTTTGACCCGAGCGCCATTTATTTTGCCGTTCGCGTCCTTTTCCAGGCCGGTGACTTCGATATGGTTGACTACCGTGGTACCGTAGAGTGCTGCTGTCATCGCTAGTGATACGTTCATCCGCGAGTCATTGTGAGCGCCATCTAATAAAATTCAGCATTCGATCTCTCGGCGCGCAATCGATAACAGCTGTACCGTAATAGACCAAAGCCCCGAACAGATTGTCTTTCCGCAACATGGGAAAAGCGTCCATTGCTCTACTCTTCGTCAAGAAGTATGAGCTCTCAATGCCCTCAGACCCAGCGAGAAGATCGTAGAATTTGGTTCCGGCCCAGAAGTACGGAGCTTGCCACCACTTTTGTATGGGTATCATGATGGGTAGCCAGCTTGAGAGATGGGGAGCTGTATCCAGGAAGTATTTTCGCTCTCGAAGAGCTTCTTTCACGAGCTTATATCTGCATGATCTCAGCCTTGCCTTCGCGTCATCGTTCTGCTGCTGGGCCCTTACTGGTTGTAGTCCAGCTCCCAAACAGCTTTCTCGAGATATCTCACGCCTCCGTGGACCAATTTTGTGCTCTTGCTGCTCGTACCGCTGGCAAAATCATCTCTCTCTACCATGGCAACCTTCAAGCCCCTTGTAGCCGCATCAAGGGCAATCCCAGTCCCAGTAGCTCCTCCACCGATGACTAGTAAATCATATGGTTCCACTCCATCTTCTGACTTCTCCTCAGCAGCTCCAGTGAAGCTACCCAAAACACCCTTGGTCCTTTCCAATGCACTGCTTATTCCACCGCTCCTCTTGAGATCTGCAATCTGCTCGTCCCTGCTCTTGACCAGAGGAAACCTGGGAGGATCCAGATGCCCTTCCTCCCCATACTTCGGCGGCGGGACTAAAGCCGGGTCTGATCCAGGTATATTTCGTGGTCTGTATGAGACATAGATGGTTCCACCACCGAGAGCAGCAGCAGCCGTGGTGTATAGGAGAGGACGAAAAAAGCGGCTTCGGGCGGCCATAGTGTAGAGGCGGAGAAGGAAATCAGGCCGGAAGCTCTGTTTGGGATCTATCGTGGCGGTACTGTGAGTTGGCTCATCATGCCTTCACATTCGTCCCAAACGCTGTCTGAGCTGATATCTCGCCAAGAGCCGACGGCTTCTTGTGACTCTAATGGTTGACGAGAGCCTCGGAGATGCGATTTTGCCTCAACAACAATTCCCCGAAGTATCGCCGACCACCAAGACATCTGAAGAAACACCGCTCAAAGTTCCTTTCGAGTCTTCAGTGGATCACTGACCCTGACTCCCGCTCTCTACTCGAAAAGCTTGCTGATTAGCGTAACGATCCCAATTTGCCTTCGACCTTCGCTACGAAGTACATGTTCAGAAACGACAAGATCTGGCATGCCTGCTTAAATTATGAAATCCGGAATCTCATGATCTATTTTTCAAGGTGAAGCATTAACTTGCCCGGTGCAGTGAGTATATGTATTGGCCACGTCGACACGAGCACGAGACACCTTTGATGAGCATGGCAGGCTTGGATTTGGACCAAGTGGCAATCTTGGACGTCAACGCTTAGCGATTTGGGTACTGGAGGTGGGTATTCAACCATACCTTAGCGCAACGATGTCTTCAAATACGATTTTGCTCAGTCCTTATAGATCTTTTCTTTACTCTAATGTGAGAACTTAAAAGCACTGGAGGCAGGTCGAAGGTAAATCTGGTACCTCTGGAAAAGCCTTGAATAATCTAAGCATCGTAAATAGTGGGAGCATCACCAGCTCCAGCAGATAATAATTTCCTTCATCTCCCACTCATTTCGCTCCAACAAAGCCCTTGATGGAGGAGAGGTCAAACATTACGAGAAGGAAGGCAATCATAAGTACGGAGATTGTCAGAGTTGAGCATGCAGAAGTCGAGCTAGGTCTCTGATCTGAACTTCTTTCAATCAAGCTATTTCGAGTAGAGCGTGCTTCTACTCAGCTTTGCTTCAGACAAAGGAAAACGAAGACTTCTAAACATAGAATGGGGATATCTGTAAAGCGTATGCTTTCAAGCTAGGATTCAAAGCACAAGCGCAAAGCTCCAAGACACGAACAACAAAAAGACAACAACAATGGCCTGCCGATTCCAGGGCGAGGCCCATACTCACTCAAATCCGCTACTCAATGATGCCATAGCTTGACACAATTACCAGTGCCTGAGCGAAGGTGATAGCAAGCACCGCCCTCCGCAGGCGTCTCCGAACCTGTCACCTGTGACCAAATACTAAGCTTGTTACTAGGTGGCATAGGGCCGATAGGACTACCGAGATACTTATCACACGCGTGCGCTTCATCGCTCGTGCCGGGTGCGAATGTATTGAGATCGAGCTGCTCGAGAGGTAACAGATCGCGAGTCAACATGAAGGACTGAAATGTTGGGTAGGCGAGTACGTCGTATACCAGAGCTCCGCTTTGTTCTCCTTGCTTGCAATCTGTGTCGGTGAATGTCCAGAGTGTCACGCTTGAGCTGGGCGTTTGGCCGACTAGGATCTCTCGGGCGTTGAGAGTCTTGGTGATGGGGGATGGAATGGTGCCTGTTGGCGACGCGAGGGTGAGAGTGCTGGCGCTCAGGGCGTAAAGGGCAAAACTTGCGGGGGTGAAGGGATGCATTCTGATCGTGATGAAGTATTAAATTTGTTGGGGATGAAAAATTCGAGAATGGATAAAAGGGTGGTGGACGTGACTTGAAGTACGAGCAAGGTAAAGAGTCCTGGGATCCTGTTTGCCGATCAGGAACAATGCTTGTGGCGACAAAACCAACGTTCGCGTGAAGCGTACACTTCCGCCACTCAAAGGATAACGTGCATGGTAGAAGAGATTTTCTCTTCAACAAAGCCTACCCTACGTTGAAACAAAGCTTTGGCCACTGAGAAGTTGGGGAATTCATTCAAGGAAACGGAAATTCGCTTAACGTCTTCGGAACCATGATTGTGACATAATATACTTCGTATGAGCACCGTGAGGGCGAATGAGTTCAACACCAGAGGCAGTTGAGCTCCAGATTGTCTTTCCACCGCAAATCAAAAGCAGTCATCGCCCCACTCCGTCACTTTCCCCTTCATCAGCTAAAACAATTGTCCAGCTCAAGCCTCAACATGTTGTCTTAGTATCGAATAATCAGCTTGCAAAAGTCAACATGTGTCTTGCGACATCATCCAAATACATTTGCATATCATCTTGAGTATAGTAAGCTGTATTGTAATCGATAGACAGCCTCGAGCATCCTCTCCAGCTTGAAAGGCGGATTGATCTAAGAATCTTTAGTTGCGCGCTTTCATGTCGGGACTCATTAGGTACATACGCATAGGGAGGGTACTGATTCAACCAGAAATAGACGTCTTTGATCGAAAAGACTGCCACGTTGGATTCAGAGTAGCATTCATGTGGGATGTAGCGGTCATTGATGCCGTTGCTGCCGAAATTCTTTGCACTAATTAGAGTCGAAGGGACTGCGTATCGAAATTGGGACACTTACCGGTCCTGTGACTTTATGTGTGGGCTCACCAGACTTTTCCTGACTAAGATATCATGTGAGTCAGCGTGTTCTCGAGGTTGTAAGGGCAAAATCCAAGTACCTAAAGAACAATGCAGCAAACATCTCCATTGTCGGAATGGAAATAGCAAGCTGGTTCGGTCGATTGAGACATCTAGCGTACTCCGCCTTGGCTGCTGTTGCGGCCCTGGCCAGCAGCTTGCGGGTTTTCTCCACGCTCTCCTGGCCAGGAGCCTGCACGTAGTCTTTGAGGTTCTCAAATGCCACTACCCCATTGGCTTGTGCATTGGCAAGGTAAGGCACCTTTCCGCTCGAGTAGGGTTCCTTCATCCACTGACGGCCGTTGATAGAGGATGGCGTGACGTAGATGTTCGGTGCATTGTCGCCCCTGGGTGGGTTACTTTTCAAAAGCGCAAGCATTACGGCTGCTATTGCGAGGTGCGTGATGGTACAGTTGTTTCCAATATTGCTCTTGACACTAGCAACAATGGCCTGACTCTGCTCCTGTGTGAAAGTCCAGAACAACGTTTTTGGCACTCCTTGCTCGTCTACTTCGGTATCATCTCGAGTTTGAAGCCCGTGGCTTCCCTGTAAGGCATGAGTGTGTGCGACGATCGAGCGCAAAAGGGGAGTCGTGAGCTCACCATCACGCGCATAATGCTACCTAGCTGGTCCTTCAGAGCATCGTCGAAGGACGGTCCCGATATCTCCTGGCCAGATCCCAGAAGCTCAGCACACGCAGGAGTGAGATTCTGTACGCTCTTCTCCCAGTTGACCTTCTCTGCTGGCACAGAAGAATCTCTGCCAAGCTCGATAGCAAGATCTCGAAAGAATGCACCAATCATCTCACGCAGACCAATCCCGTCGTAGTAAAGGTGATTGGAATGAAACACAAAGCTCACTTCCGCATCCTGTAGAGGCGATTCGAGTTCAGGTACGGAAGCAGCAATATGAATGGTCGTAGCATCAGCGCTCTTTGGTCCGTTCGCAAGAAGGTCCTTGATGTACACATCTCGAACATCTAGATGACCGCGCTTGCTGGCTTTGGCAATGACAGTCCTTTCAGCCCATCCTTGCGCTTCCTTGTCGTCCTTTGGCGCTCGATACTGTACAAGACATTTGACTTGTCCGTCATGCGCGACTGAGCAGGCGATCTGCGGGTGCTTAGACCTGAGGACTAGCCAAGCTCTTTGCGCAGCCTGCTGAACCTGTTTCAAAGTAAGATTGCCATTGCTCAGTTGGACTGTTGCTGAGGTGAATAGATCGTTTTCACCCCGCTTGTTGTGTGATTCTATTCCGACAATGGCTTCAGCACCGCATGCACGTCTCTGCCAGAGCCCAGGCTCGGTTTCTGACTGCTTCCAGCGATACTCATCGAGGTTGATTGGTGGTAATGGAGGTATTTCCATTGGGGCTATCCTTACTTCTCAAAGTGAAATTTGGTCGCTTAATACAGACGGGGGATTTTCCCAACGAAGACTGTGAATGGGACGCGAGGGCTGTTGCAGCTACGTATATACATCTTGGGTCCGAGAGGAAATTACGGTCTGGGAATTGGAAGGATCCTTCGAACTTTCACTAGATCCTTCCGGCATTCTAAACGTAGCTTCCGTGGCTGTTGGCCTCACTGACCGCTCGGGTGTCTTTTATATCCAAGCGCCGCTAATGCAGTCAGCTACTAGACCCGACACAGTATACGGGCTATCTTCGATCCTTAATACCGCGTCGTGGTAGAGCTTTCAGCGCGTTATGGCAAACGAAAAGTTACTCTCTACCTACGTTATCTACGTCGCTATCTACTCCTATAACAAGTATATTACTAGGCGATCCAAGCTACAACGGTGACAGTAACGTATAGCATATGGTGAGGTATCTTGATTGTACTGTAAAGATGCCAGTCCTTTGCACCTCGGCTTATCTTTCATCCGACCTTGTATAAGGTACTTTACCTTTCGCATCGCTAGCTTCATTAGCGCCACTCGGAAATAGGAACGACTGCAACGTCAGCTTACGGACCAACGCCAACAGTCAGCACCAACACTTGGCTGTTCCGAGCCACGCCGCGTAACTTCCCGTTTACGTCTTAAAAGTCTCAAATCGTAAAGTACACGTACAAGAAGAATGGGATCCGACATTTTAGGATTCTCCTTCGCAATCATTGAAATTGCGGTGTCTAACAGGCCTGGTGCCAAGACAAGTGGCAGTCTTGGACGCTAGTACAATCAAGTCCAGCAACAAACGCCTTCGACCTAAGCAACGAAAGTAATTATTCAAGATTACCCTAGACTTAATAGCCATATAACCCATCTTGCCCATTAAGAGAGGGATTTATTAATCTTTGATATTTATGAGCTGCGAATTTCGGGCTTTGTCAACCCTATCAACTGCCACTTGTTTTATCGGTTTGCCTGCTGAGGCGAAGGAAGATAGCTACTTCTCGCCCTTTGAAACTCATATATAGCGAGTACTCAACTCACGATAGCCTCAAAACATTTGAGGACATGCTTTTGATATTTCCAGCTGTGGAATAAAAATTCGATTGCGCTCTAGAAGAAACATTGATTGGCCAACGTATAACACCAAATCGTCATAGCTAAATTTCCGTCTTCCTAGCATTCGAACCACCAACGCCTTGCTAGATCCCCTACAATGACACGTCTAGATCCCTGTGAGATTGTATCTAGCCAACGTTCCAATTTCTATTCTCAACTTGAGTCACCAAGGATTAACGCGAACGCCGTTCCCTGCGTTCTGTCACCTCCATTTCTTTCCGGAACGCTTTTCCCTTGCCTAGATCCTCCAACCTGCGACTCTTCCCATGGATATCGCTGGTCTCCGGTGTCAAATATTTCGATACCGCCGCACCAGCAAGCATGACGATCACGAAGCTATTTACGTTAGAGGAGATTCCTCGATGATGGGCTACATCCTACCAGATCAGACTGACTCCAAGTCTCCTGTTGCTTGCGACCTTCGTTACCAGTATCTGGCCAAAGACAGAGCCAAGCTTGCCACAGGCGGCTGAGATACCGTAGCAAGTGCAGCGATACCTGGTCGGGAATGCTTCGGCTGGTATCTAGACGCAGGTCAACCGCGTGGTTAGATCTGCGTGACTCCTTCCGATACTTACGATGAACGTGGTCGTATTGGGTCCTGAAGCACCAATACGTCAGCCAATGCTTTTGAAGCAGAAGAAGTCCTGTATCTTGTACTTACCAAGATTGAAGAACAATTGACAGACACCATAGAAAACGACCATGGCAGCATGCGCATTGGTGATTGGAAGCGTGACGTACAAGGCACCAACGATAATGAAAAGGCCCCCTAAAATCAGGAATCCATAGGTTTGAGCCTTCTTGCGGCTGTAGAAATGCAATACTCCAATGGCAATCAAACATCCAAGTAAGGCTCCGATTGACGTTGACTCCATGATATGCCTTTCATTGCTGATAAGTATCCGATAAGGCGGTTGGTCTGACCCAATTCTCTCGCCGAACATTGTCGGTACAAAGCTCGAGCTATTTACTCCCAACAGATAGAATGTGAAATCAAGGAGCATCCAACTGGCGGACGTTGCGAACAGATCGGTCCAGTTGCCGTCCGTGAATAGGTACTTCGCGAAGTCGGGCCACGAGGCTTGGGCGGGGTGAGGATCCTCCAAAGCCTCAACAATGCCCGTCGTCTGAAAGGCGCCATCCTCCTCCGAGTGTTGTTGCTGCGAACTAGATGCGAACATTGATTGAGGCAGCTGTATGCCTTCTACAGTTCGCAGCAGTCCAGTATTCGTAGCGCCTGATTCACGACCACTAGTGAGCCCTTTCGACCTAAATGCATACTCATCTAACCGCACGGAGTCCCTATTCTCGCCGCCAACATCCTCTTTTGTGGGAAAGTACTCTCTGGCGCTCATCGCTTCGTTGCTATCATTTCTGATATCGAGACTATAGTAGACCTGTCACCGAATCGTCAAAAGCTAATCTCGACTCGGCATAAAACTCGAAGAACTCGAATAAAGCCTGCTTACCGACTCTGGTATTGTCAGACGAAATAGTATAGCAATAGCGGCTGGCACTGCACCAAGACCGGCCACGAGCCGCCACGCCCTATCCACGGTCCGAGCACACTCAATACCGGCGGGATCATCTGCATTGACCGAACAAAGCAAGGCTCTATCAGCTGTTGATATGTAGGACTTGAAGCCTGCTGTGGCAGCAAAAGCCATCAAAACGGCGATCAATTGGCCTAAAGGCTGGCAGAAGAATACCGCAGCCAGCATACTGGCCCTATATTTGGTTGGTGCAAATCTGCAATGTCAGCCAATGCTTGCGAACTAGGTAAGACATACTCACTCAGCAGTAATAACAGCACTAAGGGGGTAGTCCTTTGCAGCATTCGAGAGTTAGCATTGGTGCAATTCAGGGATATCCAGAGAGTTACGAGATGCATTTGTGTGAGGCCTTTCGACACGGAGTACGGTACGAAGGGGGACGGAAGTATTGTGAGAGCACATACCGCTCCAATGCCCACGCCCATGACTAGTCTCCAGAAGATGAGCAGACCAATGATCGACATTGAGTTGTTGACTCCTGAAGAAGCAGTCGCAAGTCCAAGGGAGGCGGTGATTGTGACAATCAGCTCCAACCCGTACATTTTTCTTCGGCCGTAGCGATCAGCTAGGAGCCCGAAGACCACCTGTCCAATCATAGATCCAAGTAGGGTTGCGATGTTCAGCCCGAGCTGATATCTGACAGGGAAGTTACCTTCCCAGTAGATGATGGAGAGCATGGGAACTATGGTGTTGATTGAAAAGATCTAATAGAACAGATTGTCAGTAATCCTTCAACTTACAAGCACCATCTGGTAAAACTCTCTGAAATTGTCGTCAAAGAACAGAATCATCCATACGGCGTATGCATCAGTCAGAAACCCAATACCGGCAACGAGTACAATCCACCACCCAAAGCCAGACCTTTCCACAGACCCAAGAACCAGATTTCGTCGTTCTTGCCATGACTGAAGCTTCATTAGTGTGAGCTCTAACCACTCCCACGCAGCCTCTCACCAGATTGTAGTTAAAGCCACGCGCATGATCAACCCAGAAGCGCGGCCACGTGGGATGCATTTTCACTTGACGACTCATATCGTTCGTTTTCGAGGCTTGTGAGCCAATACTTTGACGTTCTGACTAGACGAGTTTTGCGGACGAATACATGCAATCCAAGTACGACGAAAACGCTGTTGGGCGGGCTAATGTATATAATTTTTTTGGGGGCTCGTGGGAAGCTCTGGGTACTCGCGGGGTCCTGTCAACGTGGAGAGGCTGAGCCTGAGCCACACCCGCTGCAATTGCGGGAGTGAAACGATAGACTCGCCTGTCAGCGAACCACGTGTTAGACGCACGAACCACCATTCGCTATACCGTCATATTTCAAAGGCTTGGAGGTTAGGCAGTAGCAGTTCACGAAAGTCATCTGCTTTCCCAAGCCGCCTCATACTCATTGTGAAATGTGCCAATTCTGCGTTAAATAGCCATTGTATGCATATGCCTGGACCTCGTGCAAGGCAATGGACGCGGACTTGGTCGGCCATGCTGCATTGTCCAGCTCTTCAACTCTGAACATCTTACCTTTCTTTACCAGCGAAAAGTCGACTATGAACTATGGTGCTCCCGGGATGGAACGTCTCGGAACCCGTCGACCTCGCCTGGAAACTTTATCATGTCGTTGAATCGCTCAAAAGTGCGCCCGAAGAGGCCAAGGCCTTCGTTGCAAAGATCAATGCCTTCAGTCGCTCTCTGAATGAGCTGCAGAACACCCTGAGGAACGATATAGCTTCGCGTGCATCGGCTCAGGATCTCGACCACCTGAGAATTACCCTTGAAGAATGTCAAGCCTGCGTCAAGCGATGTGAAGAATTCTCGGAACGCTTCGAGAAGCTGACGAAAGGTGGAGCGAGGGGCGTCGCAGGTGCCAGCCAGGCGACTCGGTGGGCACTGCAAGATAAGAAAGTCGACAGACTGCGAAAGGATATCGATAGTCAGATGAATGGGATAGGACTGACGCTCACCATTAGGACTTTGTGCGTCACTTGACTCAACTCTCGGACCCACCGTTGTTCAGAGCTGATGGTCAATAGTGCAGAAGTTCGAAGCCGGCAAGTTTCTCGGTCATCGCCGAATATGCCATCCCTTAGCGCTCCTCGCCGCATGGAAACTTACGCAAGCCTTCCTTCATACTCGCCTCCTCGACACAACTGGGGTGACGGAGAGGCTAGCCTGCGTGCCAAAACCCCAGCGGAGCTTCTCGGACTTCAAGTTGAGCACAAAGATGAGGAACCTGGTGTGGAGTCGAAGCTGGGAAAACCTATCAAAGTCCTCTTCGCGTCGTCTACGGACGACGAGGAAAAGATCTTTGCGTCACCAAAATCAAGCCCGAATGCATTAAGGCCTCTACGAAGCTCATCCGACTTAGATGCTATAGGTACATTGAAGGACCTGGGCTCCCGTCCAGATACTGGTGCTGAAGCGGCTGTTGCTCCTGACGCACTCGGAATTTTCGATGGCTTATCAGTATCCACAAGTCCACTGTCACAAGTCTTCAGTAGCCCTTCGAAGTTCTCAATTCCAACCTCTCGAAAATCCTCATTGCCAGAGTCCGTCGGTCTTGAGACAATGCAAGGGTCGCTTTCCCTGGATCGTGCCTCGCTTGAACTATTGATGGAGAACTTGAGTGGAGCCAAGATGTGGGTTACTCAATTGGTACTGTCCTGGACTAAGACCGATGACTGACGGATTACATTCCAGTTCGTTTTACAGGTCCAAGAGTCGGATATCGTACCCGGTGTCAAAGATTGAATCTTTCCGCGAGTGCAATACCAGGCGCCGCTTCATCGTCATCACACCACCTATAAACCACGACATAAAACTATACTTATGTACGTCAGCCAGACCATATTGTGAGCGCAGTTCTGACGCCAAACCTTTCGCTAGTCCCTCCACAAGAGCGAGTCATACCGCACAGTGAACATCCTGAAGCATATGGTACCTCTGATGGCTACAAAGTCAAATTCCTCGAACCTTATCTTTTGAGCTCCCACCGCTCTCCGCCTGCACGAAGAACCTCGGGCACTTCGTACTCCTCTCCAATCATGTCAACGCCTCTGACAGTGGCTTCTTCGGCCACCAGTCTCCGTAGTCTACAGGGTCTTGGTTCGCCGATCTTGGCGGCTGGAGATAGCACATTGAAAGAAGAATCACGGCAGCAAGAGTACACGTTCGAGGGAAAATACGGTACGCGCGAGGGCTCAGTATAAAAAAGCGACTACTGATTGAATGTGTGCCAGAGTACGAGAAGTTTCAAGAATTGCTTATGGGACAAGGCGTGAAGCTTCAGCTGCAAGTGCCTATCAAGTTGATAACTTCTAAAAGATGGGAAGACAAGAAAGCGTCGAAACAAAGTGAGCTGCAATACCTACGGCTCTGGCAAGCTGGACGACATCAATACCTCATATTCTTAGCAAATTTGTCGTCCAGTAAGTACAAGGAATATAGGAGTAAGCTGGATGATCACGTTGCTAGGCAGAGATCTTCGCAAGGCTGACACGAGCAGTGGAGTACTTTCGCCCTGTCGATGTGAAGTCTAAGACGACCCTGAGACTTGATGTGCACCTGCCTGGCATGATTCGACGCAATTCGAAGTCTCAGAGTCCTGTTTTGGTAGCGAACCACCAGTCGCACGAGCGGAATCCAGAACAATCCCTGACTGGGAACGCGTCTTTGGAGGATCTGAAAACCTTGGATCATTTGTCAATAGAGTTTGATCACGCCGCTGGTAAGCTCCGCACAACTCTTACTCTGTAGCGCGAAGGCTAATCTCGGACATGCCATCAGACAAGACTGCGTTCATGCATGAAGCGAGCTTCCATGGTCTGTCCGAGGACCATGTGTTCGAACCGTTCTCTTTTCAATCTTGATTGTACACCAGTTGAAACGGCAGAGCTAAACATGGTATATTTGCCTTGCTGGGCACCCGGGTAGTCAAGCCCAATTTGGCAGCTTGGCCAGACGCAGTTGGTATCATGGCAATCTTGCAAGTATGTGCCGTAATTGCGGTGGGAAAGACAATCTTGCAAGTATGTGCCGTAATTGCGGTGGGAAAGACAATCTCTTCCATAACCCAGATCTATCACAGCATGACGCTGGCGGCCGGTGTTGCAGTGAGAGGTAAGCTCGGGTATAGCCCATGGGTGAAGGCTATCAAGAAGCCTCCACATGGATAGCCAGCTGAGCCATCACGATGGCAACAGATTGGCGATCCAAGGGGGGGACATTGGTGCAAGGTGGTCCGAGGTAGCGCTGGCGAGTGGGAGGGCAGGGGTGGGTTGTACCCTCACCGCGTGTAGTGTCTTCATCGAGTAGGCATCGAGGAGGAAGAGAGGGATTGAATGGCGAGACGAGTATCATGTATCTGACAAGCAATGAAGTTAGGAACGCGTCGGACGGATATGTTGGGGTGCCAAGAAGCTAGCTTGCTTGCGCGGCGCCAAGACCGTATAGGCAACAATCCGTCAACCTGACAAACTCTTGTCTTGCCATTCGCAAAAAAATTTCAAAGACATCAGAGAAACGGCTACCATACGACGCTAGAATGCTCTCTTCCTCACCACTTAGCTAGTGCTGACGAGGGGTGGTAGATCATCTCTAAAAGGGTGACCAAGAAGTCTCTGGCTTTATCGTAGCATGTGATGGAAGAGATATCCCACAAGTGCTCTCTATGTGGGTAAAGGCTCTCTTACAACGTTAACCTAGATTATCGAATTAGCTCCACAATCACGAGACCAAGTCAATCGACAGAATGGTTGGGGGCAATCCTCTTTTGACGGCTTCTGCTGACAGCCCGCTTCAAAGTTGCTTGCAAGCTGGACCTTTGACCAGCAGTAGAAAGGACTGGGTACTACTGGCCTTTGTGTGGACGCAGGTCATAACCAGGGACTGGCTTCAGCTGACCAGCTAAGGTGCCTACGTTTACTATGGCCCCCTGTGTCAAGCCTCCTTCGACCCTCCACCTCGCTCCCTCAAGCCGTCACGAGGTACACCCCGTTCCGCTGCCGACCACCTATCCTCTTCCACTTGAGCAATCCTATCATTACTACTCTGGTTGGTCCCTGGACTCTCGGTCCTCGCGTCCTCGTCGTACTTGTCTTCTGGCATCCGCGGCTTTCCCCCTAGACTCGCGAGAACCACATCGTTGTCTGCAGTTGGCGCATCCATGATACGGAGCTCTTTGGCGGTGAACATCTTCGGAAGGATCTTCCAGCGGAGTGGAATGAGAGCAATGATGAGTACAGGAAAGCCTGCCGGCCATCAGTATGCACTTAAGAACATTCCCTAAGCGCGAATGCCTACCTATGGCTGCAATCGTCTGGGACACGCCTACGGTTGCTGTGATGCCGAAGATCTGCCAGAAAAGATAGAACAGAATCCTCTTTTTCGGTACCTGCAGAAGTGGCTCGTCCGGCTGAACGAATCGAGGTTCGCGGATGAGGTAAAGTATTTTAGCCATGATGCCGTTGCCTTCAAGACCACCCCACTGAAAGGATGTTAGCAACCACTCAATCCAAAAGTTCTAGGCGAAGTTGCTACTTACCCCAACCACAAAAAATACACCTCCAAAAAGCGCTCGCGGTATCAAGTTGAGAACGACGAGCAGGGGCCCAGTCATAGTCCCAATGATGGCCAAGCCCATGAAAAAGTGAGAAACACGCTGTTCTACAACACTTTCTGCAACCTGTTCCTGCTGATGTATTTCCTCCCCATCGACTGTCTTGATGATCTTGAGCTTGCTCTTGTATACTGTCAAAGAGTCTGTATGGACAGGAGCCTAGGAAAATCAACAACTGGGCCTTGTTGTTAGATTTTGGGGCTTTACCTGCGGCACCAGTCCGTTCGGCAGGGGTATATCGAAGATACCTGCAATGAAGCTAGTACACCCCAAGAGGAAGAAGTCCCAGTGAAAGCCCCCCGGTTTTCTGAGTGGAAAATGCCTCGCTTGAGCAGTGACACTGCTTTGATTCTGGGATTAGGGGATACGTTAGTCATCCTGCGCCTTCAAAATGCATTTCTTCGGCCACCCACATGATCATAATAGAAAAGGAGCATGAGTAAGAAGCCGATTGGCAAGGCAGCAAAGATCCATTTGATTTCGAGATTCCAGAAGTCAATTAGCCATCCTCTGTCGACTGTTGGAAAAAATGCTCTCGTATGCGGCAGCTTCGAAACATTCGTCGCTCTCAATTGCCCTGGAAAATGAGCGAATCCAGTCCAGAAGATTGTGGCGAACTGTTTTTCTCAGTGGCTTGCTCAACGAACGTCGAAGGAACATCATACCGGATAGGCATAATCCCCCAAGATGTTTCGAACCCAAGGCCGAAACCAGACACCATTACCGACAAGCTCTAAGACATAGACAGTGAAAAAGAACATTAATGCTATCGTGACGCTCATAAAGCCGTCAGTCGGTCCGTCGCTCTCGAATTCCCCAACAAGCAATTCAACTCCTTTGACTACAGGCTTGATCAGCCATGTACAGCTGCCAAGGGGATATATGAACATACTGCAATAGATTATGCCAACATATGCGCCAAAAGACTGACTCGAGAAATCCGTCACATAACGCATATAGTCACAGAAGTTGCAAACTGCAAAGATCCAATGGAAGATTGCCGCCCATATAGCGACCCAAGTCATAAATTGTGGATACAATGCTGTGTCATGTCGTTTTATAATGTCATATATGGTGTAATTGAACAGAGAAATAAGACCCGTGATCCCAACTACGGTAAGCGGTTGTGCGCCAAGTGTGCTGAAGACCATGCATGCAAGGGCAGAAGAAAAGAGAGCTTCGTTAACACCGTAGAAACCGCCTGTTCTGCGGTTCATGTCTATTATGAATGCTAATGCAGGGAGGAGACTTTTAAAAGGTCAGCAGCTGCATGATTTTCGCCGGAATACAATAGAATACTTTACAAAGTATATCCGAACAGTACCGGCAAAGGCCCTGTAGGTCCAGGCATCTGTAATATCGCTCCAGTAATAAGGCAGTCTCCTCTTTACGTCGTGATACATGCCCCTCCCTGGACGAAGCACACGGTAACTCCGCCATCCTCGCTCGTTGTCGAAATCGTACGGATCCACCTTTTCGGTACCCATCTTTGTAACATCGACTACGTTCCAAAGAGATCTCTAAGAATACAGAGCAACATGAGTAGAAAACGCTTTTAGAGCAATATCTCCTCGTTGAAAACTCTCCATGAGCTTGGCATGACGTGATTTTGCAGTGCATTAGTGGCTTGGCACTTCGGTGGGGCGGAAGAACGGCACCTAAAGTACCGCATACGATGATTGATAGCTCCGTACCAAACGAACAGAAGTACGCCACGAGAAGAGCCCAAGTTGACAAAGACGTAATCACTCTCGTCGATCCTTGAATGGTAGGCTTTTCGACAAGTTCCCAGCTTGCCGCGGTCAAGAGGTCATCCTCTAGCGCCTGAGTCTGCAAAGTGATCTTGTCCTCGCGCCGAGTTGAGATTGATGGTGTCATTTGACAGGCCGCTGGAGTCGATGCTGGGAGCATTGCCTTTGCTGTCATCCTCTGTAGTGAAAAAGGTATCGCGCATATCGAGATGCGGTTGTACGTCGCGCGTACGGGACGACCACGTCCCTGTAGGCGTATCTGGGCACGTCAAGATCATGACTAACGCTGTAAATGTGATTAGGATGAATGGAACTGCAAAGACAACGCGCCATGCGACTTGGGCTGTCAGATTCTGCCTCCGGACTAGCGAATTGAATCAGCTAGGGGACCCAAGCCAACGAGAGGGTCAGACAGGGCGATGGGTGCTTCTTTATTGTGTGTTGCAGATTTTGTCGACAATATCTGTCGACACGCCGAAATCGTCTTTCAAAAATGTCTCTTACTTCCTGAATCCGCGTCTTCAGGGAATACCGCCTTAGAAGAGTGAAGCTTCGTAGGATTCTGAAGCCGCTTCTTCATCAGGTAGCTATTGCTGGAAAGCTCCTGTGTCGTAGGTGTGAGCTGTCCCCAAGGCTGGTACCCGTTGAAAATATTCTCCGACTTCGAAGCTCTTCTTCGTACTTGATGAATCCTTCAGGCAGCCAGACGCAACTTATGAGGAAAGTGGTCTTTTCGGGTCAAGAATGTCGCAGCGTCGACACATTTATCGCTCAAGCCCAAGCCACACTTTTTACCTGTGGGCCGCACAGCCGCGAGTAGGACCAGGTTGAGGATACCGAAGCGTAAACCGCTAAAAATTACATGCTACAACGGACGTGAGATGGCAGATGTTCGAGTCATTGGGAGGATTGTCTTGCCCAGCTTTCGGAACATCTGACGATTGCCGAAGCTCGAGAAAGGTTAGATTGCTCAGAAATTCATACTGAGTGAAAATCACGGTTTCTGATGCTGATCTTGTCTCTAGGCAGTGCAGATACGAGAACATTGGTGAAGAGCGCTAGTGCGGGAGTAATGGAAAACAGCGGGAAGTGATAGAGTAACATGTTGTAAAGGGCAAGACCATGGGAGTTGATTCGAGGGAAACTCAACGGTGATCAAGTATTTGGCGCAATTGCTCGCTCAGATTTGGGACAACTCAGAGAGGAGGAGATTACGAAATGTTTGCGATGGGTACTACTTCAATACATGCTCGATGCTGAGTGGAAAGTCTCAAGACGTTCTCTACTCGCAGCATAATACATCTCGTTGAGGTAGCTTACCGAGTGCGAATCTTCGCGATCCTTGGGTAGACTCGGATGACGACCGCCATATTCAATGTAACTCGAGTATTTTTGAAGTGCCAACCATTCCTTTTCTTCCCTTTTTGGTGTACAAGGCCACCATTCGTTACCCTTGTGCCGGAATTTTTGTTGAAGGCTAATCATCTTCCATGGTAACCAAGCCCCTCGGTACCGCATGGCCTCAACTGCACCCTCCCAATTTGCCTCCAAGAGGTCGATGTTATTTAGCAATAAACGCTGTAGCTGTGGCACTTGGTGGTTCAAGAAGAACCAGAAGTCAAGTCCGGCTATCGCAAGCCCGCTGAGATGTAGACGCTCAAGCTTCGGCCATCTACCGCGCTGGGAGAAGACTTGCGAATACGTGTATAGAGTGTCCTCGACGGGCGTTGTTGATAGCACTCGGCGTTTCTCCACACGTTGAGCAGTGATGAGGTTAAGCATGAGGCCCTTCAAGCCATTCATTTGCTCCAACAAGTGTGGTAAAAAGCCCAAAGGGTTCGACTCTCCCTGGTCTACATCCTGAGGCGTTATTTGTAGTTGCAAGCTCTCCAGTCGCGAAAGGGCAGTGCACATCTGAAACGCAAAGCTCGCTGTGATATCGTACCTGCCAAAAACCATTGGTGAGAGACCGTTGCGTAGGGAAGACCAGTAACTGAAGTGTTTGATGCTTGTTTCTGCTCCTGAAAGCGCCCGCATCATAAGGGACAAATTTTCGGGCGCCTCGTCTCCAGAGCCGTATCCAGGTCTCCTTGGACGCGGATGCCAGACGTTCCAGCTTCGGGCGAGAGGCGATCCAGAAGGAACGGTGCTTGTTTCAAGATAGAGCGTGAGTGGGGAAATCGAGCTAGTTATGTGTTCGCGATTCATTGACCACATGTCGCCATCCATTTTGACGGTCTGCAGGTTCGTAAGACGTTGTATTCCAGAACAGAGCGTCGAGAAGAGCCCTCCTTGCAATTCGTCATCGAAATTGCGACGTTCCTCTGCCACGAGAGTTTGCCACAATTGAAACCCTTCTGTCACCAGCCTATCGTTCCCATATTCGGAAAACAATCTCTCAAAGGAGTATCCACTCTCGATGACAGCATTGACAAACTGATTGAGGCGAGGGTTGGGATCCGTGAAGTTGAAGCTATCGGTTAACCAAATAGTAACCTTCCGCACCTCGTTGCATAGAGCCAGAAAGTATTCTTCGTGCGACAGATCAGGAACGTAAGAGACATCGTATATTATCTCTTTGACTGCGCTACTCATAATGGGATGGCTCGTGAGATTCGTGAAGACCCGTAAATCCTTATCTCTTGGCGAGACGTAGAGTCTGTCGAAGAGGAAAGGCGTGGACACTGCATGCCATTGCTTAGAGACACAACGAAGAGTCTTGAGATTCGATTTGATTAGACATCTAGCCACATTGCTTTTGATCTCTGCTGGCAGGTACGGCGTACTCTGTTCTAGCGCAGCGGCTCCAGATACTAGATGCGACTCCATCTGCTAGATTGGGCTTTTCAGACGCGCCGGTGCTAATCAAATATCTTAACTACCGGTTAAAAGAAATAGAAAAGAGGGAGGGAAAACTTCCTGGCCGGTTAAACTTCGGTGATTCTCTTAGAAGCGGTTTTAGCGTATGTATAAAGGTGTGGAATGCTTGGCATTTTTTTCTTTTTTCTTTTCCCCACTACTACTATACTACCCAGTACTAGCTCTATAAATAAATCTTCTAATTAACTAACCTTTTATAAGTAGAGAGCTTAATTCAAGGCGATTCTTACGCCGTAGGAATCAGCTTAATCGAATAGATAGAATTAAAGATATTAGGGGTTAAGAACTTTACTTAAGCCCTACTAAACCGAGTAAGCCTACTACCTATATTTTAAGCCTTATAACTCAACGAATGCTTTCTTAATTTATATAAATTCTAGGGCGTTAGAATCGCCTTAAATAGAGCTCTCTACTTATGTAAGGTTATTTAATTAGAAGAGTTATCTATAGAGCTGGTACTGGGTAGTATAGCTGTGGTGGGGAAAAGAAGAAAAATAAAAATGCCAAGCATTCCATAGCTTTCTGCATACGCTAATTTATTTGCTTCTCCCGACACACCTCCACCCTCCACCCTCTACCCTCGTAATTGAACCCCCGAGTCACGCACTTCATAGCTTCTACGAGTACATTCATTCGTAAGGCACCAATCCAATAATCTCAATTACCTTAATTCGTAACGCAGTTCACAATCTCAGCCCGCGCCCTTTCTAGGCTTCAAACTTTGCGCTATCCCAAAGGTCAACAACTAATTTTAGTGATGTTTAGTTCAGCTAGGTCAGCCTCCATACTGCACGATGCCGATTGCAACCTCCTCGCTGGCCATCCTACTCCCCAACTACGATCTTCCCCAAAAGGAGCTGAGGATCATGCCTAACCGAGACCACAGCGGAAGCTGTAGCTCCTGCAAGCTGCAGCTCCTGCAGGGACCAAGATCTGTTCTACTTTCCCCACCATTCTACCTATTCCTTCGCTGCATGAACCACCTGCACGCACCTGCAACCTCTCTCTCCCAGCCAAACATACATCTCGTCGCCAGTCATGGGTAAAAACTCAATAGAGCTTCACTCCGTCAATGGCAACGGTAATGCTAATAGTAACACGGGTCCCGATGGCATCGAAAAGTCACCCTACACGACAGAGATAGAAGTGCTTACGGCGGCAGAGCGCGATGCGCAAGCTTTGGCTCGACTGGGGAAGAAGCCTGTTCTCAAGGTAATGAACGCAGTCCGCAGACCTTTGGATTTGATGGAGGATGAAAGCGAAATGAGAGCAGCTAGCAGCATTGCTGATGATGATGATGAGTAGCGACGCTTTACCTTCCTGTCTATCCTTGGCTTCAGGTGTACGATTTTGATTACTTGGGAAGCGGAATTGATGTGAGTTACGATGTTGATGACGTAGAAAGGTCCACCGTCTAAGCGCAAGATTGCCGACGAAGTGAATAGTGTCTTCACCTTGGGCTTGACCAATGGAGGTTCTGCGGGCCTGATATACAGCTACCTTTTCTCGTTTATCGGCAGCATAGCTGTGTTTACGACTATGGGCGAGATGGCTTCGATGTGAGATGCCCTCGCATCTTCGCCCTTCCCCTTTTCACCACCTTTCAATGTGAATACTTAGCATGTATACTAATATTGGATTATGGCAGGGCTCCAACCTCAGGCGGACAATACCACTGGGCCTCCATGCTGGCGCCTCCCTTTTGTAAAAAGTTTGTCAGCTATATCATGGGTACGCACCACATACGAGTCAGGGCTATGGCTACAAGGCGAGAAAAGGCACCATACTGATGTTGCATGATAATATCAAGGCTGGCTCGTCATCTGCGGCTGGCAGGCTATCCTTGCTGGGAGTGCATACCTTGGTGGCAATATGATACTAGCATTGGCCAATCTGAATCACCCTAGCTATACGCCTGCACTATGGCAGGAGTAAGTGCATATTCGAAACAAAATCTCGCCTTCCATCTTTCCCCGTTGTTAATTCCAAAAAAGCTATGCTGACTCCAAAACTTTTCAGACTCTCGTGTACTGGGGAGTCATGGCAGTAGCGATCTTCATCAACACAGCCACAAGCAAGATACTGCCGAAGCTCGACAAGTGTTATCGAATTTCAAATATCCAGTAACAGAAAGAATCCGTTACTCTGATTAATATTCACAAAAATATACGCAAATGTAAACGAAGAGAGTATTTTCCTGTTGGGATTTGAAGAACTTGAAACCCCCTCTATGCACGACTTTTGCTTTAATACCCAAAGTGAGGGAGGCCTCGGGCGACCAGTAACAAATTAGCGAAGTAAAGGAATGCGCAAGAGATGCGAATTGATATGCCAGCGTCTCTTCTCTCTCTAGATCCGTTAGCCCTAGGCTCAATGTCATAAGAGCAATGAATTCATCTGTAGAGTCAAGCGGAGCGAACGAGTCACCCATGAGAAAGTGCCAGATATCGCCCATCCCCGTCCATGCTGCGCTGACTACAACTCATTCAACAAATAAAGGAGATATCGTGAGGTCGCTCTGGTGGATCGGGCAATTCTACTACGCCTGTGAGCTCTCATCCAGCTTTATCCCCGTTACCACTTTGGTATGAAGGAGTCGCCGGAGGTGATTGTTTAATACGTTGATCAATGAAGGAGAAAGAGAAGAGAGGGGAACAAGCGGAGAGACAAGGGTGGATGGAGAGAAAACGGAAAAAAGTTGGCGGCTTTAAGGGATGAGAGGCTACGTGTTTACTCTTTGCAAGGGGACATAGGGTTGAGAATGGAATTTACTAAACGAGTGAATTAGGCTAACACGAAAACGGCAGTAAGAAATTCTGAAGGTTCTAACGATTATGGATCAGGGGAAAGTTTCAGTCTTGCCTCGGCGTGAACACAAGTTCCAGCTTCCCCGGCGCCGCCGTATCTTGATCCTTCATATCCCGCCAACACCTGGTCCCATCCTCGCCTGGCGCAAACGTGATGTCGTACTTGCTCACCAGTAGCGCCGTCATAAATCTCAGCTCCGCGAGCGCCAGGTTCTTCCCCACGCACGCAAAGCGTTCGATGCTGAAGGGTGTGAAGACGCGTTTGTCGGCGACCATTTCGGGGCGAAAATACCACCGCTCGGGGATAAATTCTGAAGCACGGGCGAAGGATTTTTCCACTATTGGAAGTAGGGAAAGGGGTCTTAGTCAGGGTATTGTCTTCATATAGATTTGTACTGGAGAGTTTGCAGGATATCAAGGGAAGGCAAAGACGTACGACGACCCATAGTATATCGTGGCGACACGATTGTGGTATTGCTGGGGATGAGGCGGCCTGCAATTTCTACGCCTTGGGGAGGGCTTTCGCGATAACCACCTGTTGGGACCGAAGGGTGCAGGCGCAGGATCTCATTTATCGCGCCGTTCAAACGATCGAGTTTCTTCAGGGCTTGGGGGTCGCAGACTGAGTTGATGCTTTGTAGTTCCTCGCGAATAGTCTTCGCATGTTGAGGTTCGAGGGCTAGACGGTAGAAGAGGTAGACCATGGTCGAGGCAACAGTGTCACTGTTCGGGGACAGGTTACTTTTGGTACCTTGGGAGGTTCGTGAGTGTACTTGCCTGCCTGCGACGATCAGGGCTACAGAGTCGCCATTTAGCCAAAAGCGGTCTTGCTCGAGGCTATTGTTCTTTTTGGAGCCGTTGATTAGCCAGGAAGAGATCTGGGCATCAAGATCATTTGATTAAATGAAGTATACTGGATGCAGCAGCCTGTAGCTTTCATGCCAAAAGGAATATGGCATTGCCGGAGTGTACAAGGCTATGACTTTTTCATCATTAGGACATTGGTAACAAGTGCGAACTTTCAACGGCCGATTATCTTTCTGATTCGTGCGCTTGAATTGGATAAAGGGTACAAGTAGGTGCCCAATCACCGGTGATCTTCAAGGTACTTACGGAGTAAACCGTATGCGGACTGGTTATGTGCCTCGCGTAACCTTGCACGGATGGAATTTCGAGTACGCAGGGTATCTTGGCGGATTCTGAAATAGGCAACGATCCCGGCTGAGGAAGGGAGCAACCACTACAATAAAACGACGCCCAATCATTGCTCGATGACCGTCTCCATTGTTTCCCCTTTGTACAGTATAGGCGCTCAGCTCGTTTTGGATTTCAAGCGGATGGAATCCTGTATCCTGAAGGTGATGGGCCGTAGAGTTCGGATAAGGAATCCTTCAGTCATTTCCATCTCGTTGGTCTCATGAAATTTGCCCATGAAAAAGTGTAAAGGTGGGCTCGAGCGCCGTTCCCTTGATTGAAGATAGAGAATATATCATCGGAAGCTCATCTTCATCCGAACCAAGTCTGGGCACAACAGCTGACACTTCGTGTACTCAACCACCTACTCCAGCATGGCACCACTCTCCGACCCCCACCAAGGTCGGGCGAGGGCCATTTTGGGCGCTTTCGTATTCTTACTCATCCTTCCCCCGATGTTTGTGATACTTAGAGTCTGGGCAAGAAGGCTCAAAAGAACTCCGTTATGCTTCAATGATTATACGATAATTGCCGCAATGGTACTCACTTAATCCCATGCTCTTACCAACTAGCTAATACTGACCCATATCAAGATATTCACATCGGGATACAACGTCAATCAAATCATCAGTACATTGAATAGGTATACAAGATAAAATCCAATATTGACTTTCATAGGCATCATAAAAGGGGGCCTTGGGCAGCATATGCTCCAGCTAACATTGACTGAGCTCACTGTGTTCTCAAAGGTATTTGCGCACGAGTACTATGCTCTTACAAAACTTCGATTTGACACCTCCAGGGCATACTGGCCGATACGTTTTTGTGGCCGACTGCGAATACGCTTGTGAAGATCTCAGTCCTACATTTCTATATCAAGATCTTCAGTACCCGAACGTTAGCCCGCTTTGCGTACGCTATAGGGACATGCTCAGTGGCTCTCTGGCTGTCTACTGTGCTGACGGCGTTCTCTATCTGCCGCCCGTTTGCTTTCAATTGGAACAAGCTCACAATAAAGGGCGACTGTGGAAACTTGATCGCGTACTATCTGTCAACCGGAATCGTGAATCTGCTTATTGATGTGGCCATCGTCGCTTTACCTCTGCCACTGCTATTGGGCCTTCAGATGAAAACTTCGAGGAAGATAGCACTGACAGGAATTTTCAGCCTTGGCGCTCTGTGAGTCTCACGGGACCTACGTATTGAATTTGGTTGTACTAATTACAGCCCTCAATCCCAGCATCTGCATCACATCGACCATTCGGGTCATTACAATAAAGAACGTGGATTACTCGGACATTACGTATAATAATATTCTCGATGACATTTGCAGCAGTCTTGAGCCGACGTTTGGTGTCATCGACGCTTGCTTGCCAGTCTTACAACCAGTCATGTCCAAGGTCTCCGACAGCACAATCGTTGCGTGGTCGAAGTGGAAATCGAGTGGTGGCACATCTCGCGGTTGGCTCAGGACTCAAGGAACACCATTTGAGCCTTCGGATGGTTACCCCAAGTCCAGGAGGTTCCATCGACTTCCTACCGACCCGTACCCTCTGACGGATATTACCGCTTCGCAAAGTCATTGCAGCGGTCCGGGTCACCGAACAGCTTCAGACACGGACATGGAAGCTTTGAATGACGAATTAGACCATCATACGGGTATCAAGGTGAAACAGAGTGTAGGAATCGAGTCAAAAATAGCTCCTCAGTCTTAGAGAGATCGCCTATCCTTTTTTAAGATGCCGAGATGTCTTGCTCTGTAATAAAGTGTTTAGCATAAAGTTGAAGTTGATTCAAATACGGCATTCCAGAGAAATCGAAGAGATTGCATTAAATCGATTGTTTGCTTGGTTCCAACATAGGCTCAGTCGTAGAGTACAGGGTTGAAAGTGAATCACGACCCTTGCACCCTACAAGGATTGCCGAGGCAGTCACGGACCCTTTGCTCCTTTCTGTTCGAAGGGGAAGTCCCGCCTATGTCCGTTATGGATCGAACTCAAATTTTCTCAAAACTTGTTAGGAAGGCTGAGTCGCGTCGATCAAGGGGAATAGCATTGGTAATGTGCTTTCTCGTGTTCTAGCTCCGCAATCTATCTACCTGTTAGTGGCCTAGATAACATATTCTGTCTAGCCAAGCGGGCGTTTCTGCAGGCTGCTGCAGAGAGCTTTGTGCGGGGTCTTTTATTTGCGGAATAGCTGTGAGCTGCTGATAAGCTGAGATACATATACTTCGGATGCCCTGTTGCTTTGCTCCTTGCTTCGTAGACAGCAAGTACTTCAAGCAGACCACCAACATATATAGCTGCTCAAAATGACCCACCCCACTTTTGTTCTCGTCCCTGGTGCCTAGCACAAACCAGACATATACTCTAGTGTCACGAAGACTCTCCAGGCACATGGCTATCCTACAATTAGCCTGCCGCTTCCTTCTGCCGGTGCCATGCCTCCCAACACGACCTTCGACGAAGATGTGAAAGCTATCCGTGACTCTCTCACGAACCTCGTCGAAACGAAAGAGAAGGAAGTCATTCTTGTCGTACACTCCTACACTGGCATGCCTGGTGCGGAGGCGCCCAAAGGTCTTGGTAAGAAAGAGCGCCAGGAAAAAAGTCTTAAAGGCGGCGTCGTGAGACTGGTGTTCATCATGGCATTTGCGATGCCAGAGGGATTTCAGCCGACTGCTGGTGGGGCCCAGATGCCAGAGTGGATGAAGCTAGATCTTGAGGTTGGTTTGATTTCATTCCATTTCTCAGCTGCCCCTCTCTCTCCACCGACTCTTTTAAGTCGACTGCACCTTGGTTTATTGTTAACTTATGGTAACGCCGGATCTTTCATCCATCTAGAAAGGGATAGTAAACGTCGGGCCGGAGGATGCGAAAGCGATCTTCTATAATGATCTCTCCTCTCCCGAAGGAGATGAGTGGGCTTCGAAGCTCACTCACCAGAGCCTTGGAGTCTACTCCAGCACGCAAACATACGCTGCTTGGCGCCATATTCCTTCTACCTATGTGATTGGAGAGCAGGACAAGACGACACTCACGCCTCAGGTAGTTCAGATGATCATCAACGGAGCCAAGCAACTGGAACCGAGTGCTTTTGATGTCGTTGAGAGATGTGATGGTGGGCATTGCCTCATGATCAGCCGCCCGAAGTGGCTAGCTGATGTGCTCAGAAGAGCTGCAGGTGAAGTGTTTTAGGTTAGCTGTATGCAAGAAAGTATGCGGCTCGGATATCGTACTCTTTTCGGATCTGTCAATCCCTCAGTCTTTGTAGCTAGCTTGCATCTTACATCTTACTTGCTTATAATTTGGTTCCCTGGGCTGTGCCAAGAAGGATTGTGCCATCTTACCGCCGCCTGCAGGTGAATACTAAGGGAGTAGGAGAGGGTGTCCACTACGGCGTGACCGACCAAACATTTTTTAGATGTCTCCCACACCTTAGCCCCTAGACTTAGGCGGATTGAAGTAGGCTACCGTTTGCATGTCCTAGGGTCTCTGCCGTAATCATACCATATTACGCTACAAGAGGTGATGCATCACAGAAAATGTCCGAAAGTACCTATGCAGTAAGATCTGCAGTGGACTGAGGCTGATCTTGTGACGCCCTGTTGGACGCGCATGAAGGCGAGCCTATGGTTGTTGTCCAAGTCTCCCACGTACACAAACAGGAACGTCAGCCGTAAATCCTTCACCTTCCTAATTAAGGTAAGGTTGCGCGGAGACTTATAGCCTTGCCGCGCACGGGCCGTGATTAGACTGCGGCCCCTAGAACTGTTGACCTACGGGGCAACAGAAGCCTTATTCCCCGGCACTCCCAACACCACTACTGGAGTAGTACCTTAAGTCTACGACCCATGCGCAGCTGATCTAGCCTCACAGTATCCCACCAAATTAAAGGTTTTTTCTGTTCGCCAAAGACGCTACTGCAGCTATCTAAGCAACAAGGGTCTCTATGGGAGCCGTATGACTGTAGCACAAGAGCCATCCTAATTCAGGATGAAAGCCGTCTGACTGCAGTACGAGATAAACTTGAAGGAGCTGTCACGCCGAAGAAAGTAGGAATTTCGGTAATTGGTTTATGCGGCGTCAATGAAAGAGCTCCAATGTCCGTGGACTGCAGCGAAGCTGCGTCATAGGTATGGAGCATCCACACCTCTCTGGCCCTGCAACCTGAGGTAATATACGTATTTTACCACTTTGACACATTGTAACGAATCTATACTCCCACAGGGTTTCGAGTAGTCAGCCTGATGACTCCAGCTCTCCTTGCGTCTCCTTGAGGGTTTTCAACCTATCTGAACCATCTGCATTTTTTTGCTTCTCCTTTTCGAGACACAACTTCCCAGCTTCACAAAATTCACGATGGGAAGCAAGTCTAATGACTACATGTTGTCTCGCGGCTTCTCCGCCAATGGAAGGTCTATATTCAATCAAGCTCATTCAGCCTACCCTTTGGAAGCAAGCTTACAGATACATTTCTTAGGACAACTCTGCAACATTACCTATTCAAAGATGGCCAAAACTATCTCCTCCATCCCAGCATTCCTACCAACAAGCCAAACATAAAGATTGCCGAAATAGGCGTCGGAACTGGGTGAATAGTCCTACCCCCAACGCCTCCTCGTACTCGTCAGATCACCAACATTCAATCACGCAATAACGAACTTACCCATTTTACCTCAATCTTTAGTATATGGCTCATCGAGCTCGCCCGCACGCTTCCACCCTCCTCTCAACTTGATGGGCTAGACATTAGCTTCGAGCAATGTCCGCCCAAAGAATGGCTTCCCGCCAACATCTCCTTAATCAAGCACGATGTACTCTCGGAACCGGCCCCTTCGCTGCTTGAAGTCTACGACATCATTCACGTACAGTTATTTATTACGATCCTCAGGGATGGGAATCCAGTACCGATGCTGCTGAATTTGATACAGATGCTTAGTGAGTTCTTCCTCGCTGAATTACAGTAGCTTCTTCTGGCCAAATTGTTCTTGCTCTCCTGTCTACTGGAATGAGAGCGAGAGTAGACATTGATCTTGATGAGCGAAGAAGATCAGAGATCAATAACGCTGTTTCAGAGCCAGGAGGCTACATCCAATGGGGCGAGTGGGATGTTAACACTTGGGAAATCATACGCATTCCATCTGCCCCCTCCCAATCGAACGACGAGCTCGAGAGACTCCGCGAATGGACATCTACGCTAGGTAAAACGAAGCCTGGTCCTAGCTTCATCAGCAGCGGGTTCGTTGACCCAGTAGACCCCCTTCTACCTTTACAGTCTTTTCCCTCCGATTCCTCGTTAGTATTAGCAATAGCAGCCGCTCTAACCGTGCATCGTCATAGCTGGATAACCCGTCTCCCCACCACCTTTGCCGAGAATGGTCTTTCTTCTATCGTCGTCGACAGCCGGAAATTTGCGCCTGAGGTTGCAACACTACTACTTGATACGTGGATGATGGCGAGTCAGGAGATCAGTACAAATGTACTTGATAAGTTGGGGGGAGGGAGGGGAGATGTGGCGAGAGGTTTGGTTGAGGAGGTGGGGCGGAACAGAGAAAACACGGCTTTCAATCTGCAAAGAGTTGTTACGATAGGGAGGAAAGAGGACTGAATGTGAGTAGAGGTGGTGTCAAAGGTTCGTGTCTTCTGATTCTGGGCACAAAAGGAGCAGACTTGAAGATCCTAATACTGGAGTCCTGTACAATCTCAATGCATGCTGGAAGTGAAACGAATGGAACATTCACTTGTCAAACCTTTCGTATCTATGTGTCAAATTTCCACCGGTCAAAGAATCCGGAATCTGTCAACCGTCCTTGTCCTGGTCGCAATACCAGCCAAAGTTGTTGGAGTCTTGTTCAGAATCATTTGTTAATGAACTTGATTCTAAAACCCTTCGTTCAAAGCCGACATACTTAAGGACACTCGATTGGTTGACCTACCAAGTAAAAGTAAGAAGGGATGAGACTTTTTACTGGCGTCGAACACTTGTCTGATTAATGCACTCTAATTCAAACCCAGTAAGACGACGATGAGTAGTATGGGGCGATCTCCGTTCAAGTCACTTCTATGCTAGAATTGTTGGTGCAAGGCTAAGTGAGCCCTCTCTTTCATGCACTGATCCTACAGGAGGATTTAGTCATATGGCATCCTTCATGCATTACAGCCTTTCTTCGGCTCTCCTCTGATTCGCGCCATCGTGTTGTTTCACTCCTTGAACACTTCCATCCAAAACACTTGCTTCTATGGTCCATCTCTTTTCCGAGATACGCAAGCAACACGCCTCATCAGCTTAGCCCCGCTCGAGCTCCACACCCCCCCACTTCCAATTGATGAATGGATGATATCGCCGGCAGCTGCAAAACTGTCACAGGCTTGGTAGTGTCTCTATTCCCTTCCTCAAGTCCGCTGAATGCGTGGTTGCAGCCAAAACCCTGTGCTCATTACTGTATAGTAAGAGCCTCGACATCTAACTTTTGCTGTCTACCACTTCGGCGAAATTTACGACGGCTTCTCTGCCACTCCGTGATAGACAACGCAACTATACTTCTATCATTGTCAATGCGAATCTTTTTGCGCAGTTGCCCTTCGACCGTGGGCGAGGAGGTTAAAGAGAATAATTCTGAGTGGAAGTGATTATGCTATCCTTACTGCTTTAGTATATCACCTTTCAGGAGCGTGAAGTTCAGTCTAATTGATATATGACCAGTTCTTCGTCTCCGCTTTGTCTGGGTTAACATCATAAATAGAAATTTGACCTATTGGACCCCCGTCAGTACTGACTTACTGTAGAAGTTCCTAATGGGGGCGTCGGAAATCGAGGTCTCATTGAAGTTGATACCTTCAAACGTCTATCAAAGGCTTAGAATCATACTAACTTCTTCCAGGTTATTGTCGCAGCAGAGTTGCTGTGGGTCGCATCCTGTACAGCTGTCTAAATGTCTATCCTCTGTCTCTACATTGTAATTTTCCTACTCGATTGTTCCGTCTTACCGTCTACGCAATCATGGGACTCGTATCATGCTGCTGCCTCGGCTTCATCATAAGAACTTTCGCTATTTGCCATCCAATTAAGTATAACTGGAACAAGACTGTTCACGGTTCTTGTGGAGACTTTGGGAAGTTCAGCATAGCTGGTGGTATCAGCAACATGATTCTTGACATCGTGGATCTAGGTCTAGTGTCGGAAAAGCGAGGTCGGCCTGCATCACTAGGATCAAAATATCATGATCCTCACCGAAGCTGTAACGCTATTTTCGCCTCCTGTGAAAGGCTAGAGCTAACTTTGAATCGAGGTGGGTTGGTTGAGGTCATATGGCGCAGGTTTTGAGTTAGAACAGGCCATGACACACTTTGCCTTCTACGGGTCAGATTGTACGGCGCAACATGACGGAAACTTACGTGGGAGTAGTAGAGTTGTCTGCCCGCGGTACTGCATCTCCTACTGTGGCTTTACAAGGGCAGCGACACGCTTTCCAACCAGCTCCAGAGTGAGCTACCGGTGTTGGGCGTGTGATTGACGGGTGTATCAGAGGTGGTATTTAGCGCAGAGTGGCGTCTTTGTCATCGGGATCAGTTTTTGGTCCCTCTACTAGCGGAGTCTTTTTTTGGCTCCGCTCTCCTCTTCTGATTTAGAGCCTATCTTGATTTTGAATGTTATCTCGTCCCCACTCACGAAAGACTTCGACATACCCAGGAGTCCTAGCTTGAGACGGCTTTTAACTATGACAAGTTCAGCTCCTACGCCGAAATTGAAACTTGCAAAGCATAAATGGATAACCCATCGAAGCTATCTCCCGTCTACAATTTTAAAATACCAAATGGGAACTATTCCTCCCTCTCCGAGGACCCTTTGGTCTACGATGAAGCCTCTTATTCCGAAATCCACTGTCAAGATAGATGGAATGAGGTTTTGCTATACAAGCTGTCCTAATTTACTAACTGATATTGTACATGTTACTACGACTGGACCACTTCCAAGAATATAACCTGTAGCCTTTTCGTACTCCTCATAGCTTGTTTAGGGCGGAGCTGCGGAAGCTGATCATATCCTAGTTCGGATCAGCATTTGCCAACAGATGGACAAGGGGAAATATACCAAGGCCCACGTGGGAAACCAGCCTGTCAAAAACCTCAGGGCAGAGGATAATGCGCCCCGATAGACAATACCCGAGCCGCCATGCTCCACATCGGCGACGATCTTCGAGGCAAAAACGCTGGCCGGCATCGGGGAATTCACAGAGGGCATTTCCTGGTATTCCTTCTCGATGGAGATGTAGAAAGAGTCGGGCTCAAGTTTGGCTGATCCTGCGTTCTCTTGGAATTTCGTCTTCACGCCACCAGCAATGACGGTGAGAACCTTCACTTGGAATGGCCGGAGCTCGAGGCGCAAGGTCTCGCTGGTCATTGTCACAGCGGCCTTTGATGCGACATAGATAGCTGTGCTAGTCAATGCGGATGTGCTTGAGTATGGAAGATGTATCTCTTACCATTGAACGGCTGAACAACTTGGCCTCCTATTGAAGATATATTGACCACTGTGCCCTTGGACTTCACTAGTAGCGGAGCGAAAGCTTTGGTCGTAGCCATGAGGCCCCACAGATTAACCTCAAACACGGCCTTTGCTGCATCGAGATCGAGGTCGACCAGGGGCATGAGATAGCCTGCTCCAGAGTTGTTGAGAAGGACATCGAGAGTCCCACCAGTCTGGGTTTTGACTGCTTCCACGGCGGAAGCGATTGAAGAAGCGGAGGTGACGTCCAGGGTGAGCACCTCTACGTTTGAGAGGTTGACGAGCTCTTGGTCGATCTTCGAGGGACTCCGGGCAGTGGCGAAGACGAGGTAGCCCTGCCTTTGGAATGCAAATGCCAGAGCGGAACCCATGCCGCCCGCGCTTGTTCCGGTAATCAGAATTGACTTTAGGCTCATGGTTAGGATAAGCGGAAAGTTGAGATTGACAATGTTTGCAGATAGGAGATTGAAAGGATTGATGGAGCCAAGATAGTACAGAGCGCTGTAGAAGAAGAAAAGAAAGTACTCTTTATATACTATTTGCGCCCTGGTCACGGTACGGACAAGATGGTTCGCAATGAGGGCCCCGGAGCTACCCTGGAGCCGGCCCGATGCCCCCTCATTGCGAACCATTTTGTTGGAACGTAACCTTCGCTGCTGCCTAAAAATCGCGCCATGCGAGTTGTCTCTTCATCGGTGCCAAGCTAACACTTCCGACCGAGACCGGCGCCAAGACTGGCCGAGAACGCCGATATTCCGCGACTTAAGCTCCTAACTCGTTAGTCAGCGATCCGATAACCCGAAGGGGCTTAGCGTATACATGTCTGAGAGCTGAGGCAAGTATTTAGGAGCAGAATGCCCATCCTTTGTAAGCTCAGCAATCCCAACCTATTGAACGCCTACCCCATGAACGATCAAGTCTCAAAACCTCTTCTCTCCTACAGTACGTTTCGGACTCTCTTCGTCTTCGTCGCGTGGAAAAGGTTGGGTTAGCGTCAAGATTTCATCAGACCCACTAGGCCATATGTCAAAAGCCATTCACCAAATGTGGAAATTACCGTGGTGCTCATAGTCACATTACCTTTTGATGTGATCTGCTAGACTTCCCTGGCCATGAGTTTTGTATCAGCGCCACATAAAATGACTCAGACGTCTTTACCACTCAGATCCTCACTCACAGTGTTCTCGCGCGTTTTCGCAGATCCTCACTCGTACTCCTGGTCTCCTTCTGCTGTTTGCGTCTCTCATTCCCACCCCAAATCTTTTGTTGGTATTTACCATGAAAGAACTCCTCGCAGCTGCCATGTTCGTTTCTCTACTGGCACAATGTTGTAACTCCGCGATTATACCAGCTACTGTCGAATTCCATCTTCTCTATAAATATGAGAGCATCACATTACAGGACAATACAACATACCCATTTAGGCCCTTTGCTAGGTACTCAGAACATTCCTCTAACGAAGTTGCAGCGCTCGTAATGCTGCAACAGGGGTCTTGATCTTCTTTGGGAAATATTATATTTTCATGACTATTGAATCCCAATTCTATTGCCAGAACACACGATGAACACTCTCTATCGTTCCACAAGTGTTGACAGGGGTAACTACGTCCTAAGCACCCCATAGTTGATGCTGTTTCCTATTCTTATCAAACCAAATTGACCACCTTTAGCTCTTCGAAACGTCGCTAATTATCAATGAACGGTCTCTGCACGAACGGTCCCTATCGTACACATATTAGCCAATGGCAAACGCCTTAGAGCTGGAATGGTCGTCTTACATGACACACATCCCGCCATGCTAGTACCGCCACTCTTCCAATCTTGATCCCCATTTGTGTTACTAGAGTTTGGACCTATTGTGGGTTGTCAGTCGCTGTATTCCATCGTTGAGTCTTCAAGTGATACTCACAGCTGTCAATAGGCTTTGTGAAATAGCCCACACACTGATCCACCGTCCAGGCCCCAAAATCCGCATCTTTAGGATTATTCGGATCGTCACACGCAGTCGCCGAGTAGACTGGGTTCATGACCAAAGTCGCCCCATTGGCGGCGGCCCCCTCGATCTGTTCCACGTCGTCGTACTCTGAGGGTGGTAACGAGATACCTTTCTTGCTTAGGACTAATTTGTTATCATGATAAGCTTTGCAGATCTTGGTGATTTGGGCTATAGCCTTGGTTCGATCGAATGATTGGTAACCGCTACCGGAATTGCATCTGAGTCTCGGCGCCGCGACTGTGGTTGTGGGTGTTGGACAATCATTTGCGGTGGGCTGGATACTGATGTCGCAGTTCGAGGTGGTTGTGCCAGAGATCACTGCTTGGACCAGTTTGACAGCAATGCCGCCACAGTTGCAATATTTTGAGTCACCGCACGCTTGACCATCTCCAGGAAGGACCATACCGCAGCCCGGCAATCCGTTCAGGCCTGGGATATTCGTTGGCGCTGCCCCGGGGATGGAGACAGGGCTAATCTGTTGAGTAGGCAAAGTGGTGTAAGCACAGGCGGCCGATCCAGATGCTCCGGATATTGTGGGATACTTTGCGGTCGGACCGCAGCGACACCAATCTGTAGGTTTATACCATGGTGCTCCATCGGACATACAAGTAGGTTTTACAGCCGACGGGCTCAGAGGTAGTGAGCCTCGACTCATCATGGATGAGAGTATAGTTTGTTGTTGGTTGAGCCAGGAGGAATCGCCAATGTAGACGTAGGGGGTGACTACAGGCGCACATTTGCAGCCACTTTTCTTGCCCGAGACGGTACATGTGGCTGCGTGCACTGGGTCTCCGGAGCAGTCGCTGTCTGGACATGCCGGCTGCAGTTTCTTTAGCTGGCCGGAATAGGTTAGGATGTGCTTTCAAGCTTACTATTGCGGCTCCTGTTGAACAGGAGCCGGTTTGCGTTGCACCCGTACCCTCCGCAAAGTCCGTAGCTGGCAGTGTGTTCTTGCTAGCTATCGAGACTTGATGGTTGACTGATTCGTCAAAAAGGACCAAGAAGATCTCGGCCAAGGCAAATAGGGTGTCGTCCTAGAGTAATGTTAAAAACGTTCATTTAGCCATGTTTGTTCAAGGTAGAAGGTTTTCTCGCGAACCGAAACTGCAGCCAAAGCTGCAATAGCGCGGCCAGTATTGAATATCGCCTGGACAGCATTATACAAATCGCCTCCTGCAGCGAATCTCGGAAGTCTTCCAACTATCAAAAGATTCGCTAAGGGTCCCTCGAGTGCGTTCATCGCTGCCGTGGCATCTGAAATGGCGCATCCGCCGAGGGATCGCTTGGAACCAGATTTGCATGGCTTTGTAGCCTGGTCTTGGATCCATTTCAGTTCTTGATTACCTGAGTAGATCAGCACATACAGAAGCATCATCGAAGCCTCGTGAGCCAGTACGTACTCAAGAAATCGACTTCGTAACCAGCAGCGATTGATTGAACAGTGATCGCTGTCACAGTGATCTTGGATGGATCGATAGTGGTTGCCGTGCCGGTTATCGTCCCCGGAGCCGCTGACGCCGGAATTTGAGTAACAGGAACCGCATCCCCAGGATCATTCGATGCAGTCTGTAAAACGACGTCTGTAGCATCCTTTGCGGCTTTGATAGACGAAGCTTGCATTGCTGGCATAGGAATATATTTCGGGACTGCCCGGTCAATTTTATAGAGTTCTATAACCAAGTGGGCAAAAGAAGCCAAGAGAATACCACCAGCAAACAGAATGAGTCCGACCTGGCGAGACTGAAGGTCGTATCCGGCATTTAGGAGACCTTGTTGGACGGCATTCTCACAGGCGTCATTGATGGTACTGCAACTCGCTGACATACGAGTGGCGAGGTCAGAGGTGAGGCCATCGCCCATGTAGAGACCAATGTCGCCATTTGATTCTTCGTGGATCGCGAGGTTTGTGCCTGTGGGTGCAGGGGCGCTTGGCTATGAGATGTTTTAGCTCTCGCACACAGAAAATTGATGGCGGAAGTTACCGGTAATGGTTTGGTCATGGAAGCCGGGCTCCCCAAATCAAGTGTTAATACTCGCTTCAAGGGATTGGCCTGCCCATAACATGTACTGCATAGTGAGCATAACAGCAAAAATGCCGAATAGGTATGGGTAGAAGGCATGATGTGCAACGAATAAGAGGACGACAGTACCGTAGGTTAATTGGATCAGAACATAAAGGGAAGGTGGATGGAGGGAGTATATCTATTCAGCTAAAGCCTCAGTTCGCTCCGATATGAGCCATCCAGCAGACCTGCCAGTGTGGCATATCGCGCTCCTCTCTAACCCAAATGCCCTGATGGATCCAGGCTGGATCCATATGGGAATAATAGTTTTTCCGGGCCGGGGGGACCTGAATCCATATGCCCTCTCGAGCGGAATCCATATGCCCGTCCCAGATGAATCTAATACGCGAAACTTTTAATTTTCTATATACGATCTATAGAGCTTAGCTCGCGTATTCTAAAAATATTCCGTTTAATAGAATCGGATAGGGAAATAAAAAGTAATTAATATATAGAAAATAAATAATATCGGTACGACCATTCGGATAATACTCGGGTAATCGACGCCCGCCTTTTTAACCTTAAGAATATAAAGTAAATCTATAAATTTAGAATTTAATTACGGTTATATATAATAAGAAGGTTTTACCTTATAAGTTATAAAACTTAATAAATATATTCGATATATATTTTAATTAAGGTTTTTAGATAAGTATTATTATTTATATATAGAAAAATACTCTCTATAATTAATTTCGGTAGTTTTAATATCCCGTGTTTCTTTTTTATTTTAGTAATACGATAACCTTAACCTCCCTAATAATTAGGGAGGTTAGGGCTACGCGAAATTAAATCTTCGGTTAAAAAATTTAAACTACTTTAATAATTAAAATAAAAAGAAAATATATATAAATATAGATTTATTTCTTAATATATAATTAAGGTTATAATTAGGTAATTATTAATTTATATAGATATAGAATCGTATAGGGATAACTCGTAGAGTAAATTATCGGGTTAAAAATGTATTTAAATTACCCTAATTATTAGGATAAATAAATATAATATTTATAAATAGTATATAAATAGGATCTATTCTAGGACGAAGCTAAATCGATATTATTATACTATCGTTACGTAAAGCCGTTTATATCGGTACGACCGTTTAAATAATATTTAGGTAATCGACGCCCGCTTTTTATATAAAATAGAAATAATATCTTTTAGATTACTTTCGTAATAGTCTTCTATAATTTTATATATTTTATTATAAATATATAAGAAAGTTTAGCGCTTAGTTTCGAGTTTAATTCTAAAAAATCTTTAGTCTCGATTATTCTATCTTTAGACTCGCCTCCGCTAGTTAATAAATCTACTTTTATTAAATATTTAACTCCGATCCCCGAGTACGCTATCTAGCTTTATAGATTATATATATTTATTTTAATACCTAACTATTTAAATAGATATCTCTTTAATAAAAATTATAGTTATTTATTAAAGAAACGAAAGGAAATTTAATAGTATATTAATAAATAACCTAGTATTATCCGAACGGAGAAAGATTTAGAGTATTTTTTATTTCCCTAGAATATCCCTTCGCTTATTCTAGGTTTACGGTTTTTAACGAATAGTATTTAATACCGAATAAATCCTAGTGGCCTATTTTAATATAAATTCATTATTAGAATTATAAAAGGTATTAAATCTTACTATTTAAATAATTATAATTAAATTAATAACTAGCGTCGTAGTTTTAAAACCTAGGATCGTTATTAAATTAACTTATTAATTAGTCGATTATAACGAACGAATATTCATTATTAACGGTTCTTTATTTAAGGTAAGAGATCCGAGTATTTTAAAATATAAAAACTCTACGACGACGACCTCGAATCCGACTCCGAGCTACCGGTATAGACCTAGGCTTAAAATAATATTATTTAAATATATAAAGGTATCCTACGACGTAAAGAAAATATTATCGAGGCGGGGTAATCTACGGAAATAAATTTATAACTAAAGCGAATATAATAAATTTTATATCTAAAAGGTTTAAATCCCTAAGAGGTAATAAAGTCCGTTAGCGAGCCCGATACTAAGGTAGAGCCTATTACGGCTATAATATAAAATACTATTAGAGAATTAATTTCGTTCTACTAGTATAGCGTAATTATTTAAATTAAAGTATTTATCCGTCTAAAGGCGATTTATACCGAGAAGTATTAAATTTAATATTAACTACTATAGTTATATATAAACCCTACTAAATTAACTAAGTATATAAGATTATAACGGCGAATTATTATATTTTTTATTTATATTTAAAAAGAATACGAGTAGGAAAGCCCGAAGTACTCGTTTAATCCTAAATAATAAAAAGTATAATCCCGATTCGTTTATACCGCTAGAGCCGTTAGCTTAGAGAAGGCGATAAAGGATTTAATTAATAAATCTCTTAAATATCTAGGCCGCCGCCTTAAAAAGGTAGTTAAATCTAATTAATATTCACTAATACTTATAAAGGAGGCTAAAGAATTAATTATTTATTAACGAATATATTTATTATTTTATATAGCGTTACTAGACTAAAAGATTCGACGGACCGAGTATAATTACCCGTTAATTTATATAATAGCGGTATTAAGGGTTATTAAATAGAGATAGATAAAAGCGGACTAGTATCCTTTAATTTTATCGGCTATAATTAAAATTAACTAGTTTCTAATAGTTTAATAAATATTAGAAAAATTATAATAGGATAATATAAATAGTATTACGGATTCGGGAAGTTTAGTATATATAGCCGATATAATAGATCGATTTATAATACGTAGTAGTTATAGACCTATATAGTAGATATTAGACCTACGTATATATAGGATAAAGATCTATTATAATACTACTACGATAAGTTATATTAATTAAATTAATAATAACAAGGAGATAATTTATAAGAATTTATAATTTAGTATAATAAATTTCCGCGCTATAGTTTATAAGGTTATCGGCGAAGCTAAATAAATACTAGTAGAGATATTAATATTTAACGATATTACTAATACCCCATATATTCTATAATCCTAGGTTCGTAAAAATCCCGTCGAGAAATAACTAGGGTAGAACTTTCTTTATAATAAATATAATATATAGGCTAGCGTTATTAGCGATATTAATAACCGAGTTAGTATATAGTTAAGAGAGTAGTAGTTATTCGATTATATTAATCGATCCTCGTTATTACGTTATTAATTTAGTTAGTCCGGCCCCGAGTTCGTATAGAATCGTTATCGGGTAGAGAAATATATAGACGATATTTCCTAATTTCTTAAATTATTATTAATTACGGTGTATATTATTAATAGAGGGCCCGTACGAGCCCCCGAACTCTTTAATCTCCGTTATAATAATACTATTTAAGGCGATTATCGAAGTATTTTTATAGAAGATTAAATTATTATCTTCGTCGCCCGTTACTATAAAGGGTATATTATAAATAGAGATATTAAAATTATTTATCGATATTTACCCCGCGAAGTAGGCGAGTTAATAATATAGTATTTATAACTAGTACTACTATTTCGTAGATAATTAGAGGCTACTATATATCGGTTAATAAAGTGTTCCTAATATATATAGCCCGATAATACTAGCGGACGAGAATGGACCGGCGATTATATATAAAAAGTTTTAGAGCGAGCTAGTTAGGGTTATATAGGTATTTCTATTAACGTCTAATTATACCGAGAGATCGCTATCGTTATTAATCGTCGTTATTTACCGCGGAAAGAAGTATTTAAATACGACGACGATAATTTAGATCGGGTATAAGACGATAAGGTTTATAATAATATTTATAATAAATAAACCGGTTATACGTCCTACGTTATAGGTATTATTTATATATAATTAATCGAGGAGTTATCTAGGTATATAACTGAGAAGCGAGTTAAATTCCGTTAATCTAGCGAAGTATAGTATATATAACTAGGTTTAGTTAATACCGTCGACTAGGAAGTTAACTATAGAGATAAATATAAAGCCGTCGTATTCGACGATAAAGTAAATAATTCGTATATTTAATAATTAAAGCGTTTATATCGTGCCGATATATAATCTAGGTTAGAAACTATCGTCGGGTTAAATACCGAATTCCGAGGGGTATAGGAGCCCGCTATCTATACTATTTTATAGGGCGAGAGTCCTATTATTACTATTATAAATACGGGAGGTAGGAAGAGTTTACTATTTATACTACCTATATAAATAGAGTAAGGAGGTACTACTATTATAGTAATATTATTAATCGCACTATAATAAGATATTAAGTATCGTTATCGGTAGCTAGGGATCCTATACGAAGAATAGAATCGTCGGTCGCCCCCTAATAGTACTACTATAGTATTAATTACTCCCGAGTCCGCCGTCGGTAATAATTTTTATATTTATATTAATCGCTTAAAATAAGTTAAGAAGCTAGATTATATTATTATCGACGAGTACTATTTAATACTTTATAATAAAAAGAACTTTCGTAAATACTTATAAGAATAGGGCTAGTTAACGGGGGTAGGGATATAAATAATATTATTAATAATAATATTACCGCCTAATAAAGAAGGTGTATTATATAATTATATATAATTCGATCGCGATAAGGTTTATTTATTTCGAGTTAAAACGATATAGCGTAATATCTATTATTCCGTATATAAAGTCGCTACGATAAAAGATAAAGAACGACGACGGATTATTTATAAATATATCGATATTAAGCTAGAGGAGTATCGCGATAGGAAAGTTATTATATATAGTAATATTATTAAGGAAGTATAGTAAATGACCGAGGAATTAAATTATAAAGTATACTTCTATAACGCCGAGAATAAAGAAATAATAATATAAAAATTTAAATAGGGACGGACCCGAGCTATTACCGCTACTAGTATATTAGGACTAGGTATCGATATCCCCGATATCCGCTTAATCGTTCACGTATATATACCGCGAACTATATTGGATTATATATAAGAGAGTGGGTATATAGGGAGGGATAGAGCCCGTAGCGAAGCCGTTATTATTATAGCCGACGATAGTACTCCTAGCGACGATAGATAGTTTAATTCCGTTAAATATACCGATGTCTAGCTAGTCTACTAGTACCTAGAATTACTATATCGACGTATTATACTTAGTTAGTACTTGGATAGATAGGTACGATAGCGATATATATTAAAGGAAGAGATATATAATCGCTATAAAGTTTAAATATATCCGCGCTCCCCCGTTTATATTATATTCTACCTTTATCCCGACTCCCCCTACGGTATACGTAGAGGAGCGATATTAAACTATCTAACTTCGCCGCTAACTATTACCCAAGAAATATTATTATATTTTAATATAGCCGCTATCGTACGCCAAGACTAGTAGCGCGATAATAATCGTCGGACTTCGACGTAGTATATTCGATAAGAGGTAATAAAGTTAGATAAATTATAAAAGTTAGTTTAATAACGCCGGGGTAAATATATATACTATATCTAATATTATATTACGAATATCGAGTATTTTTTATTTCATTACCCCGATCCGGAGGCGGTATATATTTATATTATATATTAGAAGTTTAAAGATTAGATCCGCGAGTCCCGGTATATAAAGAGGTTTAGTAGTTATTCGGAGTACTTTTTACCGTAGGTATAATATAATAAATAGCGATAAAGGGAGGACGAAGTAGGTATATATAAAACTATACCCGAGAAACCCGTATATCGATATCGCGATATCGTTATAAATAGCTTAATCGAGAGGTTAATAGAGGATAAAGATATACTAGCGGACTTTACCCGGCGTATCTACGAATAAGACCTATAAATCGAGAATATAATAGATATCGGAGGTTATTTAGGACGGCGTCGGGTATAGGGAGGGTTAAAAGCGAGTTAACTACTATAAAAATTTTATATATATACTCGTGTAAGGCCGAAGCGGTAGGGTACTATATATATATATATTCGTAAACTTTACGTAGTTATATTTAATAATCTTAGTAAAAGGGTCGCTTTACGATTATTTAATTTTACGAATATATAGTTTTATATATAAACTAATAATCTATATATATTAATTAGTTAGACCGTTACTCTTAACGCGTTAGGAGTATTATTCGGTTAGGGGATTTAAACTACCCTAATACGTCGGTAAATCGAAAACCAGCTCTAGTAACTCGGGGTTATTAAATAAATTACCTCGGGCGCCTAAAATAGGCTTAAGGCGCCCGAACGGCCCTAAACGCCCGTCGAGCGCCCGCCGAGTACCCTTCGAGTGTTAAATCGCTCGACGGGCGCTCGACGGGCGCCCGAGGCCGTTATAAAATATACGTCGGGCTCTTAATAAATATAATTTAAACCCGGAGCTTTAGGGGCCCTAGCTTTAGAAAATCACGTAATTTACTACCTAAAATTTTAATATTCTATAATCGCCTCTATCGACGGTAGCGACCCCCCGGAACGACTTTTAACGCTAGTAAATTTTAATACCCGGAATCGATCGATTTAGGCGAAATCCTTACGGGGGTAATACGTAGGCTATACGCTAAAATATACGCTAGGGGTTTAGGGGTACGATAGTAATAATTATAGAAATATAATAACGACAGGAATATAACTATGAATAGAATATACTATAACTATAAGTGGAATACATTATAGCTATAAATAGAATAGGGTTATAACTATAAATAGAATAGAGCCTAGGTTATAAATAGGGGTTATAAACGGGGGTTAAAATTAGTAATATACCTCTAATTTAGCTCCCGTTAAAGGTGGTTTTAAACTAGCTCGGTATATACCCGAGTAACCCTAGGCTCTTTAACTATATACCTCGGGCGCCTATCGAGTCGGTAGATAAATATCGCGTTTAAGACTCCTAGGGCGCTCGTCGAGCGCCCTAAATTACGATCGAGCTACTTTTTATTTTACCGACGTAATTAGGGTAGGAAGAAAATATATATAAATATAAATTCATTTCTTAGTATATAATTAGGGTAATAATTAAGTAACTATCAATTTATATAAATATAGAATCGTATATAAATATAAACTACTTTAATAATTAAGGTAGGAAGATTAATACTTATATAAAATCTATATTTATATAAAATCTATATTTATATAAGATTTATATCTATATAAAATCTATATTTATATAAAATCTATATTTATATAGAATTTATACCTATATAAAATCTATACTTATATAAAATCTATACTTATATAGAATTTATACCTATATAAAATTTATACTTATATAGAATTTATACCTATATAAAATCTATACCTATATAAAATCTATACCTATATAAAATTTATACCTATATAAAATTTATACCTATATAAAATCTATACCCATATAAAATTTATACCTATATAAAATCTATATTAATATAAAATCTATACTAATATAAAATCTATACCGATATAAAATCTATATTAATATAAAATCTATATCGATATAAAATCTATACCGATATAAAATCTATATTAATATAAAATCTATACCGATATAAAATCTATACCGATATAAAATCTATACCGATATAAAATCTATATTTATATAGATCTTTATTAATAACTAAATAAATCTAGATTAAATTTATATAGAGATAATCTTTATTCTCTTTTAAGAGGATTTAAATCTATATAATTTTCTAACCTAAATTCTTTTTTCTCTAATAAACGAAACTTTTACTTTTCTATAATTAATTTATAAAATTTATTTAGCGTTTTCTAATAAAGATTTATTTATTCGGATCGGATAAAAAAATAAAAAAATATTATTAAATAGAATTAATATAATTACCCGAATAATACTTTAGTAATTAAAAACTTATATATATATAATAATTACTATTATACCGATAT
>JAABUK010001468.1_pt1 | contig 44794 bp, 43 predicted proteins | sample 5559141 | NCBI WGS metagenome assembly JAABUK01 (sample SAMN10711869, study PRJNA513367) | rock metagenome | isolation source: Antarctica rocks | place: Antarctica: Victoria Land, Pudding Butte nord | collected 2016-01-03 | reverse complement strand
ATCGACAGACCCCTCAATCCCGACAACCGGATTTCAATCACCGTAAAGAGTGCCAGTTCCACGCAGTGGAACGCTGGACTGCGTCCTGCTGCGCCCTGAACAGACGGGTTGGGCGGTCGTTTACCCGAAAAGCCTCGGAAGTCCCTTCCGGGTCGCGTGCATCGAGGCCAGGATGATCGCGCTTCCGGGGCCGGTCGAGGTCGACCCGGCCCGGGGCGAGGATGATGGTCGATCGCCCTTCCCAGGAACTCGACCCGGCCCGCCCTCTCTTCCGGTCCGAGGAGGTCCGGATCGATCGGACGGGACCCGCCGGGGTCCGCCAGGCTGGTCAACCGTGAGGCCGATGACCCGATCCGGACGACCGGCGGCGGATCCCTTCGTGGCGCATCCTCCGGCCGACGAACAGGGCGAGCCAGGAGGAGGCGAACACCGTGGCCGCGATGGCGCCCAGGTTGGCGTAGGTGCCGATCAGCGCCTGCTCGGTCTTCTCGGCGTTGTCCTCGAGCGGGCAGACGATCTCCAGCACGCCCCGGACGTCGCCGGGCTTCCAGTCGGCCTTGCGGTACTGGTCGATCTCGTACTGCGCCGGGTCGTTGTGGCACTTCAGGCAGCGTTCGAGCATCACGAGCGAGGTGGCGTAGCGCAGGACCCGGCCTCCGACCCGGGTCTTCTCGACCCGCTGGAATGCCTGATCCTTGTTCTCGGGGTTGAGGAAGAACGCCAGGGCCTCCTTGCCGAAGGAAGACCGGGGAGGGCTGTCGCTCCGCTGGCGGAACGGGTGGTCGCTGTAGACCTTGAGTTGCATGAATCCCTGGTCGAGCCCGCGGGCATGGTCATCGCCCGCCTCGGCGAGGTCCTGCATCCGCTGGCCGAGCTCGATCGTGAATTTGACCGGGATCGGGATCGACTTCTCGACCTCGGGGTAGCGGTGGGTCACCGGGACGCCCGAGGCGCGGGCGCGGGACACGACATCGGTATAGAGGGCGTTCATCTCCTTGAGGAGCTTCGTCTGCTGCGCGGCGCTATTCCGGGTGGTCCCCTCGACCAAGGTGTCGGCGAGGCGGCGGAGGCTCCACTGGCCGTAGAGGAGCACGGCGGAGACGGTCAGCAGGAGGGTCGTCGGGACCGGGTTCTTGAGCGACCATTTCCAGAGCCGGGCGGCCGACCCCGGGGGGCGGGCGCGCACCGGCTCGTCGTGGAGGTAGCGGTCGAGCTCGTCGGCGAACGCCTGGGCCGTCCGGTAGCGGCGGCGCGGGTCCTTCTCGAGGCAGCGGTGCACGACCGCCTCGAGGTCGCGCGACAGGCCCGGCCGGATCTGACGGAGCCGCGTCGGCGGCTCGAAGGCGACCTTCCGCATCAGGTCGTGGATCGGGCCGGAGGCGAACGGACGGGCCCCGGCGAGCATCTCGTAGAGGATCACGCCCAGGGCGTGGATGTCCGAGGCGATGCCGATGTCGACGGCCTTGCCGAGCGCCTGCTCGGGGGCCATGTACGCGGGCGTGCCGGAGACCTCCCCCGGCACGGCCAGGTCGGACTCGTCGTCGATCCGGCGGGCCAGGCCGAAGTCGCTGACCTTGGGGATGCCGTAGACCTCGGCCGCCTCCGCCGGGGCATCGACCTCCTCCTTGCCATGCGCCGGCTGGAGGAGGATGTTCGCCGGCTTCAGGTCGAGGTGGATGATCCCCCGCTGGTGCGCCGCGTGGACCGCGCGGGCGACCTGCTCCATCAGCTCGACGGCGGCGCGGACCGGTTGCGGACCGCCGCCGAGCCGGTCCTTGAGCGTGCCGCCGGTGACGTACTCCAGGGACAGGAACGGCCGGCCGTCCTGCTCGCCCGTCTCGAAGATCTGGACGATATTGGGATGGTGGAGCCGCGCGACCGCCTCCGCCTCGGCCTGGAGGCCGGCGAAGTAGCGGGGTTCGTCGTGGGACGCCACCAGGATCTCTTTCAGCGCGACGACCCGCTTGAGCTTCTCGTGCCGCGCGCGGTAGACGATGCCCATGCCGCCCCGGCCCAGCTCGGCCAGCGTCACGTAGCCGGCGAAGGTGGGCAGCCCCGGGGCCTGCTGCAACGAGGACGGGGTCACCGGCGCCGCGATGGTCGGGATCGAGGGCAGGGACGGCGGCCCGGGATCGGGGCCCGCGATCGGCCCGCGCGAGGGGGCCCGGGCGGGCGGGGGGCCGTCCCGCTCCGTGGCGGGTGGCGAGGGCGACGAGGCGCGGTCCTCCCCGACGGGCCCGACGCGGGTCGGCTCGCCGCACCGGGGGCACTTGACCTTGGTCGAGCCGACGCGGAGCGGCTTGCTCGAATGGATCGCCCCGCCGCACCGGTCGCACGCGAAGTCGGTCACGAAGTCGTCGAGGAACCGGCGGAGGGACTCCGCCAGGGCCCCGGCGCCGGCGGGCCGACGGGCCGGATCTTCGTCGAGGCAGCCCTGGCGGATCGCCTCGAGGTCGCGCGGGATCTTGGCGTCGAGAGCGGTCGGCGTGTCCCGGCCGCGGGCGCCTCGCCCGGGGGGCTCGGCCCCGGTCAGGGCGAGATGAAGGATCACCCCGAGCGCGAAGACGTCGTCCGCCGGCGTGGCTTCGGCCCGGTCGACGTCGACGCCCGGGCCTCGGAGCCCGTAGCCGACGATCCGAGGCGTCAACTCGCGACGGTCCTCGTCGGCCAGGTAGCCAAGCTCGGGGTCGACGAACCGCGCGGAGGGGCCGGACACGAGCCGGATGCTCGCCGGCCCGAGGCGGCCGTGGACGACCCCCCGCTCGTGCCCGAGCCCGACGGCGCGGGCGATGATCTCGACCAGCCGGGCCGCCGCGAGGGCCCCGATCTTCCGGCCGGCGACGAATTCGGCCAGCCCGGGGCCCGTGACCGGCTCAGAGGCCGCGAACAGGCGGTCGCCCTGCCGGCCCGTCGCGAGGGCCGTCGCAACGTTCGGGTGGAGGAAGTGGACGGCCTCCGGCACGAGGCAGGCCCCGCCCGCCCCGACGTCGACGACCTTCAGAGCGACCTCGCGCCCGGTCGCCTCCTCGACCGCCCGGTAGATCGCCTCCGGCGCCTCGCCGCCCGGATCCCCCAGGATCCGATAGCCGGGGATCGGGCCATTCGACCCGCCCGATCGATCGGGAGCCGCCGGGGCGGCGGGAGGACTCGCCTGCTGGCCGCACCGGGGACAGACCGGGCCTTCGTCCTGGGCATGGCGGGTCAGGAACGGGTCGACGGACCAACGATGACCGTTCGGGCAATGGTAGGCGGGCCCTTGAGCCTCGGTCATACTTGACACCCTTGCCGGGATGGGTGAAGGGCCGGCGGCCGAGCCGATGGATCGCGGGGCGGGATCGAAGATCAGGCCGGCCCGCCGCCACCCTCGGGATCGCGCCAGCCCGGCCGAGATTGGACTTTACACCGCCGAGGGCCGGGAAACAATCCCCCGAACCTGTACTGATGAGACCAAACAATCCGCCAATTGACATCTTTTAAACATGAGAGCCGAGAGGTTCCAAGCGATTCAGCTCCGGTGCGCCCGGAGGGCGGCGAGGGCGGCGGCGATGTCGTCGGGCAGGGGGGCGGAGAAGTGGATCGGCTCGGCGGTGATGGGGTGGAGCAGGTCGAGGGCGTGGGCGTGCAGCGCCTGGCGATCGATCAGGACCCGGTCGGGTTCGGGGGCGTCGGGGCCGAGGAGGTCGCCCAGGGTCAGGGCGGCCCGGCCGGCATACGCCCTGTCGGCCACGATCGGGTGGCCGATGTGCGCCAGGTGGACGCGGATCTGGTGGGTCCGGCCGGTCCGGGGCCGGCATCGGACCAGGGCGAAGCCGTCGAACCGTTCGAGGACCTCGTAGAAGGTCACGGCCTCCTTGCCGCCGTCCTCGATGGTGCGGATGGCCATCTTCTCGCGGTTGGTCGGGTGCATCCCGAGCGGGCGCTCGATGTAGTCGGAGTCGCGCGAGGGGGCGCCGTAGACCAGGGCGAGATATTCCTTGCGGATCGTCCGGGCCTCGAACTGCTTGGCGAGTTCCCGGTGGGCCCGGTCGTCCTTGGCCACGATCAGGAGGCCCGAGGTGTCGCGGTCGAGCCGGTGGACGATCCCGGGCCGGTTCTCGCCGCCGACGGTGGAGAGGGTGTCGAAGTGGAACTGGAGGGCGTTGACCAGTGTCCCGGCCCGGTTCCCCTTGGCCGGGTGGGTGACCATCCCGGGGGGCTTGTTCACCACCGTGAACGCGGCGTCCTCGAAGATGATCGCCAGGGGGATGTCCTCGGCGACCGGGGCGTCGTCGGCCAGCTCGGGGAGCCAGACCCGGATCGTGTCGCCCTCGCGGACCTTGTACGACGCCTTGACCGTCCGGCCGTCGATCAGGACGGCCCGGGCGTCGATCACCTTCTGGATCACGCTCCGCGAGTAGTCGGGGTAGCGGCTCGCCAGGTAGGCGTCGATCCGCTTGCCGACCATCCGGGCCTTGACGACGAACTCGGTCGGGGTCGCGGACAACTCGGGGGGCATCGATCCGTCCCGCGGGGGTGGTGATTCGGGGTCGACGGGGCCCCGGCCCGCGCCCCGAGCCTGGCGGGACGGGGGCTCACCCGGGCGGGGAGAACGGGTCGGCGGGCAGCTCCGCCTTGGGCGTGGCCGGGGCGGCCTCGATGACCGGGCCGGGTGAGGTCGACGGCGCGGGGACCGGGCCGTTGGCGGGCGGCGGCGCGTCGAGGTCACGCGGGGCGCCCTTCATGATGTCCTCCAGGATCGACCGGCCGCCCCGCCCGGGCGGCGTGCCGAAGCCGGGGGGCATGCCGGGGAACCTCGGCGACGGCGAGGCGCCCGGATTCGGCGATCCGGCGCCGGTGGGCGGCTTGAAGGCATAAAGCTCGCGGTAGAATGCCGCGGTGTCCGGGTCTCCGAGGGTCCGGATGAGCGCCTCGGACTGCTTGGCCTCGGGGTCCCCCGGCCAGGTCTCGGCGACCATCCGGTATTGCTTGATCGCCTCGGGAAGCTCGTTGCGGGCCTCCAGGGTCCGAGCGATCGCGAAGGCGGCCCCCCGCGCATGGGGCGAATCCTTGGGGGCCTCCTCGACGACCTGCTGGAACAGATCGAGGGCCTTCTTGAGCCGGGGGCCGGCCGACTCACGCTTGCCCGGGGTGGTCAGGTCGTCGATCCCGTTGGCATATTCTTCGAAGCCGGCCTGGAGCTTCGCCCAGACGGCGACGGGGGTCCTGGGGTGGGCCTCGGCGACCTTCAGGCGATCCTCGGCCGTCTTGGCCGGCAGGAGCTCGGCCCAGGCGGTCCCCTCGGTCGACTTCCCGGCCGCCAGGCCGCTGACGACGACCGCCAGGGCCCCGATGGCCAGGACCGACCCGCCGAGCATCACCCAGAACCGCGACCCCTGCTCCATCCCGCGGTGCAACCATCGGGCCAGGATCGTCATATCCTCTTCGGGATGATGGATGACGGTCGGCTCGGCGTGTTCCAGTTGGTGGACGGGGCGGGGCTCGTCTTTCATCGTTCGCAAGTCTTCCCGTGCCCGCCGGGCTCGGCGGTCCCGGCGGTAGATCCGTGGGTGGGGGCACGACCGAAATGGCATCTTACCGGCCCGCGTCCCGGGACGTCAATTGCGACCGACCGTCGGGCGCGAGCCGGTCGCGGCCCGCGGGCGGTGCGGTCCCGCGCCCCGGATCGGGGCCGGGGAAGGTCGGAGCTTCGCGGCCGGGAGGGCGCGGTCGAACTCGATCGCCATCCGCCCCCGGGCCTCCGTCCAGTGGGCCTCGATCGCCGACCGGGCCGCCCTGGCCTCCTCCGGCGCGATCGTCCCCCCCCGACCCAGGGCCTCGACCTCGTCGCGGATGAGTCGGAGTGACCCGGACGGATCCACCCGGACGCCCCTCCGGCTCCGGAACACGCCCTGGACCCCGTCCATCGCCGCGCCGAGGCCCGCGAGCACCGCGTCCCGCCCCCGACGGGTCGGGCGGGGGTCGTCGGTGTATCGGATCGCGGCCTGGACGGCCCCGATCGCGTCGGACCAGGCGGCCCGGAGCTGGTGGAGGTAGCTCTGCCTCCTCTGGAAGCAGTAGGCCAGCCAGGTCGCCGGGAGGGCGACGATCAGCGGGACCATGTCCCGGAAGAGGACGTAAGGGAGGTCCTCACGCTTCGGGAAGAGGAACCGGAGGCAGCCGCCGGCCCCGATGGCGGCGGCGTAGATCGCGACCGCCAGCGCGATCCGGATCATCAGCCCTCGACGCGTCATAGGGATCTCGCCCCGGCCGGGGATCCCCTCCGCGACGGCCGGCGGACTCGCCGGCGTCGGGGGCCTCCCGGGGGCGGCATGGTAGGCGCTCGACCCCCGCGCGCCAACCTCGCTTTCCGGGGCGATCGGGCCGGGGCCGGTCACCTCCGGAAGAAGGTCCGCTCGGCCGTCCGCCGGAGCAGCCACTCCTTCTGCCCGGGCGCGAGGAAGTCGAGCCGGTCGCGGACCAGGGCCAGGCTATCCCGATACGTGTCGCGGACGACCTGGAATGGGCAGTCGCTCTCCCACATGCACCGGTCGGCGCCGAAGGCCTCGACGACCCGGCGGATCATTGGGGCGAGGTCGTCGTAGGGCGGGGCCTTGCGGCCCAGGGCGTAGAAGGCGCCGACCTTGACCAGGACCCGGGGATGCACGGCCAGCGAGCAGAGCGCATCGACGGCCCCCGGGTCGATCGTCCCGCCGACCCCGATCCGGCCGAGGTGGTCGATGATGACCGGGGTCTCGGGGAACCGGCGGCACATCCGGTCGACTTCCGGGAAGCCGTCGGGGTCGATCAGGCAGCTGAGCGCCTGGCCGTCCCGCGCCGCGGCGGAGAACATCGCCGCGTAGCCGGGCGGTTCGAGCCATCGGGCCGGGGGCAACTTGCCCAGGCCGGGGAGGATCCGGAAGGCGCGGACCCCCTTCGGCCCCAGCTCGGCCATGGCCCGGTCGGGCCGATCGGCCAGCGGGTCGACGACGGCGGTCCCGACGAACCGGTCGGGGTAGAGCTTGATCATGTCGAGCATGTAGGAGTTGTCGAATCCGTAGAACGACATCTGGATGAGGTTGACGCGGCCGACCCCGGCCGGCCGGCAATGCCCCAGCAGCTCCTCGGCGGTGAACGATGCCGGCTTCATGTCGGCGACGGCGAAGCCCCCGGCGAGCGGGTAATGCGCGACGTCGGGCGTCCAGATGTGCGAGTGTGCGTCGATGTCAGGCTCGATCTCCACGCCGACCTCCGGGTGATGGGGAAAGCCGATCGGGCCGGGGATCACGAGGTCCGACCCCTCGACCTCCGACCCCGGGGCGATATGATAATCGATTCGTCACCCTCACGACGTCCCGACCTCGTCCGGAGTCGCCCCATGCCCCCGCCGCCCAAGGGCCCGAAACGCCAGGCCCCGCCGACCCGACCGGCCGGGCCGTTCCCGAACACCCCGCCCGGCCGACGGCCACCCTCGGGTGTCTCCTTGCCGGGCGTCCCGCCGGTCATCCCGGCGCCGACGGCCTCGGGCGACCTCAGCCTGGGCGTCGCCGTCTCGGCCGGCGGTTCGGGCGAAGGGGGCGGCGGGACCGTCACCGCCCGGAAGGCGGGCGGGCTCCGCGACATGTCGATGGACGTCGACCCCGACGAGGTCGGGGTCCGCGGGGCGCTCCAGCACATGGCCAAGGCGATCAACATCGCCTTCCAGACCGATTACGGCGAGAACTACCTGGAGGCGGTCTACCAGGCGGCCATCGTCCGGAACGGCGAGATCCACATCGTCCACCGCGAGTATTTCGGCTTCAAGGAGACCTGGTTCGGCCACCTCGGGATGCTCCTCCGATCGATGCAGCTGACCCTGGAAGGGCCCGACCCGGCCTCGCCCGAGGGCCAGAAGCGGATCGCCGAGAAGGGGCCGGCGTCGATCCGCGGCCTGTTCAACCTCCTCGGACGCAAGCTTGACCTCGTCTCCGAGTTCGAGGACCGCGTCCCCGCCTATGTCGAGCAGATGTTCGACCGCCTCGAAGCGTCCGGGATCATCGTCGGCTGGGACCGCGACGACTGGGACATCTGGACGACCACCATCGGCCTCAATATCCGGATCGCGCCCAAGCCGAAGCCGAAGCCGAAGCCCGAGGGATGAACGCCCGGGACGATCGGCGAGGCGCATGATCCTCGGCCTCGCCGGTCGTCCTTCACCGCGCGGTCATCGCGATCCCAGGGCCTTGATCCGGGCGGTGGCGGCCCTGGCGGCCTCCGAGCCGGGGTAGTCCCTGGTGACATTCCGGTAATGTTCCAGGGCCGTCGCGGTCCGGCCGCTCTTCTCGAAGCCCTGGCCGAGCCGCAACTCGCGGACGGCCTTCGCCTCGGGATCATCCTTCGACCGGGCGGCCCTGGCGTCGCCGGAAGGCGCATCGGCCTCGGCCGGCGCGGGGGCGGCCCTGCCCTTGGGGGCGGCCCTGGGCGAGGCGTTGCCGGGCCGGGGCTTGGGGTCGTCGATCAGGCCGTCGAACGAGCCGTCGTCCTTCCCCACGGCGGCGGGCTTCGCGGCGGGCTTGCCGGGCTCGGGCCGGGCCAGATCGGCCTTTTTGGCGTATTTCTCGGGGTTGTCGTTGAACTCGTCGCGGCAGCCGGTGCAGCAGACGGGGTACGACTTCCCCCCGAAGCTGACCGTCATCGACGCCGCGCCGCCGGTGAGGATGCATTTGGGGAGGTCGGCCCCGCCCCCCCCGGCGGCGAACGACTCGCCCTCCTTGGTCAGGCCGACGCCGATGACGCTCCGGTACTGGGGGGCGCCCGGCTCCTGGCGGTCGAGCTGGAGGGTGTATCGGATCTTGTTGCTGTTGGGCCGGATGATGAGCCGGTCCTTCCCCTCGGGGGCGGCCCCGACGCGGTCGAGCGTCAGGGTCTTGCCGTCGGCCGACAGGGAGCCGAGGAACGCGACCGGCTTGCCGGCCGGGTCGGTGCCGTCGAGGTGATACTTCCGGGCGGCCTCGTCGAAGGTCAACTGGCCCCTGGCGAGGGTCTTGTCCCCCTCGAAGGTCACGGTCATGCCGACCGGCTTGCCCGAGGCGAACTTCCAGGCCCAGCCGTGCGACTCCGCCCACCCCTTGACCCGATTGGCCGTGGGCGCCGCCGTCCCCTTCCAGCCGCCGACCATGTGCTCGAACGGCGCGAACGCCGCCGGGACCTCGTCGACCGGCACGGCCGCGGCCGCCCGGCAGGCCGACGACACCAGGATCATCCCCGCGATCAGGCCTCGCATCGCTCGACCCTCCCCGACGCCCCATCCGCCCGCAATCCCATGCATCATCCTAACGTCCGCCGAGACTCAGGGGGAAGGGGAGCGTGCGATGGCGTCCGGGCGGTTCGCCCGCCGGTCGGGATCCGACGGGGCCCGGCCCATCCCCCGGCGGCCGGTCGTCGGGCCGCCGATCGGCGTCGGGGTCGCGGTGGCGATAAGCTCTGGCCAAAAAGGCAGGGTCGGGTTAAAGTGAACCTCATGAGAGCGGCCGGGGCTGCCGAGCCGTCCGGTCGCTCCCGACGGATGTCTGATCGACGGGGTTCGCCATGCGTTTGGAGGCAGTGATCCTGCCCGAACTGGGGACCGGTCCGGACGTCCCGATCGTCGTGAGCCACTGGTTCGCCGAGCGCGGGGATGAGGTCTGGGAGGGCGACCGGCTGGTCGAAGTGCTGGTCGGCCCCGCCACCTTCGACGTGTCATCGCCGACCACGGGCCGGCTGGCCGCGATCCACGGCCGGGAAGACGATCGGGTGTCGCCCGGTACGGTCCTCGGCCTCGTGGCCGTAATGGAGGACGGGGAAGGCACCGCCGAGGGCGGGACGCCGCCGGACCGTCGTCCATCATGACCGCGATCCACGAGAATTCCGCCGGGGTCATCCCCTTCCGCCGGGCCGAGGATCGGGGACGCGTCTACCTCGTCCTGCACTCGGCCACCGTGCGCAACCCCCGGGCCAAGTGGGAATTCCCCAAGGGCGGCATGGAGGACGGGGAGACCACCCGCGAGACCGCCGCCCGCGAATTCCACGAGGAGACCGGGCTGGTCGGGTGGGATTTCCGCGAGGGATTCGAGCGGAGCCTGACGTATACCTACGTCCGTCGCGGCCGCAAGGTCCTGAAGACCGTGACCTACTACCTGGTCGAGGTTACCGGCGACGCGGCCCCGGTCCGGTCGTTCGAGCACGTCGAGGACGGCAACGGCCAATGGTTCCGCTGGGGGACGTTCGACGAGATCACCCGGCTCCTCTATCACGCCAAGATCCGCCAGGTCTTCGCCGAGGCGGACCAGTGGCTGGGCCTCGGCCCGGCCGCATCCGCGTCCGGCGCCTGACGGCCGATCGTCGACGGGCCGGCCGAGGGCCCCGACCGCCGTCGATCAGTCGTCCTCGGCCGGCTTCTCGCCGAGCTTGCTCAGCCTCTGGGCCACGTCGAGATACGAGTAGTCGTTGGCGGCGACCTCGTTGTAATGCTCCTCGGCGATCGTCAAGTTTCCCGAGTCCTCGGCGAGCCGGCCCAGCAGGTAGTTCAACTCGTTGAGGGTGGCGACGTCGGCGACCTCGACGACCCGGATCGCGTCCTGGAAGTGGCGCTCGGCGAGCTTGGCGATCCCCTTGGCCATGAACGACTTGCCGGCCAGCAGGAGGGCCTGGACCTTGTGCTGGGGGCTGTTCCGGGCCTGCTGGAACTCGGCGATCGCCTCGTCGTGCTTGCCGCCCTCGACCAGCTTCTTGCCGTAGAGCAGCCGGAGGTTCAGGTCGTCGGGGGAGGCCGCGACCTTCCGCTTCATCTCCTTGATCTCATACTGGATCAGCGCGGTCTTGAGCTGGTCGAGCTTGACCCGGGGCTCGGGGTCGTGCGGGTCCTTGGCGACCTTGCGCGTGAAGGCCTCGATCGCCCGGTGGAGCCGGCTGATCTGGATCTCGGCATAGGCCCCTTTCATGTAATTATCGTCGGGGGCCGCCTTGATCCCCCTGGCCAGGATCTGCTCGGCCTCGTCGAGCCGGCCCGAATGCTTGTAGGTATCGGCCAGGGCCAGGTAGGGGCCGATCCGCTCGGGGGTCTCCTCGATCTCCTTGAGGTAGCGCTGCTCGGGGGCGACCATCCGGGCCTTCAGGTCCTCGGCGCTCTCGGGCATCTCCTTCTCGGGGCCCGAGCTCCCGGCGGTCGCGTGGCGATTGAGCGACTCCTGGAGGCCGGACTTCTGGATCGTCGCCCGGGCGGTCAGGTCGTTGACCTTCTTGCGGGCCTCCTCGTCGTGGGGCATGAGGGCCTTGAGCTTGTCCCAGCAGCGGATCGCCTTCTGGAAGTCCTCGGCGAACTCCTCGATCCGGGCGGCGGCCCGGAGGAACTTCGCGTCCTTCTCGCCCTGGGCGAAGACCGACTCGATCATGTACTGGGCCAGCTTCTTCAGGCCCAGGTTCTCGGCCGCCTCCGCCGCGTCGATGGCCGCGGTCGTGTCCCAGGGGCTCGCGGCGAACACCTCCTCGCAGAGGTCGAGCGTGTCGGACCACTTGTGCCGCGACTTCGATGCCCCGATCCGGAGCCGGAGCCCCTGGAGCCCCAGGCCGACCATCCGGCCCACCTTGGCCGGGTCGTTGTTGAACTTCCGCCGCTGGACGCCCCGGAGCGACTGGCGATAGATCAGGTTGTCGGGCGCGAGCTTGCACGCCTCCTTGTACATCTGGGCGGCGTAGACGTCGTTCCCCTTCTGTGCGGCGTCATTGCCGTAGCCGAAGAAGGCCTTGGCCTTGTCTGTGTTCTGATCCGACGGCACCGACATCGGCACGACCCCTCACCAGGAGCGAAGCCTCGGAGCACGCGAGCCCCGGACCCGTCGGGGGAGATCCCACCCCCGAGGCGCCGGCACGACGCGAGTTTCCCCATATTCCCGTCTGATGGGTCTAGACTAGCAAAACGACACGCCGCGTCAATCGGCCCGATGCCAGGGCGTGGACGTTCCTGTCCTCCCGACGCCGGGGATTTTCGCAATATTTGTTGCGATAATTGGCTCAAGGTCGTCTTCGGCGATGGACGACCGGCGTCGGCCTTCCTACAATAAGCGGCAGACGCGGGGGTCGGCCGATCCGACGGCCCCGCGGCGGGCCCGGCCCGACCGGGGAGGCGACCATGAACGAATCCTCCGACAGGCCGCTCCTGGACCTGATCCGACGCCAGGGGCCGATGACCGTCGCCGAGATGGGCGAGGCCCTCGGCGTGACCCCGACGGCGATCCGCAACCGGCTCACGAGGCTGGTCGGCTCGGGCATGGTCGAGCGGCGGTCCGAGGCCGGGAGCCGGGGCCGCCCGAAGCACACGTATCGCGCCAGCGCCGAGGCCCTCAAGCGATTGGGCCAGAATTACGCCGACCTGGCCGTCGCGCTCTGGGGCGAGCTGATGCAATCGGTCGGCGATCGCAAGCTCCGCCGGCTCATGTTCGGCCGGGTCACCGATCGGCTGGCCGAGCAGTATCGCGGCCAGGTCCGGGGCGACGAGTGGCAAGGGCGGATGGTCCAGCTCGGGACGATTCTCCACGATCGGGGGGTCGAGGCCGAGGTCACGCGGGTCGGCGCCGGGCTGCTCCCCGTCCTCCGCCAGCACTCCTGCCCTTATTTCGCACTGGCCGAGGTCGACCGGGCCGTCTGCGCCATGGAAAGGAAGATGTTCGAGAAGGTCCTGGGCCACGGCCTCCGGATCAGCCAGTGTCGCCTCGACGGCCATCGGTCGTGCGACTTCGAGGCCAGGCCGGCCGTCGAGCCGCGTCCGAACCCGGCCGCGTGAGGCGAAGACCCGGGCTGAACGCCCGCCCCGGAGCGAATCATGATCGTCAAGGTTACTGTTGAACGGGGGATGGATGATTTTTTCGTTGCCCGGTGTCCCTCGCTGAGAAGTTGTTGCTCGCAAGGCAAGACGCGGGAAGAGGCGCTGGAGAATATCCGCGAGGCGATCGCCCTCTATCTGGAACCCGAGCCGGCGGATGTCGACCCGATCTCGGGCCGAGAGGTCGTGGATCTGACGCTCTGAGCGTGCCCTTGCCCTCGGGTTGAAAGGTGCTCGCCACCCTGCGTCGCCTCGGGTTCGTTGAGGTTTCGCGTCGGGGGAGTCACCTGAAAATGGTCCATCCGGATGGCCGCCGCATCGTCTTCCCATTCCACGACGAGATCGATCGAACGACCTTGAAGATCGCCCTCCACGACGCAGGCATCGACCTCGACGAATTTCTCGGACAGGTCAAAATAAGTTGGTTGTGACGCGAGGGGCCCGGCGGCCCTCATCTCATCCTCTAGCTGGAGATCCCGAGCATCGGGTCGGCATCCATGAGCAAGGTCCTGAAGATTGAGAACCTCCGGGTCGGGATTGATGGTAAGGAGATCCTCAAGGGGGTCGACCTGACCATCAATCAGGGCGAGGTCCACGCCCTGATGGGCCCCAACGGCTCGGGCAAGAGCACGCTGAGCTACGCCCTGGCGGGCCATCCCAATTACGAGGTCCTGGGCGGCACGGCCACCCTGGACGGGCAGGACCTGCTCGCCATGGAGCCCGACGACCGGGCCAAGGCGGGCCTGTTCCTCGCCTTCCAGTATCCGACGTCGATCCCCGGCGTGACCGTGGCCAACTTCCTCCGGCATGCCGTGACCAACGTCCGGAACCCGGGCCGCAGGGAGGGCGAAGACCTGATCTCGATGCGCGACTTCCGCAAGGAGATCCGCCAGGAGATGGACGAGCTGGGGATGGACCCGGATTTCGCCCGCCGATACCTCAACGAGGGGTTCTCCGGCGGCGAGAAGAAGCGGGCCGAGGTCCTCCAGCTCGCCATGCTCCGGCCCTCGTTCGCGATCCTCGACGAGACCGACAGCGGCCTCGACATCGACGCCGTCCGGGTCGTGTCCGAGGGGGTCAACCGGGTCGCCGCCAGGAACGGCACCGGCGTGCTCGTGATCACCCACTACGAGCGGATCCTCACCTACATCAAGCCCGCCTTCGTCCACATCCTCTTCGGCGGCAAGATCGTCGAGGACGGCGGCCCCGAGCTGGTCACCCGCCTGGAGGCCGAGGGCTACGACTGGATCCGCGAGAAATATCCCGAGGCCGCCCGCGACGAGGCCGTCCTCGACCCCACCGCGGCCCATTAAAATCAGCATCTGCCCGACTTTCGCTCCTGCTCTTTTACAGGATGAACATACGATGGCGACCGACCTCAACGACCAGGTCGAGGGGATCAAGGACGAGTACAAGTACGGCTTCCACGACTCGGAGGCCAACTACTCGTTCAAGAGCGGCAAGGGGCTCACCCGCGAGACCGTCGAGCAGATTTCCGACATGAAGGACGAGCCCCGGTGGATGCGCGACATCCGCCTCAAGGCGCTCGACGTCTTCTGGTCCAAGCCCAACCCGAGCTGGGGTGGCGAGCTGGCCGATCTGGATTACAACTCGATCCGGTACTTCATGAGGGCCGCCGATCGCCAGGGGAAGACCTGGGATGACGTCCCCGCCGAGATCAAGAACACGTTCGACAAGCTGGGGATCCCCGAGGCCGAGCGCAAGTTCCTGGCCGGCGTCGGCGCCCAGTACGACTCGGAGGTCGTCTACCACAGCCTCCGCGACGACCTCCAGAAGAAGGGCGTGATCTTCACCGACACCGACACCGCCCTCCGCGAGTACCCCGACCTCGTCCGGGAATACTTCGGGACCATCATCCCGATCCACGACAACAAGTTCGCCGCCCTGAACACGGCGGTCTGGTCGGGCGGGTCGTTCGTCTACGTCCCCAAGGGGGTCAAGGTCGACATCCCGCTCCAGGCCTACTTCCGGATCAATGCCGAGAACATGGGCCAGTTCGAGCGGACCATGATCATCGTCGACGAGGGGGCGCAGGTCCACTACGTCGAGGGCTGCACCGCCCCGATCTACACGACCGAGAGCCTGCACTCGGCGGTCGTCGAGGTGATGGTCCGCAAGGGCGGCCGGTGCCGCTACACGACCATCCAGAACTGGGCCAATAACATCTACAACCTCGTCACCAAGCGAGCCGTCGCCCAGGAAGACGCGCTGATGGAGTGGGTCGACGGCAACCTGGGCAGCCGATTGACGATGAAGTACCCGTCGGTCTACATGACCGGCAAGGGCGCCCGGGGCGAGATCCTCTCGATCGCCTTCGCCGGCAAGGGCCAGCACCAGGACGCCGGCGGCAAGGTGGTCCACGCGGCGCCCTACACCAGCTCGCGGATCATCTCCAAGAGCATCAGCAAGAACGGCGGCCGGGCCAGCTATCGGGGCCTCCTCAAGGTCGCCGCCGGTGCCAAGGGGTCGCGGTCCAACGTCGTCTGCGACGCCCTGATCCTCGACCCGGCCAGCCGATCCGACACCTACCCCTACATCGAGATCGACGAGGACGACGTCAAGATCGGCCACGAGGCCAGCGTCTCCAAGATCGGCGAGGAGCAGCTCTTCTACCTCAGAAGCCGAGGCCTCTCCGAGGGCGAGGCGGCCACCCTGATCGTCGCCGGCTTCATCGAGCCCCTCGTCAAGGAGCTGCCGATGGAGTACGCCGTCGAGATGAACAAGCTGATCCAGCTTCAGATGGAAGGCTCGGTCGGCTGAGGTCAATTCCGCGGGCGCCAGAGGTGTGCGATGTCGAGGAGCGTCTTCATATCCCGGGCCCCTTACCCAAGGGGTCGCGGGTCGTTGGCCGCCCTTCGATCGCTCGGAGGCGGGGGTTCGACTCCCCCCGACACCTCTGGCGCGTAGCTCAACGGCAGAGCAGGCCCCTTATAAGGGCCGGACGAGGGGTTCGACTCCCCCCGCGCCCAAGCCTCATTCCTATCGTCGCCTGTCGGACTGGAGCCTCGGGGATGGCGCGCGAGACGCACCACGGTCTGAGCGACCAATCCAGGGCCGGCCAGCATCGCCGGGATGATGCTCAGGCCCTTTTCGACAGGGGGCGGTGGCGTGGTGCGATGTGTCTGGGGGGCTACTCGATCGAATGCCTCCTGAAATCGAAGCTGATGCAGAAGCTCAACTGTCGGACCCTCGATGAGCTGGACGGGGACCGGAGAGGACGCGGGTTGATTGCCGCAACGGCCACGATGTTCACACATCAGATCGAGTCCCTGTTGCGAGTCTCGGGATCTCTCGATCGTCTCCGACTGGACTCCTTGCTCTGGCCTTCGTTCACGATCGTGAATCGGTGGATTCCTGCCTGGCGATACGATCCCGACCTGTCGAGGGAAGAGGTGGCCTCGGTCTTCCTGGCGGCGATCGATCGGATTTCCTCATGGATCCGATCCAATATTTGACGGAGTCACGACGGTGGCCGACCAGCAGTCCAAGGATAAGATTGCGGACGCCCTGAGGCGGGCTTATTTTTCGGATGCCGGCGATCTCGTGGATGTGTCGGACGGCCTCGATGACAATATCCACGTCGTCGTCGTCAGCAGGAAATTTGATGGGAGACGGTTTCAGGAGAAGAACGACCTGATCTGGTCGATCTTGACCACGGAATTAATCCCGGATGATTGGGGCAAGGTGACCCTTTCCATCGGCGTGAGCCCGGAAGAGATCAAGGCGACCTCCGCGTAAGCCGGGCTGTTCCGGCCAGATGACCGAAACCTTCCCCGCAAGCTGAGACTTTTTCGAGATGATCAGTGTGACCGCCGGAGTCAATGAAGTCGGGTTCAATGCGGCAAACTTCGAGGCGTTCCTCAAGGGTCGCGACGAGCCGGCCTGGCTCCGCGACCGGCGCCGGGCCGCTTTCGAGGCGTTTTCCGGCATGCCGATGCCTTCCTCTCGCGACGAGGAATGGCGGCGGACCGACATCCGGGGGCTCAAGCTCGCCGGCTTCGAAGTGCCCGGTGCGGGCGACACCTCGGCCGAGGACCGATCGGCGATGGCCCCGTCCTGGGAGGCGCTCGGGTCGCTCTACGGGACCGGCCTGGAGCACATCAACTCGGCCCCGACCCGGTCGGCCGACGCCGCGAAGCTGGGCGGGGCCGTCCTGGTCGACCTGGCCTCGGCGGCGAAGGACCATCCCGAGATCCTCCGGCGTTACCTGCTCACCGAGGCCGTCTCGCCCACGGCCGACGCCTTCTCGGCGCTCCATGCCGCGTTCTGGACCGGGGGGACGTTGCTCTACGTCCCCAAGGGGGTCAAGGTCGAGGCCCCGCTCTTCAGCCTGGTTGGGATGGCCGGTCGCGGCCGGGTCGACCTCGATCACACGCTGGTCGTGCTCGACGAGGGGGCCGAGGCCACCCTGGTCCGCGAGACCGCCAGCCGGGCCCGGGGCGAGGCGCCCGCGCTCCACGCCGGCGCCGTCGAGTTGTTCGTCGGCCGGGGGGCCAGGCTCCGGTTCGTCAACCTCCAGAACTGGGACGACTCGACCTGGCATTTCAGCCGGGAGCGGGCCCTGGTCGGCGCCGATGCCTCGATCCAGTGGACCGTCGGCGGCCTGGGATCCCGGCTCGCCAAGGTCAACCAGGAGGTCGTCCTGAACGGCCCGGGAGCCGACGCGCAGGTGAATGGCGTGATGTTCACGACCGGCAAGCAGCATCTCGCCTATTTCACCCGACAGGATCACGCCGCGCCGCATACCCGGAGCGACCTCCTTTACAAGGCGGGCCTCAAGGGTCGCTCCCGGGTGGTCTGGAAGGGGATGATCCGCGTCGAGAAGGACGCCCAGCGGACCGACGCCTATCAGAAGGATGACAACCTGATCCTCTCCGACGCCGCCCGGGCCGACTCGATCCCCGGGCTGGAGATCGAGGCCAACGACGTCCGATGCACCCATGGCGCCACGGCCGGGCGGGTCGACGAGGAGATGATCTTCTACGCCCAGGCGCGGGGCGTGGGCCGCGAGACCGCGATCCGGCTGATCGTCGAGGGGTTCTTCGCCAACGTCTACGATCGGATCACGCTGGAGCCGGTCCGCGAGACGCTCCGCCAGGCGGTCGCCGCCAAGCTGGAACTCTGAGCCGACCCGTCTCCCCACCCCGATACCTCAACCGGAGTCCGCCCGATGGCCGAGAAATACACCCACCCCGAAGTCCTCGTCTCGGCCGACTGGGCCGAGCAGCACCTCGACGATCCCCAGGTGCGGGTCGTCGAGAGCGACGAGGACGTGCTCCTCTACGACATGGGCCACGTCCCCGGCTCCGTCAAGATCGACTGGCAGGGCGACCTCCAGGACCAGCTGATCCGCGACTACATCGACGCCGAGAAGTTCGCCGCGATCTGCTCCCGGGCCGGGATTGCCAACGACACGACCGTCGTCTTCTATGGCGACAAATCGAACTGGTGGGCCTGCTATGCCTTCTGGGCGTTCAAGCTCTTCGGCCATCAGGATTGCCGGATCCTCAACGGCGGCCGGAAGCTCTGGATCGACCAGGGGCGGCCCACGTCGACCGTCGTGCCGACCTACAAGGCGACCTCCTATATTGCCGGCGACCGCGACGAGTTGGCCATCCGCGCCTTCCGCGACGAGGTCCTGGCCCACTCGAAGTCGGGCAAGCCGTTGCTGGACGTCCGGAGCCCGAAGGAGTTCACCGGCGAGCGGACGCACATGGAGGATTACCCCAACGAGGGATCGCTCCGGGGCGGCCACATCCCGGGCGCCGTCAGCGTCCCCTGGGCCCGGGCCGTCAACGACGACGGAACGTTCAAGTCGGCCGGCGAGCTGAGGGCGATCTATCAGGGCGAGGTGGGCCTCGAGCCCGCCGACGATATCGTCGCCTATTGCCGGATCGGCGAGCGATCCAGCCTGACCTGGTTCGTCCTCACCTACCTGCTGGGATATCCCAGGGTCCGCAACTACGACGGGTCGTGGTGCGAGTGGGGGAACCTGGTCCGGGCCCCGATCGCGAAGGGGGCCTGAGGCCCCGGACCGACCTCGGCCGGCGATCGGCGGCCTCCCCGGCGCCGAAAAACGGGGCCCGGGGAGTCGACGAAACCGCAACGACGCCTTAAGCTGATTGACCCGGATCAATGCAGCGGGGGGGGTCCTCCGCCCCATCCCCGTCCGCCCATCGCCTTCGCGAGGAAATCGCTCGTGGCCGCCGCACTCGACGCCATCGTCAACGAACTCAGCGGCGCGGACCGCCAGGAGCGGATCGAACTTCTGATCGAGTTCGCCAGGGCCCTCCCGCCGCTGCCCGATCGGCTCGAAGCCCTCAAGGATGCCGAACACCGGGTCGAGGAATGCCAGTCGCCCGTCTTCCTGTTCGTGGAGACCGACGGCGATCGGGTGGCGATCCACGCCGACGCCCCGATCGAGGCCCCGACGGTCCGCGGGTTCGTGGCGATCCTGGTGGAGGGCCTGAACGGCGCCACGGTCGAGGAGGTCCTCTCGGTCCGCGGCGACCTGATCGAGCGGATCGGGTTGCCCGAGATCCTGGGGATGCTCCGGGTCCGGGGATTGGGCGGGGTCCTCGGTCGGCTCAAGAAGGAAGTCACCCGGGTGTCGATGGCCCGCCTCCCGGCCCCCCCGGCCGGGCCCGTCGCCCCCTGATCGAACCGCCTCCCTCCTTCGAACGGGAAAGATTCGCGATGGCGGAATACGTGAAGGTGGCGGCCCGGGCGGAACTCCCCCCGGGCTCCAAGAAATTGTTCGACGTCGACGGCCGCGCGATCGCCGTGTTCAACGTCGACGGCGAATATTTCGCGATCGACGACATCTGCACGCACGACGGCGGCCCGCTCGCCGAGGGGGAATTCGAGGGCGCCGAGATCCGGTGCCCGAGGCATGGGGCCCGGTTCGATGTCCGGACCGGCAAGCCGCTCTGCTTCCCCGCGATCGAGCCGGTCGCGACCCACGCGGTCGACGTCCGGGGCGACGACATCTTCGTGGCGATTGACGACTGACCGGGCGGAGGTGTCCGAGGATCTGTCGCCCGCGGCGAAACCGTTCCTCAGCGAAAGAGGTATTTCCAATGCTCGAACAAGATGCGATCGTAGACGCCCTCCGCACCGTCATCGACCCCGAGCTGAACGTGAACGTCGTCGACCTCGGCCTGGTCTACACGGTCCAGTCGCGCGAGGACGAAGTCGACGTCGAGATGACATTGACCACGCCCGCCTGCCCGGCGGGCCCCGAGATCCTCCGGAACGCCGTCTCGGCCCTGGAGAAGCTCGAAGGCGTCTCCAAGGCCAATGTGAAGCTCGTCATGTCGCCGCCCTGGTCGCCCGACCGGATGTCCGACGCGGCCCGCGACGAGCTGGGAATCTTCTGATCGCCGGAGGACGCCGGTCCATGAGCCTTGCCGTCGAGGGGGTGCCCGATCCGGCCCCGGATCGTCGATCACGATGCCATGACGCCATGCACCCGTTCATTTTGCGAGACATGGGTGAGCGTTTCTTAAACGTATGTATGACAACTGCGCCGGTTTGTTCATAATCGGAGGCCGTGGGAGATTGACGGCGGGAGCGGGGATGTCGGGCATCCATCCTGACGATCTGAGCGATCGATGCTCGACGGATCGTGGGCGAGTCCGGATCGCCCTATCGTTCCGCGTTCGGGGGATTTTTCACGATCCCAGGGACAACCGATGGGACTCCCGTTCGCGGGATGACGCGCCGTGGCCCGGAAAAAAACCTCCAAGATCCGCGTCAATGTCAAGGCCTCGATCTCCCGACGACTCCGGGAGGTCCGACAGGAATTATTCGGCGAGCACGGCGGTCCCGAGCTGGCCCGCCGGTTAAATCTACCGGCGAGGACCTGGTATAATTATGAGACCGGGGTGACGGTCCCGGCCGAGGTGCTCCTCTCGTTCATCGACCAGACCGGCGCCAATCCGATCTGGCTGCTTTCCGGCCAGGGCGAGCGATTCCGCCGCGAGGCCGATGCGACGGTCCTCTCGGAACTGACGCCGATCCAGTTGATCCGCCGGGGGCTCGAGAAGCTGGAGCAGCAGCCCGGCGACGGCGAGTTGTCCCCCCCGGGCGGGCCGGACGGCGATGTCGCCTCCGACTTCGTGGCCGTGTCCCTGGTCCCCCTGGCATCGATGGGCGAACCGCCCGGCGACGATGACCGGTCGGACGACCACATCCTCGCCTATCGCGAATGGTTGCCCCATCCCAGGCAGACCGTCGCCGTCCGGCTCGTCGACGACGCCATGTTCCCGATCCTGCCGGCCGGGTCGGTCGTCGCCGTCGATCGGACGGTCACCGACCCCCATCGGCTGCAAGGGAAGATGGTCGCGGCCTGTCCCGAGGGCGTGCCGATGATCCGATGGCTGGACCTCCACGGCCGGCACCTGATCTTCCGGCCCAACCATCCCAGCCGGGAGCACCCGATCATCCCGCTCGATCTCGACGGCCAGGAGAAGAGCCCGATCCTCGGCCAGGTCGTCTGGTCCTGGAGCTGCTTCAACGCCCAGGACGATTGACCGGCCGCCCGGCTCGCCTCACCCCTTCCCGCCCCGTCGCCGCCAGTCTGGCCCTTTTTCGCTTGCCTTCGCCGCGACGACCCGCGATCCTGGGCGACGATCCGGGCCCTTCCTCCCGGACCATCAGGCCCCTGGGCTCCAGGTGATCGACCCGAATCATGCCGCCCACCCGCGTCTCGGGCGCCAGGCTGGACGCCCTCGTGCAGCAGGCCCGCGAGCCGATGTTCCTCCTCGGCCCCGATCGGCGAGTCGTGATGGTCAACGGGGCCTGGGAGGAGCTGACCGGGCATCCGTCCGAGGAGGTCGCCGGGCTGCCCTGCAACCCGCACGGCCCGACCCGCGCCGGCGACCTCGTCGGCCTGGGGGGGAGCTTCTGCCCGCCCCCCGAGGCGATGGCCGGGCGGCCTTCCGGCGCCCGGACGCTGATCATCCACGCCGATGGGGAGAGGCGGTGGCGGCGGGTCGACTACTGGCCCCTCCACGACGCCCAGGGCGGCCTGCTCGGCCTGCTCGGCCTGGTCGGGCCGGCCGACGCCCCGACCCCGTCGGCCGATCCCGAGGCCCGGAGGCTCCGGGACGAGCTGATGGAACTGCGCCACCGGCTCCACGACCGGCACGGCTTCGATTCGATGATCGGGCGGGGGGCCGAGCATCGTCGACTGGTCGACCAGGTGGCCGCGGCGTCGGCGACCACCGTCCCGATCCTGATCGTCGGCGAGGCCGGGACGGGCAAGCACCTGGTGGCCCGGATCGTCCACCAGCAGGGGCCGCGCCGCCAGGCACCGATGCCGGTCTATGATTGCCGGGCGTTGCCGCCCGAGCTGCTCGAACGCGAGCTGTTCGGCGGCCCGAACCAGCCCCTGTCCCGCGGCCTGGTCGTGCCGGACGGGGCGACCGTGCTCGTCGACGACGTCCTGGAATTGCCGCGCGACCTCCAGGAGCGGCTCGCCTCGGGGCTCGACGGCCGGGTCCGCCTGATCGCCACCACCTCGGGCGACCCCGACGCGGCGCTCAAGGCGGAACGGATCCGGCCCGACCTGTACTTCGCCCTGACCGCGATGGTCCTCCGACTCCGGCCGCTCCGCGACCGGCTCGACGAGCTCCCCCTGCTCGCGCAGCACCTCCTGGAGCGGGCCAACCTCCGGGGCGATCGCCAGCGCGACGGGTTCCGCCCGACGGCCCTGGCCGCCCTGGCCGCCTACGACTGGCCGGGCAACCTCCGCGAGCTGGCCCGGGTCGTCGACGACGCCCACGGCCGGGGAGACGGCGACCTCATCGAGGTCGAGGACATCCCGGCCTCGATCCGGGGCCATCGGGGGGGGGCCTATCAGCTCCCCCCGTCGCCGACCGAGCCGGCCACGCTCAAGGAGCTGCTCACCCGGGTCGAGCGTCGGCTGATCGAGAGGGCCCTGGAACGGGCCGGCCGGAACAAGTCGCGGGCCGCCAAGTCGCTCGGGATCAACCGCCCGCTCCTGTATCGCCGGATCAAGGAACTGGGGATCCCCGACGACCCCGAGCCGGCCGAGGACGGCCGGGCGATGCCCGACCCGCGATCGGGTTGAGGCGTCGCCGGCGGGCGGCCCGCCTTCCCACTTCGGGCGTGGTCTGCTATCGTCCGCCGGCGTGCGACCGAGGACCACCCGAGGCATGGACGCGAGCCACCCCGATGCGGATCTTCCTGTCTGCCGGCGAGCCGAGCGGCGACCTGCACGCGGCCAACCTGATCCGGTCGCTCCGCCGGCTCCGGCCCGAGGTGGAGGTGGTCGGCTTCGGCGGGCCGAGGATGGTCGAGGCCGGGGCGAGGCTGCTCTACCCGCTGGTCGAGCTGGCGGTGATGTGGTTCGCCCGGGTCCTGCTCAACATCCACAAGTTCTTCGGCCTGCTGGCGATGGCCGACCGCGAGTTCCGCGACCATCGGCCCGACGCGGTGGTCCTGATCGACTACCCGGGGTTCCACTGGTGGCTCGCCCGGGCGGCGAAGAAGCGGGGGATCCCGGTCTTCTATTACGTCCCGCCCCAGATCTGGGCCTGGGCGGGCTGGCGGGTCGAGAAGGTCCGCAAGTCCATCGATCATGTCCTCTGCAGCCTGCCGTTCGAGCCCGCCTGGTATCACGAACGGGGCGTGATGGGGGCGGTCCACGTCGGCCACCCGTATTTCGACGAGCTGGCCGAGCGGACCCTCGACCTCGACTTCATCGACCGGTTCACGGCCCGTCCCGGCCCCCTGGTGGCGATCTTGCCCGGCTCGCGGACCCAGGAGGTCACCCGGAACCTGCCGATCATGCTCCGGGCCGCGGCCCGGCTGGCCGAGGATCGGCCCGACGTCCGGTTCGCGGTCGCCTGCCTGCACCACCGGCATCGGGACCTGGCCCAGCGGATCCTCGGGGAATCCGGCCTGGCGATCGACGTCGAGCTGCACGCGGCGCGGACCCCCGAGCTGATCCGGATGGCCGAGGTCGCCTGGGCGGTCTCCGGGTCGGTCGGCCTGGAGCTGATGGTCGAGGCCCTGCCGACGGTCGTGCTCTACAAGGTCAAGGCGCTCGACCTCTGGGTCGCCCGCAAGTTCATCAAGGCGAAGTACATCAGCCTGGTCAACCTGCTGGCCGACGCCGAGGTGATGCCCGAATACCTCACGGCGGTCGACGTCTCGGCCGACCTGGCCGCGTGGGCGGCCCGGTGGCTGGGCGACCCCGACGAGCGGCGCAAGGCCTCCGCCGCGCTGGCCGACCTCCGCGATCGGGTGGCCGTCCCGGGCGCCTCGGGTCGCGCGGCCGAACGGATCGTGGCCGTGGTCGACGCCCCGGCCGACGCGACCGGGCCCGCCCATGCCCACCATCGGGGCCCGCACGAGCCGAGGCGATCCGGGAGCGATTCGCGGGTCTTGTGACCGACCCGGCGGATCGGCGCCCCTCCGGACGGATATCGGCGAACGACGGGCCCGGCGATTGCGTGCAATAAACCGCCGATCGATCCCGAATGACACCCGACGGGCCCAGCCACCGATGTCCGACACCCACGACCATCCCGCGAACCGGCTCGCCGGGGAGACCAGCCCTTACCTGCTCCAGCACGCGCACAACCCGGTCGACTGGTTCCCCTGGGGGCCCGAGGCGCTGGCGAAGGCGAAGGCGGAGGACCGGCCGATCTTCCTGTCGATCGGCTATTCCGCCTGCCACTGGTGCCACGTCATGGAGCGGGAGAGCTTCGAGGATCCGGCCATCGCGGCGATGATGAACGAGCGGTACGTCAACATCAAGGTCGACCGCGAGGAGCGGCCCGACCTCGATAACCTGTACATGGCGGCCGTCCAGGCGATGACCGGCCACGGCGGATGGCCGATGTCGGTCTTCCTGACCCCCGACCTCGAGCCCTTCTACGGCGGGACGTATTACCCGCCGACCGACTCCCGGGGGATGCCCGGCTTCCCCCGGGTCCTCCTCAAGGTCGAGGAGGCCTGGAACGGGCGCCGAGGCGAGATCGCGACCGCCGCGGCCGCGATGGCCGAGCAGCTCCGGTCCGCGGGCGAGATCCCCCGGTCCGAGGGGGCCCTGGATGTCTCGCTGCTCGACAACGCCGCCAGGGCCCTGGGCCGGGCCTTCGAGCCGCTCCACGGCGGGTTCGGCCCGCCGCCCAAGTTCCCGCACCCGATGGACCTGCGGGTCCTGCTCCGCCATCACGCCCGGACCGGCGACCCCCACGCCCTGCACATGGCCACCCACTCGCTCGAGAAGATGGCCCGAGGCGGGATCTACGACCATCTCGGCGGCGGCTTCGCCCGGTACTCGACCGACGACCGATGGCTGGCCCCCCACTTCGAGAAGATGCTCTACGACAACGCCCTGCTGAGCACCACCTACCTCGAAGCGTACCAGGCGACCGGCGAGGCCGAGTTCGCCCGCGTCGCCCGCGAGACGATGGACTACGTCCTCGGCCGGATGACCGGGCCCGAGGGCGGCTTCTACGCGACCGAGGACGCCGACAGCGAGGGCGAGGAGGGGAAGTTCTACGTCTGGACCCTCGCCGAGATCCACCAGATCCTCGGCGCCGAGCGGGGCAAGGAATTCGCCTACGTCTACGACGTCACCGAGCACGGCAACTGGGAACACAAGGCGATCCTCAACCTCCCCAGGACCATCCACCAATGCGCCAGGCTCCTCGGCCAGGACGAGCCGGCCCTCCGCGCGGCGCTCGCCGCCGACCGGGCCAAACTCCTGGCCGCCCGCGAGCTCCGGATCCCGCCGGGGAAGGATACCAAGGTCCTGACCTCGTGGAACGGCCTGATGCTCGCCGCGCTGGCCGAGGGCTCGACGATCCTCGACGAGCCCCGATACGCCGAGGCCGCGGGCAAGGCCGCCGGGTTCCTGCTGGCCGTCCTCCGGGCCCCCGACGGCCGGCTCCTCCACAGCTACAAGGATGGTCAGGCCCGGTTCAATGCCTACCTCGACGACTACGCCAACCTGATCGACGGCCTGACCCGCCTGTTCGAGGTCACCGGCGAGCCCCGATGGATCGAGTCGGCGGTCGACCTGGCCCGGGTGATGGTCGAGGAGTTCCACGACGGCGAGAAGGGGGGCTTCTTCTACGTCGGCCGGAGCCACGAGGCCCTCATCGTCCGCCAGAAGGACGCCTACGACAACGCGACCCCCTCCGGCAACGCCATGGCCGCGACCGCGCTCGCCCGACTCGCCGCGCTGACCGGACGCGAAGACCTGGCGGGCCTGGCCCGATCGACCCTCCAGTCGGTCCACCTCGTCCTGGAGAAGGCCCCGACCGCCGCCGGCCAGAGCCTGATCGCCCTCGACCACGTCCTGGCCACCTCCCGCGAGTTCGCCGTGATCGCCGGCGACGACCCGGCCGAATCCCGCGCGGCCCTGGCGGCGATCGCCGCGAAGTTCCTGCCCCACAAGGTCGTCGCCCCCGCCCCGGCCGGGAAGCCGGTCGCGCCCGCCGGGCTGGTCCCGCTCCTCGCCGACCGGCCGGCCCGGGACGGCAAGGTCACGACTTACATCTGCGAAAATTTCACCTGCCGGGAGCCCGCCGTCGGGGTCGAGGCACTCCGGGCGGCCCTCGGGGCGATGTGAGGCCGGAAGGCGGGACCTATCGAGATTCCCACGATCGACCGGGCGAAAGTGTGCTATTTCGGACTCGAAGATCCGGAATATAATCTCGGGGGCCGGCGTGGGATGATCGTCCCGGGCGGAATCGGCGTCGCCCTCCGGACCGCTTGCGCAAGTCGCGGCCGACGGGTCGAGTTCAGGTCCAATACCAGCAATAGTTTACGCCGAGTTGGGTTCGTTTCGTAATTTCTCGATCCGGGATTTTACCGGGCTCAAAGGTCTTCCGGGGCGTCTTCGCGGGCCGTGGCCCTGGACCGGGGCCACCCGAAGGGTACGATTCCCGCGAGGATGAGGATCCCCCCCAAGGCCCTCGCGGCGATCTGACCGTGATGGGAGGCCGAGTTCGGTGCGGGTGGGTATGGCCCGGCCAGGAGGGCGAAGCCCAAGATGACGGTGACCGCCCTCGCGGCGAGCCGGACGGGGCGGAATCGGCCCGGCGCCTTCGTCGGCATGGGGGACGATCCGGGCGGGCGGTATGGGTTCGGTTCGGCCATCGACGGATCTCGCGGCTCGGACGCATTCGCGACTTTTCTTCCCCGTCCTCGATCGTAACCGACCCCGGCGCCGGGGTCGATTCCCGGCGGTCCGATGGCGGCTTGCCGCGGCTCGCGGCGAGAGACTACATTAAATGGGAGTTGGTGGCGTGCTGACCCTCCCTCTCCGCCCGAACCGCCACGCCGATCCGGACCGAATCGACAGCCGACGACGCCCAGGAGGGCCACCTTACATGCCGCGACGGAATCTCTACTCGATCGTGATCGTCGGTGCGGTCTCGCTGCTCTGCTGGCAGGTCAGCCAGGGGGCCCGGCCCAAGGACGACGTCTCGGAGTTGTACGGCGTCTTCGTCGACGCCGTCGAGCAGGTCCAGCAGAATTACGTCCGACCGGTCACCCGCCGCGAGCTGATGGAGAGCGCCCTCCGGGGGATGCTGTCGGACCTCGACCCGCACTCGACTTACATCAACACGTCGCAGTGGAAGACCTTCAAACGGCAGATCGAGGGGAAGTTCGGCGGCGTCGGCATGACCGTCGAGGTCGACGAGAACACCAAGCGGCTCAAGGTGGTCGCCCCGATGGTGGGCACGCCCGCCTACACGGCGGGAGTCCTGGCCGGCGACCTGATCCTGGAGATCGACGGCCTGTCGACCGAGGGGCTATCGATCGACAAGGCGGTCGACGCCCTCCAGGGACAGCCCGGGACACCGGTCAAGCTCCACGTCCTCCACGAGGAGACGGAAAAGACCGAGACACTCACCGTGACTCGCGCCATCATCGAGGTCCCCAGCGTCATGGGCGATCGACGCAAGCCGAATGACGAATGGGACTTCATGCTCGACCCCGCCAAGAAGATCGGCTACATCCGGATCACCAACTTCATCCAGGATACGACCGACCACATCAAGGAGGCCGTCAACGAGCTCAAGGGGCAGGGCATGAAGGGCCTGATCCTCGACCTCCGCGACGACCCCGGCGGGCTCCTCAGCTCCGCGGTGGAGATCTCCGACCTGTTCGTCGAGGAAGGCAAGATCGTCAGCACCCGGGGCCGGAACACCACCGAGAAGACCTTCGAGGCGCACAAGGAAGGGACCTTCACCGGCTTCCCGATGGTCGTCCTGGTCAATCACAACTCGGCCTCGGCCTCCGAGATCCTCGCCGCCTGCCTCCAGGACCACAACCGCGCCGTGGTCGTCGGCGAGCGGTCGTTCGGCAAGGGCTCGGTCCAGAACATCCTCGACCTGGAGGACGGCAATAGCGTCCTCAAGCTGACCGTCGCGACCTACTGGCGGCCCTCGGGCAAGAACATCCACCGCTTCAAGAATGCCAAGGAGACCGACGAGTGGGGGGTCACCCCCAGCCCCGGGCTGGAAGTGAAGCTCTCGCCCCGCGAATATCACGACTGGTTCCTCGGCCGGAGGGACCGCGACTTCCTCTCCAGCCGCAACAAGCCCCGGGCCGAGAAGCCCAAGGGCGGCGATGAGCCCAGGAAGGACGAGAAGGACGACAGGAAGCCCGGCCCGTTCGTCGACAAGCAGCTCGACAAGGCGGTCGCATCGTTGTCCGACAAGCTGAAATAGGGATCAACCGGCGAAAAGTATGCTAAACCGGCCGCGAATTTCGCGATAATATTCAAGGATTCGCCGATGACCCGGGATCTGCCAGGGCGGATCCCGGGCGTTTTAACTCCGTTCCCCCGATCGTTTGCGGCATGCGAATCGACGAACCGAAACCGACGATCGGGGATTTCATGGAACTCGACCACAGCCTGGGGAGCGTCTTCCTCGACGTCATCGCGCCGGCCTTCATGGCCGCGATCGCCCTGTTTGCGTTCGTCCACCTGATCATCCTCCAGGGCAGGTCTGGGGTGCTCCGGTGGAAAATCTTCCGCAACCCCCATGGGGTCTTCGGGCCCGTGGAACGCGGGCCGGGAGATGATCCGTACGATATCGGGATGTATGACAAGGACATCCTCTGAACCCGCCGGACCTGCGGGATGATCGCCCCGGTTGTCGACCGCGAGACTCCATGTTTCTCCTGGCCATCGAGACGACTTGCGACGAGACGGGGGCCGCGGTCCTGGAAGGGACGCCGGGGGTCGGGGTCCCGGCGATCCGGTCGAGCGTGGTGGCGTCGCAGGTCGACCTCCACCTCCGGTTCGGCGGTGTGGTCCCCGAGATCGCCGCCCGCGAGCACGTCCGGCAGATCCTCCCGGTGATCGACGAGGCCTTGCGGCGGGCGGGCGTGACCCTGGACGCGATCGGGGCGGTCGCCGTGGCCACCCGGCCCGGCCTTGTGGGCGCGTTGGTGGTCGGGCTCACGGCCGCGAAGGCCCTGGCCATGGCGCTGGGCGTCCCGATGATCGCGGTCGACCACCTGGAAGGGCACCTCTACGCGTGCCAGCTTGCCCACCCGGACCGCGACATCTATCCCTGCGTGGGATTGGTCGTCTCGGGGGGGCATACGAGCCTCTTCGCCTGCCGGGGCCCGATCGACGCCGAGCTGCTGGGCGGGACGGTGGACGACGCCGCCGGCGAGGCGTTCGACAAGGTCGCCAGCCTGCTCGGCCTGGGCTATCCGGGCGGCCCGGGGGTGGAGCGGGCCGCCCGGGGAGGGAACCCCCGGGCATTCGCCTTCCCCCGGCCTTTCCTCCGCGACGACCGGCTCGCCTTCAGCTTCTCGGGGCTCAAGACCGCCGTGCTCTACGCCCTCCGGGGCCAGGACGCCCGGACGACCGGCCATCCGCCCCCCCCGGCCCTGGTGGCCGACCTGGCCGCGAGCTTCCAGGAGGCGGCGGTCGACATCCTGACGGCCAAGGCCCGGCTGGCGCTGGACCGGACCGGCTGGGACCGGCTGGGGATCGGCGGCGGCGTGGCGGTCAACGGCCGGTTCCGCGACCGGATCGGGGCGATGGCGGCGGAACGGGGCGTCGAGTTGTTCCTCCCCCCGCCCTCGCTCTGCACCGACAACGCGGCGATGGCCGGGATCGCGCTGGCGAAGCTGGCCGCCGGTCAGGTGGCCGACCTCGACGTCGACGTCACGCCGGGCCTGGTCCGGCCGGCCTCATGAGCGCGGCCGGCGGCTCGACCGGCCCGAGGGAGGGCGACCCTCGGAAGGTCCGCTGCTGCTCGTCGAGCCGGAGGCGGCGGTCGAGGGCCCGGGCCTGCGAGGCGGGGACCCCCGGCCGGGGGGACGGGGTCCGGGGGGAATTGTTAGGGCGGCCGGCGTCTCTCATGGTGGGCCTCGTTCCGGCGTCGATCGGGGCAACGCGTGCAACGGGGTCCTTCCCTATCATCTCTCTACGTCCACAATGGCTTTTGTGATCCACGGGCGTCCCGATTTCCGGCCGGGTCGCCCGGGTCGTCACCACCACACCGGCTCCAATCGGATCCCGCATCGACCATGACCAGACACGACGGATGGGACGGTATCGAGGGGATCGTCCTCGACGCCGTCGGGACTTTAATCGACCCGACGCCCTCGGTCGCGGAGGCCTACGCGGCGGCGGCCTCCCGGCAGGGCCTGGCGGTCGACGTCGCGGAGGTCAAGTCCCGGTTCGGCCAGCACTTCCGGAACGACGAGGTCGACGAGCAGCTCGGGCCGATGGCGACCGACGAGGCGATCGAATCCCGCCGGTGGCGGCGGATCGTCGCCAACGTCCTGCCCGACCTGCCCGACAAGGATCGGGGATTCCGCGAGCTCTGGGACCACTTCGGCCGGCCCGAGGCCTGGCGATGCTTCGCCGACGTCGGCCCCGCCCTGTCGGCCCTCCGGGGGGCGGGCGTCCCGGTCCGGGTCGCCTCGAACTTCGACGGCCGGCTCCGGGCGGTCGCGGCCGGGCTGCCCGAGCTGGCGGGCCTGGTCGAGACCCTGGTGATCTCCTCCCGGGTCGGCTTTCGCAAGCCGCATCCGGCCTTCTACTCGGCCGCGTGCCGGAGCCTCGGCCTGGCCGCCGGCAGCGTCCTCTGCGTCGGCGACGACCCCGAGAACGACGTCCGAGGGGCCGAGCGCGCCGGCCTCCGCGGGGTCCTGGTCGATCGCGACGGCCGACGGCCCCCGGGCCTGGCCACGATGCCCGACCTGCACTCCCTGGCGGTCGCCGTGATCGGGTCGCGGGAGCGGGCGGGGAGGGCCTGATTCTCGCCCAACGCCGGCGGTTCAAGAGCCGGGGCGGATCAGGTCGAGTGCCGGGAAGGTCGCCCCGAGGGTCTTCTCCGAGGGGCATCCGAGCCATCGGTCGAGCAGGGTGGCGTAGACCGATCGGAAGTCGGTGTTGAAGACCAGGTCGCCCTCGCCGAGCTGGGCAAGGCTGGGATACTTGCCGACCAGCCCGCCCCGGACCGGCGAGCCGAACAGGAACAGGTTGGAGGCCGCCCCGTGGTCGGTCCCGCCGCTGGCGTTCTCGTCGACCCGGCGGCCGAACTCGCTGAAGGCCATCACGACGACCCGGTCGGCCAGCTTCAGCCCGGCGAGGTCGCGGCGGAATGCGGCGAGCGCCTCGGAGAGCTGGCCCAGGAGGTTGCCGTGGGCCTCCGCCTGGTCGGCGTGGGTGTCGTATCCGTCCTGCGAGGCGAACAGGACCCGCACGCCCATCCGACCGGCGATGATCTGCGCGGCCCGCTTGAGCTGATCGCCCAGCTCGCCGGCGGGATATTCCACGGTCGACTTGTACTTCTCGGTCGCCTGCTCGAGCCGTTCGGCCGTCCGATAGACGGCCTCCGACTGGCGGCGGAGGAAGCCCAGCGGCCCGGGCGCCTCGGGGCCCGTGGTCAATCGGCGTCGGAGCTTGGATCCGGCCGGGTCGCCCTCGGCCTCCCCGTTGAAGGAGTCGAGCTGCTCGACCACCGGGACGACCACCTTGTCGGCCTGGAGCGCCTGCGGGAGCGAGCCGGCCAGCGACATCCCCCGCGGGAAGTTGTCCGACCCGGCGGGCTCGGAGGCGTCCAGGGATCGCCCGAGCCATCCGGTCGTCGGCGCCGTCGCGTCGACGCTGGCCGTGTGCCAGATCTCCATCGACCGGAAGTGCGACCGGTCGGGACTGGGGTAGCCGACGCCCTGGACGATCGCCAGCTCTCCCTGCTTGAACGACTCGGCCATCGGGCCCATCTTCGGGTGCAGGCCGACCAGATCCGAGAGCCGGATGACCTCCTTCTTGGGCAGGCCCAGCCGTCTCCGGTTCTTGTAATAGAGGGCGTCCTCGAAGGGGACGACCGTGTTCAGGCCGTCGTTCCCGCCGGCCAGCTCGATGACTACCAGGACGTTGTCGTTGCGGTCGGCCTGGCGGGACGCCTCCGCCGCCCGGGCGAACAGCCCCGGCATCGAGCCCCCCAGCGACACGAACGACAGCCCGGCGGCGCCTTGGCCCAGGAATCCTCGCCTCGTGATCGGCATCGGGTGCTCCGAGCGTGACGAATCAGGATCGATCGATGATGGGTGACGCGATGGGCCGCCCCTCAGCACGCGTGATATTCGGGGAGGGCCAGCATCAGGCCGACGAGGGCCCGGGTCTTCCTGGCGCGGACCTCATCGTCATCGCGGAACGCCTGCGAGGCCTCCCCGTCGTCGGCGGTGAGGAGGAACTCGGCCAGCTCCCGGCGAGGATCGGGGGCGAGGTCGCCCTGGAAGAGGACCTCGGCGAGCCGGTCGACGACCTCGGAGGGCTCCCGGGACTTCGAGGAGACCAGGCTCGGCAGGTCTAGGTTGGCCGCGAAGGGGTTCTCACCGTCGAGCTGGGCGATGAGCCTGGCGGAGGCGGTCCGGGCGGCCCAGGTGTTCGAGTTGATCCATCGGGCCTCGCCATCCCAGCCCTTGACGTTGGGCGGTGCCAGCAGGGCCTGCCCCATGGCGTTCAACCGCTCGACGAGCTGGGGGGCGGCCCATCGGACGCCGAGCGTCCGGACCGTGCCGACCACGAATTCGACCGGGCTGCTGATCCGGGCCCGATAGCAGGCGGGCGAGTAGAAGTATCGCGACTGGAACAGCTCGCGGAGGAACCACTTGACGTCCAGCCGGGTCCGCTCCAGGAGGGCGGCGGCCTCGTCGACGACCTCGGGCGGGGGCTCGGGGGCGGCGAAGAACCGGAGGAGCCGGGCGGCCACGTGGCGGGCGGTCGCCGGCTCCTGCATCAGGATGTCGACGATGTCGCCGCCGTCGAACCGGCCCGACCGGCCCAGGAACCGCTTCCGCCCGGCGTCGTGTTCCTCGGCCTTGAAGGCGAACTCGGCCTCGTCTCGGTTCCATCCGGTGAAGGCCCGGGCGGCGGCCTGGACGTCGGCCTCGGTGTAGTGGCCGATCCCGCAGGTGAACAGCTCCATCAGCTCGCGGGCGAAGTTCTCGTTGGGGTGGGCCTTGGTGCTCTTGTCGCCGTCGAGCCAGATCAGCATGGCCGGGTCGCGGGCCATGGCCAGGGCCAGCTCGCGGAAGTTGCCCAGGGCCAATCGGCGGATCGTCTCGACCTGCCGGTGCATCAGGTGGGTGTTCTCGACCTTCTCGTTGCTCGTGGCGAAGTGGCCGTGCCAGAAGAGGGTGAGCTTCTCGCGGAGCGGGACCCGCGTCCTGACCATCCGATAGACCCACCAGGCGCGGAGGCGGTCGGTGTCTTCGAAGTCTTCGAGGGTGCCGGAGATCGCCTCGAAGGTCCGGGCGAAGTCGCGATCCTCGTCGTCGGCCGCTTCGAAGAGCGCCTCGACGGTCGCCTCCAGCCCTTCCTTGACGGCCTTCTCGACGTCGGCGGGCGGCGCCCCGAAGCCGGATCGGCGGAGGAGATGGGCGGCCTTCCGGGCGTCGAACGCGTCGGAGCCGCCCGGCGACCAGGGGGCGAGGTGGATCGGGGGCATGGGACTCGCTCCGGGGGCGCCGGCGGCCCGCCGGAGGGCGGCGGGCCGGGCCGCGGCGGTAACCCCGATTTTCTCACAAGGTCCCCGAATAAAGTACCGGAAATCGGCCTGCAACCCGAATCTTTTCGGGGGAAGGCCGGCGGTAGGGACGCCCGCGAGGCCCTTGATTCGCCGGGACGGGTCGCCTATCTTGCGACCATCGCCCCACGTAGGACGCGCCGGAGCCTTTCCCTCGATGCCCGCGAATCTCCCGCCCCAATACCTCAAGGCCGAGGAGGACTGTCGCCGCGCGACTTCCGCGGCCGGGCGGCTGGAGGCGCTCCGCGATCTGTTCCGGCTCCTGCCCAAGCACAAGGGGACGGAGAAGCTCCAGTCCGACCTGAAGACCCGGATCAGCCGGGCCCGCGACGAGATCGAGGGGGCCAAGGCCGGGGGCAAGAAGGGAGGGGTCTCGTACCGGGTCCCTCGCGAGGGGGCCGGCCAGGTGGTCCTCGTGGGGGCGCCCAACGTGGGCAAGAGCGCCCTGCTGGCCGCCCTGACCAACGCCCGGCCCGAGGTCGCCCCTTACCCGTTCACCACCCGGGCGCCCCAGCCGGGGATCGCGACCTGGCAGGACGTCCGATATCAACTGGTCGACCTCCCTCCGGTCTCGGCCGATTTCTTCGAGGCGTGGATGCCGGGCCTGGTCCGCTCGGCCGACGCCGCCCTGTTCGTGGTCGACCTGGGCGACGACGACCTGATCGACGCCGCCGAGGTGGCCCTGGGCCGGCTGGCGGGTGCCCGGGTCGAGCTGGTCGGCGAGCTCCCGTTCGATTCCGACGACGAGTCGCTCCGGCACGTCAAGACGTCGATGGTCGCCAACAAGGCGGACGCGTCGGGGGCGGCCGACCGGCTGGCGATCCTCCGCGAATGGTCCGGGGATCGGTTCCCGATCGTCCCGACTTCGGCGACGGCCGGCCTCGACCTGGACTCCGTGCGATCGGCAGGATACGATATCCTAGGGGTCATCCGGGTTTACACCAAGGTTCCCGGCAAGCCGACGGATCGTTCGAGCCCGTTCACGGTGCCGACCGGGAGCACGGTCATCGACCTGGCCCGGGAGATCCACCGAGACTTCGAGCAATCGCTGAAATTCGCCAAGGTCTGGGGGTCGGGGACCTTCGAGGGCCAGACGGTCCGCCGCGACCATGAGCTCCGGGATGCCGACGTCGTGGAACTTCACGTCTGATGCGGCACCCGCTGGCTCGATGCGCCTCGGATTTGGCCCGATTCGAGATCTCGGAACCCCGACCCGCAAGCCGGGCGCGGAAGCGGAAATGGGACGGGACGGGACGGGGATGAACAGGTCGAACACGGCGGCCGGGCCGGCCTTGGCCCTCGGGGGATGCGTCGATGCCCACGGCTCTGATCGTCGAGGATGATCCCGACCAGGCCGAGATGGCGGCCCGGTTGCTCCGCTATCGCAATTTCGACTCCGACATCGCCGGGACCGGCGGGGCGGGCCTGTCGATGGCCCGGGCGCTCAAGCCCGACGTCATCCTGCTCGACCTGATGCTCCCCGACACCACCGGGTTCGACGTCTGCCGGGGCCTCCGGGCCGATCGCGAGACCATGCTCACCCCGGTGGTGATGCTGACCGCGCTGGGCGACGACCTGAACCGGAGCAAGGGCTACCGGGTCGGCGCCAACGCCTACGTCACCAAGCCCTACGGGGCCGAGGACCTGTTCCAGGCGATCGCCGACGCCCGGGCCTGGCGGGCCCGGATGGAACAGGGCCAGATCAAGGGCGAGATCCACGTCCAGCTCAACAGCGAGTCGTCGTTCCTCCAGGAGGTCAACGACTTCCTGATGAGCGTGACCATGGCGATCCCGTTCACCCACGAGCAGATGCTCGCCCTCCGGCAGGCCCTGCTGGAGATGGGCCAGAACGCCATCGAGTGGGGCAACCGCCACCGATCCGAGCAGCTGGTCGACATCACCTACCGGATCCACGAGGACCGGGTCGAGATCGTCATCCGCGACCAGGGTTCGGGCTTCGACCGGGCCAAGCTGGCCCACGCGGCCTCGGCCCAGGACCCGATCGCCCACATGGAGATCCGCGAGAAGCTCGGGCTCCGCGAGGGCGGCTTCGGGCTCCTGATCACCGACGGGATGGTCGACGAGATGCGGTACAACGAGTCGGGCAACGAGGTCACCCTGATCAAGAGATTCCAGGCCCCCGGCACGGCCGGCCCATGACCCCCGGCCAGGCCCCGCCCCGCCCGGCCGCCCGGCGGCCGACGATCGTGGTGGTCGACGACGAGGCCGAAGTCCTCCGGTCGCTCCACGACCTGCTCCGCATGGAATACCGCGTCCTGACCTTCGAGCGGCCCGACGACGCGCTGGCGACGCTGGCGGCCCCCGGCGACGTCGACGTCATCATCTCCGACCAGAGGATGCCCGAGATGTCGGGGGTCCGGTTCCTGGAAGGGGCCCAGCGGCTCCGGCCCGACGCCACCCGGCTCCTGGTCACCGGCTATGCCGACATCAAGGCCGTGATCGACGCGATCAACCAGGGCCACATCTTCCGGTACGTCACCAAGCCCTGGGAAGTCGAGGAGCTGTCGACGGTCGTCCGCCAGGCGGTCGAGCAGCACGCGCTGATCGCCGAGAAGAACCGGCTGCTCCGCGAGCTGAAGGAGACCAACGCCCGGCTGGTCGATGCCGACCAGCTCAAGGGGAAGTTCATCGAGGTGGCCAGCCACGAATTGAACACGCCGGTCACGGTGGTCCTGGGCCTGAGCGAGCTCTGGAAGATGACCCAGGGCCCGGCCGCCACGCCCGCCGAGCGAGCCTGGGTCGACCGGATCCACGCGGCGGGCCGACGGCTGGCGTCGACGGTCGAGCGGATGTTGAAGCTCCTCAAGACCGACCGGGTGGCGCCGTCGCTCTCGTTCGAGCTGGTCGAGCTGGAGCCGTTGCTCCGCGAGACGATCGGGGAGCTCCAGCCGTTCTTCCAGTCCAGGGACCAGGAGGTCGGCATCAAGATCGCGCCCGACCTGGGCTCGGCCGAGGTCGACCCCTCCAAGCTCGCCGACGTCGTCACGAACCTGGTCGTCAACGCGATCAAGTTCACCCCCGACGGCGGGGCCATCGCCGTCGAGGCGGGAGGCGACGGGCCGGACCGATTCCGGATCCGGGTGACCGATCGGGGTGCGGGGATCGCCCCGGAAGATTGTTCCCACCTCTTCGAGCCCTTCTTCACCGGCAACGACACGATGCATCACTCGTCCGGCGACTACCAGTACGGCAAGCGCGGGATGGGCCTGGGCCTCTGCCTGGTCAAGGCGTTCGTGGAGCTCCACGGGGGGACGGTCGAGGTCGACTCGGCCCCGGGCCGGGGCTCGACCTTCGCCTGCACCCTCCCCCGACGCCACCCGGCCGGCCAGGAGGAGGAGGCCGGTTGACGGCCCGGGCTCGTCGGAGATCCCCGCCCGTCGACGGCCAGGAGCGGCGGCCGATCAGGCCTGGCCGGCGAGGTAGTCGCGGAGGTATCGGGGGAAGGTGGGCAGGCCGGCCGCATCCCAGGCCTGCTCGATCTCGACCTTGAGCCGCTGATTCTCGGCCTGGAGGGCCATGAAGGCCGCGGCATCCGGCGCCCTGGGGTCGAGCGACAGGGCATGGTCGTGGGTGTTCACCGAGAGCAGGAAGCCGTCCCGGGCGTACCAGGGCTGGATCTGCATCTTCATGTGCGGATAGCGGGCGTTGCCCAGCCGGAGGGTGTAGATCAGCTTTTCGTTGGGGGCCTGTCCCACCCGCTCGAACGGCGGCCCGGCAACCAGGGCCGCCGGCTCCAGGCCCGGGCCCCAGTCGAGCCGCCGACGGACCGCGGCGGGGGGCTCGCCGCCCGGATAGGCAATCTCCAGGTAGATCGAGACCGCCCGACGGAGCAGTTCCAGGCTCAGGCCCGCGAGGTGGTCCGGTTCCTCGGCTCCGCTCGGCTCCATGGCCAGTTCTCGGGCGAACAAGTCGCGAGTCGGCCGGGCGTCCGCGCCCGGCGGGTCTCGGGAGGTCGATTCATCATAAGCCGGGCCCTCCGGTGCCACCATGCCTTTCTCCGGGAGCGACGACCCCAACCCCCGGGAACCCTCCGCCATCAACCTTCTCCCGTCTTTCGGGAGGCCGAGACGAGGCCTCCGACAATCCCTTCAGCCGACCGTCTCCATGTCGATCGCCATCGTCGACGACTCGCCGTGCCCGAGGACCCGGAGCCCGGCGTCGACCCCCCGGGGCTGGAGGTTGATGGCGTCGGTCGTCTGGGTATACGGCTCGACGGCGGTCAGGGTCCCCTCGCCGAAGGGGGGCGAGAAGACGACCAGCTCGCGGAAGTTCCGGTCGAAGCCGAGCCGGAACTCGGCACCCAGGGCCTCGTCGCGGAGCCGGCAGACGCAGCGATCGCCCTCGAAGGCCAGGCCGGTCAGGATGTCGTCGAGCTTCTGGCCGGCCATCGACTGCCCCTTTCGGAAGTCGAGCCGAGCGTCGACCGGCTTCCGCTCGCCGGTCGGGAGGTTCCCCTCCTGCGGCCAGTATTCGGACGCCGGGAGGATCATCCGGCCCTGAGACAGGTCCTTCGAGGCGAACGGGATCCGGAAATACGGGTGGATGCCGAATCCGTAGGGGAGGTCCTGGTCGGTGGGGTTGGTCACGGTGATGGTCATCCCCAGGCGGCGGCCCGACAGGGCATATCGGATGGTCAGGATCGCGTCGGTCGGCCAGAACGGGCGCATCTCGGGGTTGTTCTCGGCCAGGTGGAATCGGCCGACGAGGAACGCCCCGTCGGCCGACGTCCCGTGCTCGACGACGTCCCACTTCGCCATGATCGCGAAGCCGTGGATCGCGTGGGGCTGGGTCGTGAGCGGGACCTGGTACGACTTGCCGGCGAAGGTGTACTTCCCCTCCCGGATCCGGTTGGGGAACGGGAACAGGACGGGCGTGCCGTTGCGGCCCGGCTTGCTCGGATTGGCGGCGAAGTCGTCCGCCGCGACGATCACCCGGCGGACCTCGCCGGCGGCCGGGAGCCGGAGGTCGAACAGGTTGAAGCCGTACGACGGGAGGACCGAGGCCGACGCCCCGCTCGACTCGTCCCGGAGCGTGTAGACGGCCCGCCCGCCTTGGTCCTCGGTGTCGACGCGGTATGCCATGTCCGGCTCCTGGGCGCTGGTCGTGGGCGATCCCGGAGGGGATCTTCGCCCCTCGCCGGCCTCATTCGACCGTCGACCGCGACGGATTGCAAATGGCGGGCGGTCGCGTAAGATCGATTCTCGACCGACCCGCCCCGGAGGACCGATCGCCGTGCCGAACCTGCCCGCCCCGACCCTGCTCGACTTCGCGTCCCGCCTGTTCGTCGCGGCCGGCGTCCCCGAGGGGGACGCCTCGATCGTGGCGAGCAACCTCGTCGGGGCCAACCTCCGGGGCCACGACTCGCACGGGGTCCTCCGGCTCCCGCAATACGTCGACTTCCTCCGCAAGGGCGACTACCGGATCGGGGTCGACCTCAAGGTCGAGAACGAGTCGCCCGGGGTCGTGGTCGTCGACGGCCAGTGGGGCCTTGGGCAGGTCCAGGCCCACCGGCTCCTGGAACTGATCGTCCCCAGGGCGAAGGCGCTGGGCCTGGCGGCGGGGACCGGGCGAGACTTCGGCCACATCGGCCGGCTGGGCGAGTACGCCGAGGCGGCGGCGGCCCGGGGGCTGATCCTGATCGCCACGGTCAACAACGGGGGAGCCGGCCAGCGGGTGGCCCCGCCGGGGGGCCTGGAGCCGAGGCTGGGGACCAACCCCCTTTGCGCCGCCGTCCCGACCGACGCCGACCCGGTGGTCCTCGACTTCGGGACCAGCGTGGCGGCCGAGGGGAAGGTCCGGGTCCACTACTTCAACGACCGGAAGCCCGTCCCCGAGGGCTGGCTCCTCGACGCCCAGGGGCGGCCGACCACCGACCCGTCGGTCCTCTACGAGCCGCCGATGGGCTCGATCCTGCCGATGGGCGGGTCGCAGGCGTACAAGGGGTTCGGCCTCGGCCTGGTGCTCGACATGCTCTCCGGCGGCCTGACCGGGGGCCGGTCGAGCCACCCCGGCGCCGCCGGCGCCAGGGGGAACAACGTGGTCTTCCTGGCGCTCGACCCCGAGCGGTTCGCGGGCCTGGACGCCCTGGTCCGCGAGTCGAGCGGGCTGGCCAGCTACGTCCGGGCGACCCCCCGGGCGGAGGGCGTCGCCGCCATCCTCCTGCCCGGCGACCCCGAGCGGATGATGCTCGAATACCGATCGATCGAGGGGATCCCCCTCGAGGCCGGCCAGTGGTCCAAGCTCGTCGAGCTGGCCGAGGCCCTCGGCGTGGCCGTGCCCCATATCGCCACGGGCGCCCCCGGTCGCGACCCGTCGCGAGTCGAGGAGAATTAAGCGGGCCGCTCGTGAACCCCCGCCCGGCTCCCTCGGGGCCGGCGGATCATCGGTTCGCCTGGCGGAGCATCAGGGAAGGCCGGTGCGGGCCGGCAAAGGCGGCGACCACCTGGGGGAGCGCGGCCAGGTGGAGGTGGACCAGGCTCCCGACGGCGTGGTGGTGATAGAACAGGTCGCCGTCGTCGGAGAGCGGGCCGAAGCCGGCGTCGCAGTGGCAGAGCTCGGACGTCGGCCGGAGGTCCCAGCGGCCCGATCGGTAGCCCCGGACCTCGGTCCCGCGCGGGGCGAGCCAGGTGTCGCATCGGGTGGTGATCGAGACCGGCTCGGGGGCCGAGGGGTAGGCCCGGAGGTGGGCGTCGAAGGGGAGGATGCCGACGCCGGGGACCTCGCGGCCGGCGATCCGCATGGTCCGGCCGAGATAGGCGGTGCCGCCGCCCTCCGAGTAGATCCGACGCCCCCGGTAGACGTGCGACCGGATCGCGCTGATCAGGCTGAGGTTCGCGGCCAGGGCGTCGGCGAAGGCGTCGGGGTAGCCGCAGCCGATCATCACCAGGTCGGACGCCTCGGGCAGGGCCTCGCTCCGGAGCGGCGAGAACTCGACCAGCTCGGCGCCCAGCGCCTCCAGGGTCTCCAGCGTGTCGGGGAAATAGCGGCCGAAGGCCTCGTCCTGGGCGTAGGCGACCCGGAACCGCGCCCGACGGCAGCCGCCGGCGTCGACGGCCTCGATCGGGAAGGGCCGGCTGCCCGCCATCGACCGGAGCGCGGGCAGGTCGACGAACCGCCGGAAGCTCGCGGCCAGGGCGGCGAACAGCTCCTCGGGCACCGGGCGGTCGCGGGGCGAGTCCGCCAGGGCGTTCCGGATCGCGGGGAGGGCCTCCACAGCGCCGATGACCGGCTTCTTGAGGACCATCCGGATCGCCGAGGCGATCCGGGTGAAATCCTCGGGCGATTCCAGGCCGTCGACCAGGACCGCGTCGACCCCCCGGGGGAGATTGGGGAGGTGCAGCCCCTCCCATCGCGGGCAGGAGACCAGGGCGACCGTGGGCAGGTCGAGCGCCTCGGCGATCGGGCGGAGGCCGCCGGGTCGGTCGTAGTGCTGGCGTTCGAGCGACGCGGAGGGCTCCTCCAGCGTCCCCTCGACCACCGCCAGGTCGGACCGGCGGGCGCCCTGCGCGAACACCTTCCGGCAGACGTCGTCGGGCATCAGCCAGGCGTCGAGGTGTCGGCCGGGCAGGCCGGTCGCCTGGCAGACCGCCTCGGTCCCGGTCGGGCAGGCCCTGGACCGGAAGTGCTGCACACGCCACCGGATCGACGACAGGCCGGCCAGGAGCCCGAGGCTCGCGGGCGAGGGTTCCGGTCCCGAGCAGGGGACGGCGAGCGCCAACCGACGGATTTCCATCATGCCGATTCCAGGACCAGGTTCGTGCGCAAGAGCGGGGGAGACGAGCCGGGGTCGACATCGGGGCGAGGGCATCCCGGGCCGGCCGAAGGGTCACCCGGCGGGGCTCGGATGGGGGCTCGACTCGATGAGGGGAGGAGCCGGAAGGGGGCCCCGTGCTTTCGTCGCACCGATCGCTCTATCTATTCACTCATCATAAGGGCGAGGACTTCGCGGTCAAGGCCGTCCGTCCTCCCTTGCCGGGGCTTTACGGCCCCGGACGGCCCCGACGTCGAACCTTTCCCGGCGATTTCCGCGATCCGGCGGAAGGTCGCGCCCGGCGTCGTCGGTTCGCCTAGAATAGGGACGGATGAGGACGGCGACGAGATCGAACCTTCCCGGTCCGGTGGTGGACGCGATGCCCTACGAATTCTCGAAGATCGAAGACGCCCTGGATGCGATCGCCTCGGGCCGGGTGGTCATCGTCGTGGACGACGAGAGGCGGGAGAACGAGGGCGACTTCGTCGCGGCGGCCGAGCGGGCGACTCCCGAGACGATCGAATTCATGATCACCCACGGGCGGGGGCAGCTCTGCATGCCCATCATGCCCGACCTGGCCCGCCGGCTCGAACTGCACCCGATGGTCGAGACCAACACCGCGCCGCACCGGACGCCGTTCACCGTGCCGGTCGACCACGCGTCGTGCCGGACCGGGATCAGCGCCGAGGAGCGGTCCCGGACCATCCGCGCGATCATCGACCCGGCCACCCGGCCCGACGAGCTGGTCCGGCCCGGACACCTGTTCCCGCTGGTCGCCCTCGAGGGCGGCGTCCTCCGCCGAGCCGGGCACACCGAAGCGACCGTCGACCTGGCCCGGCTGGCGGGCCTGGCCCCGGCCGGGGTCCTCTGCGAGATCCTCGACGGGATCCACGTCGCCGGCCGCGACAAGCTCCACGCGATCGCCGAGCAGTTCCGCCTGCCGATCGTCTCCATCGAGATGCTCATCGGCTACCGACGCCGCCGGGAGAAGCTGGTCCATCGCGTCTGCGACGCCGAGTTGCCGACCCGGTACGGGCCGAGCCGGATCGTCGGCTACCGGGTCGACCACGAGCCGGGCAACGAGCCGGTGGCGATCGTCTTCGGCGACCTCCGATCGGTCCCGGCGCCGCTGGTCCGGATCCACTCGTCCTGCTTCACCGGCGACCTGCTCGACTCGGTCCGGTGCGACTGCGGCGACCAGCTCCACCTGGCCCTCCAGGCGATCGGCGACGAGGGGGTCGGGGCGCTGATCTACCTCCCGCAGGAGGGCCGGGGGATCGGCCTGATCGAGAAGATCAAGGCATACCACCTCCAGGACCAGGGGATGGACACCGTCGAGGCCAATCTCGCGCTCGGCTTCCGGGCCGACCCGCGCGACTACGGCGTCGGGATGCAGATCCTCCAGGACCTCGGCCTGGGCAAGGTCCGCCTCCTGACCAACAACCCCAAGAAGACCGACGCCTTCGTCTACCACGGCCACGGGCTGGAGGTCGTCGAGCAGGTCCCGATCATCGCCCCCGAGCATGACGATCGCCGCCGCTACCTCGACGCCAAGCGCGACAAGATGGGCCACATCCTCCCCGCCGAGAATCCGGCCCCCAACGGATCCGTGTGATAGACTGAGATGTTTCGGCGACGGCCCGGACGGACCCGGCCTCGTCCTCGGTCGACGCGTCCGAAGGGGAGGATTGTGCCATGCCACGGATCGGATCGGCGCTTCTCGTCCTGTTCCTTGCCGCGAACCCGGCCGACGCGGGCCTGTTTCACCAGAAGCCGGCCCGCGAGGAAGTCCCGGGCGGCCATCCCCAGCCGCTCGTCGCCCCCAACGGGGTGGAAGTGCCGGCCTGGGCCTCCCGCCGGATCCAGCAATCGCCCGTGCCCCTGTTCGGCCCATCCTGGGGCCGCCGGCCCTGGGCCTTCCCGCTGGCCCAGCAGCAGACCCCCTCGGCCCGGATGGCCCGGGCCGACCAGCTCGGTTACGGCGCGGGACCGATCCCCGGGTACACGAACGGCCCGCCGCTCGGGAACTACCCGCAGGCCTCGGTCGGGCCTGGCGACGGCTCGTTCCCGACCCGGCGGATCAACAAGTCCTTCTTCCCGTTCGTCACCTACATGACGGGCAACTGACCGCCTGCGATCACGCCAACCCCGCCACGACCTCCGGGCGGGGTTGGCGAAGCTGGGCCGACCGGCATGCATCTCCCCTGGGCCCGTCGGGATCGCGGGATCAGGCAATTTGCCGGGTCAGTCGCCTCGGGGATCGAGGGCAACATCCTCGAACACCGCCCACTCGAACGGGCGGCTCTGGAGCCGGAACTCCTTGACCTTCGAGAGCGCGAGATCGTACTCGACCTCCCGCTGGAGGAAGTTCCTCACTCCCGACGCACTGGACCGGACCGGGGCATGCTCCCGCCCGTCCTGGTCCACCGCGACCACCCGGAGGTCATCCTCCGACTCATCGTGGCTGATCGTGAGGGCGGTCTTCCCTCCGTCCTCGCGGGCCTTACCGAAGATGGCGCTCAACTTCTCCCGGCCCTGGGCCGACCCTTCCGGCCCGTCGCTGATCTCGGTCTTCCAGCGCCCGGAGGCGACGCCAAATCGGACCGTGCAGGCCCGCCGATCGGCCGGCAGGCAGGCGGCGAACATCTCCGTCCTCGGCACGAATTTATCGTTCGCATAGCGAGTGGTCCCTGACGAGCTGCTGCCCGGGGGCGGCAGGATCCGCCACCTGCGGGATATCCCATCGTCGGGAAGATTGCCGACCCGGACCGCGAACTCGCGGGCCTTCTCGCCTTCGGCGGGGAAGAGTTTTGACCCCGATCGGGCGTAGGGCGGCGTGGGCAGCGCCGCACCGTCCGGGGTCTTCCAGGTCCCGGGTCCCGCCGGATGGGCCGAGACCCCAATTAGTTCGACCGTCACCCCGCCGGTTAGATTTCTCACCCAGGGACGCGCTTGCTTCGCCGCCGGTTGCTGCTCGGGGACTTCGCGAGCCTTCTCTGTCGTCCGCATCGCCAGGGAAGCCGACGCCGCGAGCACGACGCCCCCCATTGCCAGCAATCCGACTCCGAACGCCTTGTAGCGCATCATCGCCATCGTCCTCCCCGCCAGGGAGGCGACGGCCGCCGGGACCGT
>JAABUK010001467.1_pt1 | contig 44810 bp, 63 predicted proteins | sample 5559141 | NCBI WGS metagenome assembly JAABUK01 (sample SAMN10711869, study PRJNA513367) | rock metagenome | isolation source: Antarctica rocks | place: Antarctica: Victoria Land, Pudding Butte nord | collected 2016-01-03 | reverse complement strand
CGTGTCAAGTAGTCACAATTATACCCTACAGGCTCTGTGAAAAAGGCCCATCAGACTTTACCCAACCTTGTATCACTGCACCTTTGGGCCCAATGCTGTCATCTGCTATAGATTGTTTAACATGAAAGCTGAGGCCCAGTCAAGAAAAACTCCATAATGTGACCATAGGATGTGAAATGCAAGGTAGACATCAGATCTGTAGAGCGCAAAATCTCAAGGAACACGTGCGCCTGACCTGTATGCAATACTTCTGGACCTTTGCATCTTGAACCATGCTCCAGCATAGATGATATGCCATCATGGCCAGTTTGTACTGGCAGTCCTCAGCAGCTGCATCTGCCAAAATACACCAGCTCTGAGCCTTATCTGGACGCCGCCGGCACAGCTCAGTTGCAAACACCACCCATGTTGTTGGCAGTCCGGCATGATGTGCAGCCTTGCACATCTGCATGCATGCAAAACGGTCACTAGTGACTGAGCAGCGACTATTTTTATTGTCAGTCACGCTGTCAGTAAATGCAGGCTGCGTAGTCATCTCAGACATGGACTTTGGCTCACAGCTCTGCATAACAGCTTCTGGTCAGACAATGCTATGCTACCTGCCAAAGATCTAGGTTGTCTAATCTCGATACAAGCATGCCAAATGTAGCGTTGCGCTCAGCATCTGCACATTTACAAGACTATGAGCCCAACTTGAATTGAAATCAGTCTTGCGGGCTTTTTTTCAGAGGCCGGCAGCATACACAGCTTACTGTGCAGAGGCTAACAATGTACCAGGCAACAGGCAAGATGAATCAAGACACAGAAGATTGCTCAGCACTGATGTGCTCAAGGGCGCACCTGTATAATTTTTCGCTCATCTAGCTGAAATGGGGAGGTTGGCAGCAATTGACGGAGGCTATGTAGCCTGTGTGCAGTAGCTCCAACACCCAGGCTGATGTGCAAGTCTTTGACTGGCAGCCCGTGCTGGACACGTAGAGCATTGGCTTCGTTCCAGACACATGCCACGCAGGATTGCTTTCCAGGCATGGTTTGCCTAGCTGCAGTCATGCCGATGGAACTTGCGGCTGAAGCTGGAGCTGAACCTGCAGATGATGCAAACTGGTGTCACCATGTACACCTTTTGCTTCTTCATTACAGCTGATGTCTGCACATAGAATTGAACAGCCAGCTCCATTTCATCAGAATGGAGCACATATAGCCGGCCTAATGACAGTCTGTACAAGGTGGTCTATAATTTTTCTGACCTGAGAAGGTTGTCTTACCAACAAGTGCCTCCGTCTGTGCATGTATCTGCGTATCGGACTGTGTCTCCTTTTGACTTGCCTCAGCCTGCATTTGATTCTGGTGACCCCTCGCTGATAAAGTTTTTGGGTGGTCTTGTTCAGCTGAGGAGTCTGGTGAGGTCGCAGCACAAGTGTGCGGCGCATCAGTTGTGTCAGCAGTGGCCAAGCCCACTGGAAAGAAGGCAGTTCGGTCCAGAAGCTGGAAGTCTTGTAGCAGATGCGGACGGCTAACTGTGCAGGCAGCCAGTTCTTCCTTTGTGACCAGGGTAACATGAGGCCTGAAATGGGCCAAACGGGTTCCTAGCTCCAACTCCGCCTGTTGCAGGGTGACAGCCGATCTTCCATGGCAGTTGAGTTGTTCCTTGCTCCAGCTGCAGCTTGCAGGGAAGCCAGTCGCTGTGCCAATATTGCTGGTGCCAATGTTGCCAGGCAAAGTCTGACGAGACGCAGGGACAGTGCTGTGTGGCAATCGAAGGAAGGAGAGCGCATCAGCTGCGATGCGCTCGACGGTGGGGCCTGTAAGGCAGATACAGCCATGTGACTTGATCACCTCCGTCTGCAAGCCATTGCAGCAGGTCATTTCGTCTGAGTCATCATCTGACTATAATGGTGCGCAACTCCGTTCGGCGCCAGATTGCGAAGACAGCAGCCAGTAAGGAGATAGCATTCACCTGATCCATACGTGGGTGTCGTATGGTGGGGCAGATCTCAAATAGTTTTGGGAAAGTTGAGCGTGATCTGGCTCAGATATTGCACCAAATGCGGGAATGCAGTCTGTAAACAGACATTGTCTCCGAGATTAAATTGATGCTGACTGACCGTGCGGTGAGAAAGGCCTGCTTTCACCGAAAAAGAGGAAAGGAAGTGCTCAATTCATAGGATAGGTCATCCAGCATGAGTGAGTGCGCTTGTGAATTTGAAGTATTTGCACGAACAAGAAGCTCGGCACGGGAGCGCACATTAGCGGGCAAGTACGCTGGAGTGTCAGTGCTGACTTTTCTCAATGGTAGCGTTCGCCTCACATGTCTCGCCGGATCAGTGATCCACAGACCGCCAATTTGCGGCTGTACACTAGCAAGCCTGAAGTTAAGCCTCGGCACTCCGTCTTGTATGTTCGAGAGTTTGACGCTAGGGAGGCCGATGGCAGACGCTCTATCTCCTCGATTGCCGTCATATCAAGCCAGTTCTGAGTGAGTAAAAATGCACAAGCATGTTGTATCCAACATAGAACTTGTTTGCTGCGCCTGCTTTGTAATATACTTTCAACTACATTGCAATTGTTTGTGCAGAAGGTGCCGTACTGTCCAATGCAGCAAAGCTTGGCTCAAGTCTGGCTTGTGACAGTGTCGTGTGCTCACAACTATGATGTCATGACCATGGGAAAAAGCGTGTGTCTGTTACTGCACCATTATCTGACGCACATGTGGCATGAGACCTCCTGTCACTATGTTCCAGAGCAATTCATTGAATGCTCTTGCTAGCCAGGTATGTCACTAAAAGTCGGTGCAATTACTTAATGAGCAGTTCCTGTATATCCACATTTTGGTGTTGCTCTTGCAGATGCATATCCTCTGTAGGCAAATTATGACATCACACATGCACATGACATTGTTTGCATGCCACCAAACTGCTACCAAGGGGGCCTTGCTATGATCAGCTACACTGCATTTCTATTCAGGTGTTAGACAACTCAGCATAACTAGGACCTCTTCATGCGCACATGGCTCCCAAAAAGTCAAAGGCGGGTAAGAAGAGCAGTGCAAGCAAGAAGTCAATTGCAAAGCTGCAACAGCAGCAACAGCCAGAGCAACAACCAGAGCAAATGGTAAGATGTGCTTAGAAAACTGCTTAAATTGTGCTATCAAGATCCAGGTCACACGCTGTCATTATGCAAGAACAGATTTTGCTGTTCTGCACCAGGCCTGTCGCGCCAAAGTGTTTTACCTGGTGTGTTCAGCTAGATCACTGTGAAGCATCACATTGGGGCCAAGCTTGCCACTTGCACCATCTTCAATTGCCTGCTTGCTGCAGCATGTACAAGTGGCTATCAATGTCCTGCACTATCCTCAGATCATGCCAGATCAGAACCACTGCAGGTATCAACATGGTGTGTGTTATACCCATGGCTCTTGTTTGCTACCACAGACAGAGAGACGCAGGAAAGTACAACAGCAGGTAAAGTGAGCACAATGTACTGTTGATGTGACAGGCCACTACTGTAGAGGAATCAGAGCAGGATAACCCTGCCTCATGGCCTCTCCAAACACGTGTTGCACGGGGAAAGGCCTACTGGGCCTGTTTGCGTCGAGATGACACACAAGATCTTCTCAGTGCCCCCATCTCAGAGCTGTGCAACACTGCCTCACAGCAGAGTCTGCTGAAAGGACCAAAAGGCTTGACTGCTGGTTTGGCACGTCTCAGGAACACTGGCACCTGGAAGCTGTGGCGATGGCCGACTGACAAGAGAAATTTCTTTGATGCCAACTCTTTCAGGTAGGCACAACCCTGCCTGCAGCTGCTTGTCAACAGCAGTCCTGCATCTGTCCTTCTCTAATCCTTCCCAACCCCAGGACCCACTAGAATCCTCCTTCCACCCCAAATCTCCAAGACCCAGACATGCCTTTATGTGTAGCAGCATACTCCGGCCCTTGTGCATTGAGTACATCTTGTGAACTCTTCCTTGCTGACAGAGCAAAACAAATCTGCTCTGGTAGGCAGAGACACTTGCATGCATGAGCAGGAGCCTAGTGCATGCTAGCAGTCAATGCAATCAGCTGACCTGCAATGGGTGATACTGCCCATCAACAATGGTGCAGCATGCTGTGTCACATCCAAATTCACTTCAAGCATATGAAACACAAAAGCGGCAAAAGAGTTGCCCATGAGAGTTCCCTGCCTGCCAAAACAGGATCTCACACAGGAAGCTACTCAGGACTGTCCCTGTCAGACTCTAGAGGAAGATACGATTTTTGTGAATGAACAAACAACTAACTGCACTGCCTGGCCACCTCCCTCAAATGTTGAAATCACCTCTGTCGCTGACTGTGAGTTTCTGAGTACATGTTACCGTGAGTCTGCAGGGCGTATGTACAGGAAGAGTACATTCCTCAGCGCCTGTACCCCTTCCTGTCAACAGACTGGCGCAGACCTGAACAGACTGAAACTGCCAAGAGATTGCAGGACCGCTTGTAAGTCTGCCTCATGCTTGAGTGGCCTCCAAACAAGGTTGCAAGCACTGCATGCAGCTTTGCGTGCGTGCATTGTTGTCAATATGCCATGCTTTGATTGCCTGCTGTCATTGCTGCGCCATTTCTGCACACACTGCAAATATCATCTGTCCATAGGAGCAGCTGGGTCACCTAACCCATCAGAAGATTGTGGCCAACATTGTCATTTGCCACATTCACATGCAATGCCTGGTCGTCACCAACACTCAGAATCTCTTCCACAAGTTATTTATTGGATCTGCTGATGATCCCAAGGACAAGAATCAGTTCTGTGCTGCTGCCAGGTCAATGGAATGGGAGCGCTTGAAGCAAAGCTCATGTCAAGATGCATCTAAGCTCATTTCACATGTGCTAGAGTACCTGGAACAGGAGCATGAGAGCCTGTGAGTTTGGAAGCTCCTCCTTGCTGTATGTCAGCACAACTTATCCAACCTATACAATATGGCTGTGCATAAACGCTCACAGTGCCTTGATTGCATCTGAATAAATCAACTGTCAGACATGGTCTAAGCACATGGTCACTCATTCTCATACTGCCTGCACCTTATATATAGTGTATGCTGTCAAAGCCACAAATTGTTCTTACACACACGACAATGTTTTGCTATTGATTCAGGTACAAAGCTGTGATGTATCCCATTGCTGGAGCCCTATGTCAGACACATGCACAGTCTGAACACCGCACAACGGCCACAGAGCTGATTCGCACTGAACTTCATCTGCTAGATGGTGACCACCTTCGGGAAATCCTCACATGGCTGGAGCAGGCAGTGCGTTGCTATCAGAACAGGGCTGCTGGGTGTGTGAAGGAACTGGACATATTTTGTTTGTCAGGCGACGGCACACGGTTGCAGGCCAATGAGCAGTTTGTAGCGCCTATGCGGGCAAGTGTTTCCGCCAGCATGTCTCACTGCATGCAGTCTGAAGCATATAGGTTGGCAAGTCTGAAGCATGTAGTTTGGCGTGTTGTTGTTGCTACCACTGCTCAGCGCCTCAGCAGAAAAGTGTTATGCTGGCTTGTCCTTTTTCACATCAAATGACTTGCGCTGAACAGACAGCAGCCTGATATGTATAGATAGCTGTATGCATCGTGCACAGGCCGGCAGGCAGCCCAGGACAGATGGGATGACTGATCCCTTCGACACAGGCACAGTGGTGGAGTGGATTTACGGCAAGAAGGAAATCCTCTCGGGCTCAAATGGCGGCAACTGAGTCCCTGAGTAAGCTATGCTCTCTTGGGATCCCAAATAGAACTCTGCCTATGTCCATCTCACTGTCTTTTGTGTCAGTTGGCTTGCAGTTAGCAATTACTGTGCATGCGTCCAGTGATGAGACAAAGCAGAGCATCAACTCAGCACCCTTGCTTTTCCTGCCATCATGACAGTATGTTTTGTACAGGGGGGCCTGAGCGCAGCACTGACCAGGTGTTTGACTGCTTGATGAGTGCTTTGCAAGATGCAGAAGCGTGGGCAGTGAGAGCAGAGCAAGGACAAACTCTGCTGCAGAGTTTGGCTAGAAGCAAGCAGGATTATAGAGATATTGCATCTCAGTATAGCATCAGGTGAGGTCGGCAATCAGATACAATGCAATGGACGCTCAGACCATACTTCCTTGCAGCAATCATGCCACTGCGTGAGTTCAGTGCAGATGCACGTATCACATGTGAACACACCCGGACATGTGGCTACATGTTGAGCTGCATGGTTAGCACCATGCGGACTTCGTTGCAACAAATCAAGCTATAGCTTTGGTTCTGTGACTCAATGATTGGATGCTGATGCACAACTTGCCCTAAGTCTAAGTATTGTGGGCTCTTCAAGAAAAGCACAACACAAAGTTGGCACTTGCAATGGAAAGTCATGACAAATCCTGATGCAAAATGCCCATATGACTTCTTTATCTATTGTTTTGAAAAGAGGCATGATATTCAACCCTTTTGAGGCAAAACTATGTTGAGCTTGCTTTTAAGGATCAATGGAGCTGAGCAGGCCAAGCACAAAACAGTGCATTCAGTTAGTGTGTGTCATGTTCCCAGTTATTGTCTGTCGACTCCCCTGAGGAGTCCCAAAGACAGAAAATGTAAATTGGTTGTTGTAATTTGGATTGATGTAAATTGGACTGATGTAAATCAGTTTGATTTAATTTGGATTGTTGTAAATTGGATTAGTGCCTGCAGGCCCCATGGCAGCAATCCTGATTGGGTCACAGACTCTGTGCCGCACAGACAGGATGCTTCCAGCAACAACAAAGACCTGCCTGACCATGTCATGGTGGCTCTGCTGGAGCGTGAGAAGCTGCTAACTCAGGCCAAGGCGCATGTGTCGTCCTTTGAGGCCATGATGGGTGAGAGAGATATTAGGCATCTGCAGTCCATGATTCGACAGGTCAGCACTTTTGTTACTTGACCCCGACTGCCAACAACAGGACATTGGGCTCTTTTTTGAACAGAACCCCCACCAGCTTGGTTTTGATGCACACCACATACACCTGTGCTTTCAAGCCAGGATGTCTGCTGAGTCACAACTGGTCCCCCACCCCAGACTGTAAGGTATAAAACGAAATGAAATGAAAATGACAGGTGCACACACAACCCAGATCACCACTTGCAACTGATCAGTCTAGATGCGCTGTCTGTGACTCAGGTCACTGAGTTGATGTGGGTTGCATGGCTGTGGACCTGCTCATGCTGCCTGCATGTCTTCTGTTCTGGCCTCTGAACAGCTTGTAGTGCAAGTTGCAAGGCTTAAGCAAGGTGCCACCATGCAGGCTACGTCTTCTTCTGCTACTCAGCATGCACAAGCAGCTGCAGGCACACCTGATGCCTCTGCTGGCCGCGCCTTCACTCAAAACCAACTGAATGTTCTGCGCAACCAGATTGTAGCCTTCAGAAGGATCAAAGTAAGTACGTTTAGCAGCAGCAACACATCTCGAGTGCCTGAACAAGCCTTTGCAGTACTGCTGCTGTCAGCTGTTGTATTGACGCAATCTTCTGTGCAGTGTCACAGTCTCAGCAGCACATCGTCCCAATCATGGGCTGCATACGCACCGAACACAAGTTCATGCTTGTGCTGTGCAGCGTGGGGACAAAATCCTGCCGGTAGATCTGATGCAGGGCATCAAAGCTCCTCCTGAAGATGGCTCTTTTGTGCCTGTGCAAGGCAATGGTTCCTTGCACGCTACCTCTGCAGCATCTCGTCCCATGAAACAGCCAATGCGGCCTCCTGGACAGGCATGTCACCCTGACCTTGCCTTTTCCGATCAGCTGCCACAAAGCCAAACCTGCGTTGTGTATGGCTGTGAATCTACATCTCATACATCAGTGCATTACAAGTGGCTAGCATCATCATTCTTTCTGCTCTGGCATGAAACATACGTACAGCATACACAATGTGCTCAAGCCCCCTGGACATCCTGTATCTTGTCAGGTGCTTTTTAACAATGCAATGCTGCATATCTTGCGTCTAGTGTTGCACCGCAAGCAGCAACAGCTCGGTCACGCAAGACCACAGATGGCTGTGCAATACACGCCTCAGCAGCAGCTTCCTGTGCTTGATGTCAGCTTCTCTACAACACTGATGCCATTACTGATTGGCAAACCTGTGCTGCAATCAAAGTGCTGTAATGCAGTTTGAATGTTTCTGCCGCGGAAATTCTGGGTATGTTCAGCAAGCCATGTGGTAATAGCATTTGTCCTATGCATATTAGCTGGCAGTGGGAGATGCGCAAGACAGACAGCTTTGGAGAGACAAGATTTGTCCTGCATGTACCTAGCTCATCATGAGCTGGAAAGCGTAATCATTATTATTATTATTATTATTATTATTATTATCATTATTATTAGTCAGTGGTGGCAAGAAATGCATTCAGCATTTCATCACAGCATGGGTGTGCACACTAAGCAACTCTATGCCCTCACATGGCAGGGAGTCAAGAATCTGGAGGCGAGCTTACAGACTGTCCAAGCCGGAGTTCAGGAACGGCATGAGGAGATGTCACAGCTTCAGGGATGGACTCAGATGGTGTTTAAGATGACCAAGCTCTTCACTGGAGAGCAGCCTGAGTCAGCCCCAAGTGTGCCCATGCATCTACTGCCTACAGTGCAATATGGCCAGGATAGGGTGGTGCCAATCTTCCTGACACGAGAGAGCTTCCACAAGGTGCATGAATGCCATGTGTTGCTTCTCATACATTCAGATGAGCACAAGTGAAGCTGCAAAGTCGTGCATGTACCTGATTGTGGTCAAGATGTATGTTTTGCTGTTGAAAATATGTGTCATGGTGCATGATGTGTGGTGCTGCAGCATCTTGAAAGCACGGCAGTGTCAATATGTGATGTGTCAAGACTTGAAGACTGCTCAACAAAATGAGGTGAGACTATAGCTAGGACTTCCACACAAACCTTTCAATGACTGACATTGTGCAAACAAGTGTAACGCTTCAGAATGCTGTGCATACAGCAGAAGCGTCTTGGTAGGTCCTTAGTGATGCACAGTCGGCATCTGACAGTAGGCATCTGACAGTGGCCTACAGTGTCAGGAAGATAGTCAATCTTGTGTCTTTGAGGGCATATACCTAGCTCATCATGAGCTGGAAAGCAATTTATCAATCATCACCGTTATTATTATCATTATCGTTGTTAGTATTGTTGTCATTATTGGTATTATTATTATTATCGTTATTACTATTGTTATCACTGCCTCTACCATGGTGCAGGATGTACTCACCAGGGTGCATGCAACCGAGGATGACAGCATGATCATCACATGTATCAGGGGCGAGTTCAAGCACTGCCAGGAGAGGTCTGAGCACAGCAAAGCTGTGGCAAACATTCTGATGATGCAGCTCATCAACACGGCCTGCCACGATCATGGGTCCACCTTTCAGAAAGAGCTGATCATGCCATATATACGTGGCAGGCTAGACGCAGAAGTGAAGCTGTTCTGGCACCAACAGGCTGCATGGACACAGGTAATGCTCGCCTGACTGCAATAAGTAGTAAATGATAATATTTATCACGTTTTCCAGCTCATGATGACTGCGTTCATGTAGGAAAATTAGTATAGTCATGTAGTCAACCCTGCCTCTAAGGAAGGGCATCTGATAAGTCATATACAAACCCTTAGCCCAAACTGCACTTGCCAATGAAACATGTGAATGGTGTCCAGTGATGCATTCACTGGATGCATGCAGGCTTATACAAGGTGGAAATGCAGCAGGACTTGAGGAACGCATTTCTGCTGTGTTGAGACACACTGTTGCTCTTCAATTGCATCTTGTCTACCTCCTTGCAAGCAGAGTCTGACGAATTCAGATCTCGGCGTCTCAGCACCTGCTTGTGCAGTTGCCTGCTTGCTTCAGATCATCTGTGTCATTCTGGTTGAGAACTTATCCTGTTGCTGTGATTTCTGCACCGTACGTATGTATACAAACAGATACAGTGTTGCCTGATCAGGATGCTGAGCAAGCAGCTGCTGAAGCAGCTGCAGCCCTCTTGCTGGAAGAAGAGGAACTGGCTGCTTGTGCAGCTGCCAAGGAGGCCAAGAAGCAGAAAGCCAAGGCTAAGAGGCAGCAAGCACAGAAGCCACAGTCAAACAGCAGCAAATCAGCTCAATTTGATCATCCAGGAGATGAGCAGCCAGCTCAAGCTGATTCAGCAGACATACAGTCAGAAGCTGAGTCACAGTCTGTGCAGACTGCATCACCCGGACAGACATCTGCAGATGCTGAATCCTCTAATTTGATGCTCAGTCCACCTCAATCAGTACATGCTGACAGCAGTCTTGATATGTATGATGTCTCAGCTGCTGTCAGCACACAGGAAGAAGGCGAGCAATGGGTGCAAGCTGCAGCGACCAGTAAGAAAGGCAGAGCTCATAAGGCGAAGGTCACGCAGCAGCAAGCAGGGTTGCATTGGCAGCCTTGGTCCAAGCCTAAGTCAGAGTCACAACTTCCCAGACTGTGTCAATCAGAATTACAGGCAGACTTGAGGTTGCAGTCACAAGGCCATGTACAATCACAGCCGCAACACCCTGTACCATCTTCATCGCATGCACAGTCTCAGTTTACTTCACAGCAGGATTCACAGCTTCCCCCACATCTGCAACCACAGTCAGTGACCAGGAAGAGACCAAAGCAGTCATCACAGTCTCAAGACAATGCAGATAGGATAGCAGCGGCATCTAGAGACTTCCAAACCTATGATGTTGACACGAGCGGAGGCCACACTGCACTTCAGATGCGCAGTCACAGCAAAGGCACTCTGTTTTTTGGGTCCATGCCACCAGTGGAATCAGATGTGATGTCCAGAGGCAAGGAGCATCGTGAAGATGTACCAACCAACATTGCAGCTGCTGCTGCCCTAGAAGTATCATGGCTGTGTGACAGAATACCTCAGACACAGCTATATGAACTTCTGCAATGTCCCCTGACTCAGGTAAGCATTGAGAGATCATGATGCAAGCTAACAAAATGCATAGCTTGACTGTGCATCTGCTTGGATCTGGGCATGAAATAGTGAAGGCCATGACAATTACAACACTCCAGACATGCTTTCAGTATGCAAACTGCATGTGTTTTGTCACACTGCTGCGTGCACGCCTTCTAACATGAATGGCAGTATGTGAACTATGAAGTGCTGACGCAGGCAGTCATGAAGGAGCCAGTGATTGCAGCTGATGGGCACACATACGAAAAGGCTGCAATCTTGGACTGGCTGCAACTGCATGCCGAGTCTCCCGTCACAGGAGAAGCTCTGTTCGACCACACTGTGCTGCCCAACATTGTGATGCATGGTCTGCTGACTGACCAAGAATGACTGTGTCTCACCTCTGAACGAAGCCAAAAACCTTTCATGTGTCAACTGCAGTGATGTATACCAGTGGCAGGTAGTACCTTCTATCTGACGGAGGGCAGCGAGTCTAGCAAGATCTTGTCAAATGAGCCAGCTGCTGCAACTTTGTGCACACTCTTTGATCAATCAAATTGATTGCATCACCACTGCCTGTTTTTGAGACACATGTAGATATCTGACAGACAATGACAGGAAAGTTTCTATAGACTGAGCTAATCAAAGGCGCTGGACAAAAGCGTCAGCAGTGACGAATCAATTAGATGTGATGAGGGAGGATGCTATTACCATTCAGCCACACGCTGTATGTGTTGCTATCTCAACAAGCTCCAGTAGTCATTCTTCAACTGCACTGGTCAATGTACAGTGTCTTTATGCAAAACAAGTGTGGGGCCAACTGCTTAGTACTTTGTGTTGTCAGCAGGATCATAGTACCCAATCAAGCAATCAACCAGTGAATTGTACTATACATCCTTCTCGTCTTCCAAAGCCTTCATCCAGTCGTGTTGTGTGACGATTTTTCTCGATCTATGCCATTCACCGGGTGGCATTTCGCCCTTATAAAACCCATTCCAGGTGAAGGACCATTCAGTTCGTGATTCCTTCCAGTCGTATATATCAGAATCCGGGTTCAAATAAAACCTCTTTGTCGCTAGATATCTCTTCTTCGTCAACCGATCATGGGCGGCCTTGTATATCTTACCATCCCAGTGGCAATATCCCCTTTCGCAGTTTATTTCGATCCATTTCGCTATCAATCTGGCTTGATCCGTAATGGCAGGATGATACCGAACACCAGGCAACTCGTCTATCGACTCCATGGCCGCTACCCGAGAAGAAAGCATTCTTTATATACTTGAAAGCGCATCGACATGGAGTATGGTCACAGGAAATTATCCAAGTCCGACAGATCAAAATACTTCATTTGCAAAAGCCTGTTGGCCAGAAAGTCGTTTAAAGAGGCACGACTGGGCAGAAAGCCAGGACAAAACACAATATCAACTCAGACAATCGCTCCCGAGACGACTTGGGATGGTACAGGGCGGACATGTGCAATGTAGTCAGTGGCCTTACGAGATACGCGTAACGCTTAAGCGTGAAAACAGATAAGAGCAGATCCATTAGAGCGCGAAAATCTTGCGCCCAACATCATCCGGACAACAGTGCTTCAAAATGGCTTACGCATTAGCGGGCTCGCCTTTCAAAACCGCGCTGCAGCAAAAGAGCGTTCGTAGAAGCAACCGACCAGCCCGTCACACGAAGCATATAGTTCGATCTCATTTGTCACCAGCACGAGCGGTTGCACACGCAAAAGAGACTGCTGCAAAATTGGCGACGTCCCTGAGTGCCGCTGCACTCATTCTGGTACACCTCCGCTCAAACTGGGAACTGCGAGAACAGTGTGGCTATCAAAGTATGCAAGTCACTTACTCATGTTGCTTTGCAGGCATTGCCAGCTGATGCAGCAGCCCCCAGTTTGTTTGACAACAACAGTACATATCAGCAGGAGCTGCAAGAGCTGATATCCAAACGAGGATCAATCCCTCCTTTGCCAACAGTATGTTCCAGAGCTCTTCATACCAGCCGCGCTAGTGGAATGTGATATTGCTCTGATGCATTGGAGCTTTCTTGTGCAACCGCTGTCACAAGGGTGTACTGACAGCTCTGACCAGAATGCATTTCGGTCAGCTTTGCTGATACAAATTCTGGTTTTCCTGTTTGTAGCCTCCTGAGCCAAGAAAGCCAGCTGAAGGTCCAGAGTTCAAGTTGCCAGACGTACCAAAGCTCACCTTTGACACACCAAAGGAGATTGCTGACAAAGCTCTGCCAGAGGCACTGAAGAATCTGCCACCCCCACCCACCCCTAGTGAGCCCCCATCGGTCAACTTCACAAACTCCCTTATGCACATATCTCACAGCAAGCAGAAGATACTCTGGCATTTCTTGGCTGCTCATATGAGCAGCAATCGGGCTGATGAGCTCAGTGTGTGACTTGTGTACATGGTCTGGGATTTGTATTGCTGCCACTCCACATGGACTGATGGCAGAAAGTGGAGCTCTTATACGTCTCACTGTGCTGCTGTGCAGGTCCAGATGCTGGCACTCCAGGTCAGCCAAAGGCAGACGCACCCAAGCTTGAAGCACCCAAGCTTGAAGCGCCAAAGATCGAGGCGCCAAAACTGCCCAAGATTGAGGCGCCAAAGATTGAGGCGCCAAAGCTGCCCAAGATTGAGGTGCCAAAGGCTGAGGCGCCAAAGCTGCCCAAGGTAGAAGCACCAAAGCTGGATGTGCCGAAGCCTCCAAAGGTGGAAGCTCCAAAGCTGGAGGTTCCAAAGCCCCCTTCCATTCCCACTCCCCAGACCCCTGCCCTGCCTCAGCAAGAAGGTAAGGCCTTTCCTTATGTCTGTAGGATCTGGCATGTATTTTGTCGGGACATCTGAGCACAATCAGGATATCTGCAATTGCATGGTGCACATTGACGCTGAGCAAGCGCTTTCATTATGAATGCTAGACATGAATGTCAACCTTTCCTGAAAATGTTTCGTCATGTCAAAAGCACCGGAAGACATTGCAAATTCTTTCCTGACTCGGCATTGGATTATGGCATATGCATTGATGCTTTGAGCTATTCTGAGCTCAAAGTGAAGCTGTAGAAGCCAACATGAGGATGGTCTGGCCAGCGCAACAGCAGATTGACTGACCTCAACATCAGTCAGTACCCCTCAGCCATGCATCACCATAAATTAGCCACAGGCCATGCCATAATCTGGGAGTCACATGCAACTGGGGTGCAGGTGGTGGTCTACCTACCCCCTATCTTGCAGCTGGGGGTGCAGCTGTGGTGATCATCAGTGCTCTTGCTCTGGCTGGAGCTGCTCCTGAGAATGCAGCCCCACCTGCCTCTCCCACCAGCGCTTCCAGTCAATCCTCTGGAGGGTCCAACAGCAGCAAGTCAGGTGCGCTTTTGCTTTCCCTTTTGAAAAAATGTTCAAGCTCGGCCGCCAGTTGCCGACCAGCACTGACACGCAGCAAACTTCCCAATGGTGTCTTGGCTCAATGCATTGCAAATTTGGGCTGTTCTGCAAACTACAAGGTGCATGTTGTTGGCAGCAATATACTGTGTTGTCCCAAGAATGCCCAGGCGTGTTGGCCTACTTTGCAGGCTCCAAGAGTGGTCTGCCTGAGGGCAAAGACCCTGAGCTGGACAGCGAGGTGGCAAAGAAGAAGGACCCTTTCTTCAAGGAGGTGGACAAGAGGACTTAGTTCTAGACACACAGTACAGAACTGCTGTCCGTGACAGTGCCTGGTCTGTGTGATCAGGCCGTCATGCTGTGGCCTGTGTGATCACGGTATATGTTATGGCAACATACAGCATCTGGTAGTATTGAAAGTCAATTTTGAGGGATACTGACACTGACAATAAAGGAGGGCCATTGTATGCCATTTGGCAGCCTGTCATGGTACAGAGTATGTGGCACTGAATGAATGAGCGTACAGAAGCCATCACAACCTATGCTGAATCACAGGTGTACCTGCATGTGTAAGGAAGTGACAATCAACGGTCTGATTTACAATGTCTATTGCACGCACAATCTCAAGTTAGTTGGGGTAAAATGGCGCAAATGTGACAATCATTGTCACCTTGGGTGCCAGCTGAAGCGCTGTGAAAACAAAGCAAAATTTTGAATGCTTTCGTGCTCTCTCTCTGCTGTATGTTCAAGCCTGATTACAGAGTGTCTCAAATACACCAGGATACAATAAAATCTTGCAATCAATAGAGAGACATTGTCTTAACTTACAGCATGTGCATATGTTCCTTAGATCCATATGCAGCGCCTTTGAAAAATGCATGAGCAACCTACAATCGGTGTGCATACATACAGCTACAGCCTTTGAACTGCTAATGGCAATGCATCAGTTCAGCGGTCTGAAGGTTTGCAAGTGCTAATGGCATCATGGTAAAACTATCAAAGCAGACTGGCAACAAGAACAAGAACAATAACACTATGTCTCCTACAAAGTGATCCCCTACTGTGGACCAGCACACAGTCTTGTGATAAGCTTTGAAACAAATGGTCTGTGCAAAGGTTGTGACGACCGTCGACAGAACGTATCAAGAGCTGAAGAATAAACAGGCACCTGTCTGCATCAAGCACCTGTCTGCATCAAGCACCTGCAACAGCATCATTAGAGAGCTGGTGAGACACATCACAACTCTCAACAGAGCAACATATAGATGAAGGTGCTGCTTGCGCTTAGTTGCGATGGATTGTGCCCTCATGCATCTCACACCAAGCCAGATGAATGCACATGCAAGCACTCAAGGCAAAAAGACTAGTGCTGACGCTCGGTTGCACCAAATGCTGAGTGCAGAGCAAAGCCCTGGACAACACTGCAAGTGACAATGGCAAAGCACCTGATGTAGCCAGGATGACAAAATCAAAACTCATGCACCCCAGTCAGAGCTGCTACTGATGGGACACAGTACCATCAAGCAAGTGCTTGAGAGCCTGCATGTGTCATTTGGCTCCTGACCACTCGCTTGATGTTGTTATAGCAGCTCTGCATTAGTAGCAGCTCTGACCGGGAACTGAGAGCCATGCTTCTGTCAGTCAGCAATCTGGTACATCTACCAGAGCAGAACCAAAATCATGCTCTGGTAGATGTGCCAGATTGCTGACTGGTAGAAGCATGGCTCTCTCCAGCACCTGCAAGGTGTCTTCTGCATGCAGTGGATGTCGCAGAATTATAATATACATACATATGTAAAGACAACATTTTGCAGCAAGCAATGGGCAGCCAGAAGCAGCGTGTGTCAGGTTTGCTTGTGCATGAGGAACAATATTGTACTGTGGCTATGAAGGGGGGTACACCTTGTTGCATTGCATGCACTGTTTGCAGCTTAAGCTCAAGATGTTATTGCGCTTCTCACAATAAGTAAATAGACAGTCACCTCAACCTGACTTCAAAGTACTTAGCTTGTCATTTGTTGCTGATTGTATTCATACAGAGGCAATGGGGAGTACCATGTGTATGTATGCATGGACATGAACTTAGTGTGAACTTGGTAAATTCGGTGTGAATGAAGAGCAAGATCACCTGACTGCATATGTCAGCCTGCCCAAGCCTGACGTGCTGATCATTCTATCCAGCAGCTCATCATGGGTAATTGACTCTGGTCTGGGCTTCGGGTGGTTTGTATGCTGCAAAATCCTGCAGTCCTGTTGCTGTCAAGTGCTCTGGGGCGACTATCTGGCGGCTGTCAAAGCCAATAACTTGCTTGCCTCCTGCAGGTACAAATCACCCTAGTCATTTCTGCTTGTGGGTACCCACCGGTGTCAGCTGCATCGTCTCTCCGGTATATGCATATTTCTCAGGGTACAGGCCCAATATTGTGTATTAATACACAAGCAACAGCATAAATTAGTAAATGAGCAAGACCTCGTCTGAGTAAGGTCATGTTGTTGGAGCAATGTGCAAGCTTAAGACTGGACATATTGTGACACACCTGCCATGACTGGCCCAGCAGGATGTGCTCTGCTGATCAGCACTTCAATGTCGGACCTGATGGCCGAGCTTTTGTGCCCCAGCGACCATTGAAGGGTTGCTCCCTTTGCTAGGAAAATTTTGTGCACAACAACGGCAGCTCCAGCTGCCGCGGGCTGGGCAGGACCTGGAGTCTCAGTGAGCCTTGCCAGAGGGTGAAGTTGGTGTCAACAAACACATCTTCAGTGTTGCTGTCATCTTCTGCAGAATGCTCACTTTCAGCCAGATGACACCGATGCTGAAAGTGAGCATTCTACAGAAGATGACAGCATCTTGTGCGTCGCTGTCATCACTTGGCAGTGAAAGTCCCAGTCCAAGTGGTGACAACGACGCAAAAGATGCTGTCATCACTTGGACTGGGACTTTCACTGCCGGTGGTATATACTCTGGTGCAGGCCCCACTCCTCAGATCAGTGCAAGAAACAGCAGTACGTACTGCTGTTTCTTGCACTGATCTGAGGAGTGGGGCCTGCACCAGAGTCATCAACTGCTGTGAGCTCTGCAGCGCTGCTCTGGTTGGGATTGGCTGAGGTGCAGTCTTTGTTGGTGGCTCTGCATAGGCTGGTGATTGCTGAGAGACTTGGAAAGGGTAGTACTGATGCACCAGGGCTGTGTCCGTTCTTGATGTCATGCTGGTTGCCACCTGTGAGATCTGAGGGAGCGCCATCATCCTCCTCCCTGTTTGCTGTCTCACATAAATCTGGATGATGGCTGACGCTGCTATCTGTTGCGTTGCTATGACTGTCGCTGCTGCTCACTTGAGATAGATGAGGCAAGCAGCAGCGACAGTCATAGCAACACTCAAGTGCGCATGGGCAAGGCGTCTGCTGTCATAATGTCCAGCCTGTGAAAGAAAAGAAAAGAAAAGAAAAGAAACTACGCCTTTCGGTGTCAATTTAATGAGAAGCCAAGTAGTATACCGGGCTGCCCAGATCAGCCTGTGACAAACATGCATGATGACATCAGCTGTTGCTCCCACAATAAATCCGATTGTACATGCTATCATAGCGTACATGCATACAATGAGGAAGGAGTTGCAAGCACAGGGAAGTGTAAATGCAACGCTTCAGAGGAAGTCATGAGCATGCGCAAGGCATCATGTCAACACATGCATGCCGGCGCCGCAAGATACAAGCTACTTGTCTCCATCTGCCAAATGATAGATGCAGTCGTGCTCTTGTCCTGGTTTGCAGCTATACATGAAGCAAAGCACTTGCTACCTAAAAAGATGAACCTGTTTGCACAATACAACAGGAGGCACGAGCAGCTTCATTCCAAAGGGTCTGGGGCCTTGTGTCCCTTCTGCATGTTTGGACGGGAGCCAAGTTCATGTCCATGGCATGCATCCACAAGTGCTCATCTATTGTCAACTGGGTCTGGAAGCCTGCAGAGCAGCCTGAAGCTCAAGTGCTCAAGCAAGCATTAGAATATGCTTAGACTAGTGACAAACATACGACATGCCTTCAAAGTTCTTTGCAAAGTTGCCGACAACATGACAATGTTCCAGAGGTCTTTGCAAAGTTGCCATCATTACCACCACAGCTTGACAATGTTCTAGTACAAATCAAACTGAGAACCACAAGGTATACTGTATTGCTTATAAGATGAGCATGTCTCTCTCCATTTTGTTCACATCGTTAGCTGTGGCTTTTGATGTCTTCATGAGGGCCCAGATCGCAGTCAAGTCATTCATACAACTCCTGAATGCCACCATTCAGGAGCTGCATTCAGGAGCTGTATGGATGAGTTAGTTGTGATCTCAAGCCTCAGTCAATTTGCATTATCTTTACCACAAATCGCTACAATGGTGAAGTTGTTAATGTATTTGTAGCAGCATGCGCTATTGCATACCTCTCTGATAGTCAGCTGTGATCTGCTCACACCCACAAGCCAATTCTGAAACTTGGCAGCTTCGACACCATCTATAGCAACAAGAGAGGCAATGGTCTTTGAAGATATTATGCTCCTCTGCGCAGGTCTGCCCTGCATACGAGATGAAGCATTCAGTGTGCAAAACTTTTGCTAGAATCAGTGATGATGCAGTAGCAGCATGGCCTGGCTTGCATCCAACTTACATTGAGCTCGAAATAATTGGCATGAAACTTTGTCATGACCTGCAACAAATGAACAGTAAGTCAGCAGAGTTGAACAGGCTCAAGCTCAGACTCCAGCACAGATCATGTGTGATGAGTACAATGTGACAGATGCTCGCAGTGAAGCCTTACCAGAAGGAATTTACATGGTTCACAACCGCACAATGGAAGACAGACTTGACCGCTTCAGAGACGCAAGCCACGTGAAGCGGTCAAGTCTGCCTTCCATTGTGCAGTTGTGAACCATGTAAAGAAATCCTTCTGATAAGGCTTCTCTCACCTGGCTTGAGGCATGCTTGAGCTTTTCGCAGCACAAACTTCACACTCACTTCTTTCCGAGTCCCAACAGGCAGCTTTTCATGCAGGAAGACAAACATACAAAGAAGGTAAAGAATGTACCTGTCAGGTCCTCGTCCACTGTGCAGAGTCGCATCTAACTCCTCCCTATAAGGCGTCAAACTAACCTGACATGCGTCTGCAGAGTGAAAATTGCGGCAGGTTGCCAGTGTCAAGGTCAGGTCGATTGAAGCGATCACTTGCCACCCTCAGGCGCAACCTGGATGAATCAGCTGACCTTGACGCTGGGTCGAGGTCAGCCGGTGCATCAAGGTGATGCTTGAGCGTGGCAAGTGATCGCTCCAGCCGAATGTCAAAGAATTTGGTGTCGATTGAGTTGCCATCGCAGTGCGACCCGCTGAAGTGCAATAAGCTATTCATGCATGAGACATTTGGCTGGCCTCCGACGGTTGCATGTTGTCAGGTTTGCTCTGACCAACGCCTCTGAAACGTGCAGCACCTGAGCCCCGGTCGGTCTAATGGTAGCAATGCCGCCTGGATGTTGCACGACTGGATGGACCATGTTTGGGCTTGAAGCAAGCGATACTTGCTATCAACAGTTCCTTTGGGACTCAACAGGGGTCAACAAACACCTTTACCTAACAAGATATGTAGGTCACACGTCTGCATCACTGGCCACATGCATGCATGCTCTCTGCTGGTAATCTTCTTCTTCTTCTTTCTTTCTGGCATCAACAGCAGATTTTGCAGCTCCAGCTGCGACACAGACCTTGACTTGGTGCGTGAAGTCAGTGTCCTTTAGTACATATTCAACGCTGCCTCCAAACACTAGGTCTTATCTTGTTGATTGCTGTCATCAGCTTACTCTGTTCTGTAAACATGTGCTTTGGTTGAGACTCTCAGCCTCTACTCTGATGCTGATACCGGTACTGCTGTTTCTTGCAATAATTTTGGGATTGACAACTAAACAGAGTCATGAGCTGCTGCGAGCTCTGCAGTGTTGCTTTTATTGAGATGGGCTGAGGTGCCTTCTATGTTAGGAGCTCTGCTTAGGCAATTCACAGCTTAGGCAGAGCAACCAACACAGACGGCTCTGCTTAGGCTGTGTATTGCAGGTCAGATCACACAGATGGCAATAGTTATGACAACCCTGATGCATCAGTATGACGTCAACCCTTTGCATGCCCTTCTGCAGCACAAAGAATGCTTCAGGGTTAACCCTATACTACTTGTCAGCCTGCTTGCCATCTGTGTGCCTAAACCCTAAACCTGAATTTGTCTGTTACCAACTTGGTGAAATCATCATTTGTGTTTGCTGTCTCAATGAAATTTTTGAGACAGCAAACAGAAGTGATGATGTCACTAAGTTAGTACCAGATACACACAGGTCACAAGTGGACGCTAGCTGCTGCTGCTGTCTGCTGCTTTTCTTTGACTGAAGGGCTTGCACAGGCTGGACATTTTGACAGCAGACTTCTTACCTGTGTCCTGATGTCCCATCAGGCACCAAAAGACGTTGGGAGGTCAAACACTCAGCTACCTGGCAATGTCAGAATCACACCAGACAACACAATGGTATCTATCATTGACAGTCATTGGCAGCTCATACCACCTAACAAGTGATCTACTTTGGATGTGAAAGACTGTGTCTGCTGCAGCAAGAGCAGCTCAATGCCGAAATCTGCTGACAAGCTCGCCTACTATGGGGAAGTCACAATCTGTCAAAGCTGCGCGCTGCACAATAGTCAAAAGGCATCATTCCTCCTGTTAACAGTGCGCATTTTAACAGTATGAAATGCACAGTGCTCCCTGTCCAAACGAAGACCGAGCTCGTCCATTGCTTTTAATCCCAGCAATGCATGCTCTTGGTTCAACTTTTGCCTGGGATGCCTTGTGGGGCTTGTCTGGACCCATGCTTCAGATTTATCACCCACCATAGCAATGGCCTGAGCTCCTGCTTCTTTGACATGTTGATCTGCTGCTGCTGCTACGGCCGAGGGCAAATGAGCCTTTTCAGGCAAAGCAACCTTCCCAAAACTGGTGCAGTTCAACCACCCAGGCATGTAAAAAGCAAGTTGTCCATCAAGCTGGTTCAGCATTGGCACAAGAACCCGTACAGGCTTGTAAGTCAACACTGGTATGATATTGTGGACAGCGTCAACGATACCTCTCCCAGCCAGGAGTGTGTCTTCTGCCAGTTGTAGTTTTTGTGCATCTCGGAGAGGTATCAGCAGTTGCTCCTCACATCTCGTGTCCACTATCGCTGGCATATGCAAATACAAAGGTGGAGAGACATTGTCGTTCACGAGCCAAAGGTGCACTACCCAAGTATCTTCGATCTGATCAAACTGCCCACCTTGCCCTGCACAACAGGTGCTGGCCATCGAATTGACAATTTCTCAGACAAACGTTTTTTCTTAGCCAGTGCGCAGCAGAGAAGTACACGAAGTATACACTATCTTACAGTGAGGTGTAAGCTGTCGGCTCAGGTAGCTTCCCATCCAGCAGAAAATTACTTACTGCTTTCACGACCAGGTGCAGCAGAGCGAGGAACGATGCAGCAAAAAGCTCGCACTGTACGTCTAGAGTCGGGTCGCGGCTGTATTTTGGACGCAACGACCGATGGAATATCTGAGCCTACCCTAAAGGGTAGCTTAGGTGCATCACCAAAAAGTGTCAACGTGCAGCAACTGGTCAATAGCATTGGCAGTGAGCTCGAGGTATATTGTACACAGAGTCAGGCAAAGCTCAAACATAAGGTACGGTAGTGGAGAGTTTGTGATATCAGGTCAAATGCCGCAGTCACTGTGATAGTCCAACATCAAAGCGGCACTTGAATCTGCTGGCATCGTACTGCATGTTGTGCGCGGACATCAGCCCGTAAAGCCACTGTATGGTACAAACAGCAGTGCAGGCCGTTCAAACAGGGTGTCGTCTAGCTTTGATAAAGAAGCATCAGGGCCTGGGGCCACCTTCACCACTGTACTGGAAGACTAGGGTGCGCGGATAAGGTGTGGAGCTGCTTATATTGAACTGCATGCGAAGCTTGGTGTTGAGTTGGTAATTGAGAGTCCACTGAGTCGCAATATCACTGTCCCTCAGCTTACGCGCCATTGTGGCCTGCAATCACACATGTGACTCGTGCACAGCCAGATATGCAATGCTTGATCATGCATTGCACTGCCTTGCCTTGGCAGAATGGAGGCTAATCCTAGACACTCCTGATTTGGCAATAATGTCACCCCAGAAACAGATCTAGGACCTTGCTTCAGAAACAAACCTTTGTGAACTTGCCAAACAGCATGTTGGTGCAAGAAGAAGCTATTGCGTGCACTTGAATCATGACTTGCTCACGATCAATGTGAGAGCAGGGTGCTAACCTGGAGGGATTTGCCAAACTGGACCTCCACTTCTGTACCCATGGTGAGGGATGAGAGGAGGGAGGTGGGGTCCCCAATGGGATCCAGGCTTAGAAGGCCAGGAATGCTGGGTGCACTCACCAGCCGCCATCTGTCATGCAACCAGCAAACCCACTCAGCATTCTTGCACTGACCCTCTGGTTGTACCCATGTACTGAAGTTGAGTCCTCTGATCTTGCTGAAAGCTTTGTTCAGCTAAGCTGATGGAGGTGGAGACACTACTCACAACACTATATGTGTTTCATTAGGTTCTGGCTCAACATTGCTTGAGCAGCAAAAACGGCAACAACTGCGGCAGTGCCATGTGTGTGTGTGATGTGATGAGGCCTGCCTCAGGCTGCCCTAAGCTGCAACATGCGGCCGCAGCTGAAAGCATCACTAGACAGTAGTGCAAACATCACCGCGCTCACATGGTTGCCTATGATAACCATTGCGTCAGCCAGGGTATCTTTATGTTGCAATGGCATGCTTCACACATCTGAAAAAAGCTGGGTACTTCTCACATGTCTGCCTATGATGACCATTTTGTCATCCAGAGTATCTTCATGCCACATACATCGAATAAAAACTGTCCAATTCTGAACACCACTGCAGTGATGCTACCTGGCTTGTCCCAGCTGTCCTTGCGTCTGAAGCTTTGGCATGACAGCATGGGCGGCAGACTGGGCCAGATTACTGAGGGCCAGCTGGCCGTCTTCTGCCACAAGGGCTGATGCCAGCTGCCCTTCAAAGATCTTGGCTGCTTGGCTGGGGTCCAGCTGCTCTGTGCCTTCTCCTGCAATACATGCAGATGTCACATGACATACCTGACTACATTGCTTGCGCTTCAACAAAACCAGCATATAGTCCATTCTTAAATTTCAGCGCCCATTTGATGTGTTGATTCTGTTCATGCATGTGACCTACCAGGGAGCCTTGCAACATTTCACAGTGTGAATTTCATATCACCACAAGCGCAGATCCTCATGCAGGCTGCTTGATAACATTGGATTGCAACATGGACAGGAACAGCTACAGGTCAGCTGAATACGTTCTACATGCACAAAATCAACTAGCCGCAACTTTTGGCAGCCATGCCTGCTGTTGCTGCGTGTCGCTTTGGTTCCAGGGCATGGTGTTGGAGTGCAAGATCCCACATTGCGCACTAGATGCATCTTAGCTCATTGCACCCTGCTATACATGGCAGGATGAGGCTTGCACTAATTACATTGATGCCAAATGGTGTAATTGTAGCAAAGTGTGGGGCCATGAGGCAGACCTCCTGAACCCCCAGTTGGGGTGAGGGTGAGGTGTGACTGCCAGCTGGAGGCAGGCCCCTGAATGAGGGCCCTCAAGTTGGGCCCCCTGAACTTGAGGTCCATGTTGGGGTCTAGCCCCTGGCCATCCACAAACACCAGCCTGTTGGTGTGCTCCCTGTCTAGCACCAGCTGTGTTGCAACCAAATTCACCTGCACATGCATTAAGTGGTGTGGAGGAGAATGCCATGCGTCAAAATGGACCAAATGGCAAACTTTGGTCTGGTTTGTAAGGCAGGAATGGACTCGACCAATTGGCTGTGGAGTCAATGCATGCAGCGTTCAGTATTGCAACATGCGCATGCGGACAAATCTATTTCCTGAAACACCTCGTAACTTGGCACAAAAGCAAACATGGAAGCAAATGACTGACCGACTGAACGGAGGCATGTATGACTGATAGATGAGGGGGTAAATGATTGCAAAAGCAAACAAATAGGTGGACGAATGAATGAACAACTGAGGGAATGGATGCATGAATGAACAACTGGATGGATGGAGGATTGATGGATAGACAGATGGATGGTTGAATGACTGAATAGATCATGGAACTGGTCTAATGGTGAGAGGATGCATGAGCAAATCGAAGTCAAAACATATACAAATAGAACAATCTAACAGCCAAGATGAGTCACCTCTCCACTGTCAAGCTTGATAGTCCCTTGCAGCTGCAGCTTGTTGGCATCTGCTGGGCCAGTGATGTCCACCTGGCCTGAGATGTTGAAGTTCATGACCACAGGGTAGGTGGTGCGCAGGTCTGGGCCCAGCTGGATGGTCAGGCCTTGCAGCACCACGCGCTCTGCCACCGCTGGCTGAACTAGAGCCACTTCTGCCTGCAGCAACATGTTTTGGGTTAATGTACTGGCCATGCAGCACAACATGCTCTGCCACCGCTGGCTGGACCAGCGTCACCTCTGCCTGCAGCAACATGTTCTGGATTCATGTACTGGCCGTGCAGCTTAACACGCTCCGCCACCGCTGGCTGGACCAGCGACACTTCTGCCTGCAGCAACACATGCTGGGTTCATACATACATCATGCAGCATAACATGCTCCGCCACTGCTGGCTGATCCAGTGCCACCTCTGCTGGCAGCACAGGTTGCGGCAAAATGCGCCGACTTTGTACACAAATTGATGTAACACCATATGCGTTGTCACTATTGAAGCATCGCCACTCCTACTGGCAAGAGTACTATGGGCAGACAATGTGCTGCCTGTGCAGTTTCATGTGTCGCAGCAACTCCTGAGAGAGTCTCTAGCATGCATGCATCATGTGTGCATGCATCAGTGCAAGCCTGCCATGTTTGCAAGCTCAGACAGGCATCACAGAATCTTGTTTACATTGCCATAGCTGTGACTCAAGATCTCCAAGACTGCAGCACACCCGTTGCAAGCCTTCAAGGCGGCTGAAACATCTCCACAATGTAGAAATGCAGTTTTACTGTCCCAAGACGTTTCTTGAAATAGACAATTTCGGGATTGGCAAGAGCTATCAGTTGGCCGTTAGCCGCTCCCTTCTTGCTTGGACCATCATCCACAGCCACCATCAAATTTCAAGCCCAAAAAGCTTATTGGCAAACTCATCTATTGGGCCTTTACCAGCTGTCTTGTGTGCTTGCACAAACTTCAGAGGAAGGTACAAAGCTCAGGCAAAGCATGGTCAGAAGCCTTACAGGGTTCCAAGCTCAGCACACACAAAAGTTGCCATGCACAAGGCAAAAGTTGCCATGCACAAAGCAAAAGTTGCCTTGCACAAGGCAAAAGTTGCCATGCACAAGGCAAAAGCCTACCGGTTGTAAGCCTTCCAGGCGGCTATGCTGGCGTACAAGGCCATTAGCAGCGCCCTCCTTGCGAGCTTGAAGGGCAGAGAAGGCCTGGGCCACCAGATCTGCCTCCTGAGCCCCTGCCTCGGCACTGCCCTGCCCTGTTGGAGAGGGCCCTTGGGGGTTGAGGTAGGCTACCCCCCGGCTGAACCTCATGACACCGCCCACTTCTGGCTGCATCAGGCTTTGCTGCAGCTGCAGGTCTGCATCCAGATGCCCTGCAACACCATGCTTCCAGCGTGTCGGTGGAGTTGCATGTGCAATATCACTATTGGTGCGCATGAATGAAACTGCATGTGCAGCATGACCAATCTGGTCTTGCTTGGTCTGATGCAAAGATGAATGACGGCTTGCGACTTGCATGACAGGTAATGTAGTAAGGAGAAGACATGCTGTATGAGCTGTGATACACACATTAGCACTTTGCCATGCCCAACAGCTTACTGGCAGTCATTTAGTTAAGTACCTGCAAGAATCCAGTTTTGCAAGTGACCTGTTGCCAAGTGTATGACCCTCCATTGACACAAGGAACAGGGATAACCACAAGTACTCTAAAAATCTACTGGAAATTTTGCTGACCTGTGTACACATTGCGCACGCGCAGCTCCAAGCCTTGCACGGCTACATTGATGCCCTCTGGACCAGCACCCCTGTCTGTGCCACTGGGCTCCGCAGGGGGGGCCACAGGGGACGCTGAGGTGGAGGAAGGGGTCACAGGTAGGCCCCCACGCACCTTGATGTGACCCCTCCTGCCCACTCTTGCCTCCAAGCCCTCAACCTGCAAACAAACAGCAACCCTGAGTTGAGTCCTTGCAGATGCATTTCACATACACAAAGGCATTGCACAGAAGCTGCAGCTATCATTGGGCCTGTGCCAGAGTTGTATGAGGCGCTGCAGAGATAGTCCACAGGGCTGTTGTGCCACCACTGACTATGTATTTTGCTGAACTTGTAGTTATGGCGGTTGGGAAAACTGGCCCCAATTGCTACCACCTTGCTGCTGGCTCCCTACGTACAGAGCACAGAAAGCAAACCTCAGTCCTGGCAATGAAACAGCTGTGTGCAGCTTCTGGTGCAAGCCTGATGACAGGCCTGTGCCATCATGGACCGTCTTCTGTTTTGCTGCTTTGTGCAGGCTTGTTTGTTCTCTGTGTAAGAAGTTTGTGCTTTGCACTGCTAATGGCAGCAGGAAATTGCAGGCCAAGTCATGCTGATTCCACTACTTCTCTTCTTCCATGTCTGCATGATAGATGCAGGCCCAAGCGGGTAGTGGTGGGGCAGACATACCTGCCAGAAACAGGACCTCATGCAAGGAGCTACTCAGGACTGCAGTTACCTGACCCTAGGGAACCAATGGATGAAGAAACTACTTGATGAGTGAGTGAGTGAGTGGGTTGCAAGGAGCACAGCAGGAGTTGTCAGAGAAGACTGCCACCAAGAATGTAAACATGACAGTCAGCAACCTCCAACCCGATTTACAAGGAGCGCAGCAGGAGTTGGCAGAGAAGACTGCCACCGAGAATGTAAACATGACAGTCAGCCTGGAGGCTCCTGACAGTCATGTTTACATTCTCGGTGGCAGTCTTCTCTGCCAACTCCTGCTGCGCTCCTTGCAAGTCAGGCTGAGAGAGTGATTGAGGGAGCGAGTGAGTGAACAAGCAAACGGACAAATAATCAAGTAAACAAACGACTCAACTAGCAAATGAATGGATGAATGAATGAGGCACCTGTAGGTGGTTGTTGGCCATGTTGATGTCGGCATGGACGTTGGTCATGGGGTACTTGAAGTGGGGGCAATAGATGGCGGCCTTCCTCAGCTGGGCACTGCCCTCAATGATGGGCTGACCCTGCTGCCCTGTCACCCTGCACACATGGCCACACAACGGTCAGGCCCTTCAAGTCAATCAACGAATCAATCAATCATCAATCAATCAGCGAGTGAATGAATCAACAAATCAATCACTGGAAGCGTGTATACCAGTGCAGTCACATGTCCAAACACATACATGTGTCATCTCCTGTAGTCTTCAACATGTGCTATGCGTAACTATGTTTTGGTAATGTGTGTGTTACTAGACTGCTAGTTTGGCTCAACACCATCTCTGCTGCCCACCTGATAGCAATGTCTGCGTTGCCAGACTGCCAAGTGAAGTCTGGGGCGACAGTGCTGACCAGCATCATGCCAGCATCCTTGACATGCAGGGCAGCTTCGACATCCTGAGGGCCCAGGGCAGGGGCAGGGGCAGGGGCAGTCTCCTGGCTGCCCTCAGGGGCTGCATCACCTGTTTCTTCCCAATCAGCATCATCTAGCTCTGACCTTTCCTGCATTTACGCAGGAGCATGTTTCTGCTTCAGCATGACAACTATAGCTCATGCTAACTGATCACCTGTCGTGTCATGTGGCGGCAAGACTGTATCGCATTTGTTGAAACAATGGCGTCGAGAAGACATTTTGCTTTTCTTTGCTTACAAATAAAAGGGTTTTGATCTGTTTTTTTCGTCACTTTTGTGTCCAGAGTGGGACTCTTTTGATGTGAGACAGTGAACAAATTGGAGCATACTCATGCGTCAGAATGGCCTATCAGTCCAATGTGAATACTAAGTACTGTTGGGGATGCTCCTGCCAACAGCTAGATTCCAACAATTCCTTCAGCTGCCTGTTGGATGCGCTGATGATCCCAGGAAAAAACACATAACTGCTTGACTGGAAACGTTGAACTGAGACTCGGGGAATGCTCCAAGAAAAACCCACAAGCAGAGGCTAGGTATCTTCCCAGAAATGCTGTCAATAAGCAGGCATCAGCGTCAAGACAGATCATCTTTATTGCGTTCTTGTTTATGTTTTGAGGAAGCCTCAACACACTGTTGGTATGCTGACTGCCAGAAGTGTCATACCTGACCCTAAGGGATGACATGCAAAAAATGCATGAGTGAATGAATGCATGATTGCATGAATGAATGGCGGAAGGAATGAATGAATGAAGGAATGAATAAACGCATGGATGAAGGGATGAATGAATGAATGAATGACTGAATGAATGAACAAACAAACAAATGAGCGAACATACAAATGAAGGAATGAAGGAAGAAATGAACGAATGAATGAAGAACAGGATGGATGGATGCCTCGATGGACAGACAAACAAATGACTGAAATGCATGCATGCATGCGTGTGCGAGCGAATGAGTTACCACAGGGCTGGGCTGATTGGTGAACGTGAGTGGCAGTGAGCCTGACAGCTTGACATGCCCAGTTTGGCGTGCCTGTGCCGGCTCCAAGTGGCAGTCAAAGGCCAGGCGCTGCTGGCTGTCCAAACAGGCTGTTGCAGTGGCTTGAGCCAGCCTAGTAGGACCTATCGCCCCCTCAAAGAGGCGCACCACAATCTCCCCTTCAGGGACGCTGGCACTACCACCTGCACAGATAAAAGGGGTGCGTCAATTTGGATAGTCTGCAGCAGAGAATTGAGTCAGTTTGGCACCTGCACAGATGAGAGGTATGTGTCAATTGGGGAAAATCTGCACCAATGGCTTGAGCTACTCTGGTAGGACCTATTGCCCCCTCAAAGAGGCGCACCACAATCTCCCCTTCAGGGACGCTGGCGCTACCACCTGCGCAGATGAGAGGGATGTGTCAATTGGGAAAGTCTGCAGCAGAGAATTGAGTCAATTTGGCACCTGCACAGATGAGAGGTATGTGTCAATTTGGAGAATCTGCAGCAGTGACTTGAGCCAGTTTGGCACCTGCACAAATGAGAGGTATGTGTCAATTGGGACAATCTGCAGCAGCGACCAGTCTGGTGCATGCAATCGCCCTCTCACAGACAAGCACCATGGGCTTGAGCAAGTCTGGTGCCCTTTCACAGAGAGGTATCACGCTGTGCCCTTGCAAGACGCTTGCACAGCTGCCCGCACAGATGAAGGGGATGCGTCAATGAGGGAAACTGCAACAGTGACTTGAGCTAGTCTGATGCATATAATTGCCATGTCAGAGAGAAGCACCACAATGTGCCCTTCCAAGATGTGTGCAAAGAGGAGAGGGATGCGTCAATGAGGGAAGCTGCAGCAGTGACTTGAGCAAGTCTGGTGCCATGGAAAAGCGCCACGATCTCTCCTTTCAAAATTCTTGCACAGCTGCCTGCACAGATGAGAGAGAGATGTCAATAACGGAAGCTGCAGCATTGACTTGAGGCAGTCTGATGCCCTGTCATAGACAAGCACAACGATCTCTCCTTTCAAGACGCTTGCACAGCTGCCTGCACTGATGAGACAGATGTAAGTAGGCAGAAGTGTAGCAGTGGCTTGAGCTGGTCTGGGTCATCATGAGATCACCAAGAAGATGCATGACAAGCTCCACTTGCCTTTAGAACACCTGCATCACCACCACCTGCACAGATGACAAACGGATGACTGAAGTATGTGCAGCTGCTGTTTGAGCTACATGTGGCTGCTCCTTGCTGGCAGTGAGAAAGATGCACCATAGCTTTTCTTCTTGCTGATCAGGACACATGACTTCCTTGGGCAACTGCAAGTCAGCAATCATTGCCCTGCGTTTTGAGAGAATACTTTGTCATAGGTATGAACGTTTCAATGTCTCTGATATTGTATGTCCTGGTGAAACTGGCTATGTGAAGCCCACTAGGACAGGAGACAAAAATGATTGATGCAGAACACATGGAGTTGCACAGTCACCTGCGCAAAGCTCCTGACACCATTGCATCACTGACACAAACAAGTGAATGTCTAGGAACAGGTGCGACCCTCTACATGCATGCTTATGTACTTGATTGCTGTGACCTGCCAGAAAGCAAAGTCTACATTTTGCCTACTGCAGGGCGTCTGTGTCATGTTCCAAGCTTGCCTGGTGCACCAATCATTCACACTTTTACAGCATTGCTGTCAGTCCATGATCAGGACTGTAAGCAGATGTTTTGACACTGCCATTTGCCGTTTGTCAATTTCTGTGGCATCATCTCAGTTGGTATAGAGTACTGATTGAGGAAGAAGACACTCACCAATGGTACCATGCACAAACAGCAGGCCATTGACAGGGCTGTTGCTGTACAGAGTGTCCCCAGGGATGAGGGCATGAGCCCTGCCAGTTCTGGAGAAGGCCATGTTAAGGCCATGAAAGGGGGCGCCGGGGGAGGCCCCTAGGCCCAGACCCTCTGAGGACGTGCCCACTGCTGGGGCTGCATGCTCCAAAGCTGGAACAGCCCTGCAGGAACCAGGTCTCAATTACACAATTACACTCTTTTGCCTTGACAGTGGTGCTGTAACATGACCATCATAATGTGTTCTGCAGGAATCATGTTTCTGTGACAGTGTGTAGTTTAGAGGCTTGACTTGCGCTGCAACAAGAGCATTCTGACTTGCTTTGAGTTAGGTCTCTCTCACATGGTGCGACACAAAGGTCTTATTCGTGTTTTGGCAGTGTTGCTGCAAACGGAAGCATCCTGAGTTTACATGCAGGCGCGAGGTCTCGCTCACACAGTGCAACATAGAGCTTAGACTTGGACCTAAATATCTACATATCCCTTTAGGGTCCCTGCACCCTACGTAGGGTGGCATAGGTCAAGGTAGTGTGTAATCCCTACATACCGTCAGGATGACAGTGGCATGGCAACTGCAGCAGCCTGCCTTGTTATGCAAGAGTTAGGTCTCAGTCACATGGGCACAATGTAGAGGTTTGGCATGTGCTTAGACAATGGCGTTGCCACAGGAGCAGCCTGAACTGCTTCTGTGGATGTGATTGATGCCAGGCCGTGGAGCTACAAAGCTGGCACAGCATTACACAAAACAATGGTGCAAACACACAAGGCTAGTGCTGTTGTAGCTTGAATTGAAGAACAGCCTGCATGTGAAGTGCGGTTGACTTGTGTCTCTGACTCATGAGTTGCCATCATACTGACGGTGGTTCAGGAAGCACTGCATGTGCTTGCCTTGCTACCAAGAGCAGCTTCAATGGGAAGTTACACTGGCTGACATAGGCGGCACTGGTGCAGATGCACAGCAAGCTAGATGAAGCATGAAAAAAGTAAAGGCAGATCTAGGTATAGAATGGCCTGCACGTACCTATGGCCTAGAAAGCGATTATTATTATTATTATTATTATTATTATTATTATTTTATTATTTTATTATTTTATTATATTATTATTATCGTTATCGTTATCATTATTATTGTGAGTGGCTTGCCTGAAGAGAGGTTGCAGCAGGGCAACAGGGAAGTCGGTGAGCATGAGGGTGGCGTTCTGGTGGGGTCCCAGCAGCCCCCCCCTCAGCAGCAGCTTGGCATCCTCGGCTCGAAGGGCAACCTCCTCCAGCTTCAGCCCTTCATTGCTGTGGCAGCTGCCTATTGCTACCACCTGCAGCAAAGCCCATATGCTGACTTCAGACGCATGCAGAGCATCATACTGTTTTCCCACAAAGCAGAGAGTTGACAATGGGGTCTCAGTTGACAAGGATGTAGAAGCAAATCACATTCTAGCTGCATGAACATGCAGCCAATGAAAAGCAGCACTGCAGTCACGTTTGTGATCTGGCTACATGAAATAAGTACTGTCCTGAATTGCATTTTGCATCATCCTTGTTGTCACTATGGTAGGTCTGTCCTAAAACGTGGTGCATGCTTGACACTCCAATTCCCACGCAACTGTTCATCAGACCTGATCCATTCTGTAGTTGCCCCATTGCCAGTCAGCTCCCTTCACATCAAAGTCTGTGTTGGCAGCACCCCCGCCGCCCCCATACGCCTGAAAGGCCCCACTCCAGGAGCCCTTCAGATCCTGCAGCCCCGGCACATTGCCCCTTGCACTGGGGCCCTTGCCAGGGCCTGTCTCTGCAGTGGCCTCTGGGGCAGTGGAGGGCAGGGCAGAGTGAGGGCTTGTGGGAATGGCCTCCTGGAGGTTTCTGGCTTGTTGGCGTGCTTGCTTGGCCGCTTCTTCTAGCTGATGGACCAGACTCTGCAATGCATTGGCACCAGAAGTACGGCCTGGCCTGAGTGATGGAGCACGTTGTGACAAGATGTGGTGCAACTCCCTTTTTATTGCATATTGTGGAGTGATGCATGGTGTGAGGGTCAAGTAGATTGTTACCAAAGCAATGCACTGAAGCAGTGCATTGAAGGCAGATAAATGAGCTGTTGCCATTTGATGATAACAGCTTCTGGGAGCAAAGATAAGCTGTGTCTTGTTGTAATGTGTTTCTGAGCATGTAGGTGGCAGATCAACAAGAGATATCTGTCTAAGCTTGTATGTGGCAGATCACACAGAGGTCTGGATCTGAGCACGTATGTGGCAGCTCACAAGATAACGTCTGTCTGACTGTGTATGTGGCAGACCACAAAAAGGTTTCAGTCAGGACATGTATGTGGCAAAGCACAAAAATCAGCTGTGTCTGAGCATGCATGTGGCAGATCACAAAGGGAGCAGTGTCTGAGTGTATATGGAGCAGAGCAGCACCGACCTGAGCTTGCATGTGGCAGATCTCAACGGGAGCAGTGTTTGAGTGTGTACATGGCAGAGCAGCACTGACCTGAGCTTGCATGCCAGCATCATGCAGGCCAGCAAGGAACAGCGTCTTGGCCCGGTCATAGTCTGAAGGGGTGACAGCAGTAGCTCTGCTGAGCAGGCGGGCTGCTGGTAGGATCTCCTCCATGTCAGCCTGAGGCACCGCCACCTGCAAGCCAACATTCAATTTACATTTAAGTTTACATTACATGTTATGTTATATTGTATTAGGTTATGTGATGTTGTGTTGTGTTGTGCTGCGTTGCGTTGCGTTGCATTGTGTTGCGTTGCGCTGCATTGTCTTATGTTACAGTATGTTATGTTATATTATGTTATATTATATTGTGATACATCATATCATATTATACTGTATTGTGTTGATTATACTATATTTATATTACGGTATGTATTGGTATTGTTGTATTTGAATTCATTAAGCAAAGACATGTCTCGCCTCAGGGTCAGGTAAGTAAAGTCCTGACTGGCTCCCTGTGGGAGGTCCTGTCTGAGCTGTCTGCATACCAACAGTAACATGTGTTGGAAATCATCAACCACCACCACCACCATCATTTTGCCACAATTTAGCTGTTTGGGACGCAGATACACCAACTGTATTTTTGGCGTTGTCCATTGCATAGTGCAAATTGGGAGTAGGATCAGGCACTCTTACACTGCGATGATATGCTGAATGCTTGCTATCTTATCACAATTGTGTGTAGTGTGGCGCTACCTCGCTGCTGATGCTGCAGTAACTGAAAGCTGCCTAAAGCAATACGGAATAATAGGCAGGGCACAGAGTGTTATGTTTGTGGTCTGACCTGTAAGCGCCAGCGGCCGGTAGCCTGGCCAAAGGCTGACTTGGGTGGCTTGAGGGGTGCCCCAGACCTGGACCCCATCAGCTCCATGGGGGCCATTGATGCTGCGCTATCTGGGATGTGTGTGTCAGGAGGAATCACGTACTCCCCTTGCACCTCGTATCTGCATTTTGCATACAAATGTAAGAATCATGTGTTGTACTAATATGTTGTAACAACAATAACAATAATAATGAGAATAATGATGACAATAATAATATTAATAATAATAATATGAACACGATTACTAATAGTAATAATAAATAGTAGTAATAATAATAATAATGAGAATGCTGCTGCTGACTGTAACAGTATCACTGTAGATCCCCCATAAGCAAAGACATGACGCCTCAGTGTACATCAAATGACCAATATCACTTGCATCGACATGACCCTGCAGCGCTTGAAGCTGCATGGCGCAAAATACACCATCTCATCTGACGCTCGGCAGAGCTTCTCAACCCATGTTTTGCCGAGTGCATGGCCCTGAAATTGAGTCCTCCAACACCCTTGGGCATTGACTCTTGACTCATTCACTCAGAGATCACACCCAAACAGGTCCTTATCTGGACTGGAAACAAGGTATCCAACAAGGTAGCAGGTCAGGTACAAGCTGCCGTGCAGAAATGCCCACCTGGAGGAGCGCTGCTGCAGAACAGCCTTCTCAAGGCGGATAACATCCGTCTCCCAACGTACGCCCCCACTCAGGGCCTCCCCCTGCAGCCCACTGAACCGGGGCCCAGCCACGCTGACCTTGCCCCTCCCCATGCGGGTGTCAAAGTTGAGGCTGAGGCTCACCTCCTGCACCTCCCCTCTCAGAGATGCCAGCTCAAGCTCATCTAGCTTGAGTCCCATCACAGCTGCATCTACCAGGCTGCTGCTGGCATTCACCTAACACAACACCAAAGCTTGTGTCACAGGATGTCCACACGCCAGAGCATTGCTTGGAGGAAGACACGAAAGACAAGCAGCTGTTGACACTAGCTTCTTGGATCAGAGTTCCACATGCCGGGCATTGCTTGGTGAAAGATACGGAAGAAAGGCAGCAGTTGACGCTAGCTTCTTGGATCTGTCCTGTCTAAGAGGTACTGTACATGGTAAGTTCACGCTGGTGCTCATCGCCTGGGTCCACCATTTTGCAGAAGACGGCTGCTTCTGTTCCGCACACGGTGTCTAAGAGTTTGGGTATGACTGTGGTGAGTTGAATAAACTAGCTTACCAGTGCAGTCTGGCCCCTTCCAATGCAGATGTCAAAGTGTTTGAGTATGATTGTGGTGAGGTGTAAAGACTAGCTTTAGTGAACACTAGCCACTTCCTGCAAGCTCTTGATTGCTGCATCTGACGCATACTCTGCTGACATGCAACAGCCAGGCACTCTTGACACCTGAGTGCTGCCTTTTTGTATTGCTGAGCATACTGATCGTAGACACCTTTCAAGCCCTTGAGGACACTAACTCAACGCAGGCAGTGGTGCAAACAGGCTAAGCAAAGGCGTCAACACCTCATCATGATCAGCAGTCATTTGCATGGCTGCCAGGCCTGCCCAGATACTCAGACAAACTTGACCAGATGGACTCAGACAGCACCAACTGTTGCAAAGCAATACCATTCATGACAAGCCTGAGCACAGGCATTTTAGACAAATGCTGCTGTAGAACAACTGCTTCCGTCTGAGTCTACCCAGTTGATTGTGTCTGTGGCCAAAAGCATGAATGTTGGTGAGTCCAAAAGCATGATTGTTGGTGAGGCCAAATGCATGAATGTTGCGCGTGGAACTGATGACGTCAGGCTGAGCTCACCTGAGCTGAGATACTGAGCTGGCCACAGCGTAAGGAGAAAGTCCCCCCCTCCCCCATCCCAGGGGCTGCCGAGGGCTTGGGTGGGCCGGCTGTTGATGCTTTGCGCGAGCCTGCAGTCAACAGCTTTCCTCACGCCACACATGTCAGCCATGCCAATATGCAGGCAACACTGCCAGAATTAGTCGACTGCAGCAACCAGCTTTCCTTACGCCACACATACAAAACATGCCAATATGCAGGCAACACTGGCAGTAGTAGTCGACCGCTGCTGTGGCTGTGATAGTCACAAACAAATCTGCATGCCTATCACAAATAGCAGAGAGTGTGTCAGTGTCAATGACCTTGATCAAGCCCATTGATATGGCAAGATCTTAGTATGATTAGACCTTGGTGTGAGATCTTTTTATGATGATAAGATCTTGGGGTGAGAACCAACCTGGCAGCAGGCTTGAGGGGGCGAAACGGGGTACCGGCAGCAAATCAGCTACCCCTGCTAGGCGGCCCGGCAGCAGACCCCCCATGGACTGGGTCTTGATCTGCTGGGGTTCTGGAGTGGGCTGGGGCTGAAACAAGGGCAGTGCTAGATCCATGTCCAATGACTCATCTGGCCTTGAGCCCTGATGCCACAGCAGCTGCTTAGCAGCAGATAAACACAGAACAGAACAGCCTACACCTTTTTTTTGCATAATTGAAGACTCCTCAGGCAATAGCCTGGAGAATAATAGCAGCAGGCAGCTTTTCCTTTCAATTTCATTGTCTTTTTCTCCCTATTAGCAGCAGGTTGAACCATGGGTGCAAGGCGCAACCATACTGTGGCTATCATTGCATGAAGACTAATGCATTTCTCTGGGGGAGCAGAATGCTAGGTCAGAGAGACAAGATGTTGGAGCATGCCATGCAACCATTAGGTTTTGCAGCAGCAAGCATGTCATACCTTAGCATGCATGTGAACTTCCTTCTCTGACACTTGGAGACTTCCTGTCAGGTTTCTAGAAAGCTTCAGCTGATTCACTCTCAGGCCATCCAGCAAGACATCACCTGCAGCAAAAGCAGCATTCATGACTTGTCATGTGGGACAGCATTCCTCCAGCCACGAGAGCAGCAGCAAAGTTTAGGACCTCTGGACTTAGCAAGATGTGAGTCCAGCCTGTCCCGCATGTTACTGAGCATCGTGCGGTTTGGAGGTTTTACCGTCAAAGCCTTGAAGTCAATCTGTTACGCCCCAAATGCTATGGCAATTGTTTGTCTTATGAGCGTCGCTGATGTGTAGGTGGTATCGAGCTGCTTCAGGATTCACTTGCGTGTGAACACGTATACAGCTATACCAATCATGTCATGCTAAGGCATGCTGCATGAATGAGTATGTTCGAAACACGTTTTGCAGCATGCAAAATCTGCATCTTTTTGCGCATGCTTGAAACTCTGACATATCCTCATGCTAAAGAAGTAGATTCAAGTAACATGTTTTGGTGTAAAGCAAGCAATACAACAGTGTACAGTAAATTGCAGCGCAGTATAACAGTGCAGAGGACACTGTTCAGTTGCCGAGCCCAAGCCACAGTGATGCATCATCCTGCAAGCTGTTGCTATGCGACCCACCTTCAAAAGGCAGAGGCCAGCAGCCGGGTGGAAGCAACTATCATGCAAGCTGCTGACATGCATCCCACCTTCAAAAGCAGAGGCCAGCAACTGGGTAGAATCACCTATCATGCAAGGTGTTGGTATGCATAAGCATAAGCATAAGCATGATAATAATAACAGTAATAATAATTTTAATAACGCTTTCCAGCTCATGATGGGCTAGGTATGTACTAGACAATTCTTGTCTCTCCGAAGCTGTCTGTCTAGTATGCGTCCCACCTTCGAAAGCAGAGGCGGGCAGCTGGGTGGAAGGCACAGCTTGGTCCAGCTGGGGCGACAGGCGGCCTGACAGCTTGGTTCGGCCGGTCAACCTGAGCCTTGTGGGCTGACCAAGGGAGGGCCTGTTCTCTGCTGTGCCTGGTGACACCACTGGCATCACATCCAACCCCTGAAACAATGTAGAGACGCGCTTTTTCTGTCCTCAGGCAATTCTGAGTTTAGCGTAGGGATGACCATTCTGAGTTGAAATAGACGTTACATAATGGTCTGTCCCCTGCTGTGGCTGGTGACACCACTGGCATCACTTCCAAGCCCTAACAAGCAACAGCACCATTTGACTTTCAGCAGTATGTATCACATCCAACCCCTACATGCAAGAGCACCGTTTGAGTTTCAGCAGTCGGCATCACATCCAACCCCTACATGCAAAAGCACCATTTGAGTTTCAGCAGTAGGCATCACAGCCAACCCCTGCAAGGCAACAGCACCATTTGACTTTCAGCCACCAGCAACTGAGACAGCACCAGTGAGGATCTGTGTCACAGATCTTTTGTTGCTTTGTCAATAGCATTCCTTGTACTGCTTGGCAGCTTTTGTGTTGTCAGATTATGTTTATGTCACTCATTAAGGGCCCTTTTGGACACCCTGGTCAGCCCTGAGCAGATTGGAGTCGCATTGTCATCCATCGCCCAGCACACAAACCCTGACAACTCAACTCATAAGATAGGATAATCTCATACGGGTCTCGTTCGCACACTTATTAGCAAACTCCTGTAATGATCCTATCTGGCTAAATGGAAATGCCTGATACAAGTACCAGACGTTTCTGACTGTGGTTCTACATAACGAACGGGCATTTGAAGACAACAGTAGCATTTCTGCATCCCCAACAGCACAGTATACATTAATGCAATGCAGACTTGTCTTGCGGCTTGTCCAAGTCAACAATGCAACCTGATGGGTACTGTGCTGTGTGCATGACTGTGCATAACTGACCTCAGGGGAAGATGCATGTTCAATGAAGGGAGGAAACTTGTAGGTGTTATGATGTGTGCCTGTTGCAGCGCACCTTGAAGTTGGCATCGACCTCAGCTCCTTCCAGCACAGGCACAGACACCGCGGTCATCTCAGCTTGCGTCACAGCAGCCCGAATCTTCTCTGGTGGTGGCGGCCGCATGTGAAGTATCCCGGAGATGTCCAGAGCTGGTGCCCTGCCGATTGAGCAGGCACACTCAGGTGTTTGTTGTCTCATTCGTGCACCCATCCATTCATTCACTCAACATGTGAACACAGGTCAGTTGTAGTCAGATGATGGTGCACAATGCAAATGAGACATACTAGAAATGCTGTCATGAGTGCAAACTGGTGTTTGGCAAAGGTCAATGCAGGTGACTTTAGTTGTCCACGGTACACTGCTTTCCTCTTGCAAAGCTGACATAGAACATGACAGTGTATATTAGCTGTGTATGCACAGAGTGCTGCAGCTTCCTGTAGCATGGAAGTCCCCTGCATAGAGCACTGGCAAGGCATGGCCGCATTGTTACATGCACCAGAGCGTGTGCCCTGCAGACATGCTCAATCAAATTTGCTCAATCAAATTTGAAGCAAAGATAGGGCAACAGCAATGTCGGCAACGACACAGCACCCAAGTCAACTGACACAGGTAGCAGCAGCAGTCATCTGTGTGCATCTTATATTCCCCTTGGCCTCAGTAACACTAGCATCTGATGCAAAGATGGGGCAAGCAGTCAGTCGGCCAAGCAGCAACACTCAGTCACCAACAGCAGAATTGCTCTTTCTTTGTGAATTCTTTCTCAAAACAAAGTTTTTCCTCAATCCTTAGAATTCTTTTAGGTGGATGCTGTTATGGTTGCCCATAAGATGGTAGAAAGAGTCGCACTTGGCAGAGAGGTGCATGGAGTCTTTGTCCAGCTTGACTTGACCAGAGGCCTGAGCCACAGGAACCTGCCAGGTGGCCTGAATGGTGGGGTTGGTGTGGCTACCCTCCATGCTACCCTGAACCTCCCCCGGGCCCAATGTAAGGGCCTTTGGCAGCACTGTGCCCTGCAATCACCATGCACATGGCTTCACAAGAGCCGATGCCCCCTCATGGGGTAGGGCCTTAGCCTCAGCAGGATTTGTACTTCTATGCTGGCAACCATCGGGGTAGCCTTGTACATTAGGCCTGTCATGGCAAAATATATATGGTATGACAGCCTCTGCTTGTTCTTGGTGAAAGCTTCCAGGCACAAATGGTTGTCATGCTTTGACTCGGGTGCAAAGTCTTCTGCATTGCTTGCGTGGTGTGGGTGATGCGACTGTCCATGCAGGGAACATCAGTTTGGGCTTGTCCTGAGTCAAGACCTGGCGCGCTGGAGATGCATGGTGTTTTCTGCAAAACTAGGTATGGGGTTGGGGTTCAAGACTGTGTATGCTCTGCAGGTGCATGAGCAGATGATGTTTTCATCCAGAATGTGGCTGTGCTCTGTAAGTGCAAAAGCCAGTGATGTGCTGGTCAACAGGCAAGTATGCCAGGACAATTTTGCAATCAGGTGAACAAAAGATCTTTGCCTTGCAGGGGAACAGCTTTGGACCAAGCAATAACAGCAAGTCATGCTCAGATGGCATCAACCACTGCATGTTTGCATCCTCCAAGAATCATGCCTCTCTAACATTTGTGTTACCAGCAGACAAATATGGTACAGGTTGCTTTATTCACCACTCACAGAGGGCAGGTAGCGCTTCAGCAGGGCTTCTGTGGGGAGGCCCTGCCCTCTCAAGCTCATCTTGACTGCGTTGGGGTTGTCCAAGGCAGCTTGAGCAACCCACATGCGCCCAGACCCCAGCATCTTACCCCCACCCACTGGTTCTGCCTGCCAGACAGCACAGCGTCTTAGTCAGCAAGCCAAACACACATACAGAACACGTAAGGAGAAGGGGCGTGGGGGCAGGGGGGGAAGGGGGGTGGAGGGCAGATGGACGTCGCAAAGGGCCCCAGCCAGACCTCAGCATTGCTCAAGTTGTACCGCTTCACACAGCTCATGGCTGCTGCTTGTCATAAACCTCACAATTTTACTCGGCAGTTGCTTTACTGTCCCTTGCATGCATGCCATTCTTCAGACATACAGCTAATTTTATTTCGCAGCAGCTTCTCATTGGTTGCGTCTGACTGTAGCTGAGCCACTTGCAAGGGCATGTGTGGTGCATGCTTGCCATTGCCCATTTGCAAATGATGGACACTTTGCATGAAACAAAGGATGATGGACACCTTACACGTAACAAGTCAAAACGTACACAGCCAAGCTACTCATTCACAAGTTAGTCATTGGCTTTGTGTATGATTCATACCTGGAAGGAATGCATGATGAAGATATCAGAAGAGGTGTCCATGGTAAACAGGCAGCTGGCCGAGGCCAAGGGCATTTTGTCGTATGCCCCTACACAGCCCTGAGTCTGCACCAGGGTGGATTTGGCATCGCAGTCCTCACTCAAGTCCAGCATGCTCCTGCTAGGAGCAGCAGCTACTGCAGTGCCTGCACATCTCACACTACTCTGTGCTTGATGTGTGTGATCTCATCTGGATCAAGGTGAACACATGTCTGATCCAGATGCATGCTTTTGGGTGCTTTTTGGAGGATCGTATGCAATGTGAGTAGCCCCATTTCCAGCACAGGGTCTAGCAGGCACTGAGGTCGAGTGTGGGCATGAGATGAGCATTCCTACGCATGAGCATACCATGACATTCAACACAACATGATTGGATACGACCGTGGCAATGAAGGCAGGATGAAAATTAGCACAGCAACATGGAGCAGGAGTGCAACAAAATAAACCTATACTTCTATCACCAGCCAAGACAATATGACTTGCATGGCTGACACTATACCTGAGAAGATGGGCTGGTCAAGGGGTCCAGTGACATGCAGCACCCCCCTGACTGCCCCGCCCACACTGTAGGGGGTGGGGCGCACGCCTAGGGTCTTACGCAGCTCATTTACCTCCACTCCTGCCACCTCACCAGACAACCGATACTGCCCTGAGTCAGGGTTGATGCCCACATCACCTGCAGGCTAACAAAAAATATATAAAATGGTTGTTTATTGTATGGAAGGCTGCACTGGTTTGTGTGCCAGCTCATGTGCATTACATTGTAATGTAAAATGAGTCAAACTTGTATAAAATGTTTTTGTTGTTCCAGGGATACAAAGAGTGAAACCACAAGGCCTGACAGCTTCAGAACACTGTATGTGCCACAATGGCCCAGAAGGACCATTGCATTCACACACTGTGCTTGACATGTGTCAGCTGGACACTGCCAAGGACACAAGTGTGCACGCCATGTTGTAATTGTCACCATCAGGAAAATGGCTGCCTCTATTAAAGCCTTACAGCAAGCACTCTCAAAGGAGCACTGACACTGATTGCCACATCACAGGACCCAGAACTGTCTGCATCTGGAGGAGCCTTACAGCAAGCATTTTCGACAAGTCTCTGCAGCAGAATGTCAGAAGCACTGGATATCCAGGATATCATGTGCACTGTTTACATGCAGGCGCTGTAGGCATGACTATGCTGCATGCATGCTCAGTGTGATACCACAGAACTTGCAGCCTGTTTCAGTGATAGACACATCAAAGATAAGGTGCCCCACTTGCTTGAGGCGCAATCAGAATCAACCCACCAGACAGAGTCAGAGGGATTGACCCAAACATGCCAATGTGCATGTACAGACGCTGTTCATCGAAGACCAGATCAATGTTAGTCTTGAACAACAATTGCTTGAGAAGCGAGCAGAATCAACCCACCAGACAGAGTCAATGGGATGGAGCCAAACATGCCAATGGCATTGTGCATGTAAAGACGCTGATCATCGAAGACCAGATCAATGTTGGTCTTGGACAGATCATCCACAGCATCCCAGAAATGGAAGTCGAGGCCCCTGCAGGCGACTTGACCGGCAAAGGAGGGGAACTTCCAGGTGGCAGCATCATGACAATGCACCTTCAGCTCTCCATCCAATCTTCCTGTGTGTCCAGCAGGGCGTATGTCATAGACTGTCACAAACCAGAAACTGCAGCATTGCATGCTACTCCTAGCTGTTACATGCGTTTGCCACAAGTGCATGGCCATTCATCTGCTTGATTTTCCAGGTGTTCCTAGTTCATCACTCCCTCTTGCACGAGATCATACTGTTGCCTTCCTGATGCCGGTTGGCTGCACGGCCCACAAGCCTGGGAAGTTTGTGTCTGCTGAGTGGCTACCAATGTCAAACATGCAACTCTGTCACATGCTCATGCTGGCTGACATGTCAGGTAGAGGCTGCATAGATTTGTCATGATTTTGTCTTGTTGGTTGATGCAAGCCTGTTGATTGCAAGTGGACTGGCTATGCATCAGCCATTTGCAACAGGCTGCCGGTGTACTATGCAACAATGACATGAGGGCATGCAGGCATTCTGACCTTAACTTGCACATTCTATGCTCAAGGATGAACATCGACCGATTTCAGAGCTGCCAGGCAATGCAACATTCAGGAAGAGAGGGGGGGGGGGGGGGGAGGGGGGCAAAGCATAGGGGCAAATGCAACCCTGACTGGCAACAATCTTATGAGTGCATGATTGCTGCGCAGGCGTGATGACTGCATGTGAGTTGACAATTGGGCAAAGAGGCACACCAGCAGTGATGTCTACAGGCAACTCAACAAAGCGCTCAGCAAGCGGCGCATGCAGGCCTTGCAGTTTGAGGGTGACAAGCAGGTCTGGGAAGGTGTCAGCATCCTTCTTCAAGCCGTCGCTGGTGGCATGGATATGAAATCGCCCACCTGCACACCATTTTTCATTTCTTTTTTTTCGTTTTATACCTTACAGTCTGGGGTGTGGAGCCAGCTGTGACTCATCAGACATCCTGGCTTGAAAGCACAGGTGTATGTGGTGTCCAACAAGAATTGGCATGCATTGTAGAAGTGCTTGAGCCTGTTAGATGCTTCTTGGCAAGCATAGATGTGCCTGAGAGGCAGCCCTCCAGCGCATGCTTGTTGATGCGTTCAGGTCTCACCTGCCACGTCAGTGACTTGTGCGACGCAGTACTTTGTTTTGATTTCCCAGTCAAACTCAGGAAGACGAGTTGTTACAGCTGCTGCATCTGCGAGCGTGATGAATGAAAGCCTGGACAGCTTAGTATACAGCTTTCTAGTACTGCTGGCCATGATGTGCTTGTTCATTGATGAATGGACAGATGCGCTGGCAATGACACAGCAACAAACACTGTGAGAAACAAATTGTGCATATGGCTGCTTGTGTCAGATGACTATGTACCTGTGGGGCGCTGGCGCTGCTGTCTGTGATGCCGCCATCCCCAGTCAGCCTGCTGGGGACCCTCCTCAGACCCCAAGGGCGTCCCCAGCAGGCCAGATTCAGTGGGGCTAGACCCCACGTCAGGCATGACAGCTTGAAGAGATTGCTGTTGGGCTGTTGTTGCTCCCCTGAGGTTTTGGGTGGCATTGGGGTTCAGCATTGTGCATTTGTCCTGAGCCGGGTCTCGCTCATGTGCCAGTGCTGCAGCACACACATCCAGTCAATGTTATACACATGCCTGTAGGTGAATCAGCTAGTTCTGTATTGTGCACTTGTCCTGAGCAAGGTCTCGCTCACTGCAATGAATGTACATGCCAGTGAGCTGGTTCAACATTGCCTGGACAGGATTGCGTTCATGTGATAGTGCTGCAGCGCACACTCACACAGCCTCAGTCAATGACTGTATAGGACGTCGATGGACCAGTCAGCTGGTGCACATATGCCCAAAATGACTAGTTGTGGTGAGCTGGCAGAACCTGTTAGAGTGAAAAGAGAGGCGTGGCAGTAAGACTGACAGACAGGATCCAATTGTGCCTACATAGATCTTGTTGAAAAGGTGCATCAGTACACAAATGGCAGTCATGAAGAAAGGGGGGATGGAGG
>JAABUK010001466.1_pt1 | contig 44829 bp, 59 predicted proteins | sample 5559141 | NCBI WGS metagenome assembly JAABUK01 (sample SAMN10711869, study PRJNA513367) | rock metagenome | isolation source: Antarctica rocks | place: Antarctica: Victoria Land, Pudding Butte nord | collected 2016-01-03 | reverse complement strand
CAACTGCTCCGAGATCCACGACGTAGAAGCTGTTCTCCAGCCCATGCTGCTGGATAAGCTGCTGTGCATGTGCCTCAATAGACGCTGCTGAGCCGCTCGCTACGAAGGCTGTGCTGTGTGCTGCCATAACAGCAGCAGCGCCTCCCAACCCTTGGAATACTGGGGGTGGCTCGCCAATCGGGCCCTCCTGCTGAACCTTTTCGGTCTTTTCGACAGCAAAGTAGTTCTCGATGATGTCTGAGTCGCTGTCACCGCTGTCAGCTCCTGGGGAACTGCTGATATACCAGCTGGCATAGTTCGGCATGCTATTCTCCTCTGCCCCAGACTTGCTCTCGAACTTGCCTTCGTTCCCAATGGAGAACGAGGTGGTGCACTCTTCCATTGCTGACATCGTATGCTTGTCAGCAACAGAGAGGTAGCAACAGATGCAGTTGGCTGTGCAATTAACAGCAAAGCAAGGCCTCGAAGAGTCGCTGCCAGCAGGGCCAAGCCAGCACCCCGTAATGGAAACTGGATGGTCCGTTAGTACTACCGGGGCTTACTGCATCCCCATCCAGATCCCCATCTAGCACCTGAGGCCTACTTTGTCCCAAGTCGGCTCACGTATATGCCACGTGTTACACGGCTCGAGTCAATTTGCGTGTGATGTTACAGGTCACATGTGATGACTTGTTGACTGAATCTGGCTCTAGCATGTCACTCGAATCATGCAGATTTGCTCCTCTGCTCAGCTTCTGCATCAGACTGCTTCTGGATGCTCTCCAAGAAGTCAGCAACAGAGAAGCCCTGCAGCATCAGACAGGGTTATCGGAAAGGTTGCTGCTTCTAATGCGTCATGCAAAGCAATAGGCAACTACAAGCCCTGTTGCGCCATGATATGCTGAGTTGTGCAGCATGTAAGCAACATTGGCCTTGTGGCACACATGATCAGCCAGATCAGGAAGATTCATGTTGCTCTCAGCAGCGCCACAGTGATTACCAGGAATTGCAGCCCAAAAGCTGACACATCCAGCTGCCCTGTCTGGAGTGCATGACTGAAGATGTCCAACTGATGCCGCCACTGCAGCCCACAAATAACAGGCGTTGCAGCAGCGTACAGACACTAGCATGAACATACTCATGATGTCATGGAGTTATATAATACGTTTTTGCCAAAACAAAGGGTAAGTGCCGCATTGCATGCACATGGCAGAGTGTTCAACTTCAGGTGTGAAGATGTTTTTTTTGTTGCACACGCACAACAAGCAGATACAACTGGTCATGCAGCAGCAGAGAGCCTTCTCATCACGATACGTGTCAAGCATCAAAGGGGTAGAAGGCATTCCTGCTGTGCAAGCATCACTATGCAGACAAGCTGTATGCCACCTGCTGCATTGATTTGACAACATCCAGGGCCTGCGTCAGTTCAGGTCAGTACCTGGGAAGACGTGGCCACAGCCAGAAGGCTCTGCATGTTGCGGTGTTCCTCTGGCAGATGCTCTGCTAGGTGCTCCAGCATGCCTGGCTCCTGTAATGCACAGGCAGGTATATCAGTGTGTACTCTCTTATGCAACTGCACAATCTTAATACTCATGAGTTGCAAACCATCTTTTCCTGTTGTGTGACCTGCTTGAGTGGTGGTGATGTTCAAGGTGTGCAAGCGCCTTATACTGCTAGCTAAGCATGCTGAGCGTGTGCCCTGCTGAATATGTCCTGCTGAACATATGCCATGTTCTGCCAAACACAGATGTCAGTCTATTCAACTTGAAGGACCAAGCTACGGCATGCAGTGAGTCAATGCTGCAGGTGTCAAGACAGCCAAAGCACAATACTGGTAAACAAACTAAACTCGAGGCTGGTAGAAACTTTGTCGTTCAAAGCGTGGCATGCTAACACAACAATGGTACCAACAGAAGGAGTCTTGCACCCATCAGCACTGGTACTTAGGAGGCACATAAGCAGTCACACACTCTACAATCGCTTGAGCCTGGTTTCATCACGCATACACTCATCAATGGGTGCTGTGGCACACCTGAAGAAGAGGAACAATGACTTCTGGCTTGAGGACTTCAGCCAGGGAGGGCCCTGAGGCGCGTGCCATCTGTGCCATGGCTGCTGCTGCCTGCTGAGCCCTCTCATTATCCCCACTTGAGGCCGCCCCACCACCAGGTACTCCAATATTCCTGCACTCAGCCAAAGCAACCTCAGGAGGGAGATGAGTTGCACTGCTGCCTCATCAATCTGCATTTTGTGAGGAGTGAAGGCTTATGCCCAGCTTTCAGTGGGCTGATGCAAGGTGCCTGCAGGGGACAGCTTGTGTAGTTCAGCGCGTTATGTCTGCAAGTCAGCCTGCTTGTTGATGTCCCCGATCTGCTGTAACTGCCTCACAAACTTCAAATGCAATGATGGAAACATACACAGGTGGAGACGCATAGCAGTTGTGCTCTTTTGTCTGAAGCAACCTGCTGTGTCATCAGAGACTAGCTGCACGTGGGTTGCTGGCAAGATACGGCTTTATCGTGGCTTAACTGTGCACCTTGTGATGCAGATCATTGTAAAGGAAGGAACAGTGAAACAGAGTGCAGGTGTGCTGAGCAATGACTGTGACTGGCTATCAGGTGAAGCCTTGGCAAAGCAACAAGTGAGGCTTGCAACACACCTGAGGACAGAAGCTAGGTCAGCAGCTGAGATGGGTCTAGCTTGGGACTGGGGGGGCTGCTGTGTGGGACCCTGGGAGGGCCTCTGAGACTGCTGCCCACCCCCAAAGCCACTGCACAGCCATTCATACTCAACTCATGTCAAAGGAACAATGCGATAGTCCACAACCTCATCTTAAAATGCAGCTGAGGAAGTCAGCAAGCAGTCACAGGACAGCGACCTATCAGGACATGTCAGGAGGTGTCAAGACAGCGACCTATAGCATTGCCTGTGCATTGGTGATCTTCTGTCACTTTGTAACGTGGCAAGAGATGCTAGCAGAGTAATTATGATGCTGTACATGGTGCATGCTTTGTGATCATTCTGCAGAATTCGCTGAGCAGTGGGTCTGCAGTGGGCAGGACTGTCACCTCAGCATCTGTGCTAAGTCAGCTGCAGAGACTCCGCCTGATGGCTGACTGGCTCCTGCTGGTGCTGCACTACTGCAACAGCACCTGGGGAGTTGCCAAATGTACAACGGCAAGCTAGCTTACTAATGCATGTTACAGTAGACAAGCGCTGTGTGCTGTGCAACATCTGCTTGGCAGTCAATTGTACGCAGACCTTTCTGCATTAGCAGCTTGTTTGCACCTACAGAGACACAACTTGTCGATAGGACACCGGCGGCTTTGTACACTGCAACCTGACACAATTGTCAGGTTGTGCACCAGCAGCTGTGGCATGTCAAGCATACATCCGAACTGTTCTCCCTGTCTTCCTCACGCCTCGTTTATCTGCTTGCTGGTTTCATTTGACAAAAGTAGTATCTTCCCTTTACATATCAGTGCCTGTTTGGTGGACAAAATGGCAACAAAACCTCACAAATTGTATGCCGCGTTCAAATGCCCTATCAAAATCAGAAGGCCTAGCATCAAGCCTGGCTCGATGTGAGTCAACAGGTTACTGTTCGCAAGTGCACATGCAAAGAGTGATGTGAGGGATGGAAGGGTCACCTGGCAGCTTGCAGCAGGGACCCAAGGGCATCTGCTTCATCATTACTGTCCTGCTCCATATCACTTGCTTCATCTGTGTGCCCTTCACATTACCAACATTCGCATTTATACAAGCTGTCAAATAGTTTGAAGTGTGAAAGAGGCAAGCAACCACACCTAAATTGGCAGTCAGCACTTGGTTGACTTGCTCTGTCAGCTGGCCATCATTGTCTGACTTTGACTCTTGCATCCTGCATGATGGTCACGGTGTTGATGTTTGAACTGCCATATGCATGCCGTGCCAGGGTGTGAAGGCTTACCAGAAGAAGAGTGCCCTCGCTTTATCTTGAGGGAAACCTAGAGTGTAAATGCGCGCACTTGCACCTGCACTTGCCACCTGTAGTAGTGTCAGCCACATTTGCTGAAAGACTGTATTTGTTCACACTTGGCTCACTGAAAGCAGTCTTCGAAAGAACTGTCTTGAAGCTGTACCTTGGTAAATGTTGCTTCCCCTGGAAACACGATAGTGTCATGTTGTGCAGACCCCTTGGTCTCGCTTGTGCCCACACGCTCGTACCATCGAAAATGCAGGAGGCCATCCTCTGCCTGCAGCAAGAACCATATGCAGCTCAGATCTGGATGAAGACCATAGCCGGTGCGCCCCGTCAACGACATGACTGTGTTGCGTCGTAATACCTGCGAAAGGCGCACAAGCCCCTTGCGCTGATCCGCTTTCAAGGTGTTATTTTCTGCTTTCATCAGACCAGCTCGAAACTGCAACACGACGTCTTCTGGAGTTGCCATCGCTGCAAGGTAGAACTTGATACCACGTTCACAATTATTATGCTGCGCAGCTGGTTGTCCTGCAAGTTTTGCTACAAGTGAGCTGAACACATCTGTTCAAATTTGTGCCATGACAGATTTCTGAAATTGATTGCACACAAGCTTTGTCGCAAAGCGCTTGATGGTCAGCGCTAATGCATTGCCAAAGCTTTGGCATCGCTGGCATGCAATGCACAATGTGTTATGCAATCAGTCTGCAGCTGTCCACATCTACCTTTGTGAATGCCTGCGATGTGTAGGCATCAACAAAGCAGTGAAACCATTTGTCTCAAATGCATGTTATTTTTAACTTTAACAGATTTCTGTAGCTTGTAAACAATATGCCAGGCACGTCATCCTGCTGCAACAACTCCATTACACAGACTGGCCGATTCCTCAGAAGTTCTGACTCAGAACTCCCAGCAGCACACGAATCTAAAGTGCGCAACACTGCACTTCAGCTGTGCAAGCAGACATCCAGGAATTAGACTGCCACCTCAAAAGATTATGCAGGCTGCATTTGACCATGTCAATATCAACAGGCCCCACCTAGGTACTGCTGACATTCATCTAGTCACATTGGTTCAATGCAAGGCTTTCACTAACAGGTTCCGTACCACCAACATGACAAGCATTTTTTCCGCTGCATCAAAATGTCATCTGACAAACGCATGACACAACAGAGCAACAAAAGCTTGAGAAGGGCTTGAGGCAACAGTGACAGTACGCGCATGCAAACCCACGACTTTTTCTTTATACAGCACTAGTGCTGCACCTGAGTTTCCACACCAGCATCTGACATCATACAGAAGGTGGTGCCTTGTTGCAGAGAGCTTGCACCCATAAGCTGGCATGATACCAAGCCTTGCATCCCTATCCTGGCTGGGTTCTGGTAAATCCTTATGAACTGCGGGTTGAAAAGTACAAACAACAAGAGGTGCACCAACCAGCTCATCTATATCTGGCATATCTCCAGTTGACAAGGAAACCTGATCATGTGCAAAGGTCTGAACTTGCAAGTGGTCTGAATGCATGCCTGGGTCACATTCCAGCACAGCGTAATCAACAGCTTCCGAGCATGTAGCTACCCGCATGTCAATGCGCTGTTGGTCAGTGCCATTAGTGAGGATTGTGACCTTCCTGCATGAGCAAACAAATTGCAATTTGTTTCTTTCCAAGATGTGGTTTTCAAGATAAAGGTCACCTCTGATGTTGCTCCATGTCATGATATGCTATGACAGCCTTCCCAGGAGCAAAAAAGAAGCCTCCTCCAGGCTCTTGCCCATCACGCGCCAAAAAGAGTGTGTTTGAAAGCACCTGTGACTTAACTTCTTTGGTCAACAGCGGAGGTCGTCCCACCTCTGCAGACCCTACACGTTCTGAAGTTGGTGTGAAAATGCTTCCCTTTCCAGTCACAGACTCTGAGATGAGAGAGGTATGCTTGTATTGTGGACTAAATGCAGTTATATACTCACAGCACATTCTCAAGCCACAGACAAGGCTGGCAGGCTGCATTGCATGTGCTCAGACACTGGACAGCGGTGCAAGACGTACTAGACTACAGCAATTCCCCAGTTACGCAACAACATGAGAATGTATCGGAGCTGCTCAGATACTTTGTGAAACATGCGGGCAGCTAAGCAGACATAGGTCAGGGCCTGAAGTCACAACCAACTCTCAAAGGCTGCATTGAGTCTGGTCAGATGTTGGGTAACAGGTCAAGCAAGCTGTGTACGCACAGAAGTCAGCAGCAGACTCTCAAGCAACAGACAAGGCTTACATTTTGCATACACCTGCTCAGAGATCTCGGACAATGGTAGGCTGAGTGTGAACTGACTGACCTTTAGTCGCTGCGGTTGGCATCCCCGGCGTGAATTGCTAAAGTGACGGAGCGCCCTGCGTCTGCAGCTGATGTATTAGCAGTGGTATTAGTCATGCGGGTCACTGCAGTGCAGGCAGGATAATCCGTATGCATGGATGCGTCCAAGATTGAGCCGTGTTGAGGCGGCATGAGCCGTCTCACAAGGCAGCTTCCTCAACAACTGATCGGTGCAGCAGTAAGCGCACAACCAGCTCAACAAACGACGAGCACACACTGACCTCTGCTGACTGTGATCACGATCTTGTTCCTGTCACCCGCCCAAGAGCCTAGATTGGATTGGGCAGGTGAACGCCCCACATCAGCTTTGGTGATAACGACCTTTGCGTAAGCACCAAGTTCCGCATTCTGCTGCAGCAGTTCTTGATTCGTATGCCGCGTGCACGACAAAGTTTCGGCCCGGCTCACGAGGCCACCGCGGACCCATCAACTGACGTCTCAGCATCGGAGACTCTGGAAACTTTCAAGGCTCGAGGCAACGAGCTATTCAAAAGAGGAAAATATGTACAGGCGAAAGCAGTATACAGTCAGTGCCTTGAGCTAAGCGGACAGGCTGAGGAAATTCTCAGCAACCTATCTATTGTACACTTGAAGCTCTCAGAGTGGGCAGCAGCGTTAGACGCTGCGCAACAAGTCCTCGCCGTAGATCCAACTCATGTCAAGTGTTTGTCTCGCGCTGGTGCGGCTCATATCAAGCTGCAAGAATACAAACAAGCTCTCACATGCTTCACAAGTGCCGCTCAGCAGGTGACCTGCTTACTACTGATTGCAATGCTGGGTTGACAAAGACAAAATACGCAGTCAAGCATACCTGCACCCAGTAAGGAGCACATGCAGCCTTTCTTGTACAATTAGGTTTCTACTCATTTGCTGCGCTTGCAAGTATAGAGCCCAGCAGACGCAACAGTTCAGGCAGGCTTGGAGACTGCGGCTGACATGTTCCGGCAGTCAAAAGGCCAATTTAACCCTCAGCAATTGTACTTTAGCAGCCACAACTCACAACAGGTTGAGTATGCAAGTTACACTGGGCCTTTGACTGTCAAGCTCATTGCAGGTGAGGTTTTCCTAGATGAACTTGTTCTCTACAGCAGCAACTGCATGAACTTCACAGTTTTGGAATCTGGCTGCATGTCCTTGAACATTGTGCAGTAGCATGTATTGCATTTCTGCCCTGCCCTAGAGTGAGGGCCGCACAAAATGCTGGGTGAAGGCATGCAATAGACAAAGCATGAGTTTGAGTTGGCCACCGGGCACAGGGCGGCCTGATCAACCTGGCAGCTACATGCAGCGCACTGACATCTTCTCACTCTGGGACATACAAATGCAAACTAAATTGCTTTTAGCCTGTATTCTGCATCACAGGTCAGGGCTGTGGGCTTGTGCTGACGGCAGCAGCAAGGAAAGGGCAACTGCTTGCTGTATGCAAGCCAGTAGCAGTAGGCGAAAGCAGGCATGCTGGCATGGTGTTTGACCACGGCACAGGTTGTATGGTACGACACATCAGCACTCAGGGATTTCCTTGTGTAGGGACGTCAGCAGCATGTCAGGAGTGATCATGATTGCAAGTGCTTTTCATTCATGACTTCACAAAAGCCGCTAGCTGCGTGCCTTGAGACTTGGTTTGCTGACCATCGTTGCTGTGTGTGTAGAATGACATGTCTCAGGCAGACCTGATTACGCAGTTGATCTCGTTATGTTCCAGTGATTCAGCCACACGACAGAGGGTGTATGCTTTGTATGACCATGCTGATAACGCTTGCCACCATGTCGAAGACGCAGCGTTTCTGCAAGGGTTTCCGACAGGTAAGCATGCATGACACCAGCATGACCACCTATACACCAATCACTTGTCTCAGAGTCTTCACACCCTATGATCATCGTTCAGCACTGTGTTAAGCTTGACTCTTGTGTCAAGGGTCAACAGTGACTCTAAGTGTTGCCGGAGCCATGCAGGAAACACGTCCCCACAAAGACTGAGTATCGATTCTGCCAAGATTGCTCGGCTGGTGAAGTACAATGCTTTTGGAGAAGGTAAGCACGTGGTGCTCATGCTTGATGAAGTTTTCCACCATTATGATGAACAGAAGCTGAACATGATGATTGTGTTCTGCATCATCAAGCTTCAAGGTGTCAAAGCTCTTTGCTGTCCTAGCGCCACAAGGTATGCTGTATGCATGCTAGTTGTCTGCCATGCGGGCCTCTCTTTGCACTCCTTCCAAGATGTCCTCTGCAGTGGGCACTGTGCGCGACCATAAGCTGATGTGTTTGAGTGTAGGTAAAATGGAGAATGCAACTTCTGTGGATCCACTGGTGGTGGCAAAACATGAGACAGACGCTAGATATTGCATGTATGCTGGGCCCTACAACCAAATTGCCTATGTGCTTCATGTATGGTGCATCCTATGCCATGAGTTGCCGTTGCTTAAGGGACATTTCATGATGAATCATCCAATGCTTGCTTCCAACACCAACACTTATCGCCTGGCTATCAGCCTGCATTTGTTGCACGTGTTTATACAAAGCCCGCAACACATTGTTTGACGTGCAGGTGTGCTCTTTACCCCTTGCTTTCCATGGCCAATCACTCAAGCTGTCCAAACAGCCAGTATATACTCATCAATGATGTGGCATTTGTCAGAGCTGGAAAAGACCTCAAGGAAGGTCAGCATGTTTGTCAGTCAGGGTGTGCAATGCATGGCGGCATTTAGCCCTGACACTGACATGCCTCACACTGACATGCCTCAACCTGAATCAAGCCCTTAAGAAGTTGTGCAGACAATTCTTTTGAGGTGATTTGACATGTGCTGCAGTTTGCATCACAAATGGCAACACATGCACCAACTTGTGTTTGGTAACTGCCATTTATTGGGACCCAGCTGGCCTGGTTGTGCAGGCGAGGAAGTGACTATCAGCTACCGAGCACATCAGATGCACACACATGTTAAGGAAAGACAGAAAGCAACACAAAACTGGGGCTTTCGCTGCAAGTGTCTGCGCTGCCAAGCAGAGATGTCCATACCTTCCAGTGTCAACAAAGCTCTACAAAAGATCCGGGCAAATCTCAGTTCCAGCCCATGTGCCCCTGGCAGTGTTCTGGCTTCTTTCAGGTGCTGGACCCATTCATGCACTCATTTGCATTCAAACATTGGTGGGGTGCGCTGCATCAGCCAAAACCAAGTCAAATACATGCTGTGCAAGCTGAGCAACTGGCAGCTCCAGCATATGCCTTAGCAATGTGCTGCATGCACATCCAAAATAGATTGCATATGCAAGCTCAGAGTGCTGCTTCACTGACTGTGCATCCTGTTGCAACATGCTGTTGAGCCGCATGCGACTGGACATCATGAGGTTCTGTCTTGCGCAACAGAATGACATGCAGGTTTTCAAATTTGGTCTAAGTTGTCTTGATGTCCTGCAGATTTGACCTGTGTCTTGTTTTGTTTGTGATCAGTCTTCTCACTCTGCACAATGCATCACTGTGTTACTGACACTTAAGATTGCACACCGCAGGGCCGCCAACAAAAGCAGCAGTACCAGGGACTATGCCAAGGTAGTCCAGCAACTGCAGCTGCTGCTGGAGGAGCTCGATGCTGCTCTGGCCGAGACAGTGTTGTCTGACCAGCAGAAAGCCTGGATGCGCTTTACTGTTCTGTCAGCGTATGAGTGCTGCAGAACTTGCTTTGAGCACTTGGGGGATTTGCAGGCCTTGCACCAGGTGACGCCACCAAGCTCTCAGCTTGTGCTGCTGCCAGGTGTTATGAACCAGACCAAGATATAGCGCAGGTTGGACAATATGTGCTGTTGAGGCCACAGGAGACATGGACGAGCTGTCGCAACTCACAAAAGGTTGTGAGTGGAAAAGTGTAGTTGCTATCAACTCTGCTTAACTTGCAAATGTTTGATCAGTGTGGTGAATGCTCGTCAAGTCTGAGCTGTAAGCGTGCAGCACAAAATTGCTAATTTGAAAGAGCCCATACGGAGTCAAAGAGCCCATCTAGATGCATATAGAGGGACATTCAACGTGTCCTGCATGAGAAGACTTAGTCACAGGATGCGTACTATTTAGCCGAAAGAATCACATCTTTGCTGTGGCCCCACCGCATACGGTTCAAAGTATACAGATGGTGGCAATGGTGTGACACCGGCCATTTTGAACTTGAGGAGACGAAACGATGATCTGAGAGGCAAAAACCGAATTACAGATCACTATTGCGCGCACATTGAGCTGCAGTCGGAGAGCTGATGCTGTACAATCGGTGATAGAAGTCGCCAGCACACCTGCATGCTCGCAATCAGGCCACGGAGCCGCTCCGCATCCCTCCAAACAATATTCAACAGCTTTGCTCGGGGAGCACAGACTGCTGCGGCTGTATCCAGGAACAAAGATTATGCTGAAATTGAAGATCACGATGTCGCGTACTTCAGAGACATCTTGGGTGACCGAGGGGTCATTACCGACCCAGACGCTCTGCAACCTCTTAACCAGTAAGTGTACTACAGCATGTGACAAGAGGTTTGGAAGTTGACACAGCTGTACGGTTAATAGACGGCCTGCAACACAGGGACTGGATGGGCAAGTATGAGGGCAAGAGTAAACTAGCTTTGAAACCCCAGACCACAGAGCAGGTGTCTCAAATACTGAAGCACTGCAATGAGCGACAGCTTGCAGTTGTACCGCAGGCAAGCTTGCAAAGAAGCAAATTCAATTATGTGCAACAAACATGTTGCAAATTGACCTGCATTGGTGCTTGGTTCAAGCTGTGCCACAGTTGCAGTTGGTTTTAATTTGCCTGTGCAGTCGAGCAGCTTAGGCTTCGCTGCTTCTGGCTGCGTTCTGCATGCAACTGCGGTGCTTTTGCCATGCACAGGGAGGCAACACAGGCTTAGTTGGGGGCAGCGTCCCACTGTTTGATGAGGTTGTGCTAGCCACTGCTGCCATGAACAAGGTCATATCTTTTGATCCTGTAAGTATCAGGTGACCAGCCTAAAGATGCAGCTCAGCTTTTCTCCCAGCGCGCATGTGTACATAGCAATTGCTGTCCTCATCTGCATATGTTCACTTCATTTGACTGCTACAAGCATTTTGACCCTGTAAAGCTATGCCATATTCAGAACAACATGCCCGTTGCTCATTGCTTCCTTGTTCTGCAGATCCTGGGTGTGCTGTCATGTCAGTCGGGTTGTGTATTGGAGCAACTGGACAATCATGTGGGGGAGCAGGGCCACACCATGCCTCTGGACCTGGGTGCCAAGGGCAGCTGTCAGATTGGGGGCAATGTTTCCACCAATGCAGGTAGTCATCATGCATGTTGCAGTGTTGCATGCACAGGCAGAGGTGCTCACACAGGGCTCAAAATGTGTTATGGTCAGAAAGGCACTGATGCTGCGCGTAGCAAACAGGGCATTGTGTGCTGCAGCAGGGCTTGATGAGGGTTGTATGAGACTGCAAAGTGTGTGAACAGTACAATGCGTCGTTGAATAATTGCAAATATAGAAGATCAAACTGAACCGTGAAGAAAGCTGTCCAAATTGTCACATGCCTTGTGGCTAAACGTTTCTAGCAGCAATCAATACACTTCAGCTGCGCATGCAACTTTTGGACCAGAGCTATTTTCTTTCTGGCTATAGCGTAATTTGACTCAAAAGTGACAGAAATATCTTATAAACGGATTTCTCTGCAGTGTCTCCAGGAGTTTGGCATATACACAGGCTGCTTTTACATATGGCGTATACAGCTGCAATCATATATTGTACACTGGTCCATATGTCCAATCCCACACCGCAGCCTTAAGCACAAACCCTTCATGCACCGCCCCTAACAGCGTCAGGAGCAGCAGAATGACAGTATGCCAATACAGCTGACAGCTTGCATCATGCTCTCAGGAGGGCTGAGGTACTTACGGTATGGTTCCATGCACGGCAACGTAACGGGCCTGGAGGTGGTGCTGGCCGATGGCACAATCCTGGACCTCATGTCTACCTTACGAAAAGACAACACAGGGTATGCTGCTGCTGCCTGGCAACTGTCCCTACTTTCTTGTAGTGCTCATGTTCCCTCACTGAACGCATATCTACCTGACGCAAAGACAACACCGGGTATGCTTCTGCTGCCTGGCAACTGTCACCACTTCCTTGTAGTAGCTCCGGGCTGCTGCCTTAGGAGGCTCCCGGTATGATTGCTGAAAAGCGTTCAGTTTTCTTTTTCTTTCTTGCTATCTTGTAGTGCTCATGTTGTAGTGCTCATGTCCACTCACTGAATGCCTGTCTTCCACAAGAGTCAGGTGTGTGAAAACCCATTCACAAGCTGCTCAGGGTTGCCTTGGCTGGTCATGTCTATCATGTCTCTCAGTATGCTGCTCAGGATTGCATCAGCTGCGCACTCCAGCAATGCTTCTCTGGGTCTATAAAGCATTGCATGGGGTGTGGCTCCTTTGCAAAATTGTTGGACTTGTGCAATTTTGGTTTGGGTACTGTAGCAGCATTGCAAAAGTGTACATGCAGACCTCCTGTTCCTTACTTACTGTGTGGCTATGGAGTCCCACATGTTTTACAAACGCATACAGTACTGATTGCCTTACAAAACTGTTGTTTGGGGCGGAAGCTGATGATCTGTTGCTTACTGTGTGGGCTGACTGTCTTCATACCACTGTCCGCATGTGTGTAGCGACCGTCTGCACCTCACCACCTGCTTGCCTGGCTCTGCAGGTATGACATGAAGCAGATGTTCATAGGGGGCGAGGGCACTTTGGGCATCATCACAAAGGTGGCTATACAGTGCCCAGCAAAGCCCTCCTCAGTGCAGGTCACCTACCTGGCAGTGCCCTCCTTCCAGCATGCTCAGAAGGTCTTCCAGAAGGCCAAGCAGCATCTCGGGGAGATCCTGTCAGCCTTTGAGTTTCTGGATCACCACTCGCTGATCATTACCCTCAAGAACCTATCTTTCATCAAGAATCCTCTGCCAGACACTCAGGTGAAGACTTTACACACAGTCACTGTGCAACTTTTTTGTGTTGCAGAACCTGAGTGACGCAGACTGTTGCATTGCAGTTGTTCATGCCCAAGCGCAGCTCAGCAGAGCATTCGTGGGCTATTGTATTAACGTCTGTCTCCATTTTTGCGCTCTCAAGCAATCCAAAGTGCTTGACCTCAACACTGCATGGTAGCTGCTCAAACAACGTCGTTGCAACATGCAGACACCCATCTACCTGGTTGTTGAGACATCAGGTAGTAATGCTGAGCATGACTACGCCAAGCTTGAGAAGTTTCTGGAAGAGGCATATGAGGAGGAGATCATTGTGGACGGCACCATTGCTCAGGACTCAGGCCAGCAGGCCAGCATCTGGGCTCTCAGGGAAAACATCTCAGAAGGCCTGCGCCACGCTGGTACACCTGCTATTGCTGCTGCTGTCACTGCTGCTGCTGTCACTGCTGCTGCTGCTGCTGTCACTGCTGCTACTGCTGTTGCTATAACTGCTATATGGGGCTCAGTTGTTACAAGTGGAAGAGCTGCATGGCTGTCTTGGGGAGGGTTAATGCTCTGCCTACTGCATACTGTGACATCCATAGTACGCAGAAGTTGTACTGCAGTGCATGGTCAGAGTCGTTGTTAGCTTCATCAGCAGCGTGGCCAACTTATCTAGCTAATTGTTGCTGAACACAGGCGCTGTGTACAAATACGACTTGAGCCTGCCTCCCAACGATATGTACAAGCTAGTAGAGGAGACAAGAGCAAGAATGAAGCACCTGCCTGTCACTGTTGTTGGCTATGGCCACATGGGCGACAGCAACCTGCACCTCAACATATCAGCAGGTGGCGAGTAGCCCAACATCAGTCATGGCACTCTGCATCTCTTCCTCCTGCACCCCTGCACCTGATGACCATACTTGCTGTCAGAGCACCACATGCAACTTGCAGGCTGCGGCTTATGCATCTTGTTGTCTGTTCATACAAGGACAGGCAAAAACTCAGGGGTGTCAGCTTGCCTTTTAAATTATTGATCTGCAATGGCCCATGCAATGTCATCCAGCCAAGTAAGGTAGTACAATCTGGTAACATGGTTGTCGCTTGCAGCCAAGTATGACAAGGAGATCCTGGCACACATTGAGCCCTTCGTGTATGAGTGGACTGCTGACAAGAAAGGCAGCATCAGCGCTGAGCATGGACTCGGCCAAATGAAGCCAGAGTGCATTGGGTGAGCATGAACATAGTTGGCATGACTTGTCCAATGTGTATTGCATCATGGTTCTGGTCAGTTGCAACATGTGTGCATGGCGCTTAATGTCTACGTTGCGTCAGCATGGCAAGCTGCATTGCTTTTTGTCAGCTCAATGCAGCATCACTGATTCATCATAGTTGCTGCTCTGATTTGCCCAGTGCGCTATTTCGGGATGTTATCACAATGTTTGCATGTCAAGTTTTGACGTGAAGCCCTCAGTCAGACTTGCTTACTGTTGCCGTGTTGCAGATATTCCAAATCAGAAGAAGCAGTGCAGCTGATGGGCAAATTTAAGTCTCTGCTGGACCCAAATCAGATTTTAAATCCTTACAAGGTACTGCCTGAGAAGAACAGGACCTACAAGCCTCACAAAGATGGGCATGCCACAGCAGTCACTCACTGACCTTGCAGGCGTGCAACAATCCGCTGCAGGCATCCCAATACGAGACTTGATCAGTACCAATTAGTAAGGTTCGACCATCATTCATTGGTACAGGGGTGTGTAACGTCCTGTGCTTGTCAGGAATTTCCTTTCAATACAGCAGTTTGACAAATGTGTATGTTGAGGAAGCTCCTAGTTGTGGTGAAGAGGACTTTGACGATGTCACTGGCACCTTTGCCTGGCATATGCTGCCATTCTCACAGGCTGGGTTTTGCGCTTGGCAAGCATTCAGGCGTCTATGGCACTCGCCCTGTCAGCGCACACCCCTTGGGTGCATGTTAGTGCATGTTGGCTCACAGGGCTAGGGTTCAGGCACACCTAGTAGGTACCTGGCAGGACAATTAGCTGGAACGCCTGTAAATTATTATTATTAGTATGATAATCATGAAGCATTCAAGGATAGTCTTGCTTGGCTGGCTGTGACGTCTTGTAGAACCAAGCAAAAGCGGTGTCAAACATGCTCAGAAGCCAATCATGTATCCCTGCACCTGTGCAATGAGACAGATCATTCAGAATGCAGCTGCCCTCTGATGGTGAGTTGCTGGACCGTTGAGCAACATCCAGGACAAGCTGAGTCTCTGAGTTACAGCATCCCGCTTTGAGTTGTCCAGCAAATTTGCACTGCACAGTTGTCAACTGAAATGTGGTACTCCAGCTTAATTGAAGGAACCAGCCCTTTCTTTGCTTGCTTCTTTGCTGCAAGCACTCCAATCTTTGCCAGCCTCTGTGTCGAAACTTTCCGGACTGTTCCCAAGCCACATAGCCAAGGAAACTTGGCTCACACCGTGACACCAAACCAATAGTTGTCTTAGGCACACCTCTCATCACTGGCAATTTTGAAGCTCAAGCTTCAAAGCTCAAGCTTCAAGATGTGCAGGTCTGCAACACACTGGCTGGCCAACATGCAACAGAAATGAACACCATGCTGCAAACATCAACCTCTCTCCGAGTGTCAGTTGGATTTACAGGCAATAAAGGTTTTGTGACTAGGAGTACTACTGGTCTCTGCAACATGAACAAACCCTACAGACTGCGCAAGCTCTCCCAGATCCAGGGCCATGTACTCAAGCAGCCAAGGCTCTGTACTCTTGAAAGCAGCGTATGCGATTGGGTTGCCCAGCACAACTTTAAAGGATGGAGACGATGGGTTCATCTCCTGCAACATCACAGCGCTTGTACGTCAACAAAGCCACAAATCAGCCTGTGTTCTGTTGCTGCGCACCTACTGTGCCTCAGGTTTGCGTTTCCTCCTCTGCTTACTGGACAATGCATACGTGACTTGCGTTGCTGTACTGTGCTGCCTGCTATTATAATTGCTGTGTGCACCAGTGATAACATCACATGCCGTGCGCCTGCTCATTGCACAAGCTGAAGCAAGCATGTTGAAGACCTGGAACATGACGCATGACAAATCCTTGTTCACTGCAGGGCTTACCATGACGGACAGCACTCCACCTGGCTTCAGTATTCTAAATGCTTCCTTGACTATATTCTGAGCTGCTGACTGAGGAAGCTCGTGGAACAACAGACATGCCGACACAAGGTTTTGGCTGGCGTCTGGCAAATTCATGGCCTCGGCCGCAGCATGTTGGAAATGGATTGGTTCTGTGCTGCCAGCTTCAAGCTGCATTTGCAAGTCGACTTATTAAATCAAAGTTGGCACAGAACATATGTGCATATGTTCTCCCGCTGAGGTGATGCATGCACACATCACATACTGCATATGATGCATAAATCAACTCAGCAATCAAGGTGGCTTGTAGGCTGTCCACTTGATGCATCATGCATCCTGCAACGGTTGCATGCTGGTTGATGCACCACGTTGTTGACATTCAACTACCCTGGTTCAAAGCAAAACTTTGGTGTGCTTCCACTTTTGCAAAGGGCTATAACATCTCCCTGACTTAGAAACACATTTTTACTGTCCCCAGGCATTTCTGAGTTTAGATTTCCAGTGCACAGTGTCTCTGAACTGGAATAGACGTTTCAGGTTTGAAAAGACCTATAACGATGCTGCACCAGGCGCACTCTACGTAAAACACAATGCTCAGTTGCAGTCAGACATGTCAAAGTGCACTGCCTTACCTGTCTGTGACGCTGGTCATGCTTTGCCACAGTGATGAAGTAGGGTGACAGGTCTACAGCCGTGATTTGGGCCTCAGGAAAGGCGTGATGTAGCTCCAAAGTGCTGAGGCCAGTTGAGCAGCCAAGGTCAACAGCATGCCTAATGTCTGTGTTGATACACGCTTCTTGCATGAGCTGCTTCATCTTCATGCTGTAGTTGCTCCTCAGCATTGCATCGCCCCTGCAAACCAATGCAGCATGACTGTGCTCGATGTGCGTCTAAGAACCAGTGTGAGGATACCATAGAATACTCTTGCTGTCCATACAGCAAAGGAATTATGCCAGCAGGAGAGAGAGCTGTCTCAAATGTCTGTGACTGACCGTTGACAGAACATTCTTTGGCTTGCACGCACACATCTATGATACAGTATGCTGCAAGAGCTGCAACGCAAGGGTGGGAGCAAACAGAGGTTGCTAATTTATGTCAATAGATTGGAGAAACATAGTAAGCAGGACTCACTCTGGATCCATGTGCTTCCGTTTGGGGTCCATCACAGTGGCATGGACAAACTGAGACACCATGTTAGCCTGTAGCACGTTGAAAGACTGGTCAGGAATATGCATATTGAAGCAGGCATGCGTGATCAGGAAGTGCGGATTGGGGATGGGGCCAGAAAAGGGGGGAGATTTATTAATACTAACAATAACAACGATCAAATCGCTTTTCAGCTCATGATGAACTAGGCGGGACAAGTCTTGTCTTTCAAAGCACTCTGTCTTGTACATTCCTGTAAGGTCTACCAATTCAACAGTGTTGACAATCACGCAGCGCAACCTCATTGGGGTGATCAGGAGAAGAGTACCTCCCAAGCTGCTTCCCAGCACAGGTTGCCCTGCTGGTATGCATGGAAAGAAGACCGATAGTAAGCTGGTAGCTGCAAACCTGGATCTTGAGTTGCCTGCATAGGCAGACATGCATGATTGATGCATTCAGAAACATTTAAAACCTAGTTGGAAGTGAAACAGTGACTCAGCATGCGAAAGCATAGGTAACACTGACCTGTAATTCTTGATTCCAGTCTGCAGCTGCCCTTAGCTTGGCAACCTCTGCATCAAAATCTATACCAAGCTTAGCCCCGCGCTGTGTTATCTTCTTTCTTGCCTGCATGATGCCAAAGCCCATAATGGTGTTATGTAGGACCATATGCATGTGAGGCGCATATTGTGTTGTGATAGTGGCACACTTGGTCTCAGCAGTTCAGAACGTCCACTGCAAGTGCATGGCAAGCAACCAGCAGACTCACACCTGCGCGACAGCAGCCGCATACACAGGAGGGAAGTTGAACAGTTTCTCGACCGCTGCAGAAAGCAGAGAAGAGCGACCAGCTACCGCGGCTGCAGGTGCTGTGGCCGAGCACCTGGGCACTGTAGGCTGTCTCTGCTTTGGATCCCCACCTCGAGCCTGTGTAAGCGCACGTGCATACATCGCCTTACAACCCGATCGGAGCGTCAAGGTTTAGGGACTTGTAGAGATGTCTAAAGTCGAGCCTCACCTGAAAGCGGTCTGTGGTGGGTCTCTGCCATCCTGACGCACTTTGTACAGCTGAGTTGGCCATGACAATTGTCGCAACGAGAAGATTGAAGCAGCTGTGGAAGGTCACAGCAGCGCTGTCAAGTCAATGAAGTCGAAAGGCAACGCAAAAGATCAGAAGGATGAGATCCTGCGTATTACGAAAACTTATGACTGAAAAATGACTACAACCCTTTTGTTATGCTCTTCGCAAAGCCTGGTCGACTCGCGGTGCGCAACAGCCCCTTCTACATACTTGGCTCTCACGCAAACAAACGCGCCTCGAGTGGGTCCTGATATGTCTCATTCATGAGCAATGTGGCGCAGTGTTTGACCGCTGTTTTGACATGTCGAGTTCCAGTCAAGTTGTGACACTGCACGAGCATGGGCACTCAGAGGTGGTCGCTTGCCTGCGCGAAGCTTGTATACGCAAGGGAACCCATGTCAGCTGACAGCACGTCCACCCGTGTTGACGCACAGCATCTTCCAACTGTTAAAACTAGCGGTTGCCTGCGCGTGCTGCTTCTTAGTTGCTTTGCCATTGTTCTGACCGTCTGTCGGGCTGAAGACACTGCTTTACAGCTGCCACAAGAGGTCAGTCTCCCATTATAGTTCAAACCGGAGAAAGCGAGACTGAAATACTTTTAGTGCTTCCTTCTGGAAGGCTCAGTGTCACCCTTGAACGGACCATGATACGAGATGCAGGTGTCAAGGGCCCTCTTGGTACCAACAGGGCCCAGCAATGTAAGCCTCAAGCTGACAGCAGACAGGGCACAAGAAACCCAAGTAAAATCAACAGATAATTCGCCCTGGTTGGCAGACTACAAGCGAGCCAACACCTTGATTCCCAGCTCTTTGCTTCCTGAAACCCAAACAACTCTTTTTTACACAAGAGCTTATAGGTAAAGCCACTCAGCGGCATGTTGTCATCAAGTCAAAGACCATGTCACAGAGCTTGCATGTCATAATACATCACTTTGCAATCATCACATCCCGTCAATGGTTGCTGGGTGCAGCTTGTATGACACCTTGTGCACCACACAGGATCACAGGCCACGGCGTTTTGCCACTCAAGCAGGGTTTGATAGACATCCAAGCAGAGGTGCTTGCCACCCACTGTCCACTTTTTGAGTATGAGGGTCGCGGCTTTCTGGTCACTGGCAGCGCGCCCACTCAGTACAGCTTCAACGACTTGCTACAGAGGAAAGGTAATGAATCACCCTAGCAACGCATAGCACCCAGAATGCTTCACCCTGTTTTGCTTGCATCTGGCATTGTGCCAGGTACATCAGATTTGCTTGTGCTCTCCACCAAGGGGATTGCTCATGTGCCCTTATGCATACTCTACATGCTGTCTTGTCCTCTTTATGTTGCAACATCTCAGCGTCTGGCAGCCGGATTTGGCCGCTGTGGTTTACACAGCTTTAGTAGATGTGCAATGAAATACCCTGCAGCAACACCTGGGCACTCTGAGCCTTGCTGTCTGCTTCCTTTCACACTGGGTGAGGGCATCTCCTGACATGGCATTTCATGTGCAGATGAAGATGCACAGAAGCTGTGTGAGACAGTCTGCATGGTGCAGTACTATCCTCTGGATATGAAGCAGAATCTGACAGACTGCCCAGCATGCATCAGCCAGCAGCCAGAAGCAGGATACGAGAAGTATGACAGTGTGCATGCAATGCTTGAGGTTTACATCAACAGGAGCTCCTTGATTCCTGAGGTCATGCGCCTCAGGTGGTTTCCAACCACGTCTGATCCCATATTTGCAGATGCTGGCATTCAGGTAACGCCCGTGGGCAGCAGAGCGTATAGACTGTCACTCAGATTCTGCCATCAAATGCAATGTATTGCACATGTCCCAACCTTGCAAGTCACACATTTTGTCAATGTAAATCAGTGCACCCATGGCTTTGACTATGCAATCATGGGATCGTTACTTGCATGACCTGCTGACTACACTGTTGTGGTGTTGCAGAGGGAGTTGCCTCAATTAGAAGCACACTATATTCAGAATGCACAGCTGGCGCAGTACATCACTGAGTGGCACCCCTACAGAGCAGCCACGCTTACAATACAGGTGAACATCATGTCTGTGTCAATTAGTAATGGCATGAAACAGCATGATGCTGCGTGCAGCTTGAACGCCCGTCATGCTCTATATGTCATGGCATCCAAACCAGAGCTGCTATGCGCATGAAACACTGCAATGTAGTTGTGTTGGGTTCACAGCCAAATGCTTGATGCCTGACAGTGCTGCCAATGCTCAAAGCGTAAGCCCTGAATGGATCATGTTTGGTGTACCTTGGCAGGACAGTGCACCGTTGCAGACCACTTTGATGTGCTCTTTGCAGATTGAAGGGCCAAATGTGGCACCCCTGACAGTAGGCAAACAGAACTTGATAGTGTATGTACTCAGACAGTTGGAAAAGCATTTCTTTGAGGTCAACCAGTTCTTCCGGATACACGACTGCAGCCATGATGAGAGTTTACAGCAGGCTAACGTTTCTTTGGCCATTGTCACTCACAATGACATCACTGTTGGACTTGACGTGGTACGTGGCCTTGGCATGCTGTGTGCCTTCTGACTTGTTGCATTCTGCAAGGACAGATGGGCATGACTGATGGGCATGACTGATGGGCATGACTTTCTGGAATTGCCTGCATGCCTTCTCCTGCAGATCAAGGCAGACTGTATTTCTGCATAATGTGCATGATGCAAGCACAATGAGATGTGTGGCTGCATGCGCATGATGCCAACGGCTATCGCTCAAGCTTCATGCATACTCATCTTTTGCTACATGTGTTCATTGCTCACAGAGCATGACAGTAGCCCTGCAGTAGGGTCAGACAAAACCCAGAACAAACTCACTCCATTTTCAACGACATGAGTGGCCCAGAACAAACCCACTTATTTTGTGGTGATGTTTTGTGCAGTTGACTGTGGGCTTGCAGGTGGTTGTGTCGTACTCGCAGCAACTCCAGGACGGACTGATCAAGGAGGGGCTGAATGTGACCAGGCTGACTGTGAGTGGGCCGGACCCCTACCCCAATGAAACAGTTGCTGACCAGATTGTGCAGCAGCTTGGTGAACCCTCCGTCTGGACTCGCTACAGGTGGGCTGCAAACCCTAGCTTCACATTTACTCATGAAGGTACATGTAGCAGTGGGGTTATTTGTGCCTCACTGGTAGCCATGGAGGCTGCAACACAATGGTGGTTTTGAGAAGGAGGTGATATCAGACACTTGCTCTGGAAGCAAAGCCAAGATGCGGGTGGCATGTCATGCATGCAGCAGTAGTGTGACTACACTCCTACCAGCCTGCATGTACCAGGTTGGGTCTGGGAGCAATTGCATGAAAGACCCAAGTCTTTAACAGGGAGATTTGAAGGGTCTCTTTGTCAATCAAACCCAAAACCCCATTGTGGCTGAATCTGTCTGGAGTCTGTCATATACTTGAGCTCATGTTTCAGCCTTGATGCTTTAGTGTCCAGGCTGGAACCCATGAGTGACATAGCCTGAACCTATGATTTCTCCTGTCAGTGATGCCAACTTAATGTCAGCAGCATCATATGCATGATGTTGCAATCTGCTGGCTAACCTCCAGACATAAAATACTATATGAGCTGACGTTGGGCTTGACATGCAGGTCTCAAGCACCAAAGGCTGCAATGACAGGCCTAGCAGTGCTGATAGCTGCCGTTGCTGCATACTTTGGAGCTGGAGCATTCAGACAGCTCCCTGCAAAGCCAGAAGCCATGCCTGCTGTCAATGGACAGCGTTTGCAGCCTGCTCAGGTCTGCCCATCCTGACCACACTTTGTTGGCATGAAGGCTTTGTCTTATTTTGTCAAGACTTGCTCATGACATAAGATGGCTGAGAGTCTGGTTGTCAAAGCGAATTTAGTCACGCTTCAGGTGGTCAGGTAGTCTTTAACAATGGCTATTTTGCAGCATTGATCCCCTGTTCAGGCGGCGCTTGATGATATGTGTTGCTGCGGCGTGTTTGCCGTCGCTCATGTCGTTCTGGTCTGTTTTCTTTTGTATTTTCAAGTATGCTAGTACCAAGGACAACTTTTCGACCAAGGGAATACGTTGCAACAGCTACCCAGCAACTGAACGTCGACAGCTCATCAGTGTCCCTCAGAAAATAAAGCAACTTGCCTGTGCCTACAGCAGGAGCTCTCTGCTAGCCAAGGGACAAACAGTCAGCGGCCTAGCAGGAAAGCAGTTGGGTTATCATCATCATGATAACCAGGCAATCATTCTGGCCATGTACAGCTGCATGTGACTGGCTGGAGGGTTCTGAAGCCTAAGACTACTGCTTTGTTGGATCTGAAGGCTTACTGCATGATGCAGAATGGTCAGGCAGGGTACAGCTACACGGACAGGAGTGCCCCCCGCCTGGATGGGCCTGTGGACCTGTACACGGGGCCCCAGGCTAAGCGCGCTAATCTGGAGATCTGCCGGCGGCCTGATGGCACCCTTTGGCTGCTGGGCGAGGGTGCCTGTGGCAAAGTGTACAAGGTCAGACGCACACAGACAACAGACAGGCAGCAGACACAGACAGACAACAGACAGACGACAGACACGCCTGTGCTGAAAGTCTACACTACGATAACCTTGCATGTGTGGCAGAGAGTTGCACCCAGCACAGCTGTGCACGCTCAAGCTGGAGCACAAACTTTGCCATGGAATGCATACTTTGCACCTGTGTCCTTAGGCTCGATGGAATCTGAACAAGATGCAACCGACAAGATCAAACAAATGTATCATCTCTCTGTTGTATCACAGCGTTGCCATGTGGGCTAAGTACATCCCTTCAGCTCTTGATGCTGCTTGCGCAAGGCTGCAAAGCACATGAACGACTGACACAGCAATACCGATCAGGAATGGCAGTCTGGCAAAGCCCCCTGTTTTGTTATTTTGCTGCGTAGCTCTATCAAACTACACCAGTTCCTTGTCACACTGTTGGCAGTGCAGGCCATGAGAGATGGTGTGCATCTCTTGTTTATGTGCATTGCTTCTTTAGACTTTACCTTGTTAGTGTGCTCCTGTGTAGTTTGACGTAGTCAAAGTGAGCCAGAGGCCTGAGGCAGTGTTATGGCAGTGCAGGCCATGAGATATGATGTGCATCCCTTGTTTATGTGCATGCCTTCTTTGGTCTTTACCTTGTTACAGTGCTCCTTCGTAGTTTGATACCATCAAGCTAGACCAGAGGCCTGAGGCAGTGTTATGGCAGTGCAGGCCATGAGGGATGTTCATGAGAGACAGTGTGCATCTCTTGTCTGTGTGCATTGCTTACCTATTCTTGTTTATTTTGATACGGAGTTCACTAAGCCAGAGGTCTGAGGCAGTGTTATGGCAGTGCAGGCCATGAGGGATGGGGTGCAGGAGGTAGCTGTGAAGGTGCTGGCAGCCTCCCAGTTCAGCGGCATTGCAGAAGGCATTCAGCTGCAGGTCCTCAAAAAGGTTTGCTTTGCTCGCTCAGCCAGCCCTCTGTGCAACTAAGCCATCACTCCTCTTGCTTGCAGTCTTGCCTGCTGAACAGACTTGCCCCTTGCATGCTGTTGCTGACTTTCTGGTTGAGGACTGTGTGTCCTCGTCAAAAGCTTTTTTACACAGCTTTACATTTGCGAGCAGCATCTGCATTGTCCAATGCTTTCAGGGAGTGCCATGGCTCACATGTCAGGTTTGGCATTCCTCACAGCAGGGCAGGCTTGGACTTTGTCATTCAAGCAACAGTTTGGTACACTCAGCTTCGAGTGCACACTGATTCAGGCGGCAATATCTCTCTGAGCCTTGCAGCAAACGCCAGCTTCATCTCGTGCAAGATTCTGCAACCGTCCTATCGCTTTGAGAACGCCTTGCACTTCATGCAGGAGATCCATCTGATGCATAAGCTGTCATATGATCGCAACATGGTGCAGCTGTACGGCGCGTGTCTGGACTCCACCTGTCCCATGCTGGTACTGGAGTACATGGAGGGCGGGGACCTGCAGTCTTGTATACTGCAAGACTGCTACCCCAACAGCATTGGGGCCTTCCGCTGGTACAAGAAGGGTGGCAGAGTGGCACTGGATGTGGCCAAGGGCTTGGTCTTCTTGCATGAGCAGAAAGTGAGACTTGCGCACACTTCTTGTGTGTGGTCCTTGCTATCTGATCAGACATGTTGGCTAGCTACAGTCATGCGATCTCTCTTGCCCTTTCTCTCTCCCTTATGGGGCTTTATCTGCTAGTCCATCTGTACTGCCACCAGCCACCGCCTGACTGGTTGGTGGCAGCTTTTGGGACCTCATCATAGCTGATTGGCCACTTGTTCAGCGGTGCAAGTTGTACTTATGTACATAGGATTGCCAGTTTATGCTTTTGGTTCACCATTCATCTGACTGTCTTTGTCACTGCCAATGTCTCTGTTGTTGAATAAGGATGATCATGGTCAACTGGAACTATCACTGCTTGTTGCTGAGTCAGTGGTATGCTGAAGGTGGTGCATCATTGTGCAGGTGGTACATAACGACATCAAGTCCAAGAACATACTGCTGACAAAGGATGCAGCTGTGGCCAAGATTGGAGACGTAGGCACGTCACGCATACTGGAGACGACAGCTTGCAGCCTGAGTGCACCTATGTTGTACACCTGGTGCTATGCTGCCCCTGAACAGATCAAGGGCAGCAGGGGCCAGTGCACTGTCAAGGTGAGCCCCCCTGCAAGCCACACAGAATCCATCTGTTTTTGGCATCAGATGCTGCTGTTCTGACAAACGTATGAAGTCTTTGCTTAATCAGGCTAGGGGTTGCAGAAGATTCCCAGACATTAGCTGGCAGCATGGCTTGCATGCAGGACTAACTGCAAAAAGGTTGTGGGGTTGACTGATTGTCGATTGTGAATGAAAGTTGGTTGTAGGACATGGCTTGATGCCAACTTCCTAGTAGTGCATCATGCTGTCATCACTCTGATGTTTCAGCCTTTCCTTTGCTGAGATGCAACTCCTAGCTTGAGAAAAGAACGAAAAGAAAAGACTACACCTTTCGGCGTTAATTGAAGGAGAAGCACAGCACAGCACAGCACAGCACAGCACAGCACAGCACAGCACAGCACAGCACAAGTACTATACCGGGCTGCTCAGGAACCCCTAGCTTGACAAGCTCAGGAAGTGTGATGTTGTGCAGGTCGCCATGTTCAGCTTTGGCGTTGTGTTGTGGGAGATTGCAACCCAGGACATGCCCCGCAGGGGCTTCTTGCGCCCCACCAAAGTCCCACAGGAGTGCCCTCAAGTCATTGAGGACCTGATTGCTGCTTGCCTTCAAGAAGAAGCTGCAGGCAGGCCTAGCGCCAAGGAAGCTTGCAGAATCATCCAGTCCACACTCCACCTGCCGGATCCTCTTGATGATGACGGCCCCACTGCTTCACCCCCCTGATCATCATCACGCCAATGCCCATATGGTTGCCAAATTTGTTCCTTAATCTGGCAGGGCAGATGCTGGTGCCTCCCTTGTTCTACAGGAAGCAAGTTGTAAGGTTTGCAGTTGGCCTTATATTGAATGGTGTGTTGGTTCTGACGCTGTGAGGATGTTGCTCAGCAATGAGAAGTGTGGAAATTTGCAGCACTTCATCATTTATCAGCAGCAGCTTTTTTTGGTGAGTGTGAGTAAAAGAGATGCAGAGGTTTGTCACCTACCAGACTGCCAGACATGCTAGCTGGCATGCTAAGTCTGGCTCTCATGAAGCACAGGGTTCTTTTGTATAGGAGTTTTTCGTAGGTTAGCAGTGTCAATCAGCAGTCTTGCCTTTCCTTTTGTTTTGGTTTACGGTCAGTTAACATGGCTTCAGCTTACGAGCACTTGAAGACAAGACCTTGTATTGCTTTGTCGCCTGTTCTGCTACATGAGATGCGGCGCGATAGTGCCCCTAGCCCGTTTTGTGTGTTTTCAGGAAACTGTTTCAGCATGCCTGGTGGAACAGATGTCTGATTTCTGCTGTGTGCATTCTTGAATTGTTATCATTGCTAGCAGTATAGGTTTATATTTGGAGTTCAATGTGTTACCTGTTACGTTACAGCTCATCATTTCCCTCAGTTGCTTTCCGGTCATCAAAGTTTGACTCTTTGACTATGACACGGCATCCTAGCTGTGAGCGCGATCGGTAAATCAAGCATATATGTCGTGCATGTGCATGTCCAGCTTACACTGGTGCTATCCCACAGCCTCTGAGGCATACGTGTATCATGTGCGTACTCTTTAACACAGCGCCACAGCCTATTGTACCATCAACATGGTAGGCAGTCACGGTGTGTCTAGAAACAGACAAAAGGGGAAGAAGCAGCATAGTCCTGCGGGTGCTTCCATTCGTCCATTGGGCGGAGTCGATTGTTGTAAAGCAGCATGCTGTCAGCTACAACAGCTTTGTTCACACGGTGATTGATCTAACTTTGACTGCGTATTTGATCTCACTGTTGGGCTGTTGGAGGGGGGGGGGGGGGGGCAGATTAACAGTAGATCCTCCAGAATGACCCAAGGTCTGGATCATGGCACCATGCCCAGTAGGATTTGTTGAAGTACTGGTTATGTGCGCAATGTCATGGCGGCACGGCAGGCACAGCATGGCTTGAGAGTGCAGTTCCAGTGAAGCCGCGTTCTGGCTGGGGCTGTCGGTTGCTGCTGCTCACACCAAAGAAGCTCTCAAGGTCTTCATCATCATGCTCATGCGTGTTGATGACCACAAGCTCCTCATCTGGCAGTATGGATTGATCTACACGCCCAGCATGAAAATGAGCACAGCATTTAAGGCTTTGATATGTAAAAAGGACTGCCCACAACACATGAGACAAGCAGAAGATTAGCCAATCAGCACCAAGTGACAACCTGTTGTCACGGTTAGCATGCACTAGCATGGCAGCAAAGCAGCTTACCTGCCAGTGTGGCATCGTCATCAGCCACAGGCTGCCACTGACTGTCCCGGAACAGATGTAACAGCATGTTGCGAGGATGCACATTCAAGGTCTGCACAATCTTGAGCTTCAGGTCGTGAATGGTTGCATCTGCACTGACTTTGACAGGTGCTCTACCCTTTCGCGCTCGCTTGCTCTTGCGGTCACCTACAACACCTGTGGTCTGAGCTATGCATCAATGTAGAGATTAGCACAAGGGTGTCCCAGCACTCTGTGCTTGCGGCTGTGTGCTTAGCCTGGGCGCTGATATGAATATGCCAGGCGAGCGTAGCAGTATTCCGAAGCTGTCAAATGCACTGTGCATAACTGGATAGCACACCAAGATGGGCTGACCTGTCAGGTTGAGAGTGTCCGGCTTGAAGTCGGCTTGTGCAACAAGTTCTACCATGACCTCAGCATCCTTATAGACAAGGCGCGCCGCCAGTGCATCTGCCTCTTGCCGCTCAATGGTGTCCTCACACACAGGCGGACAGCTGTGCAGACTGGCAGCCTGGGGCATGCTGACAGGGTGCGCCTTCTGCACATCTTCCAGCACATTGTCTGAGATGACACGCTCATCAGGCCTTGCACCCTCCACACGCACAGTGTTGCCGTCCATGGAGATGTCTAGCAGGTGCAGAGAAGCCTCAATCTGCCTGCACAGCACAACCCAACTGAACTGCCGGACCCTTTGCACCTGACATGTTTCTGCCCTGTAGGAACAATGTCTGTTTGCGGAGCCTGTTCCTTTTGTGCATGCCTGCACCATGGAGGTCTTGAGTGGATTCTTTTGTAAGGAAGAAGTCAGATGGGTGAGTTGCTGTACCTGAGCTGGGCTTCCTGGCCGGCAGCATGTCTGGCAAGGACTTGGAACCAGTCGGCGGTGGACACCACCTCAAACACACTGCTGTCTGCATCACTCTGCATCCACTTTCCCCGCCTGCATGCAGGCAGGTTGTCAGGCAACTTTTCCAGAAGGGATCATCCTACAGCAAGATGCAATCATGTTATTCAGTGTTGCCACACACTAGCATGGCTATTGTATGCTTGCTGAACCGCTCTGGCATGTTGTGTTATGTGACTGCAACTATTCAGCAGAGCATCCTAAGTGCAGCTGTGCTGCAAAGCGCTGAGATGCAGTTATTGTGCTATCATACCTGTGAGCAAGGTCTGGAAGCTGATACGCAAGCCTGACATCATCCCCAGAATGGCAGCCACAGAACAGAGCTTGGCACGCGTCAGTCAGGCTAGGGGGCAGAGGCGGCAGGGCTGCCCCTGGTGGCCTGCCCCTCTTGGAGGCACCATTGACGTAGGCCCTCCACAGCTGCAGCCAGGGGCGAGGCATGAGGGTGTAGGTGGTGCCCGGCTCCAGGTAGAGGGGCGTGCCAGCAGCCAACTGGGCAGCTTGCATCCGCTCCTCTTCAGCTTCTGAGGCCAGCACCTGGTGCATGCAGAGTGTGCTTGGGGTCAGGTGCAGAGCAGGTGAGGTGTATACCCTCCACAGGGCATGGAGAGGAGCAAGCAACTCTTGTGGCATCTGGGTCATATTGCAGGATGCAAAGCACGGCACAGCTTGGTGGCACGGACAGACAAACACTGTGTGAAAGGGAACGTCACTCTGATGTTGCAGCTGTTGCAAAATATCTCTTTGGACTGCATGCCTGGGAGTTGTGTTGCACAACCCACCTGGCCATTCGCAGTGGTGACATCAAGCTCTGCCAAGCAGTCTGAGCACTCATGGCTTGATTGCGCTGGGAATTCATGCATTGGCCTTGCAAGCTCTGCAGACAGCAGGAAGCAGCAAGTGAGCAGCTTTGGGGCAACAGGTCAGTGTTTGCATGGCACAGGGGAATTCAACATGCCCCAAGTCAGGGATATGCTGTGATCTGAGGTGACTTGATATTGCAAAGAGTACAATGTAGTACGTTGCAACGCAACAAGGTGAACAGTCATTGTTGCTGATTTGCCCCTCCAAACACAAGGAACGGACCCATACCTTGCTTATCAGCCGCAGCATGCACAGAGTTGCCATTGCTGACAGGCTCTTCTTGCACATCCAGCATGACAACATCCGCCCTGCATGGCAGACCACATGCATCAGGACCCATGCAGACCAACTGTCAAGAATTAGATGCAAAACCAGGGCCGCTCATGTCTCAGGTCATATTCTTTTGCTCCCAACACTGCTGTACAAGGCAAGAGTGCATGCAAGCTTACTGAGCAGTGTGTGCAGCAGGTGCAGGTACAGAGGAGTGCTGGCGCTGCTTCTCTGCCCGCTGCCAACTGTCCTTGAAGTAGTCCCACAGCGGTGGGGGCACAATGCTGCGCTTAGCTCGTGGCCCCAGGGCTGCTGGTAGCAAAGCCCCGTGAGGGCAACTGATGCTGTCTGTTGGGGATGAGTTGCTCATGCTGCGGCCTTGCTTCTTCTTCCAACCTCTGCACAGCACATGGCTGTCAGTATCTGCATCAGCCATGGTGCTAACGAAGTTGACAATGATTGTGTTGCTGACAACAATATGCAGGCACGGTGCAGCATTGCCTGAGGTGGCGGACATAACAACTCAGCAAGCAGCCAGCAACAGTCTGGAGTGACGCTATTGCTTGGCTTTCTTCTGTGATGTTGCACAGAGACTTTGCAGAAGAGCATTGGGTTGCGTAAGCTGCAATGCCAGGTGAGTATTGCACAGTGACTCAGGCCAGCCTGGACAGCGTAAGACTTACTGCAGCCAGGTTTTGGAGACATAGTAGCCATAGGAGACAGATGCACTGTTGGTCTCTTGCTCATCCAGGCCTTCAGCAATGGCCAGAGCGCCTTCCAGGGCCTGCCCCTGCTCATCAGCACTGGCCACAGCATCTAGCATGTCCATGAGGCACACTGTGCACACATCACTGGGCCCAAACTCTGGCCCTCCTCTGCACCTTGCCACCAAGTGTTCCCAAGCCACCATGCTGATGCGCTTCATCTCTGCATGACACTGCTGCTCAGACACAGGACCTTCGATGGTAGACAGCTGTTGGCAAGCCTTGTAGAAACACGCATGCAAGACATACAGGGCAGCAGGATGCCTACAGATTGAAATGTATAGCTCATGTGGTGTGAGAATACAAGCATCTGGATCTGACGCACATGGGATTGGTGCAGCTAGGGGGGTACACAACACAACGCAGCATCAGAAGGTCTAGGCAGTACCATTGCTGCAGCAGTCCATACATTCACAGTGCAAATGCCTTTGCCTTGCCTGCCACAGACCTGAGGATTTGTTGGGCAGAAGCTTGCCGTGTGGACATTGCAGAGCTGAATTGTCAATGTTTGTCAACTCTGGATCACTATCAGCCCATCTCGTCAGCCACTCTCCATGTATGAACCTGCACCCGCACTTGTGTTTTGGACATGCTTTGTTGCCAGGTGACAGAATGCCAGGACCGTGTCACTTGAGAAATATGTAAACGATGCCTGTCAACTTTTGGAAGGGGCACCACTCCCAACGATACACCAGCAGGATGCAAGACTGCATGCATATGTTAAGGGATGCTGTCAGCTAGCAGTACCTGCAATCAGTTTCACCAGGAGGCACAGGGGCAAGATCCAGAATGCTCCTCACGCCAGCTTGCTGCTGCATGACCGCTTTTCGGACTTGTTGCTGGGTAGTCTGCAGTGCCAAACATGTTGTGAATGATCAGCTGGTCTCATCAACTGTGATCACTTCGACTTGTCAATTGTGGAACATGTTTGGTGCCCTCAAGCCTGAGTCATGCGAAAGACAGAAAACAGCATGCAGGAACCGCAATAGAGATCAGCATCACTGTTGAGGCATACCTCAAAGTTGGCACAGGCAGTCTCAAACTCTTGATTCTGCTCATCAATATACTGCTGCAGGCTGCAAGACAGCACACATGCATCATCAGTGGACACGCACATGCATCAGCAAGCGTCAAGTGTGTGGAATGCACGTGACAAATTTGTGCTTTGTGAACCAGCATCTGCATCAGTCAACAGCAAGCAGTGCTACACAGAGATCCAACTTATCATCTGTACACTGTCAGCAGAGATGAAACATATGATATGCTAATCTTGTATGCATGACATCAATCAGGCTGTGTACAGAACCAGCAATGAGTAAGCAGTGCAGTAAAACCCAAGACAAGCACAGCTAAGCACTCAGCATGCACAGCTGCAAGGTGGTACAATATACACACCTGTCAGGCAGTGCTGCTGCAGGCACACACTGCTTTGGCTGCCAGTCGCGCTTCTTATACAGAAGCATGTAGGCATTGCTGGAGGTGATATTGGATGGGGGAGTGATGTGAGGGGGTGTGCTGGGCCTGTTCAGGTGACCATTGCTGCTTGGTGCAGCACAGTCGTCAGCAGATGCCAACATAGGCTCTGGAGTGGACTCCCCGTCGACATCATCCTCGCCTTTGGCAGATGCCTTTCGCTTCCGACCCTTGCCCTTCGGCTTAGACTTGCCCTTCTCTGTTGACTGCATCTGCAACAAAACGTTGTCATGTCTTTGATAACTGGCTGCTTTGAACAGAGCACTGCTGGGATACTAGCACAGTTGAGACAGACATGCTTGCCTGCCACAGTAAAGCACGGCGCAGACTCTAAGTCAGCTGTGTGCAGGACCTTCTGTGATGTACAGATTCAGCAAGAGTCTGGTTAGTATGAGCAAAACTGCTGGGTGCCTCACAATGAAGCTGTGCAAAGCATGCCCACCTTCTTGCCTGAGGGCACAGGATTGGGCGCACCACCATGGTCTGCCTTCTCACCAACAGGCCCATCAGGCATGACTGTCACAGTCTCATCATCAAAGCGCCACCACTTCCTAGCACCCTCCTCATGAACGTGTGCAACTGCAACCAAGGCCAAGTTAGTTGTCCTCAAGTTATGACATGTCCAGCCTGCTGTTACTGCTGCCCTCAGCCATGTATCTCACATCATCAGAGGTGCAACCAATGTGTGGCTGACATCAACTGCACAGGGACACTTGCTTGAGATGATGTACCACAGTGTCAGTGATGCTCAGGCTTGATCAGAGAAGTGTGCATTAGGATGGCATTTTATTGCAAGAAAGACATGGCTGTGCCAGCTGGAACAAAGCAATATGAAGAGGTGGCAATGAAGCCACAGAGCCATTACCATAATGACCCTGACTGGCAGAGGAGCCCTTGTGTATGAGGATGGCTTGCAGGTCATACACCTGCACCCCTGCATCAAGAGACGCGTCCACCGGAGACAAGTAGGGACCCAAGTTAATGCTGAGCGGGAAACTGAACTTGTCGCTAGCCTTGACCTTCATCAGCTTCTACATCACAGACACAAAGGCTGCAATGCACATCGTGCAGGAAGTGCTGTTCTAAGCAAGGGAGTTCCTTTTGGATGCAGTAAAGCAAGTTTATGTCAGAATGGCAGTGTAAAAGGGGTTCTGTGTGAAATGTGGCATTGCTGTACAAGCTGCTGTGCTGCATCGCCAGGTGAAGTGTGACATGACTGCACGACAACCTGGGAAATGGGTTGTACAGGCTGAGCACAAATTCATTAGTCACCTTCATGTCAAACACAAAGCGCTGCAGGGACATGCAGAGGTAGGGTGGGAGCTGCCGCAGACACAGCTGACGAGTGGCATCCACCTTCTTGCCACAGAAGTCACAGTGGTACTGATTGTCACCAGACAGCTCTTCTTTGCACAGCATGTCGGCCTGTAGTTGCAGCAAAGCTGTGAACTAGAACCAAAGACGGCTGACAGCTTCACGGTGTAGTGCTCAATGCACAGCTTTCCCAGAATATTGCAATGGTGAACGCAGACATTTGATGGCTGCTGTAGTAACTCAACCTGTGCCTCGCAGAGTAGCAACTTGGAACTGCTGTGGGCGCAACTGATTCAGGGATGTAAGCAACGTTATTTATGTATCTGTTGAAACATGGGTCTTGTCAGGTATCAACAGATACATACCAGGCTGTGGTCAAGAGCAGGAGATCCCTTGACCTGGATATCCAGCTCATAGAAGTGTGTGGCTCTATTCGATCCTTGTGAAGCGCGACCACAGGCCTGCGCAATGAAGTGTAGCCAGCATCAATTTAGGCTGACTGCCAGTTGTTCATGCAAGCACGTGCAATTTTGCTGAGCAAGCAGATCTTGTGCAACAACACAGCCAAGTTGCTGCTTACTGGGATGTCAGAAGTTGCATCTCAACAGCACATGTGACAGACAAGCTACACTTCAGTCTCTTACCTTGCAGATGGTTTCATAGGCATAGCTGCCTCTAAAGAGATCAGGTACTAAGCTTTGTACAGCCTGCAGTTTTGTGAAAACGCACAATCATCACAACAATCTGCAGTAGGTAATTGGTTTATGCCTGGCATGCATGAGACCGCCACTTGGCTGCAGCAATTATGCAAAACACATGTGCCAGACAAACTGCACAGCAAGCCGACCAAAGAGGTCACGCATCACAAACTTGTGTTGGCTAAAAGCACAAGTAACAAATCTCACTGGCTGCCCGGACTGTGCAAGCTTGGCCTCAAGCAAACTCAACAGCAGCTTCAGAAACTCCTGACCATCCTGCAAAGCATGCACGGTATTGCTGGCTTGAGAATGAGTGGAAAGCGCCAAGACAATTGGGCAAGAGGTTGTGCATACCTGCTGTATAGTGTGATCCAAGTTGAGGGCCTGAGCAAAAGCTTTGGGATCAGCACTGAAGCGTGGTCCAGATTGCAATTCCACAAAAAGCCGCCTACAGCAAGTGTTTTAATTGTTGTGCTGCATGTGGCAAAGTGCCTAATTCACATCTGACCTCCACATGATTACCTGATGTGTCCAAGGATGACATCATCTGCTGCTGGAGCTGCAATCTGATACATTGAATTTCTGAAAATTGGAGTCATAAAAAGACATTGCAATGCGCTGTTCACATAGCATGTGTTGCCAAGGTTGTTGAGGCCACATGGTAAGACGGCATCCTGCACCAGTACCCGCAGAGCTCAGCTTCGGTTTCTGCGCAGAAGCAGCAGTGGCAGGGTAAGACTCTTGCACATCTGCTCGTGATCAAGATACACACTCGTCTCTTTTGATCTGAGGGATTAGCTCCCAAGTGCACGAGGCCCTGAGGCTCCTTCTGCCATAAGCCTTTACGTCGAAATGATCCAGTAGCAGGAACCACTCCACAGAGGCAGTTGGGATTGTCTTTTTTAGACTTGCAGGCCCCATCACAATGTCTGTCGGCTTGCAAGATGTGCAAGATCTGCTGCTGGCTCACAGCTTGACCACTGTTGAGATCTTGCTTCAAGCTAAGAGCTTCCCTGACGTCTAAGCCAAAGTTTCCCACAGCTTTCGAGTTGTTTTGCTTGCCTCGTTTCATGCAAGAGAAGATTACGCTGGCATGTGTTAAGCCGTGTGCAAAAGAGTCCTGGCTGTGGGAAACTTGCACGCAGAGCCGGTTACCTAGACTGATCGAACAATGTGGGAAACGGCAAAATCATACGCGGCCGCGGTGAGGACAAATTGCACACCAGTATTATGCCAACCTCAGCAGCAAATGCATACGGAACCAGGTCAAGGGCTGTACATGACAGTTAGGTGCCAGCATTGTCGAGCTTTGCACAGCACAGCATTACTGCTAATTGTCTCAACACATTTTACAGAAAAGCCTGAACAAACCACCCCAGGACTGCTCCCCGGGCCACCCTTAGGGGACCTGCTCTCCTGGGTGTGCATGCTGTGATGTCACACAGCTCAAACGGCATGCCCGGCAAGCTATTTAACCAATCTGTGCACAACACTGATGCAAACCCCTGAAGATCGAATGCTGAGCACCCAGGAGCTGGGTGCAAGTTGCAAATAGTCAGTCACGCAAATATGTATATTGCATGTACATATCAAGCCAGCATGGTGCTCAGACATGAGAAAGGCATGGAAAGTAGCGAGGGCAAACTGCATGTCATTGATTTATTTGAAACTGCAGTCACCCCAGTTGCATCAGTAGGGTACCTTGCAGCCAAGATGCATCATGATTTTGCAAACGGATGCAAGAGATTTCATTGTGTGTCCCAGCATGCACAGCAGAGGCGAGGTAAGGTTTACTAATGCATCGTCAGTTGCAATATTCGTAATGTCAGCACTCATCTTAAGCAGCGCACGAAGCAAGTTGCTTGTCGTGCAATACAAGCGTCTATTCAATTGTCTGTTCCACCCTTTATACACGAAACTAGGTGTCACTTCTGTGCTCGTCCGATAGCACCAAAGCGAGAAAGGTCAGCTTCGCAACTTCCTTGAGCCGACTGCTGCTGGACTGTCTAAGTTGCGAGGGCGTGGCTATACTACCTGTCCATGCCCTGCAAAGGATCATTGAACATTGAAAATCGTTGCGTCGAACGGTCGCGTCCCGAGTACTGGCGAGCCTTTGTACAATGCATGCTTGCAAGTTGGCATGCAAGATCTAGAACAGTATAGTCGCAGACATTTGATAGTTGATTTCCCTGACACAGTCTCCAACACATCACATCTTAGTTTGCAGGGATCATGGCAATGAAGGGGGCCCTGTCTATGAGCAGGCTATCAAACAGCATGGTCAGCAGACAGGTATGTCAAACTACTGCATATATATGTTTTGCTTTGCTTGAGGGAAATTGGATAGCAATTTGTAGTAATGTAGGCCTTGTTGAAGCCTAGAGCCTGTGTTCCCCGGCGTGGACAGTCATTCAGCAGCAGCGGAGCTGTTCTGGCCTCAATGCCCCCTGCTGGTGGACCACAGCCATCTCCTGCTGGCATCCCTGAGACTAGAGGCACGTCTTAATGTCTAGCTTGTACTGGCGCCACAACATACCTTGGCTGGCGAGCTATTTGCTGCAGCTTTGCTCAGCTGACTCATCGTGAAGATAATTTCAGCCCAAATCAAGGGTTTTTAGCAGCTGTATTGGGCACTTCTTGCTTTGTTATTTCAGGATCAGCTTTGACAACATGACTGACGTGGTTGTAAGACAACTCTGTTTGGGGTATGGTCCAGAAAAGGCTGCCTGAGGATGGGCATGATGCTGCAGGCAAGCATGATTTGGTTGGGCAGCTGCTGGCCGCCAAAGAGGCATCTGGCAAGACCTTCACCCAGATCTCCAAGGAGATTGGCCTCACCAATGCTTTCACTGCTCAGCTGTTCTACAATCAGGTGAGCCCTCTATATTTCTCACACAGTTGCAGCACTGAGGTGTCCAGCAGATCCAGTGCTAGAACTGATGAAGTGAACCCGATTTTGCACAGCAGCTCAATGTGCTTGGCCTACATGGTACATCAGACTTGCAGCAACATTTGCTTGTTGAGAACAGCAGCCTGACCTTACAGACTGCAGGGAGTCTGTTTTGAAACGCTGTGTTGATACGAGGTGGGATGTGGGTGTAGGCTCAGCTGAAGTCAGGCAGGGAGGAGGTGTTCGCAAGGCGTGCCCTGCTCTGACTGATGAGCTAGTTGCAGCCATGAAGCGTGCCCCCATGCGTGGCTTTGACCCCTCCATCCTCAAGGAGCCCCACATTTACAGGTCACACCCCAACCCACCACTGCCGTTCAAGCTGCAACTGCAACCTGAGCACGTCACAAATCTAGCGTGCAAGATCCTAATGGGCACATTGGTCCTGATACTGACATGGTCAGCACTGTACACTGACTGGCCTGCTACTTTGTTTGCAGAATGACTGAGGCAGTGACACACTATGGTGAAAGTATCAAGGCCATCATGAACGAGGAGCTGGGTGATGGAATCATGAGTGCCATTGATATGTATGCAACGGTGAGATCGTAGCCCGACGCCTGCGAGGCGGCCCATTGCATGGCATTATCAAGTGCTGTGTGTCACAAACTTCGACACCTATAGTTGAGATCACGTGCATTTTGAGGAGTCATAGGTTAGTCGTATCCCAGTGTGCAGAAGCAACGTGAGGTTGTCACTTTAATGGAAGGGCATCATTTCAAACTGAATGTGCACAGCCAATTATCATCACTGCAGATTGATGTGATCAAGGGCAAGGGAGGAGAGAATCGCCTGGTCATCTCACTCAATGGCAAGGTAGGACCCCAGCTGAGGGTCAATTTGCATACGTGCACCACAATATTGCCCATTTGTGGACCAGGCCAGCACCTCCTTTGTGCTGTTTGTGCTCATTCAGTGTGTCTGGTCTCAGCAGTCTGAAAAGAGTGCATGCTGATGTGCATAACAAGCATGCTGTCCTGTACTGCTGGTACTGTACATATGATTTGCTGTCAGATATAGCAACAACAGCACACAGTCTGTCTTACTGCTGAACAAAATGTATCTTATTGCTGCAGTTCCTCCCTCACGTGGAGCAGGTGTCTGAGGACAACACTGCTAAATCCCCGAAATAAGCCTCTCATCATGGTGTCATTCTGGTATTGCCAGGGTCAGATTGAGCTATAATGTATCACAACGCCTCTCATCATGGTGTCATTCTGGTATTGCCAGGGTCAGTATGAGCTATAATGTATCACAACATCCCTCATGGAGTCTTCATAGTTTTCAGCTGCATTGGCTTTAAGTGCGATGTGGTCTGTGGAAGTCTTGACAGCAGGCCTGACAGCACCTTGTGTAGACCTTGTATAGGTTTCGCAGTCTTGTGTTTTGCTGGTCTCATTGGTGTACGTCAGCGACTACAGAAGTCAAAGCTTTGCTTGTTGTGTAAACATCCTCACAAAAGGCACAGATGCCATGTAGACATGTACAAGCAGGTTGCCCGCACGGAGCACTACATCCCCGAATTCACCTCAACATTTATGTGTCCACAAATCCGGCATTGCCTCAGCACGCATGTGCTGCGCTGACGCTGCAGTAGTCAGGCTCTTGAGTCTATAGGTCTCACTGTCTGAATCTGTGCTTTCTGCGAGTCTATAAAGCAGAAGTTGCAAGCACAGCATCATACTTGTCATGGTAACCTGAGACTTTAATGCTCAAGCAGGCCATTAGGATGTGCAGGAGTAGGCTCTGGTTTGTATTGGAAAGCTGTCTCTGCGTGAGCTGCCTTGTAAGGCTGCGCAGGGAAATAGATGCGCTGACACAGATGTTGGTGCCTAACCACCAGCGTCTGCCATTCTCTAGCTAGTGGTACATCTTTATGCATTTGCACAGTATTGTCCATGTGTACTAGGTCACCATGCTGAACTCCAAAGTCCTCCAGATCCTGTTGAGAGGTGTACACAAAGCCAAGATGACGCCATGTGGTTTTGACAATTGGGTCATCTGTGCTACATAGCAGTAATCGAGGGACATTGAGAGACCTTGCCACCTGCAAGCATGCAAGAGCATGAGCCCAGCATGACAAGCAACTCCTATACATGTCTCAAGAGCTGTGCACTGCATTAACAGCACACTACCATCAAAGCAGCCATTTATTCAACATCTGGTAGCACAATAATTTGCTGCGTACAAACACCCAAGAGCTGACACAGTACAGCTGCTGCTGACCTCCTCAATGGCTTCAACTAATGCTCTCCCATAGCCCCTTTTCCGCTTTGATTCAAGTGTTGCAAAAAAAGGAACCTGTGTAGAACCACCAGTGTGAAGACACAGTACAGCAGGAACACTGTTGTTTGAACAGCCTGTAGCCATGGCCTATGCATGTTGAATGAACATGCAGTGCGCTGAAACTTACTTCCAGGTATCCAAGGCTGACTCTGATTGTGGCAGCACAGACAGGCTTGCCATCACACAACAGAACTGGCCAAGGATTTTTGGGAGCTCCCAATCTGCGGGGCTTCTTGGAATGCTCCTTGTCAAACAGACCAGGGGCTGGCCAATGTGGCCGGAAGCGAGGGACTAACACAATTGTTCTGAAGCCACTGAAGTCCTGCAGGTCATGAGGCAAAGTTGCTGTCAACTCGAAAGGCAAAACCAGTGCAGACTATCAATGCTCAGATTACAGGCAAGTCTGCTTGCATACCAGCTCATCTAAAGCTTGAGACCCTTGAGCTGTTACTGTCCAGTCCAGGTATTCATGGATGGTAGCTGCACGAGGCAGCTGTGCATTCTTGGTGCCAGGCCTAGGAGGCCTGGCTTGACCTGTCTCAAAACTCTTGAATAGGTAGGGCACGTCTGAACGGGCTTGCTTTGACCCGTCTAGTTTGTTGGGCTGCGAGTAGTCTCTGAGCTCGTAGTACACGTTCGGCCGGCCGGCAAGTTCAATAGGCTCGTGACAGGGTAGCTCGTTGGCTCTATCCCGAGCTGCCAAGAGTTGTGAGCGTCGTTGTCGGTTGAACTCCAAGGTCTCGGTATCAGACGCACCCATAGACTAGTATACAGGGTACTTGCTCCCTCTTGGTCATGCCTGATGGCGCAAAAGGCGAGTCAGGTGATGCAGAGTAAGTTTCGGTGCTCGCCAGAGGCTGTGTGCGGTGATCTGTATCAATATGCGGCATGCAACAGGGAGAGTCTCGAATCACAAAAAGTATCTGCAAACACGCAGCGCAATTTCGGAATTCTGTTTCTAAATGCTGCGAGCCTTGAGCATGCACACAGGTTGAAGACGGCCCTGTTTGCAGCGTTCAACGCTGCAGTTCGAGACACATGGGACATAATCAATTCTTGCCTAGTCATGAGCTGGAGCAGCCTCGATGCTTGTCATGTAACACATGCTCAAGTCCTACGACCCTGCTGCAACATGCATGCTTAGCATGGTCATCTACATGGTAAAATTGCCAACTAAGATCGACTGGACTGGACATGCTCAACACAACTGAACTGAAGCTGGAACACCCTGAATGTGCGTTTGCTGCATCACAACCTCGTATATAGCAAATAGAGAGCTCCTGAAACTAAGTAAGCGATATTGATACTATTTACTTTGCTGTCAACCATCAAATATGTCCAGACGTCAATAATTTGGAATTGTCTTGATAACAAACACATCACTTACCGTTGTATCCTCTATGTGTTGGCAGCAAAATACAGAAAGGCAACATTCAGCAAATGGAAGGCACACATGCAGACAGTGAGAGTCGTAAAGAATGTAAAGCAGCTGCTGCCTTGACAAAGCCAGACGGAGATTTATCAATCCTCATTAGTAAACCCGAACACACATAGAACCCAGATTATCGCTACACTGGACATTTAAGCTAAACGCTGCACTGAATTATGCGTAGTAAAACAGGACAAGCAAAAAAATGTGTTGCAATCACAGTAGTTGTTCACAAGTGCAGCTTGCACGCATTTGCAACATTCATCTTGTGGCACAGACACCTATAGTGGCTACACAGGGTGACTGATGCCCCTCCAGAGACACTTCTTCATCCTCCCAAATGGGATGCAAAGAAGCTGCATTGGCAGCTGCACCGCCACTTGTATGCACTTGCGCAGCTTGCCTCTCACTCTGAGCCATGATGTCATCAATCATCTCACGGAAGTCGCCAGGCGCCATTGGCTCCTCTATCAGACCAGGCTTCTCAATGATGTCGAAATATTGCTGCTGAGCTCTGGGGGTGCCACCATTCAGGTGATCCTGGCTCTGACTACCAGAGCTGTCATAGATGCCAGGCTGAGCTGGAGAGTGATGGCTGTGGTGCATACCATGAGAGTGCGTGCTCGCATCAGACATCGATGTGTCATACATCCTGTTTATGTGACCATACCTGGCTGCAGCTTTTGGACTTGGGGTCTCCATCAGATGGGGAGACAGAGAGTAGTGGTGGAAGGGCACATCTGCCTGTCTTGGACCCACTTCAAACACCAAATCTCCCTCACCATGACTATCCAGGTGATTTGAACCCACAACTGCCTGTTCTATAGGCAGTTGTGGCCTTGAGGCCGCTGAACAATGAGACCTTTCCAGCTGTGGTGACTCTGGCAGGGCTTGAAGAGGCTGTGGCGCCAATTTCTTGACCTCTGTGGTGTCCAGAATGGTGACATCATCGTCGTCGCTGAAAGGCTCCACAGAGCCAGCTGAGGTATGGGACATGGTGGTGAAGCCACCAGGCCGCCGTTTTCTTGGCTGATCATGTGCCTGTGCTGGGCTGCTGTTGCCCCACGGCTGATTGTAGCCCTGTATCTCATCTCGTGATGGTGCCTGCGATGCAGTCAGCAGCACTGTCTGAAGAGTATCAAGTCACATAGTCAGTTGAGCATCAAGTAGCATAAGGCTGGGCATGATACCCTACGACACAAGCTGCACAATACCGGACATAGATACTTAGCAACTTTGCTGGCTCAATCACAGAGCAAAGATTGCTAAATGGCAAGCGTGGCACAGGCCAGCAGAGAACAGGCCAGCAGAGCACAGGCCAGCAGAGCACAGCACAGCACAGCACAGCACAGCACAGCACAGCACAGCACAGCACAGCACAGCACAGCACAGCACAGCACAGCACAGCACAGCACAGCACATGTGTAGGTCAGCTCTCGAGCTCAAGAGCTGACCTCATGTCCCTCAGCAATGCCACCGCCAACCGCCTCTCCACAGACAGCATTAGCAAAGTCCAGGATGCTGTCCAGAAGCTCTGCAGAGGGTATGTCAAGCATGTCACTGCGGGCTCGCACAGCCTCCAAGTTGCTCTCTATTAGCAAGCTAGGCGTTGCTGAAGCTCCAGACAAGTGTGCAGCAAGTCCAGAAGGGCCGTCCTCCACTGCTTGATGGGCAGAAGCCAGCTCCAGCTCTTCAAAGTCTTCCTCCTCGTATTGTGTGGGCACAGACTGGCTTGCCCTGCTATGCTGCGGCAACCCAGAGTGGTGCAGCTGAGGTTGTTGCAGCCCATGCTGCTGGTCAGCCTCTGACTGCGCCTGTTGTTGCGGCTGCCGCAGTTGCTGTGGCTGCCGCAGGTATGACTGGGCAGCATGGTGATGGACAGAATCAGGCAGTGGCAAGTAGCTATGACGTGCAGGTGAACCATCACTGTGATAAGAACGTGATCTAGCAGCAGGTAGGCCTATGTAGCTCCTGCCAGGTGATGACTGGACTGACCTGCTGTCTGGTGGTGACCTGCTGTCTGTTGGTGCAGGCACAGATGAGAAGATGGGATTGTGACTGAGGTTCACCTCACCAGGCAACACATGCTCTGAAACTGGAGCCACAGTCTGTTCTGGCTGACTCAGTGCGCGCTGCTGCTGCTGCTGCTGCTGCTGTTGCTGCTCCGACTGAACAGCGTCTGGGTGGTAGTCTGAAGTAAAGCCCCACTGCTGAAACAGGGAGGACTGTGAAGCATGCTCAGAGACGGGTGGCAGGGGTGTGTGGACAGCGGGCTTGTGGCCTTCCTGCACATCATCCAGGCCATGCAAGGCCTTGGCCCTCCAGTGCTGTGTCAGATGCCTGTCTATGGATGTGAAGCTCTTGGCAGAGGGCAGTGACAGGGAGGAGCGGTAGGAGCTGGTGCCATCAATGGCTTTGTCACCATCAAATGCGGCGTTGCTGCGCCATATCTGTGTGCTGCTGGCCCTCTGCAAAGAAGCTGTCGATGAGGATATGAGGTCTGGGGTGGAAGTTTGCTGCTGCTGTTGAACATGTGGGTGAGTTGAGAGAGATGCATCAGCCTGGCTGACTGATGGTGATGGAGGAAACGGTGCTTGCACTGTGTGATAGCTACTAGATGATGTCGGATCAGCTGGCATGCTGTGAGCTTCAGAGTGATCATCTGCAGCTTCAGACAGCTGTGGCATGTGGTGAAGGGGCACATGGGCTGAATCAGATGAGAAAGAGGAGGTGTTGTTACTCTGGCCATCTGTCTGCGTGTGCTTCTGAGACTGCTGATCTGTTGAGGCCTCACGAGGCGCATCTTGCTGTAGACCATTGTGCTTAGGCCTGAGTGCAGGTAGATGTTCGCTGTCGCCAAGCAGCATGGCCTCATCTGCAAAAGAAAGCACGTTTAGTACTGCAGAGGCATGCAGGCCCTGCGACATGCAGCAGCTGGAACCATGCAACAAAAGCTTCCTCGGGGATTCACGTATGTTTCAAGTACGTTTGCATGCAGTCAGTCAATCACTGCTCTGAGAGGGGTAAATCCAAAATGTGGCCACACTTCATTGCAAGAAATGCTGAGCAACCTCGAGGCAGATTGTCTGTGAACCTGGGGCAATACTAAGCTACACAACAAGTGATCATGAGCAGCATTGCCATCACTGGCATGGCCATCATTTGACTGTATATATTTGACCCAAAAGAAAACCATGCATCTAATGTATAGATAATTCTTGACACACCTTGCTTCCTGTCATATGCATGATCAACATGCTGAACACAGGTTTGCTGAAGAAGTATGGCACATGCACATGTATGCTGCAGACACACATGTCACACCAGCATAGCAAGCTGCTTTCGAATGATATTCCGACACTCACTTGGGTCGCAAGTTGCCAGATTTACAAATCTGTGTACCCAGCGTGCTTCCACGTCATCCCTGGACAGTGCTCTGACATAGATGCTGTAGCCATTCCTGGAGCTGCCAGGCGCAAACAGCTTTGAGGGCTTCTTGAGCTGCTTGTTGGAGAGCACCTGCATGCACCTTAACAGGTGGGTCCCACTGGAGTATGCCTTTATTCATACAAAACAACCAAATGTAAGACAGGTAAGTGGTTTGCAGGCGGCTAAGCTGCTCTGTGCCTGTATGCACGAATGAACTGAAGTTCATAGGGCAACAGTCTGTGACACAGGGCAGGGCAGGGCAGACACTCTGGTTGAAGGACTTCACTATTTGACTGTCTGGTTGAGACATGACACACAGCTCATGTACACATTATGCCGCTTGCTCAGTCTGGCAACAAGCAGTTTGTGCAGATGAAAAAGCATAGGCTGGAGCTTGCTCAAACCTCACCAGCTCAAAGCAGGCTCTGCCATGTGCAGCCTTCAGAGGGACCTGAATAGGAGCTGCATGTGTCACCAGAATGCTGGTCACAGATTCAAAGCCATTTTTTGAGAAGACCAGCAGCTGCATGTCTGCGGCATAGCCTGCCACCTTCTCACGGGGGGCCAGTACACAGAAGAACTTGCGCCATGTCTGACTCAACCCCATGTACCTGTTTGTACAGGTGAGACATCAGGGGCTGTCTGTCAAGAGCCTTGTTTACAATGGCAGGCATGCTCGCAGCTACAGGAACAATGCACTGCTTGCGTAATGGCATGAATACCAACACTTCACAACACGCAACTCGAAACTGTCAGTGTGCTGGAACTATAGAATGTGCGAAGTATACTGGCTGGATTTGCAACATACCTGTCAACTTTGAGCTCCAGGTGACCCCTGAAGGCACAGCGCCTTCTGAGGCATAGCAGCACAGACCCCAGAGCAAGGTCAATGCGCACAATGCGGTTCTGCCGCAGCTGCAC